>Ga0209040_10001122_pt1 | contig 20890 bp, 18 predicted proteins | sample BogFormECP12_OM3_FD_188240 | JGI IMG/M metagenome (GOLD analysis project Ga0209040, IMG submission 188240) | Bog forest soil microbial communities from Calvert Island, British Columbia, Canada - ECP12_OM3 (SPAdes) (version 2) | ecosystem: Environmental > Aquatic > Freshwater > Wetlands > Bog ...
GACCGCGGATGCCGGCAAGGTGCGTCTCGGCGGCTTCGCCCCGACGCTGGCGCCGACCGCGGATGCCGCCAAGGTGCGTCTCGGCGGCTTCGCCCCGACCCTACCGCCATCGCGGTGACGCTTCCGGCTGTGCCAATTCACAGGGCGCTGCGCGCGCCGCCCGGCTACAAGGACCGCGCCGCGTAACAGCCCGGTCCGTCGTATTTGAAGCGCTCGACCAGGATCGCGCCCGTGTCGACGTTCGGGAGCAACGCCCGCGCGCGCCGTACGACGCCGAGGCACGCAAGCGTCGTGCCTCGGCGTCAAGCGCCAACCCGGCCGAATAATCGTTGCGACACGGATTGCGCAGGGACGGCGCGGCCTCAGGACACGCCGCGTGCTTCGTAGTAAATTGCCTGCTTGGCGATGTCTACGTCCCGCTCGGGAATGCCAGCTAGTCGCAGGCCCTGTGCATACAGCTCCCGATCGCTTTTGCGTTCGAGTGGCGTGGTCTCCAGGAAGCGCTCGATGTTGAAATCCGGCTCGATCACCAGCAGCCGCCGGCGCACGACCGCAGCTTCTTGCGTGCGTCCGAGATGTCCGAGCGCCGCAAGATACGGCTTGTACGTTGCGGAGAACGACGGGTTCATCTCACTGACCGAGCGTCCCACCGCGACCGCCGATTCATGGTCACGCTTCAGCAGGTGGATCAGAATGAAGAACGCATCGAAGAAGAAGGCGTGTGGGTCAAGCGGCGACAATCTCTTGTAGCGATTATTGCGTCGCTCTGCTTCGTCCGCGTCGCCGATGTAGGCGTATGCTATTGCCGACAATGCCCAGGCCATCGCCAGATTGGGATTGAGCGACAAAGCCCGCTCATGCATCCCGATGGCCTCGCGCAGTCGGTGGTGCAGGAAGGCTCGCACATGACCGGCCATTGTCAGACCCCGGGCATCGAACGGATCGAGTACGATGGCCCGCTCCGCAAGGCTTCCGCCTTCCGCCATCATGGCGCCGGGATCGTCGGCCCAGCCTTGGCCCACAAAGAAAACGTGCCAGTAAGCGTACCATGCGTAAGCGGCGGCGTAGTCAGGCTCGAGTTCGATGGCGCGCGCCAGGTGCTCGCCCGCCTGCATGTACGGACCGCGCTCCATCCGTCCCATGAGCGGAATCGCCCGCAAAACGAGATCATAGGCGGTGGCGTCGACAGGCGGACGGCTCGAACTCCTTTTCGCTTCGATTAGGAGGATTTCCGGGTCGATCTGCGCGACCACCTCGGCGGCAATTTCATCCTGCAGCGACAGCAGGTCGTTCGACTGGCGGTCGAACCGGCGAGCCCATACCACCTGATTGCCCGCGCGTAGGTCAAGCAAGCGAATCGTGATCCGCAGACGGTTGCGGACCTTCTGGATCGAACCGTCGAGCAGGAAGTCGAGGCCGAAGGTTCGGCGGATCGCGGTCTCGTCGCGCGTTTCGGCGGCGAAGCGTGCCAGTGAGTTCGATGACACAACGAACATCCAGCGGAACCGCGCCAGAGCCGTGGTGATCTCCTCCGCCAGGCCTGGCGCGAGATGCGACTCCTCCTCGCTGGTGCCGACGAGTTGCAGCGGCATGACACCCACATGGGCGCCGCCCCGGGTGGGGTGGATCTCTTGTGTGCGCGGTTCCAGGACCGCTGGCGGCTCTTCAGCCTCCTCGACCACCGGCTCGGGCCGCGGCGGACGTGCTGGTGGCCGCAGCGGTATGCGGCTGCCCGAGGGGCCGCGAATCTCCACCAGCAGCTTCTGCGTCTCAGGCGAGGGGGCGGCGTCCAGCAGGTCGGCCAGCACCGCGCGGCAGCGGTCATAGGCCTGGATCGCCATGCCGCGCTCACCGCGTGCCGCGTGCGCCCGCATCAGCGCCCGCCACGCGCCCTCGTGCGCGCGGTCGATTGCCAGCAGGCGCTGCGCCGCGGGGATCGCCGCCTCCGGCTCCACCTGCTCACGCAGCAGTGCCTCGGCGACGGTGCGGGCACGGTCGCGTACCCGTTCGCGCTCGGTGGTCAGCCAAGCGTCGAAGGTGGGATCGATGCCGTCCAGGTCCTCAAGCAGGTCGCCGTCCAGCAGCGACAGCGAGGCCGGCTGTTCGGTGGTCGCCCGCATCACCTCTTCCACATCCACCCAGACGACACCTGGGCGGAGCGACAGATGGTCACGGGTCACCATCAGGACCTCGGTCCCGGCCGGCGACAGCGAATCGAGAAGCCGATGAATTTCCTGGCGCAGCGAGGCACGAGCCTGTTCCTCTGGGCGCCTGCTCCACAGCAGCTCCGCCAGACGGCCACGCAGCGCGGGACGCGGCGATGACAGGGCGATCACGGCGAGCAGCGCACGCGTCTTGCGCCCGGCCGGCAGCACGTTCTCGCTGGTGAGCGTCCACGCTTCCATCTGGCCGATCAGCCGCAGCCGAACCACCACCTGTGCCGCCGTCCGTGGTGGCGTTATGTGGGCCGATGGTCGGTGTGAAGTGCCAGCCATCATTGCGTCAACTTTGCAACGTTCGATTGCCTGGGTCCGGCTTTGGCATGGCGGCTCCTATGGTCACCTTTCAGATCGCCGCCTCCAGGAAGATTCTTCGCGCGTCACCCTGCCACGCCTGATGATAGCGCGCCAGCCACTGTTCTGCCTGCGTCGGTTCGCCGGCCGCAATCGCCTCAACTGGAACAAGATAAGTTGATTCGTCCTGCCCGGTCACGTTGAGGCGGCCCCTGGTGCGCAACCCGTCGCTGGAGATGGCGATGGCATCGCGCGCCAGATCGCGCAGGCTGCCGCCACGCCAGGTTGCCGCCAATCCCTCGCGCGGCACGGCGGTTCGCAACGTCACGGCATCCTCCCAGGTCGCGTCACGCAGCAGCGCCTCGGCGGCGGCCAGCGCCGCCTCGTCGTACAGCAGGCCCACCCAGAACGCCGACTGCGCCACCATCATGTCGGCGCGTCCGGCATCGGCGCCGCGCATTTCAAGGAACCGCTTGATCCGTACATCGGTGAACACCGTGGTGATGTGATCGGCGAAATCGCCCACTGTTGCCGCGGTTCCCGCGACGTTGTGCAGCCTTCCGGCCATGAAGTCGCGGAACGACTCGCCGGCCACGTCGATGTAGGTGCCGTTGCGATAGACGAAGTACATCGGCACATGATCGACCAGCCATTCGACATAGCGCTCGAAGCCGAAGCCGGGCTCGAACATGACACGGGGTATCCCGGAACGATCGTTGTCGGTGTCGGTCCAGACGTACGCGCGGTAGGACAGGAAGCCGTTCGGCCTGCCCTCGGTGAACGGCGAGTTGGCGAACAGCGCGGTCGCAAGGGGTTGTAGCAGCAGCGAGACGCGCAGCTTGCGCACCATGTCCTGTTCGGACGCGTAGTCGAGATTGACCTGCACGGTGCAGGTGCGCGTCATCATGTCGAGGCCGCGTGTGCCGACCTTCGGCATATAGCGCCGCATGATGGCGTAGCGACTCTTCGGCATCCAGGGCATCTGCTCGCGCGTCGCGGTCGGATGGAACCCCAGTGGCACGAAGCCGATCTGGAGATCGCGTGAAACGCTCCGCACCTGGTCGTAGTGCGCCTCGAGCTCGGCCATGGTCTCGTGCAATGTCTCCAGCGGCGCGCCAGAGAGTTCAAGCTGGCCGGCGGGTTCCAGCGAGATCGCCGCGTCACCCTGCTTCAGGCCGATGATGTTGCCGGCATCGGTGATTGGCTCGCCCCCAAAACGCTGCAGGCCCTCGAGCAGGCCACGAATCGAGCCTGGCTGGCCGTCGGCCGGTTGGTACGGCGGAGTGGCGAGATCGGCCAGCCGGAAGCCGAATTTTTCGTGCTCGGTGCCGATGCGGAATCGCTCCGCCGGTTTGCAGCCGGCCGCGATGTAGTCGGCCAGTTGCTTCAGCGAGGTGATCGGCGTCGCGTCGGCGTCTCCGGGATTGGACATGCTGCTCCCAGGCGTGGCGGGTCAAGTTTCATGGTACTAGCCGCAGTCCACCCCGTGCAACAATGCCAGCCCGACGATACAGGCGGTTTCGGCTCGTAGGATACGTGGACCGAGCGATACCGGCGCTACCAGGGGATGCGCCCGCAGCGCGTCAAGCTCGGCCGCGGTGAAGCCACCTTCCGGGCCGACCAGCAGCGCGCGCAGGCCATGCGCCGGAGGAATCCGTGGCGCGTAGCCGCGCTCAATGGCGGCGAACAGGCGGCGTTCCGCCGGCCAGTCGGACAGCAGCGCCGTAAGCGGCCGTGGCGAATGGATGTGCGGCACTGTCAGGCGCTCGGACTGTTCGGCGGCCTCGATGGCGATGGCCGTGAGGCGGTCCGCGTTCATTCGGTGGGTGTTGCCGCGTTCGGTGAAGACCGGGTGCAGCGCGGCGACACCGAGTTCAGTCGCCTTCTGCACCACGAGGTCGGTGGTGTCGCGCTTCAGCAGTACGAACACCAGCCACAGGTCGGGTTCCGTTGTCTGGGTCCGCGTCCGGTGTTCGACACGCAGGCTGGCGCGGTCGCGGCGGAGAGTCTCGATGCGGGCGCCGAACTCGCCGTCGCGGCCGTTGAACAGCAACAACAAGTCGCCCGGGACACGGCGCATGACGTTTGCGAGATAATGCGCCTGTGCTGCCGATGCCGCGATGGTGTCACCCTCGGCCAGTGCTGCCGTGACGTAGAGACGGATTGACCCGGTCATGCCGCCGCGCAGAGTAGCAGCCATGCAGGCGCACACCGATATCGTCGCGACCGGTTGGGTGGCGCGGCTGCCACGGCCCTGGCTGCCCTACCTGCTGCTGGCACGCGCCGACCGGCCGATCGGGGTCTGGTTGCTGTTCCTGCCTGGACTGTGGGGGATCCTGCTGTCGGGCCCTTCGCCGCGCGCCGCGGCACGGCTGATCGCGCTATTCGCCATCGGCGCCATGGTGATGCGCGCCGCCGGCTGCGTGGTGAACGACCTGTGGGACCGCGACATCGACCGCATGGTGGCGCGTACCGCCGCCCGGCCACTCGCTTCCGGCACAGTGCGACCACGCCAGGCGGTGGTGTTTCTGTTGGCGCTGCTGCTGCTGGGGCTGGCGATCCTGCTGCAACTGAACGCACTGGCGCAGGCGTTGGGGATGGCGTCGTTGCTGCTGGTGGCGCTGTATCCGCTGGCCAAGCGGGTCACGTGGTGGCCACAGCTCGTCATGGGCGTCACCTTCGGCTTCGGTGCGCCGCTGGGCTACGCCGCCGGGGCTGGGCGGCTGGACGCGGCCGGGGCGGCGCTGTACGGCGCGGCGATCCTGTGGGACCTGGGCTTCGACACCATCTACGCGCACCAGGATCGGGAGGACGATGCGCTGGTGGGAGTGAAATCCACGGCGCGTCTGTTCGGCGAGCGGACGGCGCCGTTCCTGGCTGGCTGCTATGGCGGGATGTTGCTGCTGCTGGCGCTGGCCGGCTGGCTCGCCGGGCTGGGCGGATGGTTCTATCCGGCGCTGGCGTTGCCCGCCGTGCTGCTGGGGCGGCAGGTCGTGGCGCTGGACATCGACGATCCGGCACTGTGCCTGCGGCTGTTCAAGGCGAACCGCGAAGCCGGGCTGGTGGTCGCGGCGGCAATTCTGTTCGGATTGGCGTGAAGCCGGAATGGCCGGGATGACGAGCGGTGCAGCATGAGTTCACCTCTCCCACAGGTGGGGGATGCGGGCGCCACCCCTGCTGCTGCCGTGTCGGTGGCAATCACCCAGGCGGGCAGGTTCGTCTCGGCCCATACCGCCCTGGACCGCGCACCGCTGGTTCGCGAGATCACCCTCCATCTCGCCAGCGAGATCACGCCGATCTGGCAGGCCACCGAGGCCTGGCTCGCCGAACACGACGTTGAACCGCCGTTCTGGGCGTTCGCCTGGCCAGGCGGTCAGGCGCTCGCGCGCCACGTGCTGGACCATCCGTCCTGCGTCGCGGGCCGGCGGGTGCTCGACTTCGCTGCCGGCGGTGGCATCGCCGCCATCGCCTGCGCCATGGCCGGCGCGGCATCGGTCGAAGCGGCGGAGATCGACAACCTGGCGCGGACGGCAATCACGCTGAACGCCGCGGCGAATGGCGTCTCGGTCGCCCTGTCCGACTGTGACACCGTCGGTGCCGACTGCCGGTGGGACCTGATCCTATGCGGCGACGTCTGCTACGAGGCGCCGATGACCGCGCATATCCTGCCGTGGCTGCGCCGCATGGCCGGCCACGCCGAGGTCTGGCTGGCCGATCCGGGTCGCGCCTATCTGCCGCGCCATGGTCTTACCGCCTTCGCCAGCCATCGCGTGCCGACCAGCCTGGAACTGGAAGACCGCACCGAGCGGGAGGTCACGCTCTACCGGCTCGGCCGCTGACCCGGCTTCCCCTTCGGCTTGTCGCCGCCACCCAACTGCGACAGGTCGAGGCCGTTCACCGTCACCGTCGGGCCGTCGCTCACGATGTCCCACACCAGCCGCTTGCGGTCCGGCTTGGCCAGCCCGCGCAGCATGATCAGCACCGGCAGGGCCTGCTGCAGATCGGGGTTGGTCCGTGCCTTGGCCACCAGGTCATCGAACCCGGCGGCGACCACATGCGCCTCACCGTGCCATGTGTCGGGCGATAGCGCCGTGACATGGCCAGTGCCCTCGAACTTCGCCGGCCCCAGGTCGAACGACAGCGTTTCGACGCCCAGGTTGACGCCGCCACGCGAGAAGATCGCGGCGACGTCCGGTTCGAGGCTGTCGCTGTCGGCACCCTCCTCGGTCGCGTCCAATGCCAGCTTGTGCAGGTCCGCGGTCAGCACTCCCGACAGGCTCGGCTTGATTTCGACGCGATGCGGCAAAAACGCCGCGACGTTCGGTGGCAGGCTGGGGCTGGTCAGTTCGTCGAGGCCAATATCGACCCAGGCGTGCAACCTGCCCTCGGGAGCTTCGCCACCGAAGCCAAGCAGGAAGTGCTGCATCGATAGTCCGCCCATTCCGGCAATCTCGACCTGCAGCCCGTCCAGTGTCTCCTCGACGCTTACTTCCGTCAGCATGTCCTGCAGGGACTCGACCAGCAGGCGCAACTGCGCCCTGGCGGGGGCAGGCAAATCGGTCTTGTCCTCCTTTGTCGCGATGTCAGGTGGTAGCGCGCCGATCAGGCTGCCGGTCGCGGCCAGCAGTGCCGCGACGCGATCGCGGTTCACGCCCTTGATCCGGCCGATCCCGCGCATGGTCTGGATGCCGATCGCCACCGGCGTGCCGCCCATGATCTGGGAGGCCGATTTCCAGCCGTGTACCGTCGCATTCTGGGTGAGGTCGAGCCGCCCATTCTGCGCCGGCGCCAGCTTGATGTCCCCGAGATAGCGATCGAAGCGCTGCTCCTGGCGCTGATTCAAGCTGTCCGTGGACAGCATCACGTCGCTGACCTCGGTGTGGAGCGTCGATGCTGTGGCGAGGCCCGGATCGATCACACCGTTTGTGTCCTGTTTGCCGATGGTGAATTCGACCTGCACCGGCGCGCTGTTGCCCGGGGCGCTGGCGTCGGGGATGGTCATGGTGAAGCTGCCGGAAGGCGGCATCTGCACCCCATCGATCGCCCAGCGTCCACCGCCCAGCGGCCGCACATTAGCCGTCGTCGCCACTTCGCCGGCCGAACTGGTGAGGCTCGGGATCGGCCAGGTGATGACGTAATGGTCGCGCTCACCGGTGATCCGCCACGGCAGCTCCGGCAGCTTGACCGACGGCCCGAGCAGGCCGGCGAGCCAGTCCTTCAGTTGCTGATCGAGCGCCTGCGCCTGCACCGGACCGATGTCATCGGCGCGGGCGCCGCATGGCGGTAGAAGCAGCAGGCATAGCGCTACAAAACGAAACAGGCGCACGGCCCGGCCCTCCTAGGCGTGGTTGCTCGGCAAGGATACCGCGTGAGGCGGTCAACCCGCCACCGCGAGCCTGAGCTCTCGACCACGCCTCAGCGGTTCATCATCACCGGCAGATTGGCGCGCTCCAGCACGTGCCGGGTGACGCCGCCGAGGATGAGCTGGCGCAGGCGGGAGTGCGAGTAGGCGCCCATCGCCAGCATGTCGCAGCCGAAATCGCGTGCCGCCGCCAGCAGGCCGGCGCCGACCGAGTTGCCCACCGACTGGAACATCACGATGTCGGCATGCACGCCATGCAGCGCCAGGTAGGCGGCGAGATCGGGCGCCGCCGGGCCGCGCCGCTGATAGCCCTCGGCCGACAGGATGCGCACCGCATCGGCGCGTTGCAGCCAGGGGATCGCGGCGAATACGGCCGAAGCCGATTCGGCGGTGCCGTTCCAGCCCAGGCACATGCGCGAGCCGATCGTGGTGGGGGCGGTCCGCGGCGCGATCAGCACCGGGCGGCCGGAATCGAACAGCACGGCGTGCAGCGCGTCGGACGACGATACGTCCTCCCCGGCATCCGGGTGCGGCACCACGGTGAGGTCGGCGAGGCGCGCCTGCTGCGCGACCAGGTCCTCCTCGCGGCCGGTAACCGAGGCGAAACTCGCGGTGGCGCACTCGGCGCCGGGCCGCGCCTCCGACAGAATCACGTCGTGCTGCAGCACGAACCGGTCGAACATCGAGCGGACGGCGTGCGCCCGTTCGCTGCTCTCCTTCTCGGTCGCCGACATCATCTCCTCGATCATCGCGCCGGACAGGCCCTCGCCGGCCAGCGGCGCCACGTCGCGGCTGTCGACGCGGACGTGCAGTGCGAGGACATGCGCATTCCAGTGTCGGGCGATCATCAGGCAGGTGGCGAGCGCCGCCTCCCCGGCGGCGGTCCCCGTCAGGGGCAGCAGCAGCTTGCGGATGGCCATGGCACGCCTCCTCGCTTTGCAGGTCAGGGCTGCGTTTCTAGCACGTCATGGGGCGGTCATACATCACATGCTGATGGCGGCACATGCTGATGGCGGCGGCGCACGCAGCGCCAAATGCGGGAAGGGCCGGTCCCAACGGGGCCGGCCCTCCTGGCGTCGTCACGTCTTGGTCCTAGTGTTGCGGGTCCAGGGCGGCGCGACCGATGATGGCGATCGCCAGCGCACAGACCACGATCAGAACGGTGGCGATCATTGTGAACTCCTCTCGACTTGCCTGTCGGCGCCGCAGCCGTAGCCGCGATAGCACTGACAGGCGGGAGAGTTACGCTCGGGCCGGCCGCGGCGCTCTGAAGCGCTTCACACCTCGGCAGGAGGCTGTCACGATGCGGCCGAAACCTTCCTCCGTCACACCGATGCCCGAGTCGCCATGACAGCGTTGCTTGACATCGCACCGTTCAAGGGAATGGACGCCGCGGAGCTTGACCGGATCGAAACCAGAAGCCGGACGCTGGAGCCGCGTGACAACACGCAGCTTTTCGCTCAAGGCGATGTCGCGGATGCCGTGTATGCCATCGTCGCCGGCACGGGGCATGTTCGCATCGGCACACTCGGCCACAGCAGCAAGGGCCTCATGATCGAAGTGTATCGCGCCGGGGACATCTTCGGGGAAATCGGGGTCATCGACGGCAGTACGCGCTCGGCTGACGCTGTCGTCGAGGGTCGGGTGCGTCTCTTGCGGGTCGGCAGCCAGGTGTTCCTCGACGCACTTCGCAGCAATGCCGTGATGGGCGCCAACCTATGTCACATGCTGGCCACCCGCCTGCGCCGGACCTCTGGCCTGTTCCATGATGCGACGTTCGAGACGCTGGAAGTTCGGCTTGCCAAGCAGGTGCTTTACCTCGCCAGGCGTGAGGGCAGGGACACCGAACGGGGCCGTCAGCTCGCGGGCCGGCTCCGGCAGGGCGACCTGGCCGACCTGCTGGGCGCCACCACCCGCAGCATCATCACGATTCTGAATTCCTGGCGTGCGGACGGGCTGGTGAGCTACGATCCCGTTCAGGCGCGGCTCACCATATGCCGGGAAGCGGATCTGCAGCGGTTGGTTGGTGCTGACGCCGGCTGACGCCTGTGCGCCTATCAGTCCTGCGCGGCGACTCCGGTCTCCGGCAGACCGCTCACCTCCCGGCCTCACGGCCGCCGCGATACCAGTAGACAAAAGTAACAATGCCCCTTGAACGTCTTTTTCGGCGCGGGCATCCCGGCTTCCTGGTGATCCGCATTCGTCTGGAGACGGCTGCGGAGCGCATTAGCGGCAACACTTTCCAGGGGTTCCAGATCGCGTCGGTCGCGCTGGTAGGCTTTCCATAGAGCCAATGCTGCGACCGTCCGCTGCAACCGGCTAGCCACAACCTGCGGTTGCTTCTCAGTATTCGAGAGCTGGATGTGCCCCGCCTTCTCGTTTATCTGGTTCTGCCCTTCACCGATCAACCGAGCGGAACGGGATGGATGGAGGCGGAAGATCTCCGGCGGCTTCCGCTCCGAAACCGGCGCCAACGAGTTTGGCGTGACCTGTTCGCTTCTTTCGACAGCCAGAAAGCAGGGTTGGGATCGCCTCAAAACCTCCGACGCCGACCCCATGTAGCTGGCCTCAGACATCCACGTCGTCTGACCGCAAGGGCGACATCTGGGCTGTTACTCGTTGACAAATTGTTAACACGTGAGGTAACCTGTTCATACCTCGCTCAAAGGGTGGAAGTCTCGGGAAAGCCTCGTGGACAGATCCCAGTTTTGTCCGAACTTTCCCACCTAGCGAGCCGCACAGGCTAAAGAAGCGGTTGCTCCAATCGAATGCGCAACCGGCGTTAAGGCCCCAGATTGATCGAGCATGAGCCAAAGGGAGAAGACCATGTCGGGATCACGCAAAATTGAACTGTCTGTCGAACGCGTAGGCGAGAAACTGGTTTTCCAGATGGACCCGCAGGCGGTTCTTAGGCCCGGTTGCTGTTGCTGTTCGAACTACTGGTTCGATGCCGCTGCCATAGGAGCACTTGTTCTCCCAGCCCAGCCCCAGGGGTAGCTTTCTTCTCGGCCCCAATTGACGGGTCCAGTTCGGATGCTAGTGCGCTGACGACTTGTAGCTTGCGCGGGTGGCATGGCTGGCCGAGGTTGCAAAGGAATATTCAGGTTGATGGGCATCGTGACACGGCCGAGCGCCGTGTTTCAACCCCTGAAGGCGACCTGCGGCGCCACGCCTGCGGCTGTAGGTTGACGCTGTGCCAAACCGGCAACCGCCATGCCATCCTGTGCTAGGTCCGCACCTGAGGCTGGACAGGATATGACGGTCCCCGACGTATTGCGTTCGGCGGTCTCCCGGTGGACGACATCGTCGTCGCGAGGATCGCCGATACGGCTCGCTCAACTATCAACCGCCAGTGCCTGAGGTCATCGGCGCTTGGAACGGCGCCCGCACGCCATAGGCGAGTACGCGAGATATTGGGCGCGCGCACTCGCCGAACCGGCCGCCTATGGCGTCAGCTAACCCAATGCACTAATATCAACCTTTGGGGGGTAGGCGAGGGGTTTTTGCAATGCTTAATCGGCGCCTCGACGACATCCATTCGCTGATAACCGAGCCAGCAGCCGACTCCCTAGCTGAGTTGTATCATGAAAACTCGAAATTACGGCGCATCAATTCGAGGGAATATGGCAGGTTTGTGTCCTCGCTGACGAAACTTCCATATCTGATCGAAAAAATGGCGCATTCCTACAAGGTCTACCCGACTGCCAAGACCATTTCGTTGCCACTAATTTCGTTGCCACTAGATGAATGGAGCGCTTGTGCGTCCTCATTGACTCTTGAAGAGGTGATACAGCGGCGCCGGACCGTTCGCACCTTCTCAGGAGAACCGTTATCACTCTCCATCATATCAAAGCTTTTGCATTATACGTATGGTATCACAACAACTTCTACACCGCCGCCTGGTCTTCGCAACAGGAATGTATGTTTTCGCGCCGCGCCCTCCGCGGGGGCACTATATCCATTGGAGGTATATTTGGTCACTTGGAGGACCTTAGGCCTGAATCCGGGTATTTATCACTATTGCGTCCCCACCCACTCCTTGGAACTCGTTGCGGCTGGCAATTTCGCTGATGAGGCCACCGAGTATACTTTTTGCGAGGATCTTATCGACACAGCAGCTGGGTTTTTCTTCGTAACAGGGATCTTTCAACGGACAATGCTAAAATATAATGAACGTGGCTATCGTTTTGTTCTACTGGATGCGGGACATATGGCGGAGAATATGTGCTTGATGGCTTGCAGTCTTGGCCTTGGCATAGTCCCCATCGGTGGCTTTCAGGATGACGAAATAAATAGGGTGCTGGCCGTCGATGGAATCAATGAGACTGTCGTGTACGCTATGGCGGTCGGCGTAATCTCTCCTGAAAGCGCTTCTCCCAGTTTAGACACAAACTGCTGAGCTCAAGCATGCAATTGGTCTCGACTTGGAAGAGGATATGATGCCCGATACGGTAGCCAAACTTCCCGTAAGACCGAAACTGCGGCCGTGCTTTGACGTGATTTATATGGAAGGCCATCGCTGTCAGATCCGAGCAGGCGACGACGTCGTGATAATGCTTGAAGGCCGCACAGTGTCTGATGTGATTCCTAAACTGTTCGAAAACATGAGCGGGAATCTAACAGTCTCTGAACTCGCAGAGGCGTGTCAGGCGTTTGTCTCGCCTGATGATTTGGTTACAATCTTAACCAAGCTAGACGGCGAAGGCGTCCTTGAAGATGGGAATTCGGACTCACGCCTTTTTACGGATGATGAGCTTAACTACTACTCGTCACAGGAGAGATTCCTCTCCCATTTTGATAGGCGCAAGCTAATTTTCCAGGAGCGGTTGAAGGGTAGCAAAGTAGGGGTTATCGGATCAGGCTCCATGGGGACTGCTATCCTTTCGTCGCTAGCTCAGATGGGTGTCGGTCATCTAGTCGGGGTGGAGACCGCCTCCGAATTGTCCGCCGTACCCGACCTATCAAACCCGGGTGAAAATGGCCAGATGACTGCTGGCGGCTTCCTATCCTCTCTGATCAACATCAATCCGCATGTGAATGTATCAGTGGCCAGCATTGGACCCGATGACCTAACCGCGATTACATCTGCCATGAGAGGATGCGATGTGATTGCCGTTGCTGTCGACAATGTCGCATTCTCTGTATACGAGCGAGTACATAACACAAGCATCAATGAAGGGATCCCTTGGATTATGTGTTCCCCGCTCAATAGCATTGAAGGGATTGTGGGACCTTTTTTTGTCCCGCCTGAGACTTGTTGCTATAGGTGTTACGATCTCAGAATCAAGAGTAACCTTACGAGATACGCTGAATATATGGCATTCGAGGCCTATGTTAAGGATAGAGAGGGTCGGACGGCTGAGTACGGGTTTCTTAATCCTTTTCCTATGATCATAGGAAATTTGGCTGCTCTCGAAATCGTTAAGCATATTACAGGATTCGTATCGCCGGAGACATACGGCTGCCTGATAGCATTGAATTTTGTTACCTTGCAGATGGAGCATCACGAGGTTTTCAAGCTACCACGATGCCCTGACTGCAGCCCTGCTAGAGGCCTTCCGCCCAAATCAATGTGGTCTATCTAATGTTGTCCCCGCGGCCCGCACCCCCCCAATTCCGAGAACAGGCTCCTAAACCCCTGGCGGACATTGTACGGGCGGGGAAGAGGTTCGTTAGCCACAAATCAGGGATTATTAAGGGGATCTTCGAACAATCGGTTGAACAGGACGATCCGCCGATCTTTTCGTTTGGAACGCTGATAAGCAACACCAGTAGGTATTCGGCGCATCAGTGCAGTACACGAAGCGGCGGAGCAGGTCTCACGAGGCACCAAGCGTTTGCGGCAGCAATTGGAGAGGCGATCGAACGATATTGCTCGAATTTTTACAATCCTGAAGAGCTCCTTCTGTGCGGATACCACGAGTTGCCTGAGGAGGGCGTGTCACCTGAAAGTTTCGTTTTGTTCTCCGAGCGCCAGTACAGCCAGGAGTCCTTTCCATTCCAGCGCTTCACGAGAACGTCCAGCATCTGCTGGACTCGGGGGTACTCACTCGTTGATCAGCGATGGAAATTTGTTCCGGCCTGCTTCGTCTTTTTACCCTATGCCTTTCAGACTGGAGAGACCCCGATCGGTCCAACAATCTCTACAGGCCTTGCGTGTGCGACTTCGGTAGAGGAGGCAATTCTCTTGGGAATTTATGAATGTATTGAGCGCGATGCATTCACAATTATGTGGCTGAACAAGCTATCGATGCCGCTGGTGAAGAACATAACAAGCGATGTGCAGATTGGAGACCTCTGCCGACGAAAGTTTTATGCGTCCAACATAGACTACTCGATATGCGATATTACATCGGATATTGAGATCCCGACATTCTATACCTTGGCACTCGGTAACTCGACGGAAGGTTGGCTAGCGTGTGTCGGATCTGCAACCCGCTTGAATGGAAGAGAAGCAATTACGAAAACGCTGATTGAGGCCTCCCAAGGGCGGCAATATCTCAGATATGTGCTTCGAGAGGAACAGGAATGGGACTGCGGGAACAACTTTTGTAACGTACGAAGCTTCGATGATCATGCACGGCTGTATAGTAGCATGCCTGAGCTCACTGACCGCCTATTGTTTGCGAGGGAAGGCCAAGAGCGGCAAGTATGTGAAATCGGGAACTTTTCTACAGGCAGGGTTGTTGAGGATATTAACCTATGTGTGAAAAAATTAGCAGAAAAAGGGTTCGATGTCATCATTGCTGATGTTACAACCAGAGAGGTGGCGACTGTGGGCTTTAGCGTTGTTAGGGTCATTATCCCTGGCCTTCAACCGCTGCACGGGGACCATAATCTTCGGTTTCTCGGTGGCAAGAGATTATATCAGGTGCCGAGGAGGTTGGGGTTTACCGATAGCGACACCAAAGAAGAGGACCTGTACCCTTGGCCTCATCCGTTTCCCTAGGGTCTGTACGAAATTGACACGACCCCGGCGGGCGATGGCGCTCGCGTCAAATCACCGATCCGATCGCGCTGCGGGTCTGGTTCTGCGCGCCGGTCGCCTCTGTGGCATCGATTGCAACCCAGTCGCCGGCCTGCGGATTGCTCCGACTAGCCGCCCGCAATACTGTGATCGTCGCATCGGATGCGTCGCGCCGGCGGGCAGCGAGGCGTGCCTCGAGCTCTGCCAGCGGGGCCTCAAGCCAGAGGCCGATGAACGGAACACCAGCGGCCCGGGCGGCGGCTTCGATCATGGCCCGATGGCGCGGATCGATGAAGGTTGCGTCTGCAACCACGGCATGCCCGCCGGCTGAAGTCTCGCGGACCAGCGCGGCGAGGGCGGCAAACACCGCCTCACTCGCTGCGTCCGTGTAGGCCGATTGCGGCAGGCGCTCCTCGGGTGCCGCGCCGTGCTGGCGCTTGCGGATCTCGTCGCTGCGCAGCACCAGCGCGCCAGGTGAGTTGCCCAGTTCCGGCGCCACCGCGCGCGCCAGTGTGGACTTGCCGCTGCCAGGCAGACCGCCGATCGCCAGCACGAACGCTGGCTTCGGGACGAGGTAGGTGGCGGCCGCCGACAGATAGTGCGCGGCGATGTCGCGGTTGCCGCGCCTCGCCTCGACATGCGCGCGGACCATCGCGCGCAGCGACAGGAAGGCCGGCAATCCGCGGGTCAGCGCCGCATCGCCGGTTCGCGCGACGTAACGGTTGAGCACCCGGTTGGCCGCCGCCCGCGAGACACGCCGATCCAGATCCATCAGCAGGAACGCGAGGTCGTAGCCGAGGTCGATCGTTGCCATTGCCTCGTCGAATTCCAGCGCGTCGAACGGCACCGGCCGGCCCTGCCAGAGACAGAGGTTGCCGAGATGCAGATCGCCGTGCGCGCGACGGATGAAGCCGTCGCGTTCGCGTTGCGTCAGCCACGGTGCGATGGCATCCAGCGCGCCCAGGATGCGCGTCTGCCAGCCCTGCACCGCGTCTTCGGCCAGGCCGGCGTGGCACGCCGATTGGGCGTTGCCGTTGGCGACATGGCGCATTGCCGCGACGACATCGGTTCCGGTCGCGGGCGGCAGGCTGTGGTGGAACGCCGCGACGGCGTCGCCCAGCGCATCGAGCAGCTCCGGTGTCAGGCCTCTCGCCACCGCGATGACATCCAGGAAATCGCTGGCCGGAACGGGCGCCATGCGCAGCACCCAGTCGACGACTGGAAGTTCGTCTGCTTCGCCAAATCCGAGCGTGCCGTCCGCGCGGCGCACGACCGGCACGACGTCGCGATATAAGCCGGGCGCCGTGGGGCGGTTCAGCTCCAGTTCGCGCTGTGTGAACCGCTGGCGTGCCTCCGGTGACGTGAAGTCGAGGAACGCCAGGCGCACCGCCTTCTTCAGCTTCCACACCGTGTCGGCGCCGACGAACACCAGTGATATGTGCGTCTCCAGCGCGTCCGATCCCGCGACACCGCGCAGGAATGCCACCACTTCCGCCTGTTCCGGCGGTGCGGTCATCGGCGTGTCGTACCCACCGTCACGGCCCGCGCAGGCGGGCCATCCACGACTTTCCGCTCTGCGATCAGCAAAGCCGTGGATGGCGGGCCTGCGCCCGCCATGACGATGAAGGGCGGGCCAATCATTGCGATGCTTGGTCTCAGGGAAACAGTTTTCCCAACGCCCAGCCGCCGTTCGCCGGCTTCGTATACACAGTGCGATCGTGCAGCCGGAACGGCATGCTCTGCCAGAACTCGAAGCGGTCAGGGACGATGCGGAAGCCGGACCAGTTGGGTGGGCGCGGAATGTCGTCGTCCGGATACTTCAGTTCGTACATGGCGAGGCGGCGCTCCAGCTCCGCCCGCTCCGGCAGCACGCGCGACTGGTCCGACGCCCAGGCGCCGAGACGCGAGATGCGCGGACGCGACGCGTAATAGGCGTCCGCCTCGGCATCCGTGACATGCTCGACGCGGCCCTCGATACGCACCTGGCGGCCCAGCGGCTTCCAGTGGAACAGCAGCGCGGCGCGCGTGTTGGCGGCCAGTTCCTCGCCCTTGCGGCTTTGCATGTTGGTGTAGAACACAAAACCCCGCGCATCGGCGCCCTTCAGCAGCACGATGCGCGCCGAGGGCGTGCCGTCGGGCGTGGCGGTCGCCAGGGTCATGGCGTTGGCGTCGTCCGGCTCGTGTGTCCAGGCCTCGGTCATCCATTCCCGGAAGCGGGCGAACGGGTCGGTGACCAGAGAGGCGCTGTCGGGCATGAGTCGAGCTTCCTTGCGAGCGGGCGCACTCTGCCGTCGCGGGACCGGCACGCCAAGCCACTTGCCCCACAAAGCAAGGCTGTGCCACCACCGCAGCGAACGGACGCAGCCGCAAAGGATCAACCATGCCCGACGGCGCCCCCGTCAAAGGCACACTGATGCAGGGCAAGCGCGGCCTGATCATGGGGGTGACCAACGACCGCTCGCTCGGCTGGGGCATTGCCGCGGCCTGCGCCGCGCAGGGCGCGGAGCTGGCGTTCACCTACCAGGTGGAAGCGCTGGGGCGCCGGGTGCGGCCGCTTGCCACGTCGGTAGGCTCCGATCGGCTGTTCCTGTGCGACGTGGGCGACGAGGCCAGCATCGATGCGGCATTCGCGGCGTTGCGCGAGCACTGGGACGGGCTGGATTTCCTGGTCCACGCGATCGCCTTCGCCGACAAGCAGTATCTGCGGGGGCGCTATCTGGACACGCCGCGCGCGGCGTTCCTGCAGGCGCTGGACATTTCGTGCTATTCGTTCGTTGCGGTGGCGCAGCGCGCGGTGCCGCTGCTGCGGCCGGGCGGCAGCCTTCTGACGCTCACTTATGTCGGTGCGGAGCGCTGGACGCCGCACTACAACGTGATGGGTGTCGCCAAGGCGGCGCTGGAGGCGTCGGTGCGCTATCTGGCAGCGGATCTGGGAGCGCAGGGCATACGGGTGAATGCGATCAGCGCGGGGCCGATCCGCACCGTGGCGTCGGCCGGGATCGGCGATTTCCACTACATCCTGCGCTGGAACCAGTTGAATTCGCCGATGCAGCGCAACGTGACGATCGAGGATGTCGGCGGCGCTGGCGTGTATCTGCTTTCGGACCTGTCGGCGGGCGTCACCGGCGAGGTTCACCACGTGGACTGCGGCTACCATATCGTCGGCATGAAGAACCCGGCGGCGCCGGATATCGCTATCGTCGAAGGGTAGATACCGATGAGCGATCTGTACGATGACGACATTCTGCTATGGAGCGAGCGCCAGGGCGACCTACTGCGCCGGATCGCCAATGGCGAGTCGGTGAACGAGCGGCCTGACTGGGCGAACATCATCGAGGAGGTCGAGAGCGTGGGGCGCAGCGATCTTCGCGCGGTGGAGTCGCTTCTGCTCCAGGCGTTCGTGCACATGCTGAAGGCGCAGGCTTGGCCGAACTCGCTCTCCGCACCCGCCTGGCAGTCCGACGCTTTGCTGTTCCGCGCCCAGGCGCGACGTGCCGGGTCTATACGCCGATGCGCTGCGTGGCCTGCCGGCGAGCATGGACGGCCAGCCGCCGCAACCGGCGTCTCCGATCTGTCCGATGACGCTGGACGAACTGCTTGGCTGAAACGCCATGTCGCATAACAGCTTCGGCCACCTGTTCCGTGTCACCACCTGGGGCGAGAGCCACGGGCCGGCGATCGGCTGCGTGGTCGATGGCTGCCCGCCGCGCATCCCGCTGTCCGAGGCCGACATCCAGCCCTGGCTGGACCGACGCCGCCCCGGCCAGTCGCGCTTCACTACCCAGCGCCAGGAGCCGGACGAGGTCCGCATCCTGTCGGGCGTGTTCGATGGGATGACCACCGGCACACCTATCGCCATGCAGATCGACAACGTCGATCAGCGCTCGCGCGACTATGCGGCGATCGCCGCGCAATTCCGCCCCGGCCACGCCGACCTGACCTACGAACTGAAATACGGCATCCGCGACTATCGTGGCGGCGGCCGATCCTCGGCCCGCGAGACCGCGATGCGCGTCGCCGCCGGCGGCGTGGCCCGCAAGGTGCTAGGCGACGGCGTGCGCATCCGTGGCGCACTGGTGCAGGTCGGTCCACATCGCATCGAGCGGGCGCGGTGGGACTGGGACGCGGTGGATGACAACCCGTTCTTCTGCCCCGACCCGGCCGCCGCGACGCTGTGGGAAACCTACCTGTCCGAGGTGCGCAAGGCCGGCTCCTCCGCCGGCGCAGTGATCGAGGTGGTGGCCGAAGGCGTGCCGCCCGGGCTGGGCGCGCCGATCTATGGCAAGCTGGATGCCGAGATCGCCGCGGCGCTGATGTCGATCAACGCGGTGAAGGGCGTCGAGATCGGCGAAGGCTTCGCTGCCGCCGCCCTATCGGGCGAGGCGAACGCCGACGAGATGCACTTGCGCGACGGGGTGGTGGCGTTCGCCTCCAACCACGCTGGGGGCATCCTCGGAGGAATATCGACCGGCCAGCCCATCATTGCCCGCTTTGCGGTGAAGCCGACCAGCTCGATCCTGACACCCCGCCAGACCGTCGATCGCACCGGCCAGGACATCGAGATCAGCACCAAGGGCCGCCACGATCCGTGCGTCGGCATCCGCGCCGTGCCGGTGGGCGAGGCGATGTTGGCCTGTGTGCTGGCCGACCACCTGCTGCGGCATCGGGCACAGAATCCGGATGCTCCAACCGTTGCGCGCCTGCCGCGCAACTGACCACGGGAATGAACGCGCGCCGCGCGGCGTCTGTTGCAGCGGACCCCGCCAGCGATGCAGCCCCAGCCGCCTCCATACGACCCGTGTGCACTCGATGCGTTCGTAGCCCTTGTCGGCGCGCGCCGCTGGACGATGCGTATGGCGGAGATCGGCCGGCGCGCCGGGTCTGGTCCGCGTGCGGGCCGGGTGGTGCGGCAGCTTCACGCGCTGGAACTGGCGATTGCACGGATGCGCGGATCGCTGGGCCGTCCGCCATCGATGGCCGAACTGCATGCCGCCCGCCTGGCCGGCGATGCCGCGACGCTCGCAAGGGAACTGAGCGCGCGCGGCAAGACCCGGCTACGCGACATGTTGCGGGCTGCGCTGGAGGACGACGGCACGCTGATGCCGGTGTTCCACTTGCTGCGGACGGCGGAACTGCAGCGCTCGCGCGGCTTCAGCGTCGAGTTTGCCGGCCTGGACGCGGCGGCTCCGTACGACTTGCTGATCGCCCGCGGGTCTCTGGAAGCCGAGATCGCCTGCGAGGTCGTCTCGGCCGAGGAAGGCCGCCTCGTGCAACGCGGCGCGTGGACACGACTGGCTGATCGGGTGGATGACGATTTACACGCCTGGCTCGCGGCCTATCCTGGGCGCTACCTATTGAAGATGACGCTGCCGGGCGGGCTGCATAACGACGCCCTGACGGAGATGCACGCTCGGATCCGCCGCCTGCTGACGAGCCGAGGACGGCAGGACCACGACGAAGCGGCTGTGCTGCGGCTCGAACCGCTGGCACTGATCGGCAGCGATGCCGACGGCAGCCTGATGGCGTCGCTGCGGCGCGAGTTCGGGCCGGAGGCGCATCTGGCAGTCACCATCGCCGGGCACAGCGTCTTCGCGATGGCGGCCAGGGCGGGCCGTGCGGACGAGGTCGCAGCGGCGGTGCGCCGTCGGCTGTTTGCCGTCGCGCCGACACGGCTGACCGGCACGCGGCCAGGCATCCTGGCGATGTTCCTCGAGGACACCGATCGCAACGAATGGCGGGGCCTGCGCGACCGGCTGGAACTGGAAGGCGAAGCGCGGCAGTTCCTCGCCTACCGGACGGCGCGGCCGGTGATCGCGGTGACCTGCGCCTCGCGGTTAGAGCTGTTCGGCATGGCCGATGCAGCCGAGGAGGGCGAGCTGCGGTTTCGCAACTCCTCGCATCCGGCGGCGAAGGCTGCGTCGTTGGGACCGGCCGTCCTGTCGTCGGTTTGATTAGGGCCTGTCATCAATTAAGCCAAACGACGCTGGCGACGAGCTGGACAGCGGCGAGGAAGTTCCGCGCGGTCTTCTCGTAGCGGGTTGCGATGGC
>Ga0209040_10001123_pt1 | contig 20889 bp, 17 predicted proteins | sample BogFormECP12_OM3_FD_188240 | JGI IMG/M metagenome (GOLD analysis project Ga0209040, IMG submission 188240) | Bog forest soil microbial communities from Calvert Island, British Columbia, Canada - ECP12_OM3 (SPAdes) (version 2) | ecosystem: Environmental > Aquatic > Freshwater > Wetlands > Bog ...
CAAACGCGAAGCCGACACTCGCGAGTCCCATCAGCGCGAGTCCCGCCAGCACCGCGCGCCGAGGGCCCAGCCGGGCTGCCGCGCGACCACCCGGCAGCCCGCCGATGAGCGCTCCCGCCGCGTAGGCCGCCACGAGCGCCCCCGCGGCCGCCTTCGAGAGCTGCAGTTCGCGGGCGAAATGCGGCAGTAGCGGCGTCAGTGCCGCGTAGAGCATCGTGTCCACGAGGACGAGCACGGAGACCAGCACCCGCAGGCGAGGCACCTTCTCAAGCTATCAACGCGGTCTGCCTTTGCTTCAGGGTTCCGCGCGCCTGCGCCTCTCCAGTTCTGCTCGCCAGGCCGCGCGCGCGTGCCCGATCCCGGACGGGTCCTGCAACAGCTGTCGCTGCCAGTTCGCCGCCATCCCGAGGGCGTTCAGGCGGAAGGCCATCGCGGCCGGGTCGACATCGGCGGGCAGCTCCTGTGCTGCGATCGCCGCCTCGATGTTGGCGCTGAGCACGGCGATCCACTCGCCCATGACCGAGGCCACGGCGTCGCGGACGGGTCCCGGTCGCCCGTCCATCTCCGCCGAAGCGGCGCACAGAAAGCAGCCGCCCAAGAACACGTCGGCGGCGAGGTACGCCCACCAGGCGTCACCGATCGCCGCCAGCCGCGGCAAGCCCGCGTCGCTGGAGAGCGCCGGCGCGATCACGCTGTCGATCAGGATCGCGCGCGCGGCGGCGAGCGTGGCGAGCTGCAGCTCCTGCTTGGAGCCGAAGAGCGCATGCACGCTGCTCTTGGGCACTCCGAGGTCCGCCGCGAGCGCACCGATCGTGAGGCCTTCGAGGCCATCGCGCGAGGCCATCTGCACCGAGCGCTCGAGGACCGCCGTGCGGCTTCGCAGCCCGCGCGCCAGCCGGCCATCGCTTGGCGCCAGCGGCGGCGCTCGCTTGATGAGCGGTTCGTGGGGCGAGCTCGTCATCAGCGGTCCGCCGGCGTGTGGTCCTCGACGCGTCTCTGCACAGCGCTCATCCTATATAACTATACGGTCGATCATCCATATTTGTCGGCAAACGGGCAGGCACTCGACGAGAAACGGAGCTGGGAGATGAGCAACCGGAAGGTGCACGAGGACGACCCGCTCGAAGACTTCGATCCCCGCGCGGTCACCCTGGACGGCGTTACGAAGATGGTGCACGTGGCCGGCGGCGGTCCGGCGGTGATCGTCATGACAGAGATGCCGGGCATCAGCCCGCACGTCGCCCGCTTCAGCCGCTGGGTTCGAGATGCGGGATTTACGGTCTACATGCCCTCGCTGTTCGGCCGCGACGGCGCGGTGCCGTGCGTCGAGGAGGGTGTCCTCACGCTCCGGCGCGCGTGCGTCAGCGCCGAGTTCCGCGCCTTTGCCGCCAATGAGTCGAGCCCGGTGACCGTTTGGCTGCGCTCGCTGGCGAGGCTCGCGCACGCGGAGTGTGGCGGCCCGGGCGTCGGCGCGATCGGGATGTGCTTCACCGGCAACTTCGCGCTCACGATGATGCTCGAGGCCGCGATGCTCGCACCGGTCCTGTCCCAGCCGTCGCTGCCCTTGGACGACCCTGCCGGGTTGGAGATCGCTCCCGACGAGCTCGCCGCGGTCAGGCGACGACTCGAGCGCGAGGACCTGACCGTGATGGCCTACCGCTTCGCGGGCGACCGGCACTGCAGGGCGCAGCGCTTCGCGGCCTACTCCGAGGCGCTCGGCGAGCGCTTCATCGCTCGCGTGCTGCCCGACAGCGCCGCCAACCGAGACACCCCGCCCTTCTTCGCGGAGGTCGTTGCGAGCCCGCACAGCGTGCTCACCGCGCACCTGATCGACGAAGCCGGCCAGCCGACGATCGCTGCCCGCGACGAGATCCTCTCGTTCTTCGCCGATCGTCTCGTCTCATGACCCCGCTCTCATGGCGCCGGCGAGGTGCTCGTGGTAGGGGTGGCTGATGCTCCGGTCGCGGTGCCGTTCGCGGGAGCTGTCTTTGTCGGCGTCGTCACGGTCGTCGTCTTGGCAGGTGCCGTCACGGTCGTCGTCGGCGTCGTCACCGTAGTCGTCGGCGCGATTACCGTCGTCTGGTGGCTCACGGTGGGCGCCTCGGTCGTCGTCGTATGCTCGACGCTGACCGATTCGCTCGTCACCGTCGTGTTGTTGGAGCTACCGTTGGACGCCAGCACGATCACCACGACAACCAGTGCGATGATCAGCACGGCGACAATCGCAATCGCAGCCCCGCTGTCTCGGCTGCTCTGACCCCCGGTAGACCCCGCGCCGGTGCTCGAGGTAGTCCCTTGCGCTTCGCCGGCCGGCTGATGGCCGCCGGTGCTCCCGCCGCCGGTGCTCCCGCCGCCGGCGGGCGTCTCGTCGGGTGGCGGCTGTTGCGGATCGTACCCGTCGGTCATCTTTGCTCCTTTCGCCGAGTCGTGCTTTCAGCGGGCAGGAGACATGCGGTGACAGATGCCCCTTGCCCGGCGGTGCGGGCGCCGATCTCCCTCACTTCGGGCAACTTGCCGAGAGGGGGGCGGACGACCATCCCGGCCATTCTGCCGCGGCGGGTATCGCGGTCCATCCGTACTCAGCCGCGAGGACGCGTGGCGAAATCGCGTCAAGGCGCTGGGACCACTCAGACGTTCCCTGCGTGCGCGCTGTGCCAGAATCGTCCGCGTGAGACGCCGCACGCCGTTGCGCAGCTCCGAGGCGACGACCCGGCGACATGGGCCAGCCTCCTGAGGGCATGGCGCCGACGCGCGCTGACCGCGAGATACGCTCGTGGTTGATGGATATGGACGGCGTGCTCGTCCATGAGGAGCACGCGATCCCCGGTGCCGCCGTCTTCCTGCAGCGCCTGCGCGAGCTGGAGTTGCCGTTCCTCGTGCTGACGAACAACTCGATGTATACGCGCAGGGACCTCTCGGCACGACTCCGTGCGACCGGGCTGGAGGTGCCTGAGAGCTCGATCTGGACCTCCGCACTGGCAACCGCACAATTCCTGCACGCTCAGCGTCCAGGCGGCTCGGCGTTCGTGGTCGGCGAGGTCGGGCTGACGACGGCTCTGCACAACGTCGGCTACACGCTGAGTGACCGCGCTCCCGACTACGTGGTGCTGGGCGAGACGCGCACCTACAGCTTCGAGCGCATCACCAGGGCGATCAGGCTGATCGTGGATGGCGCGCGATTCATCGCCACCAACCCCGACAACGTCGGCCCCTCGCCCGGCGGGCCAACGCCCGCGACGGGCAGCGTGGCAGCGCTGATCAGCTGCGCCACCGGCACCGAGCCCTACTACGTGGGCAAGCCCAACGCGCTGATGATGCGCTCGGCGCTGAACGCGATCGACGCTCACTCCGAGCACACGGCGATGATCGGCGACCGCATGGACACCGACGTTGTCGCTGGGCTCGAGGCGGGCCTGCACGCGATCCTCGTCCTCACCGGCGTCAGCACACGCGAGCTCGCCGAGCGCTTCCCCTATCGGCCGTCGCGCATCGTGGACTCGGTCGCGGATCTCGTGGCCGAGCTGAGCAGCTGATCAGCTGCGCAAGATGTGTTGCAGGGCGGGGTGAACGGCTGAGCTGAGCAGGGTCTCTTCAAGGATGGGCGCGCGCAGCCCGATGACGAATGGAACATGTCGGTTGCCGCCCAGCTCTCCGCAGGCTCGCTCTCCTCCGTGCGCCCTCATGCCCGCGGGCGCTGGATCGATCACTGGCTCGACACCCTCCAGGAGATCGGAGCGCTGCGGGCCTCGCATCCCATGATGGATGCGGTGATCGAGGAGATCGACGGCCGCATGATCCGCGTCGGCGACCACTGGCTTGCCGACTTCGCGTCGTGCAACTACCTGGGCTTCGATCTCGACCCCGAGATCATCGATGCGGTCCCCGCCGCCCTGGAGGCTTGGGGCACGCATCCGAGCTGGTCGCGGCTGCTCGGCAGCCCGATCCTCTATGAGCAGATCGAGGCGCGACTCACCGAGCTGCTCGGTTGCGAGGACGCGCTGGTACTGCCGACGATCACGCACATCCACGCCTCCGTGATCCCGGTGCTCGCCGCCTCCGGGACGATCTTCCTGGACGCGAGGGCACACAAGACGATCTACGACGGCTGCCAGGTGGCGCGCTCGCGAGGTGCGGCGATCCGGCGCTTCCGCTTCGAGGACCCCGACCATCTCGAGGAGCTCCTCGCGGCGGAGCGTGATCGAGCTCGGCTCGTGTGCATGGACGGCGTGAACAGCATGACCGGCAACGCACCCGACCTGCCGGCCTTTGCCGAGGTCGCGCGCCGGCACGGCGCCCTGCTCTACGTCGACGACGCGCACGGCTTCGGGGTGATAGGCGAGCGCTCGCCCGAGGAGCTGTGCCCATACGGCCGGCGTGGCAACAGCATTCTTCGCCACTTCGGCGAGAGCTACGACGACGTGGTCCTGGTCGGCGGCTTCTCGAAGGCCTACTCGTCCCTGCTCGCCTTCATCGCCTGCCCGACCGAGGTCAAGAACCTGCTCAAGGTTGCGGCCCCGCCCTATCTCTACTCGGGCCCCTCGCCCGTCGCCTCGCTGGCGACCGTGCTCGCCGGCTTCGATGTGAACGAGCGCCGCGGCGATGAGCTGCGCCGCGTTCTGCATCGCCACAGCGCTCGTGTCCTGGGAGCGCTGCACGAGCTCGACGTCTACACCCCCAACCGCTCCGGACTGCCCATCATCGAGCTCCCGCTGCGCGAGCACGCCCGCATCGACCAGGTGGGGCGGGCGCTGTTCGACCGCGGCATCTACGTGACGCTTGCCGCGTATCCGCTCGTCCCCAAGGCGGAGGTGGGCTTTCGGGTGCAGCTCACCGCAGCCAACACCGACGCGGAGGTCGACGCGCTGATCGATGCTGTGACGGAGCTCGCCGAGCGCGGCGAGCTCACGTCCGCCTCGGCGCAGATGAAGCTTGGAGCGGCGTGATGGGCGGGCACGCGCTCGAGCCGGCGCGCGCGGCGGACGACAGCGCTGAAGCCGCCGGCGTGCGATCGCGGCGATGGCCGCGCTGGCGCGTGCAGGCGTGGCAGGCCTACCTGGCCTTTGGTGCGCTGGGCACGTTCCTCTACATGGCGGTGGACCCCTTCAAAGGCAGCGGCCTGCTCATCAACACACTCGGCCTGTCGAGCTGGATCGCCGTCATCGTGGGCATCCGCCGCAACAAGCCAACGTATGCCCTTCCGTGGTGGCTGTTCGCAGTCGGGCTGTGCCTGTACTGGATGGGCGACGTCTACACCTACAGCTACCCCCAGTACATCCTCCACCACGAAGTACCGTTTCCCTCGGTCGGCGACGCGATCTATCTGACGGTCTATCCGGCACTGATGGTGGGGCTGCTGATGCTCGTGCGCCGGCGCAACCCGCAGCGAAGTCGCAACACGCTCATCGATGCCGCGATCCTGACGCTCGGGCTGTCGCTGCTGTCGTGGGTTCTGCTGATCACCCCCTATCTTCACGATGCGACGCTGGGACTGCTGCCCAAGCTCGTCTCGGTCGCCTATCCGATCGGCGACATCCTGTTGCTCGCCGCCGTTATTCGCCTCGTCCTCGACAGCGGCCCGCGCCGCCCGGCCTTCTACCTGCTGAGCGCGAGCGTCGTCGCACTGCTCGCGACGGATTTCGTCTACGGGATCATGACCCTCGACAACTCCTTTCACCACCAGCTGCTGCTCGACCTCGGCTGGATCTCCTATCTGCTGCTGTGGGGCGCGGCCGCGCTGCACCCCTCGATGGTCGACTTGCAGAAGCCGATCGCAGACCGCGAGGCGAAGCTGACACACGTGCGTCTGGCTCTGCTCACCGGCGCCTCGCTGATCGCACCGGTGTGCATTCTGCTGAAGGAGTTGCATCGCGGCGACTTCGACTTGATCGTGATCATCTGCGCTTCGATCGTGCTGTTCGGCCTGGTCGTCATGCGCATGGGCGACCTGGTGCGCCAGCAGGAGCGCTCCGTGGTCCGGGAGCGGCTGCTCAGCTCGTTTGGCACCGCGCTCGTGTCCTCCGCCACGCGGGAGGAGATGCAGCAGTCGGCCCTCGAGGTGGCGGCGCGGCTGCTCGAGGGCCCGGGCGCGGCGGTACTGTGCCTGACCCAGGATGGCGCTCTGGCGGCGGTCGGGCTCAGCGGCGACGCGGCCTGGGCGGCGCGAACGCTCCCGACGCACGTGGAGGGGAGACTGCTCGAGCTCGCCGCAGACAACGCGTCCCAGGACCTGACCCTGGAACCTGCGCTGCTCGCCGTGCTGGACCTGCCGCAGGAGTTCTCGTGCGGGCTCGCGTTGGCGCTGCCGGTTCGCGGCGGGGTTCCCTGCCTGTTGCTGCTCGCGCTCCCTCAGCCCGCCTCCCGCCAGGTGCGCTCGGCCCTGGAGGCACTGGCTACTCAGCTTGCGCTCGCGCTGGAGGGCGCGCGCCTGGCAGAAAAGATCCACTTGCAGCGCAGCGAGGCCCGCTTCGCCTCGCTGGTGCAGCACTCCAGCGACCTGATCACGGTCGTGGGCTCCGATGCGATGATCCTCTACCAGAGCCCCTCCTCGGAACGGGTCCTCGGCTACTCGCCGCGCGAGCTCCTCGGCACGCGCTTCGATCGCCTCGTGGTCCGCGAGGACGCCGACCGTCTCCTGCGGGTGCTCGCGGACGGATCGGCCTACGCCCGCCGTGACGGCGAGGTGATCGAGTGCACCCTGCGCCACCGCGACGGCGGCCTTCGTCAGTTCGAGATCCTGCATACGAACCTGCTCGACGATCAGCACGTGCGCGGCATCGTCCTCAACGCGCGCGATATCAGCGAGCGCAAGGCCTTCGAGGAGCAGCTCTCCCACCAGGCGTTTCACGATCCCGTCACCAACCTGCCCAACCGCGCGCTGTTCGTGGAGCGGGTCAGGCATGCGATCGGGCGGGCGCGACGCGAGCAGCGCCAGCTCGGCGTCATGTTCCTCGACATCGACGACTTCAAGACGATCAACGACAGTCTCGGCCACGGCGCGGGCGACGAGGCCCTGATCGACGTGGCCAAGCGTGTTGCAAACAGCATCCGCACGAGCGACACCGCCGCTCGCTTTGGCGGCGATGAGTTCGTCGTGCTGCTGGAGGACCTCGATGGCACCGACACCGCGGTCGAAGTGGCGGAGCGGATTCTCGAGGATCTGCGCCAGCCGCTGCTGGTGGCCGGCAAGGTGCTCGCGCTGCGCGGGAGTATCGGGATCTCGATTCTGGAGCCGTCCTCGGCCGCAGGCACCGACGAGCTCATCCGTGACGCCGACGCGGCGATGTACATCGCCAAGCGCGACGGCAAGGGCGCCTACCGGCTGTTCGAGCCGGAGATGCACACGGGCGTGCTCGAACGGCTCGAGTTGAGGGCGGACCTCCAGCGGGCGCTGGAGAGCGGACAGTTCGAGCTCCGCTATCAGCCGATCGTACGCCTCGCCGACGGCCGCGTCGCCGGGCTGGAGGCGCTTCTGCGCTGGCAGCATCCCGAGCGCGGACTCGTCGTCCCCGCAGACTTCATCCCTTTCACCGAGGAGACCGGGCTGATCGTGCCGATCGGCCGCTGGGTCCTGCGCGAGGCCTGCCGCCAGGCGGCGGAGGTGCAGAGGCTCTCGCCCGACGGTCCCGAGCTCTACATGTGCGTGAACCTCTCCGTGAAGCAGCTCCAGCACAGCGACGTCGTGGCCGACGTGCAGGACGCGCTCACGGAGTCGAGCCTGGCGCCGCATCTGCTCACGCTCGAGATCACCGAGTCGATGCTGATCGACGACCCCGAGATCGCCGTGGTCAAGCTCCAGGAGCTGCGCGAGCTCGGCGTGCGCATCGCGATGGACGACTTCGGCACGGGCTACTCGTCGCTCAGCTACCTCAGCCGGTTCCCGGTCGATGTGATCAAGATGGACCGCTCGTTCCTGCGACCGCAGGCGTCGCCGGAGGCGCTCGACCTCTCCAGTGCCGTGGTGGCGCTCGGCAGCTCGCTCGCGCTGGATGTCGTGGCGGAGGGCATCGAACTCGACGAGCAGCTGCGCCGGCTGCGCGACCTCGGATGCGAGTTCGGTCAGGGCTTTCATTTCGCGCATCCCATGGAGTCCGGTGATCTGGGCGACTATCTTGCGCTGATGTCGCAGGAGGGCGCGATGGCGGGCGAGCCGCGGCCCGTTCCGCGCGACGGCGCCTGACGGCGGCGAGGCTCTCGATGCCTGCGCGCTCGATCGCCGACCGACCGATCCGCCGGGCTGCGGGCCCGCGCCCAGGCGGCCCGCTCGCAAGCCGCGACTTCCGTCTGCTCTTCGCCGGACGCTCCGTGTCGCTGCTCGGCGACGGGGTGTTCCTCGTCGCCCTGGCCTGGCAGGCCTACACGCTCTCGAACGCACCGACAGCGCTGTCGCTGCTGGGAATCGCGATGACGGTGCCGCTGGTCGCGCTGCTGCTGTTCGGCGGCGTGGTGAGCGACCGCTACGACCGTCGCAGGGTCATGCTGCTCGCCGATGCCGTGCGCGCGCTGCTGCTCGCCCTGCTCGGTCTGCTCGCTGCTACCGGGACGCTGCGCTTGTGGCACATGATGCTGATCGTCGCCGTCTACGGCGGCGCCCAGGCCTTCTTCGACCCGGCCAGCGACGCGATCCTGCCCGAGATCTTGCCAGCTGCGCAACTGGGTGAGGCCAACGCGCTGGAGCAGGTGATCCGTCCGCTCGCGCTGCGCCTCGCCGGACCCGCGCTCGGGGGGGTGCTGGTCGGCGTGCTCGGCCTGGGTGCGGCCTTTCTCATCGATGCCGCGACGTTCGTGGCCTCCGCGGCGACGTTGTGGTCGCTGTCGACGCGCGCAGGCCGGAGTTTGCGCCCGACGGGCGCACCGATCGAGAGCTCGACGCGTCGCCAGCTGCTCGAGGGCTGGGCGTACGTGCGCCGTCACGTCTGGCTGTGGGGGACGTTTGCGAGCGCGGGCGTTGCCTACCTGCTGTTCATGGGCCCCGCCGAGGTCCTGCTGCCCTTCATGGTCAAGCACGAACTGAGGGGCAGCGGCGTTCAGCTCGGCCTCGTGCTCGGGGCCGGCGGACTCGGCTCGGTCGCATGCGCCCTGGCCATGCTCCGCAGCGGACTGCCCGCGCACAGCATGAGGTTCATCTACCTCGTCTGGGCGCTTGCCACATTGGCGGTGGCGGGCTACGGGTTGGCGAGCGCGATGTGGCAGTTGATGCTGGCCAGCCTCGCGTTCAATCTCCTCGAGACGGCGGGCACGATCGTGTGGTCGACGATGAAGCAGCGGCGCGTACCGGGAGATCTGCTCGGCCGCGTCTCCAGCCTCGACTGGCTGATCTCGATCGGGCTGCTGCCCGTGTCCTTCGCGCTGACAGCACCCCTCGCCGCGACGCTCGGCGTGCGCACGACCCTGATCGGGGCCGGTCTCGCCGGCGCGGCGGCGACGCTCGGTGGCCTGCTGCTCCCGGGCATCGAGGCGGTCGACCGATCGATGGCACCCACGGCGCGCGTCGGCATCCAGCTCTGACAGGGTCTCAGCGTCCGCTGATCGCGTGGTCAGCCGAGCGAGAGCACGTTGGCGGTCTCGGGCTCGACGCGACCCTCGAGCACATCGAGGTAGACGCGCTGAAGCGCATCGAAGCCCAGGTCGCGGGCAACTTCAAGCCAGCCGCCCGCCCACTCGCAGAACGGCTGCCAGGCGTCGGAGGCTCTCGTCTGAAGCTCGGCACGGCCCCAGTCCTCGGAGCGCTTGGCGAGGCGGTCGGGGGCGAAGAAGAAGGTCGGTGAGGGCCCGGGCAGCTTTCCCGCGCCCGCGCCGAGCTCCTCCCAGTGCGTGACGCCCACGGCCATGCTGTGCAGGAGCTCCTCGCCGTAGTGGGAATGGACGGCGAGCCGCACCTCGCCGTCGCCTGCGATATCGACGAACGTAGCCGGTTCGCGCTCGAGCGAGTCGATCGCGTCGTAGGTGACCGTGTGCCCGTAGACCCCGAGGCCGCTGACGAACTCAGCGCTCCGCGGCGAGGTCAGCCCAACGAGCTCGACGCCCTCGCGCTGCGCCAGCAGGAACGCGGCGGCGATCGCGGTCTTGCTCGAGGCGCTGGAGATCACGACCGGCCCGCGCGCACACAGCCCCTCGTCGAAGAGCTCATCGTCGATCAGAAACGAGGTGAAGAACAGCGGACGCAACAGCATCTGCAGCTCCTCGGTGTCTGCCCGGTAGAAGGGGTCGACGTCGCTTGCCAGATAGCTCTGGTAGGCCGAGGGCAGCGCCGCGCGGTGCGGCGAGCCGTCGAGGAACCCGTGTGCGCCGGGGTCGGCGGGCGTCACGACGAGGTAGGAGGAGGGGGGCAGATACCCGTACAGGCGCACGCCGGGCTCGACGCCCGGAGCCTCGCTCCGCTCGACCTCGGCGAAGCCCCACATCGGGACGCGGCCCCAGCCCTCCTCCGCCGGAAAGAAGTCCCAGTAGGACATGATCTGTCCCATAACCGCATAGGTGATGTTGTTCGCTGTCAGCCCGAAGCTGTCGACCCTGAGCAGTACCTCGCCGGGCTCGAGCTCAGGCGCCTCGGACTCTGCGATCCGACACTCGCGGAGGTCGTTGCGCCTGACCAAGAAGTCGCTCATCGCCAGCATGCTCCCACGATCGGCGACGCAACGCCGGTACGACGACGCGGCGAGCTCTAGCTGACGGTGATGTAGCCGCTCATGTAGCCCGGGTGCTCCATCGCCCATTCATCGCAGCGGAAGGTGCAGAACCAGAGAAACCGTCCGGGATGGCTCACGAGCAGCGTGTAGGTGTGAACGCCGGGCATCACGACGATGTTGACACCCGCTTCGGGCGCCGTGATGCTGTGAGGTACTTCATCGGTGTTGTCGATCCTCAGCTCCTGGGGCTGGCCCGCGCGGACGGCGAATTCGGTCGTGGTGAACTCGTCGTGCTTTTCACCTTCTGGACCGAGCTTGCCTTCCGGGATGACCTTCAGATCGACCACATTTGCCACAGGCGGCAGCGCGGCGATCTGCTCAGCGGCCTGGGCTGCCGCGCGTGCTTCGTTCCTTTCGCTGCTCTGCACAAGCGCGACCATCGACATCAGCACTGCGGCCACGATCCCCGCACCCGCGAGCGCCTTCAGCCCGAACTTCCTGGCAGCTGCATCACCGAATTCGTGCCGATATCTCGCCTCGGTGTCCCTGTCCGGCTCGCGCGCGGCGGAGCCGGGCTCGGAGACGATATGGCGAACGGGCACGGCGAAGCGCTCACGCACGAGACCCGCGAGCCCCGGCTCGAGCCCACTCGCGGGCCGCTCGCAGCGAGTGGAGACGATCACTTCATCCGGCACGAAGGTGGCGAAGGTGTCCTCGATGGCCTCGAGGGGGTCTGCCTCTGAGATCTCGCCCGCAACGACGACGTCGGGGCCGACGCGGTCGAGCGCCGCCTTCAAGCGGACGCGCGCCTGATCCAAGAGGCCGTCGACGGCGCCGGTCAAGCGCGCTGAAGGGGAGATCAGCGCGGGTACGAGCACGAGCACGTGCGTATGCGGCACGGAGGCCAGTCGCTCGACTTCGCTGAGGAGCGCCTCGTCGCTGAGCGTGTCGTTGGCGACGACGAGGACCCTGCGCTCCTCTGCCGAGCCCATATGCGGGGGGGCCATCTTGACGGGCTGCTCGAGGCCGCGGAGCTTGCGCATGCGCAGCTGCGCCGCGCGCACAGCGAGAGCACCGAGTACGACCGCGAGCACGACGAGAGCGAGCCACGTCGGCCCGAGCGCCGCGGCGAGCACGACCGGGACCAGCGCGAGCGTCAGCAGCAGAACAAATCGAAATGCCTCCGGCTCGCTGTGAAACGGGCTACGCACCGGCGGAGTCCTCTGCTGGAGCGTGCCCAGGCAGACCCTGCACGGCGGTCACGATTTGCTCGGGCGTCGCCGGTGCCGGCAACCGGTGGCAGCCGCCCAGCAGCTCTTGCAGGTCCGCGTCTATATCGGCCGGCACCTCGACCACCAGGGGCGTGTCGGGATAGCGCGTGCGCAGTTCGCGCAGGATCTCTCGGGCCGCCCCCTGCTCGTAGCCCAGGGAGCAGACGACGAGGTCGGCGTCATGCGCGGGGGCGCACCCCGCCGGACCGGTCAGCGGACACCGCGCGTGTCCGCGTGGGCCGGGACAGACGGCGACCGCGTAGCCGGCCAAGCGCAAGCCGGCGGCGATCTCGAGGCCCATCGCCTCATCGGGGTGCTCGATCAGCACCCGCGGATGGCTCCAGCGCCAAGGCTGCGGTTTCAGACTTACTTCCTGTGCGCTGGCGGCGGAGCCTCCGGAGAACATGCCCTCAAGCTAGCCCGGGCCCGATTCGAGACCATCCGGGTCAAGCCGCATTTTGCCCCGTAGAAAACCCGTTACGGACCTGCCCGAGTCGGGGGTCGCCGGCTGGGCGCTATTTCAGCTGCGAGAGCCATTGGCTCTCGGCTACGCCGATGGTCTCCACGTCACCTTGACGGAACGTGAAGCGTGTCGCCCGCCCGGCTGGCCCTGGCAGGTCGCACGCACCGCTTGCGTCTTCTTCCATCGGCGCTTCCTTGACGCTCGTATCGCACTGCACCGGGTAGGCGGCCTGGACCGCTGCGAGCGAGCTGCCGACGCGGATGCCCGAGGCTGTGTGCATCACGCCGGTGCGCTCCCCGATCGCCACGGCGGTTCGCGGATGGCCGGTGAACAGCACGGTGTATTCGCCGCTCGCGCGAGTGCCGTACAGGTAATAGGCGACGGCGGTCGGATGTCTGGTCAACAGCTGCCCCGCTCCCAGATAACGGCTCACCTGCGCGATCGTCATGCCGATCTTGAGGTTGCCGATCGAGCGGCCCGGCGTGACTATCGAGCTCGTGAGGTGGAAGGGCGCGGCGAGCGCAGATGCGCTGCCGGCCAGGACCGCCACGACCGCGACCAGGCCGGCGTGCCGAACGTTGATCATCCGACAATCATACTTCGTGCGCAACGCCACACATCCCTCGCCGGCCTGCCCACGCTGATGATGGCACCGGGCGTGGTGGTCATGGCATTTAGCGCGAGCTGTAGGCCCGCTGGAGGGATGGCTCCTGTCACAGCCCGTGGGCGGGGTACATGCGGATCGCGTCGAGCTGCCGGCCGGCGGTGACGAGGCTCCGGACCGTCTGGGGGCGTAGCGCATCGAGGTGCGTGGCGAGCACGAGGAAGACCTGGGCGGTCGTCAGCGCGTCGCCGACGGCTTCGTGAGGGTGATGGGCTGGGAGGTCGAGTGCGTCGGCCAGCTCGGGGAGCATCATCCGCCGCGCGGGAGCGCAGTCGCGCTCGTGGAGCCAGATCGCGCCGAGCACGCTCGTGTCGACCATCGGTCCACGCAACCGCAGGCCCTGCCGGCGCAGTGCGCGGCGCAGGAAGCGCCGCTCGATCTCGGCGAAGTGCACGACCGGGATCCTGGAAGCCATCGCGCCCAGCAGCGGGTCGATGGCGACGTCCAGCCCGGGCGCGTCGCCGAGGTCGACCGTGCGAAGCCCGTGTACCAGGATCGAGGCCTCCTCCAGCGCGCGCTCGGGGCGCACCCACCCCTCGAGCGCCTCGCCCGGTCGGACCCGTCCGTCCTCGATCGGGATCGCGCCGAAGGAGATGATCTCGTCCCTTCTGGGGTCCAGGCCGCTGAGCTCGAGATCGAGCGCGCAGTAGCGGGCCGAGCGCCACGGAGTGCGCCCCGACGCCGGCTGCGCGAGTGCGTACGCCTTCGCTCCGGGGCCGCGCTCGCCGACCCGTCGGCTCATCGCGCGGCCAGGCTGAGTTCGGCTGCGACACGCTTCTGCACCGACGCGACCGCCCTGAAGGCCTCCTTGAGGTGGCTGCGCGTCAGGGCGCTCAGCTCTCGGGTATCGAGATGGTTGTCGGGCTCGCTTCCGTCGCGAAGCTGCTCGACCTGGTGCGCGAGGCGCAGCTCAGTGAACAGCTCGTACGCCTCCTCGAGCGTTCTCGCGTCCTCGGCCGGGAGGGTCCCGGCGTCTCGTGCTGCCCGCAGCCGTTCGCTCGTCGACGCGCTCGTGACGCCGGCCGCGATCCCTGCCCAGCGCGCGAGGTCGACGACCGGGAGCAGGCCGCCCAGCTTGATGTCGAGCCGGCCCCGGTGCTGGCCGTCGTGCTCGAGCACGAGCGCGCGCATGAATCCCGTCGGGGGGCGGTGGGACAGGGCCAGGCGCGCGAGCAGGCGCACGAGCTGCGGACGCTCCCGCGCCGCGCGGAACGTGTCCGCCAGCGGTGTGCCCTGGTGGATGCCCCATACGGGCCTGCTGTCGAGGAGCAGGGACACGAGCACCAGCGCCTTCTCCTGGGTGGGTCGCTCGATCCAGCTGCGCGCCACGCGTTGCCAGGAGTCGACCGAGCGCACGAACACCACGTCCGAGGCGGTCGCGCCGTGGCTGTCGACAGGGAGCCCCCACCCGCTCAGTTGCGCCGCTACCGCCGTGGCGAGCTCGTGGAGGTAGGGGCGGATCTCCTCCTCGTCGACATCCCCATACCAGGCGATCGCGCTGTCGAGGTCGGATCCGGGTGTCGCCTCGCGACGGGCCTGGCTGCCGAGTGCGAGCCAGGAGAACTCGGCGGCCGGAGGACCCGCGGCAGCGATCGCGAGCTCGATCGATCTGCGCGTCAGCGCGTCCAGCAGCACCGTGTACATCGTCTCGATGCTCAATGCGCCGACGCGCGCCTCGTGGAGAGCGATCACCGCCGGGCGCAGGCCCTCCGCCGCACGGGTGAGCTCCTCGACGCTCGTGGCGCGCGAGATCGACCCGCGCAGGTTGAATGAGGACAGCGTCTCGGCCGCGTGCAGATCGACTGCCTCGACCATGCCGATCACCTCGCGGCCGGCCGTCACCACCGGAAAATGGCGGATGCCGCGGTCGAGCATCTCGAGCAACACCTCACTCCCGAGGGCCTCCGGCCCGACGGTGTAGGCGGGAGCGCTCATCGCGCTCGACATGGGGGCGTCGTAGGGGAGGCCGTCGGCGACCACGCGCGAGCGCAGATCGCGATCGGTCAGGATTCCCAGGGAGTCACCCAGGTCGACGACGGCCGCCGTCGCGCCCGCGGCGGTCATCCGCGCGGCCGCCTCGCGGATCGGCGTCTCCGGCGTGCATACCACCGGCGCCCCTCGGATCAGCGCCCGCACCGGCTGGTTTGCGGGATCGGGCTTGGGCGCGTGGGGCGCCAGGGCCGGTGGCGCCTTCGCGTGCATCTCCAGCAGCGAGCGCGCCACGAAGCGGACGCTCTCCGGTCGTGCCAGCAGCGCGCTGGCCACCGGCTCGGGGATCCGGTAGCAGAGCGTGTCCTCCTCTGCGCGCGCAGCGAAGCCGGGCGGCAGTCCCGAGAGCATCGAAGCGTGGCCGAACAGCTCGCCTACGCCGAGCAGGTCGAGAACGCGGCCGGCCAGCACGATTTCCACGGCACCGGCGCGGACCACGCGCAAGTGCTCGATCGGCCGCGTGCCCTGCGAGAAGATCGTCGCTCCCGCCGGAAAGAACTCGACCTCCGTGGACTCGGCCACGCGTGCGAGGTCGTCCGCCTCGAGGGCGTCGAACGGCGGGTAGGCCGACAGAAAGGAGGCGACCTCCCCGACCGCTGCGTTGACGCGCCGTTGCTCAGATGGACTCGCAGGCTCTGATGCCACGCCATCGATCGTACGCCCGGCGTCCCGCGCCCGGCGCGCGGCGCGCTCGCCCACCGGCGCACGCGTCGACCCTTCTCGCGGGAAAGGTGTAGCTTGGCTGTGGGTCTAGCGGGATGCCGGGAGGTGATCGGAGGACGGTTCTCGGTGCACGCGAGGCCCGCCCCGAGCCGCGCCAAGCCGCGGAGTCTCTTGGAGCCCTGACAACGCCAAGAATGAGGAGCTCATCATGAGCGACAGACCGGTTTTCATCTACGCCGCGACCTACGCCGACGCAGCCGGTGCCGAGGCGGACTACGACACCCTCCTTGAACTGCACGCGGCGAAGCTCGTGGGCACCTACGACGTTGCGCTGGTCACGAAGGACGCTGACGGCAAGGTCCACGTCGAGAAGCACGAGAAGCCAACGCAGCACGGCGCCTGGGGAGGCATCGCCGTCGGAGCGGCGGTCGGGGTCCTGGCCGCGCCGGCCGTCGTGCCCGCGGCGTTGCTAGGCGGCATCATCGGCGGCCTCGGCGGACACTTCAAAAAGGGGATCGCCAAGGACGACGCCAAGGAGATGGGGGACCTCATCGAAGCGGGACAGGCAACGCTGCTCGTGATCGGGGAGTCGCGCCTTGAAGAACAACTCGACAAGGTGCTCACGCGAGCCGAAAAGACGATCGAAAAGGAAATCGACGTCGACAGCAAGGAATTCAAGCGGGAACTCGACGAGGCAGAGAAGGAGTACGCCGCGAGCTAGCTGGCATGAGGGGCTGCGGCCGAGCCATCGGCCGCAGCCCCACCTACTAGCCAGTAGCTGCGTCCTTAGCAAGGGCCGATTTCGGCCCAACGCACCTAAGTCGGTGCTGTCGATCGTGTCCGATGCGAGCGCCAGCGTGTGAAACGCGTCGCGTCTCAGGCGGCAGAGGCGGTCGTCTTTGGCGCTGTTGCCAGCCAGCTGTGCATGCGCTCGTAGACCTCGGGGTGGTTGAGCAGCGCGAGGTGGTGGGTGCCCCCTATGTGATGTCCGTGCTCGTCGCAGAAGGGGATCCGTCGGGTCTTGCTCTTGCCGCGTGCGCTGGGCACGAGCACCAGGATGTCGCCGAGTAGGCTTCCGAGCGGGTGCTCGGGGTCGCGGGTGACGCTCGCCGAGACGAAGTAGTGGGTCGCCCCTGGCAGCAGCGGGACCTCCTTGCAGGCGGCGGCACGTAGCGCCTCGGGGTCGCGACCGCGCCAGTCCTCATCAACCAGTGAACCGTGGCGCAGGTCACGAATCCCGGCGCTGCGCTTTTTCAGGAAATTGCTCAGCATCCGCGTCTCGGGCAGCTTGTCGAGAGTTACAGCGGCCCAGTGTGCGCCCCGCTCGAGGGGTGCGCCCATGTGCGGGGTACCCAGTGACACGACGTGCCGAACCTGCCGAACCCACCGATGGTCGTGCTCATCCGCCTGATGTGCGGCGCTGCGCGCCACCAAGCCACCCATCGAGTGCCCGACCAGCGCAATCTGCTCGACCTCGACCGGCCACGACTCCACGAGCTCCTGTAGCAGCGCCGCGACCGTGCGGCCGTTCTCGGAGATGTGCAGGCCGCTGTTGTAGCGCAGGTAGACCGGCGCGTAGCCGAGGTCGCAGGCCAGCCGTGAGCCGTAGCCCTCCTCGCCCCCGGGATTGGTTGCTGGGTTCTGACCCCAGGACCAGCAGAACTCATCCCCTGTCAGCCCGTGTATGAAGACCGCCAGGCGAGAAGTGGCCTGCGGGAACGCATCGCGCAGCGAGAACTCATCCAGCCCGATTGGCTGTCCGTGCATTCGCGCCGACGTGGGCTGGTGAAGCGCGCTCCCTTCTCGCTCCAGCCGATCCCCGATCAGGCCATTTAGCACGGCTATTCCGAAGCTGCCCTTCGGAGTGGTGGACAGCGACGCCCGCGCGCCGACGCCGCGCTGCTGCACCGTCGCGTCGACGGCCTTCCCGAGTCCCGAGGCGCCCGCCCCTATCGCGCCGTAGGCGCGGCTCGAGACCGCATCATGGATGAGCTGCACGGGGCGACCCGCCGGCCCCACCCCGCGGAACGCGCGCTGGGCGATGCCCAGGTGCATGTCGCGGATCGCCCCGGGAAACCTGCTCAGCTCGTCAAAGGCCAGGGCGCTCAGCGCCCGAAGCTCGTTCGGCGCCGAGCTCAGCGGCCCTCCGTGGGTACTGGCCGGGTGCATGCCAGTCGTTGCAGTGTCCTTGCTGGACATTCCTGCCTCCAATCCGTTTGTCGCCGCTGATCGAGCGAGGCCGAGACCGACCGTGCTCCCAGATTACTCCCCCGGCGCTGGTTTGTCGCGTTAGTTACAAGAGCACCTCGCACCGGTATCCCCGCGTGTGGGATACCCCGGATGCGCCGGGCAGAAGACACCAATAGCCTCCGCAAGCGGGCCGACAGGTCGAGGCGCATGTTTGGCCGGTGTGATTGGTCTTCTCGTGAGCGAGCACCTGACACCTCTGGACGGGACGTTCCTCGAGCTCGAGGAGGTGGACGAGAGCGCGCACATGCACACCGGTGCCGTCTTGGTCTTTGATCCACTGCCGGGCGGTGGCCTGCCGTCGCGCGAGAAGGTGTGCCGGGAACTCGAGAGTCGGCTCTGGCAACTGCCGCGCTATCACCAGCGCCTGTCGGAGCCGCACACCGGTGGGCTGTCGTGGCCCGAATGGCAGGATGACCCCGAGTTTGACGTGCGCCGGCACGTTGCTCGCGCGGCGTTGCCGGCCCCAGGAGGTGATCGGGAGCTTGCTGAGTGGTCGTCGGGCTTCTTCTCGCAGCGTCTTGATCGTCATCGCCCACTGTGGGAGATGGCGCTCGTGGAGGGGCTCGCCGACGGTAGGTGGGCGATCGCGACCAAGACGCATCACTGCATGGTCGATGGTGTCGGCTCGGTCGACGTCGGCCACCTGTTGCTCGACGCGACAGCGGACGCGGCGCCCGCTGCTCCCTCGCCTGCAAGCGGCGGCAGTCGCGGCCACGCGCCCTCCTCTCTGGGCGCGGCCCGGGGCACTTCCGCTGCTCCCGGGTCACTGGCTCGCCTGGCGCACTCGTGGGATGCGCTGTTGCCGATCGACACGATCCGGGACGCGGCCCGGATGGGGGCATCGGGCGTGCTTCACCCGCGTGAGGCGCTGAGCAGCGCGCGCGCGGCGATCGACGTGATCGTGCGCGATGAGCTTCGCGCGGCGCCTCGCATGTCTCTCAACGCACCGATCGGCACCAGGCGCCGTTTCGATGTCGTGCGCGTCCCGCTGGCGGACCTGAAGGAGATCAAGGACTCTCTCGGTGGCACCATCAACGACGTTGTGCTCACAGTGACCGCTGCCGGACTGCGGGGACTGCTCGAGTCCCGCGGCGAGGAACTGCCGGCCGCGGGGCTGCGGGCGATGGTTCCCATCAGCCTCCGCGCTACGAGTGAGCACCTCGCGCTCGGGAACCGTGTCTCGTCGCTGTATGTGGAGCTCCCCCTGGCGGAGGCTGACCTCGCGCGCCGCTACCGCGAAACCGTTGCCCGCTCGGAGTCGCTGAAGTCCCAAGGACGACAGGCGACGGGCACCACTGCCGTGATCGGGCTCGCGGGACTGGCGCCGCCGGTGCTCCATGCCGCGATGGCACGGGCTCTCTACGCCACGCGGCTGTTCAACGTGACCATCACGAATGTGCCCGGTCCCCAGCAGACGCTCTACGCCTACGGAGCCCCGCTGCGAGAGATCCATCCGCTTGTGCCGCTCGCCGCCGAACACGCCGTGGGCGCAGCCATCGTCAGCTACGACGGCAATGTCTTCTTCGGAGTGGTCGCCGACCGCGATGCTGTACCAGACCTCGACGTGATGTTGAACGCCTTGGCCGCCGCAGTCGAGGAGCTGCTGGCTGTCGCCCGCGCCGAACGGGGCGCCCGCAAGGACGGGGCTCCTCGCCCGCGACGCGTCTCTCGCCGACCCGCTGCTCGCAATACGGACGGCGCACGCTGATCGATGCGTTCCCGGGCGGGGGTTCCCGAGCAGATCGGCGGCCACCGGCCCGCGCCCGAGGCTCCGCGGCCGCTTCGTCCCGGCCGCGCTCCTTCCGTGGCCTCGGACGGGCGCCGGCCGCGTGGGCCGGCGCCTGCCCTCATCCTTCGCCTTACGCCGCGGTGATCTTTTCGTCGCCGGGCGGGCCGACCATCTTGTCCTTGCCGCTGACTTCCACGGTGCCGCCGTTGCTATCCGGCAGGATGCCCGAGCCCGCTTCGAAGAGGAGCTCGCTCTTGCCGACGAGGGGCAGCAGCCCGCCGGGCCCGATCAGCAGCTTGAAAGCGCCGCTGCACCTCACTTCGAAGAGCATGTTCTTGATCAGGTCCCTGATCGGAGGGCCTTCGAGCAGTTCGGAGTACCACGGCAGCCCGAGCGAGATCACTTCGGCGATCGTGGGCTTCGGACACAGCGTCTTGGCCTTGCAGGGGCCCAGGAGGAACGTGGTGATTTCGTCTTCGCCCGCCGGCAGCACGCCCCTGGCGGTTTCGAGCGGGTTCACGATGCGATCCTGATCGTGCACCGTGCACTTGATCGTGTAGATCACGCCGGGGTCGTGGATCGTGAAGGTCAGCTTGCCGCTGGTCGCGACCGGCTCGGTTACGCCGGGCGGGATCATCACGCCGTTGCTGAACCAGTGGGGCGGGGCCGCCTGCGCGGCCGCCGGCGCGAGCCCGAACGCGGCGATCGCCAGCAGCGGTGCGAAGCCGGCTAGGAGCTTCTTTCTCATCGTTTCCCTCCTGTGCGTGGACCGTCCAGCCGGATAAGGCTGGCCTGAGCTGGCCACCGCCCGTCCTCCGTGCCGCACGCGGCCCGCAAGCGTACAAACTAACGCCCTGACCGATCCAGATGTGGTTTTCCCGTGACGACCGCGGCGGCGGCCGCGGCCGTGCCAGTCAGGGGCGGCCGGACGCGCACCTTCGACGCTCGCGAGCTTTGTGCCGAACGCCACACAAATGCTTGCGCCCCGGGTGTACTCTCCGCCGAGACACCTCATACGACGACCGATCTTCCGGCGGTCGTCTCAAGGCCTACAGGGGAGGCGCCAATGAGCGCGACAGAGATTGATCAGGCCAAGCTCGAAGCCTTTATGGGGCAGGCGGTCACCGACATGGGGGCGATCATCAGCGCGCCGCTCATGTTGATCGGCGAGAAGCTTGGGCTATACAAAGCGATGGCCCACGCCGGGCCACTGACCTCTCAGGAAGTGGCTGAGC
>Ga0209040_10001124_pt1 | contig 20887 bp, 20 predicted proteins | sample BogFormECP12_OM3_FD_188240 | JGI IMG/M metagenome (GOLD analysis project Ga0209040, IMG submission 188240) | Bog forest soil microbial communities from Calvert Island, British Columbia, Canada - ECP12_OM3 (SPAdes) (version 2) | ecosystem: Environmental > Aquatic > Freshwater > Wetlands > Bog ...
CTGAGCGGCAATCGGTTTGGTGAAATTCGACCTGCTCGGGCTGGGCATGCTCTCGGCGTTGCACTACGCCATCGACCTGCTGGCCGAGCACAAAGGAATCGAGGTCGACCTGGCCAAATTGGACCTGTCCGAATCCGCGGTGTACGAAATGTTGTCCCGTGCCGATTCCGTCGGGGTGTTCCAGGTGGAGTCGCGCGCGCAGATGGCGACCCTGCCGCGGCTGCGACCAAGGGTGTTCTACGACCTGGCGGTCGAGGTCGCGTTGATCCGTCCCGGTCCTATCCAGGGCGGCTCGGTACACCCGTACATCCGTCGACGCAACGGCGTCGACCCGGTCGTCTACGACCATCCGTCGATGGAGCCGGCGTTACGGAAAACCCTGGGAGTGCCGCTGTTTCAGGAACAGCTGATGCAGCTCGCGGTGGACTGCGCGGGCTTTTCCGCCGCCGAGGCCGATCAGCTGCGGCGCGCCATGGGGTCCAAGCGGTCGGCGGAACGCATGCGACGGCTGCGTGGCCGGTTTTACGACGGCATGCGGCGGATACACGGCGCCGCCGACGAGGTGATCGACCGGGTGTACGAAAAACTGGAAGCCTTCGCGAATTTCGGTTTTCCGGAAAGCCACGCGCTGAGCTTCGCGTCACTGGTGTTCTACTCATCGTGGTTCAAGCTGCATCACCCGGCGGCGTTCTGCGCGGCGCTGCTGCGCGCGCAGCCGATGGGCTTCTACTCGCCGCAGTCGCTGGTGGCCGACGCCCGCAGGCACGGGGTGACGGTGCACGGCCCGTGTGTCGCCGCCAGCCTGGCGCACGCCACCCTGGAGAACGCCGGTATGGAAGTCCGGTTGGGGCTGGGCGGCGTCCGCCATATCGGAGATGACCTGGCCGAAAAAATGGTTGAGGAACGGAAAGCCCACGGCCCCTTTGCTTCGCTGCTGGATTTGACCTCCCGGGTCCAGCTCTCCGTGCCGCAGACCGAAGCACTGGCCACCGCGGGAGCGCTGAGCTGCTTCGGGATATCGCGGCGCGAGGCGCTGTGGGCGGCCGGAGCGGCCGCCACCCAACGGCCAGACCGCTTACCAGGGGTGGGCTCGTCGTCGCACATTCCGGCGTTACCGGGGATGAGCGAGCTGGAATTGGCCGCCGCCGACGTGTGGGCCACCGGCATCTCCCCGGACAGCTATCCGACCCAGTTCCTGCGGTCGGATCTCGATGAGATGGGTGTGCTGCCCGCCGACGCTCTGCTGTCGGTGCCCGACGGCGACCGGGTTCTGATCGCCGGGGCGGTCACGCATCGGCAGCGGCCGGGGACCGCCCAGGGGGTGACGTTTATCAACCTCGAGGACGAAACCGGGATGGTCAATGTGCTGTGCACACCGGGGGTATGGGCTCGGCACCGCAAGCTGGCGCAGACGGCGTCGGCACTGCTGATCCGTGGTCAGGTCCAAAATGCCAGTGGCGCAGTCACCGTCGTGGCGGAGCGGCTGGCCAAGCTCACCCTGAAGATCGGATCGAAGTCTCGCGATTTTCGGTGAACCTGTTGCGCCGAACGTGAAACTACGGCGAGAAAAACGCCGGTGATGTATGAATCCACCGCCGAAAAGTCGCCACAGGTTCGCGTTCGGCGAGCAAATGTAGTCTCCAGACATGACCTTGAACTTGTCTGTTGACGAAGTGCTGACCACCACCCGCTCGGTTCGTAAGCGGCTCGACTTCGACAAGCCGGTATCCCGCGAAGTGCTGATGGAATGCCTTGAATTGGCGCTGCAGGCGCCCACCGGTTCCAACTCGCAGGGCTGGCAGTGGGTTTTCGTCGAGGACGCCGACAAGAAGAAGGCGATCGCCGAGATCTACCTGGCCAATGCTCGGGGCTATCTCAGCTCGGCGTCACCCGAATACGCCGAGGGAGACACGCGGGGCGACCGAATGGGCGCGGTACGAGATTCTGCGACCTATCTTGCCGAGCACATGCATGAGGCGCCGGTCCTGCTGATCCCGTGCATCGAGGGTCGGGAAGACTCGTCACCGCTGGGCGGTGCCTCGTTCTGGGCGTCGCTGTTCCCGGCGGCCTGGAGTTTCTGTCTCGCGCTGCGCTCCCGCGGCCTGGGCTCCTGCTGGACGACGCTGCACCTGATTCGCGACGGCGAAAAAAAGGTGGCAGAGGTGCTGGGCATTCCCTACGAGCAGTACAGCCAGGGCGGACTGTTCCCGATCGCATACACCAAAGGCACGGATTTCCGGCTGGCCAAGCGGTTGCCAGCCGAGAGCCTCACGCACTGGAACAGCTGGTAGTCAGATGGCCCCGGCGAACCCGTGCTGACGCCACGCCTCGTAAACGGCAACCGCGGCAGCATTCGACAAATTGAGTGAGCGTCGTCCCATCAGCATGGGGATGCGGACGCGGTCGGTGATGTGGACGTCGGCCAGGGTCGTCGCGTCCAGCCCGGTGGGCTCCGGCCCGAACATCAACACGTCGCCGGCCCGATAGCTCACGTCGGTGAACAACGACGTCGCATGCGCGGTAAAGGCGAACACCCGCTGCGGTGACAGCACCTTCCAGGCTGCATCCAGTGACGAGTGCACGGTGACCGACGCCAGGTCGTGGTAGTCCAGCCCGGCTCTGCGCAGCTTGGGTTCGGACAGGTCGAAGCCGAGCGGCTCGACGAGATGCAGTTCGGCGCCGGTGGCCGCCGCAGTCCGGATTGCATTGCCCGTATTGGGCGCGATACGCGGCGAGTAAAACAGCAGCCGGAACATCTGTCGATCATGACAGTTGTCGTTAGAGAATTTGCTCGGCTATCCTTCGCGGTGTCTGGCATCAGTCGGCTAACTCTGTCTGTTCAGTAAGAACTGTGGTTTCCACAGCCGCAGGCTGGCATACTCGCAGAATTGCCAGGCGTATATCACCCGCCCGTCACTGGGGGCGGGTGTAATCAGCAGGAAGTCTCATGAACGACGCGCCAACACTGCATATCAGCGGAGCGGTCACCAGCACGGACGTCGTCCGGTGACCACGTTTGCCCGCGCCACGCGGGCGATTTTGCCGACCAAAAGTGACACCGCAGACGGCAACGGCGCTGAGTCCTCAACGGTGAAACGGCCGGCCTCATGGTCGCTACGCAATTGGCCGGTGCGGTGGAAAGTCGCAGCCATTGTGATGGTGCCTTTGGTGCTGGCGATGGTTTTCGGGGGATTCCGTATCGCGGGCGCGTTGACCGATGCACACGGCCTCCGGTTAGCTGCCGATCGCGCCGAGGTGGTTCCGGCCATTACCAAATACATGTCGGCGCTTGATGTCGCATTGCTGGCGACCTCCACCGGGGGCGACGTCGAGGGTGTGAAGAAGAATTACGACGCCCGCAAACACGAGCTGCAGGCCCGGCTGGCGGAAACAGACGTTGCCGCCGATGTCGGAGCAGGGGTCAGCGCCATGCTGAACGGTGGGCAGGCGTTGCTGGACAAGGTCGCGTCGAACGCCATCGGTTTGCGGGAGCGGGTGACCACCTACGCCCCTATCTTGTTGACCGCCGAGAACGCGGTTGATGGATCGGTACGCGTCGACAACGTGCAAATCCGGGCTGCGGCTCAGGGACTGAGCCGCGCGATCGGGGCCCGCGGCCAGATGATGATGCAGCAGCTGCTGATCACCCGCGGCGCCGACCTGCCGGAGCCCGAGCTGCGCACGTCGATGATCACCCTGGCCGGCACCGAGCCGTCGACGCTGTTCGGGATGGCTGAAGTGCTTGGTGTCGGCTCAGCGGAAGCCAAGACGCTGCAACAGCAGATGGTGACCCGGATGGCGATCATGTCCGATCCGACCAGTCTGCTTGTCAACAACCCGGCACTGCTCCACTCGGTGCAGACAACCGATGCGATCGCCGCCCAGGTGATCAAAGACACCACCGCATTGGTGACGAAATCCGTGGAGGACCAGGCCCACAATCGGCGTGATGCCGCGATTCGCGACACCGTCGTCGTGCCGGCGGCCATCATCGCCGCACTCGCGATCGTGCTGCTGGTGGCCCGCTCGCTGATCCAGCCGCTGCGCGTGCTGCGCGACAGCGCTCTGAAGGTCGCTCACGAAGACCTCGAGCACGAGATCACCCGCGTCCGGGCCGGCGACGAAAAGCCGCCCGAGCCGCTGCCGGTCCACACCACCGAAGAAATCGGCCAGGTCGCGCACGCGGTCGACGAATTGCACACCCAGGCGTTGCTCTTGGCCGGTGACGAGGCCCGACTGCGGCTGTTGGTCAACGACATGTTCGAGACCATGTCACGGCGAAACCGTTCACTGGTCGACCAGCAGCTTTCGCTCATCGACCGGCTGGAGCGCAACGAGGAGGATCCCGATCGGCTCGACAGCCTGTTCCGCCTCGACCACCTGGCCGCCCGGATGCGCCGCAACGGTGCCAACCTGCTGGTGCTGGCGAGCGCGCAGAGCCTGCGGGGAGAGCAACGCGGACCGGTGCCGCTGTCGTCGGCCATCAATGCCGCCACCTCCGAGGTCGAGGACTATCGCCGAGTGGAAACGTCGATGGTGCCCGACTGCACGATCAGCGGCGCAGCCTCCGGCGATATCGTTCATCTCCTCGCCGAGTTGATCGACAACGGCTTGCGCTACTCGCCGCCGGCATCGCCGGTCCGGGTTTCCGCCTCACAGCGCAGCGACGCGGCGGTTCTGCTCGAGATCGTCGATGCCGGGCTGGGCATGACCGACGGCGACCGGCGCATCGCCAATATGCGGCTGCGGGCCGGCGGAGAAGTCACTCCCGAAAGCGCCCGCCACATGGGTCTTTTCGTGGTGGGCCGGCTGGCCGACCGGCACGGTATCCGGGTGCGGCTGCGCGGTTCGTCGATCGAGCAGGCGCGATCGGGTACCACCGCCGAGGTGTATCTGCCGTCGACGGTGCTGGCCGGCGCAGACGGTGGCTACGCTGCGCCGCGCCAGACCGCGGCGGCACGCCCCGCCGCGTCGGCGGCCGCCGACCAGCCGGCCGCTGCCGCGGATTACGGCGACTCCGCAGACCTTGCTGCGCTGGCCGACGCGACAGAGCGCAACGGCTCCCATTCGACCGAATCACCAATCACCTTGCTGCCGCGCCGCAGGCCGGGATCCAGCGGCATCACCGGTGTCCCGGCCGACCAGCCGGATCGGCCGTCGCGGCACCAGCCACCGCTGCGCCGGCGAGAAGAAGTAGTCGAGCAGACTGCGGAACCCCCTGCGGCCCAACCGGTTTCGAATACGTCGTCGTTCTTCGGCTCACGGGTGCGATTCACCCAGCAGCAGCCTCCCAAAGCGGAGCCGGTCGCGCCGGAGCCGGCAGCTGCGTTCGATGTGCGGGAGATCGACGAGCCCTGGCCCGCCGAAGCCGCCGCGCCGTCGGGGCGTTCGCCGGAGACGGATCTGATTTACCAGCGGATGCTCTCGGAATGGCTGGTCGACCCGCACGATCTGGCACGCAGCGCCGACCTCGATTGGAAGTCGGTTTGGGACCGCGGTTGGTCGGCGGCCGCCGAGGTCGACAACGTGCCCGTGCAGGCCCACACCGACCACGGCCTGCCGGTGCGTGACCCCGGCGCCCGGCTGGTGCCGGGTGGCGCCGGGCCCGACCACAACGGCATCGCGAGAGTCGCGCACCACCGGGCCGACGAGGACAACGGAGCGGCATCGAACGGCGGATTCCATTCCAGTCGCAAGCCTGCACATGAGGCGCCGGTGCGGGACCCAGAGGCGATCCGCGCCTCGATGAGTAGCCATTTCGGCGGCGTTCGCGCAGGACGATCGGGTGCCCGCGACACAGATCAAGGATCCGATCACGAATGACGTCTGCCTTCGATTCGGCCCGCTCGGACAACTCCCTGGATTGGCTGGTGTCGAACTTCGCCCGCGAGGTTCCCGGGGTGTCGCACGCTGTGCTGGTATCCGTCGATGGGCTGCTGATCGCGGCCAGCGAGCACCTGCCGCAGGAGCGGGCGGACCAGCTCGCCGCGGTGTCGTCGGGCCTGGCGAGCTTGGCCACCGGCGCCGCGCAGTTGTTTGACGGCGGCGAGGTGCTGCAGTCTGTGGTGGAGATGGAAAACGGCTACTTGTTGTTGATGCGGGTCGGTGACGGCTCGCATCTGGCAACGCTGGCTGCGACGTCGTGTGATATCGGTCAGATCGGTTACGAGATGGCCGTCCTTGTCGAACGGGTGGGCAACGTCGTGCAGTCGACGCGACGTGCTCCGTCCGAATACTCGGCTCCTCCTCGGTCCGCTACACGGCCCGCATCGTCGCCGACCGCGACACACTCGTGAGCCGCGATGCACAGTCGCGAGCCACTGGGGCCGGAGCCACCCGCAGCTGAGGCGAGCCTGGTCCGTCCGTACACCCTGACGGCCGGACGGACCAAGGCGAGCGTCGAGCTGCCACTGGAAGCGCCGGTGCAGACGCTGCAGTCGGCGCTGTCTCACCGGTGGCCACCCAACGACGTGCTAGGCAGGATCGTCCAACTGTGTGTCAAGAGCCCATCCGTGGCCGAGATCTCGGCTCGGTTGGATTTACCACTCGGTGTCACGCGCGTGTTGGTCGGCGATCTGGTGACTTCGGGCTACCTTCGGGTGAACCGGACGTTGACCGATCGCTCGACCCGCGATGAACGCCGCGAACTGATAGGAAGGACGCTTCGTGGCCTACGAGCCCTCTGAGGGAGAGGCCCAACCGCATCCCAAGCCGCGAAATACCGCGTCGACGAAGATCGTCATCGCGGGTGGGTTCGGCGCCGGTAAGACGACGTTCGTCGGCGCGGTTTCGGAGATCATGCCACTGCGAACCGAGGCGATGGTCACCGATGCTTCCGCCGGCGTCGACATGGTGGAGGCCACGCCGGATAAACGGACCACCACGGTAGCGATGGACTTCGGCCGTATCACGTTGGACGAGGATCTGGTGCTCTACCTGTTCGGCACTCCGGGGCAGCGCCGATTCTGGTTCATGTGGGACGATCTGGTGCGCGGCGCGATCGGCGCGGTCGTCCTGGTTGACGTCCGGCGCCTGCAGGACAGCTTCGCCGCGGTCGACTTCTTCGAACACCGCCACCTGCCATTCCTTATCGCGGTCAACGAATTCGACAACGCGCCAAGGTATCCCGTCGCCGAGGTGCGCAGGGCGCTGACCCTGGCCGAACACGTCCCGGTGATCAACATCGATGCCCGCGACCGTAGATCGGCGACCGATGCGCTGATCGCGGTCAGCGAATACGCCCTGGCGAGCCTGACACCCGCCGGCGGCTGAATGCTGTTGGCTCTCAGCGCTTGAGGCGGATGTTCCAGCGCACGTAGCCGGCGTAGAACAGCGACAGCGCCGCGAGCATGGCCATATCGAAGAGGTATATGTGCTTCGAGTGCTGCCAGATCGGGTCGTTGGTCGGAATCTGCTTGACCTTGACCAGGTCCGGGAAGTCGATCGACGACGCCCCCGCGGCGTAACCCCATCGTCCTGGTGTCACCCAGGACAGCTGGTTGAGACCCGCCCGGCCGGTCACCGGGATCATCCCGCCGGCAAGCACCAGCTGCGACATGATCGACACCACCAGCAGCGGCATGATCTGCTCGTTGGACTGTGCGACCGCCGACAGCAGCAGGCCCAAGATGGCCGAGGCGACGCAGGTGCCGGCGACGGTGACGAAGAGCGAAAACGTCGAACTGTCGAAGAACGGCGGATGCGCGGTAGGCGCACCTTTGCCGAGCCGGACGATAAAGGTCGCGATCGCCGCCTGAGCAGTCGCGAAAACGAAGAAGACGAAGATCTTGGCCAGCAGGTAGGCGGTGGTGGACAGACCGACCGCCTGTTCTCTGCGGAAGATGGGACGCTCACCGATCAGGTCGCGAATGGTCAAAGCCGTGCCCATGAACACGGCTCCGATGTTGAGCAGCACCATGATGTACTGCGGTTGGGTTGGTGCGAGGCCGAGCGGGTCGGCCGGGCCGAGTCCCGGTTTGGGTCCTTTAACGGTCAGCGACAGCGCACCGATCAGGAACGGCAATATCGCCAGGAACACCGAGTATCCGCGGTCGGAGACGACGAGTCGAACCTGACGGCGCGCGATCGTGGAGAGCTGGCGCAGCATGTCGGTGTGCACTGGTTCGCCCAAGTCTGCCGGGCTTTCCGGAGCCGGGACTTGCGATTGTCGTCTGCCGTCGCGTTCCATGAAGCGGCGATTGGCTTCGTCGGGATCGGCGCCCACGTTGGCAAAGATGTCCGCCCAGTTGGTGGTGCCCAATACCGCACCGACCTGGCCGGGCGGTCCGTTGAAGGCGGTCTTGCCACCGGGGGCGATCAGCAGGATTTGGTCGCAAACGTCGAGGTAGGACACCGAGTGCGTGACTACCAGCACAACACGGCCGGCGTCGGCGAGCTGCCGCAACATCAGCATGACTTGGCGGTCCAGCGCCGGGTCCAGACCGGAGGTCGGCTCGTCGAGGAGCAGCAGCGACGGTTGGGTGAGCAGCTCCAGCGCCACCGAGGCGCGTTTGCGCTGGCCGCCGGAGAGTTTGTCCACCCGGGTGTCGGCGTGTTTGGTCAGGTCGAGTTCCTCGAGCACCTGCGCCACCACCTGGGCGCGCTCCTGTTTGCTGGTGTCGGGGGGTAGCCGCAGCTCGGCGGCGTAGCCGAGCGCCTGGTTCACCGTGAGCTGGCGGTGCACCACATCGTCCTGGGGTACCATCCCGATCCTGCTGCGCATGGTCGCGTACTCGGCGTGGATGTTGTGGCCCTCGAAGGTGACCGAACCGGCGCTAGGGCGGGTGTATCCGGCGATCAGCCGCGACAATGTGGTCTTGCCCGCACCGGACCCCCCGATGATCGCGGTCAGCGTGCCCGGCCGGGCAGTCAGCGAGATGTTGTCCAGCAGTTCCTTGCCGTCGATCTTGAAGTGAACGCCGTTGACCTCCAGTCCGCCGGTGCGGGTGGCGGCTTCGGTGCGGCGGATCAGGTTGCCGTTAGTGAAGACCAGGTCGACGTTGCCGATCGTGATCACGTCGCCTTCGTTCAGCACCGCCGAACCGACGCGCACGCCGTTGACGAACGTGCCGTTGACGCTGTGGGCGTCCCGGATTTCGGTGCCGAGCGGGGACTGAACCAAGAACGCGTGGTGGCGCGACGCGAGCACATCCTGGATGACGATGTCGTTGTCGTTTGCGCGACCGATGGTGGCAGATCCCGGCGGCTTCTCCGGTGTGCCGGAGCCGGGGAGAATCGCCTGGATCATCTTCGTGGCGAGGTTGCCCACCTCAGGCGGCTTGCTGGCCGGGGGCGCCATTTGAGTCTTCGGCGGCAGCTTCGGCGGCGCTGAACTGGCACCGCTCAGCTGGCTCGGGAGTTGCCGGTTCGGCGACGGTGGTTGGTGCGGCGAGCTGGACGGATAGCCCGGTGGCCGTTGACCCCCGGCGCCCTGATACATCGGCTGTGGTGGTGCAGGGGGGCCGCCCGGATGCGGTCGCGGTGGTCCGGCTCCCTGGGGCCTTGGCGCGCCCGCCGGGCGTGCCGGCTGCGGGGGAGCCGACCGGGCGGCAACTGACGGTTGGACGATGGGCATTGACGCGGTTTGCGGCGGCCGGCCGGCCATCCCGACGTGGTGACCGACTCCGAAAGCGAGCTGCGGCCCGTCGGGGTTGCCGATGTTGACGGTCTGGCCGTCGTGGATGTCGACCACCGGCACCCGACGCCCGTTGACGTAGGTTCCGTTCAACGACCCGTTGTCGATGGCGAGCCAACGCCCCTGCTCGAAGCGCAGCAGCAGATGTGCACGCGAGATGAGTGGATGAGTGATGCGCATGTCGGCGCGCAGATCGCGCCCGACTACCACGTCATGGCCTGCGGCGAAGGTGCGTTGAGATCCGTCGTATCGGACTGTCAGCACGGGCGGTGCTGCTTGACTCATCGCCCCAACCTTAGCTGCTTGGCTCACTGCACCGACTGTATCGGCTGCCGCACAATTGGCTCCGAACGACACGAACCCTCAGGCCGTTCCGGCCTGCATCGTCGGCGGCCGGAGGCTGATTGCCCGCCTCCTCCTCAGGCCGTTCCGGCCTGCATCGTCGGCGGCCGGTCGGGGGCGCCGGTGACGACGCAGCGGGTGCGGCTGTAGATGGTCGGCATGCACTGGTTGCAGTGCGTACACGCCGAATGCACGGTGTGCGCGGCCCCGTCGGCAGCGATCCGGTTGATCAGATCGGGCTCGGCCAGCAGAGCCCGGCCCATCGCGACGAAGTCGAATCCTTCCGCCATGGCCAGGTCCATCGTTTCCCGATTGGTGATGCCGCCCAACAGAATCAGCGGCATCGACAGTTCGGCGCGGAACAGCTTGGCCTCCCGTAACAGATAGGCCTCATGGTAGGGGTACTCGCGGAGGAACCTCTTGCCCGTCATCCGCATGCCCCAGCGCAGCGGCGGTTTGAAGGCGCCCGCGAATTCCTTGAGCGGAGCGTCGCCGCGGAACAAATACATCGGGTTGACCAGCGAGCTACCCGCGGTGAGTTCGATCGCGTCCAGCCCGCCGTCATCCTGCAGCCATTTCGCGGTGATCAGCGACTCGTCGGTGCTGATACCGCCGCGGACACCATCGGCCATGTTGAGCTTGGCGGTCACCGCGATCTGAGCCCTGTCTTTCTCAACGGCGCGGCGAACGGCCAGCACCATCCCCCGGGCGACCTTGGCGCGGTTCTCCAGCGATCCACCGAACTCGTCGTTGCGACGGTTGATCAACGGGCTTAAGAACGAGCTCGCCAGATAGTTGTGGCCCAAATGGATTTCGACGGCGTCGAATCCCGCGTCGACGGCCAGGCGGGCGGCATTGGCGTGCGCGGTGATCACGTTGTCGATGTCGTCACGGGTGGCCTTCTTGGCGAACCGCATGCTGATCGGGTTGAAGAACCGCACCGGGGCCAGGGCGGTGGCTTTGTTAGAACGAGCATTGGCCACCGGGCCGGCATGGCCGATCTGCGCGCTCACCGCCGCGCCCTCGGCGTGGATGGCTTCGGTGAGCCGGCGGAACCCGGGCACGGCCTCCGGGCGCATCCAGATCCCGTTGCCTTCGGTGCGGCCACCCTGGGAGACCGCGCAATAGGCGACCGTGGTCATGCCGACGCCGCCGGCGGCCGGCAGTCGGTGGTACTCGATGAGGTCGTCGGTCACCAGTGCATTGGGCGTTCGCGCCTCGAAAGTCGCCGACTTGATGGTGCGGTTGCGCAGGGTGATCGGGCCCAGCTTGGCTGGGCTCAGGACGTCCGGGGGGCTAGGCATACGGGGAGCGTAACGGCGATCGCAAGGGCGGCGGAGCCGGGCGCGGCGGGTCGCCGTCATCTGGCCACGCGCGCGGGCATGCCAGACTGTGAGGCGTGGGTGCGATTACGTTGGACGGCAAAGTCACGCGCGACGAGATCTTCGTCGACCTGTACCAACGGGTGGCGGCGTTGACCGCTGCAGGACGGACACCCGGCCTGGGCACGATTCTCGTCGGCGATGACCCGGGGTCGCAGGCCTACGTCCGCGGAAAGCATTCCGACTGCGCCAAGGTCGGCATCACCTCGCTGCGCCGTGACCTGCCCTCCGATATCAGCCAGGCGAAGCTCAACGAAACCATCGACGAACTCAACGCCAATCCCGAATGCACCGGTTACATCGTGCAGTTGCCGTTGCCGAAACACCTCGACGAGAACGCGGCACTGGAACGCGTCGACCCGGAGAAGGATGCCGACGGGTTGCACCCGACCAACCTGGGCCGGTTGGTGCTGGGTACTGTGGCGCCGCTGCCGTGCACCGCACGCGGCATCGTCCACCTGTTGCGGCGCTTCGACGTCGAGATCGCCGGGGCGCACGTGGTCGTCCTCGGTCGCGGTGTCACGGTCGGTCGTCCACTGGGGCTGATACTGACGCGCCGCTCGGAGAATGCCACTGTGACCCTGTGTCACACCGGAACTCGTGATCTGCCCGCGCTGACCAAGCAGGCGGACATCATTGTGGCGGCCGTGGGTGTCGCGCATCTGTTGACCGCGGACATGGTGCGTCCCGGTGCCGCCGTCGTCGACGTCGGCGTCAGCCGTACCGCCGAGGGGCTGGTCGGTGACGTGCACCCGGGTGTGTGGGAGGTCGCCGGTCACGTATCACCGAATCCCGGTGGCGTCGGCCCGCTGACCCGCGCATTCCTGTTGACGAACGTCGTCGAATTGGCCGAACAGCAATGAGTTTGCGTCAGCTGGTCCGCTCGCAATGGCCGATCGTGACGGTAGTGCTGATCTTTTCAGCGGCGTTCACACTGGTTGCGGCGAACTTCTGGCGCCGTGGCGCGCTGTTGATCGGCATCGGGGTTGGGGTCGCCGCCGTGCTGCGGTTAGCGCTCACCGAAGACCGTGCAGGGCTTCTCGTGGTGCGCAGCAAGGGAATTGACTTTGCTACGATGTCCCTCGTCGCGGCGAGCATGGTCTATATCGCCTGGACGATCGACCCGCTGGGCACACGTTAGATCCCTGGGATCATCCCCGGCATGGCAGGGAATTGCTGCAAACCAGATACGTTGCCGCCGAGTATGTTTGCGATCTCTTCCGGGCAGTACGTCTGTATCGCGATGGTGGTGAACATCTGGGCCATCTGCGGTGACATGCCCCGGTGGGAGACACCCGACGCGGCAGCGGCGAAGCTGCCGCCCGGCTGAGCGAGCATCGGGCAGATCGACTGGCCCACGGCCATCGCGTTTCCTGGTTCGCCATACTCGATGCCGGCGTGGCTCAGCGCGTCGATGAAGTCGTCGTCGTGCGGGTCTGCCTCCACCGGCGCCGAAAACATTGCAGCCGCGGTGATCAGGCAGCCGGCGCCCAGTAACAGACGAACGGCCAGTGGTTGGTTGTTCAAGCGCCAAATCAAGTTATGCGCGATCTCGAGCGTCGCCATGTCCTGCCCCTCACTTGGTGGGAGTGCAACCGCGGCACTCAAAGTCCCGGTTAGAACCCTGGTTTATCGCTGTCACGTTTCCAACACGATGGGGTTAAGGTTCGCGTACGTTTCAGTTCTCACGCCAACACGTCATGCGCCACCACGGTTTTTGTCGCCGCATAGTTGACAATGCGGGACGTGACGCAATCGCGGGAGCCCGACGTTGGCGCGTGAGATCTCGCGTCAGACGTTTCTGCGGGGCGCCGTCGGAGCGTTAGCCACCGGTACGGTTCTTGGATCGGGCCGAGCCAACGCCGATCCGATTGCCTCCGGCTGGGACCCGCTTGCCACCGCCATCGGCGGGCAGGTGATACGACCGGACAACGGTCAATTCGGAACGGCCAAACAGGTTTTCAACACCAACTACAACGACTCGACGCCGGCGGCGATCGTGACCCCTGCATCGCCGGGGGACGTGCAAAAGGCGATCGCATTCGCTGCTGCGAACAACCTCAAGGTCGCACCGCGCAGTGGTGGGCATTCCTATATCGGGGCGTCGACGGCGAACGGAACCATGGTGCTTGATCTGCGCCAGTTGCCCGGAGGGATCAATTACGACGCCGCCACCGGGCAGGTCACGGTCACCCCTGCCACCGAGCTGTATGCGCTGCACCAAGCGCTGGCCACGGCCGGACGCGGGATCCCGACGGGTACCTGCCCGTCGGTCGGTAGCTCGGGGCACGCCCTGGGCGGCGGGCTGGGTGCCCATTCTCGGCACGCGGGCCTGATGTGTGACGCATTAAGGTCGGCAGCGGTGGTGCTGCCCGGCGGCCAGGCGGTCACCGCGTCTGCAAGCAGCCAGCCCGACCTGTTCTGGGCGTTGCGCGGGGGCGGTGGCGGCAACTTCGGGGTGACAACCGCGCTGACCTTCGCCACGTTCCCCACCAGTGACGTCGACGTGGTGAACCTCAATTTCCCGCCGCAGTCGTTCGCACAGGTTCTCGTGGGTTGGCAGAACTGGCTGCGCACCGCTGACCGAAGCAGCTGGGCACTGGCCGACGCCACTGTCGACCCGATGGGTACGCACTGTCGCATCATGGCGACCTGCCCGGCCGGGTCGGGTAACAGCGCGGCGAGCGCCATCACGTCAGCCGTCGGGATCCAACCGACCGGGACCGAGAACCACACCTTCAACTACTTGGACCTGGTGAGGTATCTGGCCGTCAACAACCTCAACCCGTCGCCGCTCGGATACGTCGGCGGATCTGATGTTTTCCCGACCATCAACGCGGGCGCGGCTCAGGGCATCGCCGCGGCGGTCGACGCCTTTCCTCGTGGCGCGGGCCGGATGTTGGCCATAATGCATGCCCTCGACGGCGCCCTCGCCAGTGTCGCACCGGGAGCCACAGCCTTTCCGTGGCGTCAGCAGTCCGCGCTGGTGCAGTGGTACGTCGAGACATCCGACCCGTCGGCAGCGACCAACTGGCTCAACACGGCACACCAAGCGGTGCAACCGTATTCAGTTGGCGGCTATGTGAACTACATCGAGGCCAACCAGCCGCCGTCGCGGTACTTCGGCCCGAATCTGTCCCGGCTCAGCGCCGTGCGGCAGAAGTACGACCCCGGTCGAATCATGTTCTCCGGACTCAACTTTTGATGCCCTTTCGATCCAGGGTCTGGTGCGCGACTACTCAAGCGAATCTCTGGCGCTTTCTTCAAGTGCCCGGGCTAACCGTTCGCCCTTGTCGGTGAGTTCCATCCAAGCGGACCAAACCCATGCGGGCGGGTCGTCATATTTGCCACATACACGTCCGAGATTTTCTGTATCGACTCATCGAGCGACCCGCTCCAGGCAACGAAACTGCCCCCTTCGCCGGACAGATCGCCTAGTTCGAATAGGCCATCGCTGACCAAGGAGCGGATCGTCTCCAAGGTTTCGCGCTGCACCTGGCGGGTCATAGCCGCGGCGCCGATAGGTAGCAGACAGCGATGCGTTGCTTGCCGTGGCCCCGTTCGACGAGTGGTTGCAGATGTGTGCTCAGGTGGTCGGCCTCTTCGGGATTCGGTGCTTGGCGCATGGCCTCAGCCAGGGTGGGCAGGCGCGGGTTAGCGGCGATGTGCAGCGTGGCCGTCCAGGGACATGGTGGGGTCCGGCGGACGTCGATTGTCAGTTGGAGGTGTAGTTCCTCGAATCCGGCTCGCTCGGCGAGTGCGAGGAGGTCTCGCTCATCGAAGTTGCGCATCGGATCCGATTCGGCCGGCTGGATGGCCTCGTAGACCTTTCTTACCTTGGCTGCGAGTTCGGTTACTGGGCCGAAGTCATAGCCGCCAAAGGGTTTGGAAAGGCGGTTGATTGGTTCGAACAGCGATAGCCGACCACCGGGATGTAGTACTCGGTAGAACTCGGCGAAGGCGGCGGCCTTGTCTGGCTCATAGATCAGCACCGACCGCAGCATGACCGCATCGACGGATTCATCGTCGATCCCCAACAGGTCGCTGGCTGGCGCCTGCACGAACCGGCAGCGGTCGAGCAGTCCACGCTGCATGGCCAGTTCTCGACACCGCTCGAGCAATTCGGACGATACGTCGCTGAAGATCACCTTTCCGGTGGGCCCGACCGCCTCGCCGGCGGCGAAGGCGATCAGCCCGTCGCCGCACCCGACGTCGAGGCCGTATGCCCGGGTGCAAGGGTGGCGTTGGCGATGACTTGGTCGCGGATCGGCGCGAGGGCTTCCAGGTGGTGACGGAGCAGTTCCGGGTCGCCGCCGTGGCGGCGCTGGAAGAGCCAAGCCGCCCATTGGTCGTGTTGTGGCTGCGCTGTCACGTGTTCTTCCCATCTAGCGACCCATTGACGGAGCTCACAGTAGTGATTCTTGCCGGTTATCCACAGTTGCAATTTCATCCACACCTGGGGGTTCGGCGGTCTCGCGTGTCAGTCGCGATCGATACCATTCGAACATGCATTCGAGTTGCCGCGAGGAGATCGTCGAGCGGTTCGACGCATTCCGAGATGCGGTATCCGGATTGCTCGAGCTGTCTTTCGACGTGCTGACCTGCCCGGAACTCCTGGGAATGCTGCAACGCCTGGAACAGGACACCCGTCGGCTACCGGTGCCCGGCCACGCTCTGATCAACCAACTCGCCCGGCAGGCCAGCGAGACGGAGTTGGGCGGCAAGCTAAGTCATGCGTTGGCCAATCGGCTGCTGATCAGCCGCGCCGAGGCTGCCGGGCGCATCCGGGAGGCCGAGGATCTTGGCCCGCGCCATTCAGTCACCGGTGAACCGTTGTCGCCACGGCTGGCGCCCACCGCCGAGGCGCAGCGCGCCGGAAAGATCGGCGACGGCCACGTCGCGGTGATTCGCGGCTTTTGTCAGCGGCTGCCGGACTTCGTTGACGTCGAGACCCGCCAGGAAGCCGAAGCGCAGCTCGCTCGCCTGGGCGGCGAGCACCGCCCAGACGAATTGAGCAAGCTGGCCGACAAACTCACCGACTGCCTCAACCCCGACGGTACTTTCACCGATGAGGACCGGGCTCGTCGGCGCGGAATCACTATCGGCAAACAAGGTTTCGACGGGATGAGCCCGATCACGGGGTATCTGACGCCCGAGGCGCGGGCCTCCATCGACGCCGTATTTGCCAAATTGGCCGCTCCGGGCATGTGCAACCCGGAGGATGACACCCCGTGCGTGGAGGGCAGCCCGTCGGAGACTTCCCTCGGCAACGACACGCGTAGCTCCGTTCAACGCAACCACGACGCGCTCAACGCCGCCGCGCGCGCCCTGCTGGCGTCCGGTGATTTGGGAAAGCACAACGGCTTACCGGCATCCATCATCGTCACCACCACCTTGCGCGAACTGGAGGCCGGGGCGGGTAAGGGGCTCACCGGAGGCGGCACGCTACTACCTATGGGCGACGTGATTCGGCTGGCCCGCCACGCACATCATTACCTGTGCATTTTTGACAAAGGCGAGGCGATCGGGCTCTATCACACCAAGCGACTCGCCTCACCCGGGCAGCGAATTGTCTTGTACGCCAAAGATCGTGGATGTTCACACCCCGGCTGTACCGTTTCGGGCTACTACTGCGAGGTTCATCACTGCGTCCCGTACGCCAAGTGCCGCGCCACCGATGTCAACCATTTAACTTTCGGCTGCGGCGGTCACCACCCGCTCGCCGAAGAGGGCTGGATCACCCGCAAAAACAAAGACGGTGACACCGAATGGATCCCACCCCCGCATCTTGACCACGGGCAAGCCCGTATCAATACTTTCCACCACCCCGAAAAGCTGCTTCGCCACGGCGACGGCGACGAGGACGACGACGCGGCGTAGTGATGACGACGACCGGGGCGCAATTACGTCGACAGCGTCGCCCGCACGCACACCGTGACGTAGGGCAGCGCCAGGCCTCCCGCGTTCGCCAACGCCGGATGGGTTGCCAGCAAGTCGCGAACCTGGTCCAGCGTCTTGGTGCGCACTTGGGTCGGCGAGGTGATGCAGTAGCTCCGGGAAGCGACCAAATCGATCAATGCTTGTGGCGTAAGGTAATTCGTCCACTCGACCTGATGGCGCTGTATTTCGATGAACGGGTCGCCCAGTGTCACCTTGTCGCGGACCGGATCCCCATCGCGGCCGATGATGCGACCCAGCTCCCGCACCCAGCCGAGCCGCTCATCGCGGGTGTTCCACACCAAACCCAGTCGTCCGCCCGGCCGCAGCACCCGGGCCACTTCCGGGATTGCCCGCTCCGGGTTGAACCAGTGCCAAGCCTGTGCGACGAGCACCGCATCAACGCTGTTGTCCGCCAGCGGAATTTCCTCCGCCGTGCCGAGCAGCGCCGGTGTGTCCGGCAGCGACGTGCGCAGCATTTCCAGCATCTCGGCGATCGGGTCGACGGCGACCACGTCCAGCCCGCGCTCCACCAGCCGAGTGGTCAGTTTTCCGGTACCGGCGCCGAGGTCCAGCACGTCGCGAGCCCCGGCCGGCAACAGCCAGTCGATCGCGTCCGGCGGGTATGACGGTCGGCCGCGCTCGTAGGCGGCCGCTTCAGAGCCAAACGACAACGAGCGGTCCTGCCGGGACTGGGTCACCGTGGGCACGCGCCTTCGCCGCTCGCCGATCCCACCGCCAGGTCGAGGGTTTGCCGCACCAGTTCACCCACCGCCTCGGATTCCACCAGGAAGCCGTCGTGGCCGTAGATCGACTCGACGATCTGCAGCTCGCGACATCCGGGCAGCAGTTCGGCGAGTTCCTCTTGCAGACGCAGCGGGTAAAGCCGGTCAGAGGTGATGCCGCCGACCACCACCGGCACCGGGCAGCCGCGCAGCGCGGCGGCGACACCGCCGCGGCCCCGGCCGACGTCGTGACGGGACAGTGCCTCGGTGAGCGCCACATAGCTGCCGGCGTCGAAGCGTGACACCAGCTTGCCGCCCTGGTGCTCCAGGTAGCTCTGCACCGCGTAGCGGCCGCCCGCGACCGGATCCTCCGCGCCCTGTGCGTCGTTGGCGAAGCGGGTGTCCAGCTCGACCTCGCCGCGGTACGTCAGATGCGCGAAGCGGCGGGCGATGTGTAGGCCGGCGTCGGGGCTGCGCCCGGTGCGATAGTAGTCACCGCCCTGCCAGTTCGGGTCGGCTTTGATGGCCGCGATCTGGGTGCACTGTGTGCCGATCTGGTCGGCGGTCGCGCGCGCACCCACCGCCAGCAGCAGACCGGCGCCCACCCGGTCGGGATGGTCGACGATCCATTCCAGTGCCCGGGCTCCACCCATCGACCCGCCGACCACTGCGGCGACCTCGGTGATGCCCAGCGCTGCCAGCGCGGCCACGTCGGCCTCGACTTGATCTCGCATCGAAATCAGCGGAAACCTTGAACCCCAAGGCTTCCCATCAGGTGCGATTGAGCTCGGACCGGTCGAGCCGCGGCAGCCGCCCAACACATTGGTGGCCACCGCGCACCAGCGATCGGTGTCGATCGGCGCGCCCGGGCCCGCGATGCCGTCCCACCAGCCCGGCGTCGGATGTCCGGGCCCGGCGGGTCCGGTGATGTGGGAATCTCCGGTGAGCGCATGCAAGACCACCACGACGTTGTCGCGGGCAGGTGACAACTCGCCCCACCGCTGCACGGCGATGCTGACGTCGTCGATCACCGCACCGCTTTCCAGCGTCAGGGAGCCGATTCCGACAACGCCGACCTCGCCGTCGGCGGGCAGCGTCTGCGTCGGCACATCCGAGATCGTCATTTCGGCCTCCTCAGAACGCCGCCACGGCGTGCGGGTCACCGCTGCTGGCTGTGGCGCCGCCGTATTTGCGAGCCGCGGCGAAGCCAAGCTCGAGGTCGGCCAGGATGTCGTCGATGCCTTCGATGCCCACGGCCAGCCGCACCAACCCGGGGCTCACGCCGGTGGATAGCTGCTGGGCGGGGCTGAGCTGGGAGTGCGTTGTCGACGCCGGATGAATCACCAGCGATCGCACATCGCCGATATTGGCGACGTGGCTGTGCAGCTTGAGCGCGTTGACGAACGCCTTTCCCGCCTCGACGCCGCCGGCCAACTCGAAAGACAACACGGCTCCGGTTCCCTTGGGCGCCAGCTTCTTTGCCCGCTCGTACCAGGGCGAGCTGGGCAGGCCGGCGTAATTGACCGACAGCACATCGTCGTGGCCGGCCAGGAATTCAGCGACTCGCTGGGCGTTGGCGACATGGCGCTCGATACGCAGGCTCAGGGTTTCCAGGCCTTGTGCGACCAGGAACGCGTTGAACGGCGAGGCGGCCGACCCGTAGTCGCGCAGCAATTGCACCCGCGCCTTGACCGCGAACGCAGGCGGTCCCAACTCCGCGTAGACCACGCCGTGGTAGCTGGGGTCGGGGGTGGTGAAGCCGGGGAAGCGGTCCTGTGTCCAGTCGAAGGTGCCGCCGTCGACGATCACACCGGCGATCGCGGTGCCATGCCCACCCAGGTACTTGGTGGCCGAGTGCACCACGATGTCGGCGCCCTGGGCGATCGGCTGGATCAGGTAAGGGGTTGCGACGGTGTTGTCGACGATCAGCGGCACACCGTGCTCGTGGGCCACCCCGGACACTCCCGGGGTATCCAGCACGTCGATCTGCGGGTTGGAGATGGTCTCGGCAAAGAACGCCTTGGTGTTCGGGCGCACCGCGGCCCGCCACGAGTCCAGGTCGTCGGGGTCGTCGACGAAGCTGACGTCGACGCCCAGCTTGGGCAGCGAGTAGTGGAACAGGTTGTAGGTGCCGCCGTAGAGCCGCGGGCTGGACACAATGTGGTCGCCGGTGCCGGCCAGGTTCAAAATCGCGAACGTCTCCGCGGCCTGCCCGGAGGACAGGAACAGCGCGGCCACGCCGCCCTCCAGTGCGGCGATGCGCTGTTCGACGACGTCGGTGGTCGGATTGCCGATGCGGGTGTAGATGTTGCCCGGGATTTCCAGCCCGAACAGCGCAGCGGCATGTGCGGTGTCGTCGAAGACGTAGGACGTGGTCTGGTAGATCGGCAGCGCGCGGGCGTTGGTGGTTGGGTCCGGCTGTTGGCCGGCGTGGATCTGTTTGGTTTCGAACGACCAGTGCGCGGTCGGATCGGAATCGGTTTCGCTGTCAGCGTTGGTTTCGGAACTCACGAGGGTTGCTTTCTGGGAAGGAAGTCGGGTGGGTCGAGTGCTGGCGGCCGGTGACGATGCGGGCCGGTCTCGGCCCGGTGAGGAGCCGGCCACCGGCTGGCGTGCGCGGGACGCCATCGCAAGACGACGTCAACCGGCAGCCACGCGTTCAGCAACTGCGACGCACGATGAGCCAGCCCAAATAGGTGCGCATCAGGTTTCCCTGTCTACTCGGGGGGCCCGTCACAGCGGACCCGCGCTTGCCGCGTAGCCGGTGGTGGCTACTCAACCTGGTCATCACCCGGGGCACCCCACCGCGGTTGGAGGGTTGCCGGCCAGCAAGCCGGGGCTTGACGCTGGCGCTCATGACCTGCCGG
>Ga0209040_10001125_pt1 | contig 20886 bp, 20 predicted proteins | sample BogFormECP12_OM3_FD_188240 | JGI IMG/M metagenome (GOLD analysis project Ga0209040, IMG submission 188240) | Bog forest soil microbial communities from Calvert Island, British Columbia, Canada - ECP12_OM3 (SPAdes) (version 2) | ecosystem: Environmental > Aquatic > Freshwater > Wetlands > Bog ...
AGAAGGACTCGCCGAGCGGATCTGACAGCGGCTCTGATTGCGTGAGCCGGACTCGAATGCGCGCCGTGTCGCCAGCGGCGATGTCAAGCACGTAAAGCGCTGCCGCCTTCGTGCCCGTCCGCGTTGGATTCACCGCGGCGGCGTCGCCATGCACCACGTATTGATGGAACGCATCTTTGACGTACGGCTGCGGATTGGGCTGGCCGAAAATCCGCTGCACGTTGGTCTCGTTCTCGGTGAACAGCAGCGTCGTCGGCGTCTGCACGTAGAGGCGCCGTTCGCCGATCCTATGATGGCGCGCCTCGAGCACGCTGCACGAGAACTCGTCACCTGCGGCCACGATCGACGGCCGCATCGGTGAGCCGGCCCACGTCCATGTGTTGCGGAACCACAGTGTCGGCAGAAGATGAAGCCGGGCGACCAGCGGGCCGCGATTGGCGATCGCGATCTCGATGCAGATGTCTTCTGGCCCCGCCTTCGCGTACTCCGCCGTGACGTCGAAATAAAGGTCGCCGTCGAAGATGCCGGTGTCGATCAGCTCGTACTCGGGTTCGCTGCGGCCGCGCGCTTCGTTGACCTTGACGAGTTGATCGTAGGGGAACGCGTTTTGCGGATACTTGTACAGCGCTTTGGCGTACGAGTGCGTCGGCGTGTTGTCGAGGAAATAGTAGCACTCCTTGACGTCCTCGCCGTGGTTGCCTTGAGGGTTGGTCAGCCCGAACAGGCGCTCTTTGAGGATGCTGTCCCGGCCGTTCCACATGGCTACGGCAAAGCACAGGTGCTGGCGGTCGTCGGAGAAGCCGAGCAGTCCGTCTTCGCCCCAACGGTACGTGCGCGCCGGCGCATCGTCGTGCGTGGTGTAGGCCCAAGCGTCGCCGTCAGGGCTGTAGTCCTCGCGCACCGTGCCCCACTGGCGCTCGCTCAAGTATGTGCCCCAGCGCCGCCAGCGCACGGCGTGCGCGTGGCTCTCGCGAAGACGCACTTCTTCCGCGGTGACCGGCGCGGTCGGTTCGATCATCGACACGATTGCCGCTTCGGACGCAAGCGCGAGAACCCTCCGGTTCGCTGTATCGAAGGGCTTCTATATTGACAGATGTCAATGTTAGGCTGTAGACTATCGGCATGGCCGAAAAACGATGCGCGCCCAAGCCCCCTCGCGTCACCGACACCGGGCCAGGGGCGGCGTTGTTCCGCGCATTGGCGGACCCGCATCGGCTCCACATCTTCGCCATGATCGCCGCCGCCGGCGATGACGTCTGCGTGTGCGATATCAACGAGGGTGTGCCGCTGCTGCAGCCTACCGTGTCGCACCACCTGAAGATCCTTCGGGATTGCGGCCTCGTCGTCGGCGCGCGCCGCGGGACCTGGGTCTATTACCGTCTGGCCGACGGAGCAGGAGAGCGCGTGCGTCAGGCGGTCGCCGCGATTCTGCCGCGCGTCCTCGCTCGTGAAGACGAGCCGCTCGCCGAGCGCCACGTCCGGCGCAAACGCCGCGTCGCATAGAGAAAGAAGATGAAGACGCACTTGAGCCTTTCCACCCGCGACCTCGATGCCAGCGTCAAGTTCTATCGCACCTTGCTGGCCGCCGACCCCGCCAAGCACTACGACGATTATGCCCTTTTCTTGACATACGAACCGGCTCTCGAGTTGGCTCTGTCGCGAGACCCCGACACGAAGGTCTCGTCAGATGCCCATTACGGCATAGCCGTCGACGCTCCGGACGCGGTGGAGTTTGCGATCGACCGGCTGAGGGCAGCCGGCCTCGCGGTCGACGTCGAGACCGGTGAGACGTGTTGTTACGCGAGACAAGACAAGGTGTGGGCGACCGACCCGGATGGGCGGCGCTGGGAGACCTACTACGTGATCGAAGAGACCGCCGAGCGCAACGGCGGGGACATGTCGTGCTGCGGAGGTGACGGTGATGGCGACTGATCGTACGAAGACGCTCGTCGACCAAGCCCTATCGGGGGCTTCGAATCTCTATGCCGAATTCAAGGGTCTGTACTCCATGGAGACGATCCGGCGATTCCTTGAAGAGAACGCAGACACGCTCGTGAACTGCAAAGTGACCGTGTATCTGCCCATCTTCGCGTACAGGTTCACGCGTGAGCGTCTTACGGCCATGGCACAAGTCGCCGGCAGCATCCCCAAGACCATGCCGGAGGTGCTCTTCGTCTGCACCCACAACGCCGGGCGCAGTCAGATCGCGGCTGCCATCTTGGATGCGAAGGCCAAGGGAAAGGTCCACGTGCGGTCAGCAGGCAGCACGCCGGGCGATGCCATCAACCCGGTCGTCATCGAGGCCATGTCAGAAATAGGACTCGACCTGAGCAAAGAGTTCCCCAAACCGATGACCGACGACGTCGTGCAGGCAGCAGATGCGGTGATCACGATGGGTTGTGGCGATGCGTGTCCCATATACCCGGGCAAGAAATACGAGGACTGGGACGTCGAGGATCCTGCCGGTAAGGACCTGATGACAGTTCGCCGGATACGCGACGACATCGCCGGGCGCGTCGATCGGCTGATCTTGGAGCTCGCGCCGGCCGACCAGACGTCGTAGTGCTTCTTCGCCAGGCCCTGGTCGCCGAATTCGTCGGGACTTTTTTCCTCGTGTTCGCCGGTACCGGGGCGATCGTCATCGATGCGATAACCCGCTCGGTCACCCACGTCGGCGTCGCCCTCGTCTTCGGTCTGGTGGTGACCGCGTTGGTGTACGCCCTCGGTCACATCTCTGGAGCACACTTCAACCCCGCCGTGACGATCGGTTTTTGGAGCGCCGGAGAGTTCCAGGGTTTTCGCGTGCCTTGGTATATCGTCGCTCAGTTGCTGGGCGCCATTGCAGCCAGCTCCGCGATGCGGCTGATGTTCGGACCTATTGCCGGCCTCGGCGCGACACTGCCGAACGGTGCCACAAGCACCTCGTTTTGGCTCGAGCTCTTGATGACGTCACTGCTGGTCTTGGTCGTCCTGGGTTCAGCGGTGCACGGCCGAGCGATCAAGAGCTTTGCGGGCATCGCTATCGGCAGCACCATCGCGCTCGACGCGCTGTTCGGCGGTCCCATTTCGGGAGCGTCGATGAATCCAGCTCGCTCTTTGGGTCCGGCGCTGGTGGCCGGGATATGGCACGCGCAATGGATCTACGTGGTCGCGCCTATTGCGGGTTCGATCCTCGCAGTCGTCGTCTACAAACTGATCGCGGACGCAGCCCCGGCGGCGGCTTCCGGGGCTAGCGACGCAGAGGAGAGCGCGCGCACCGCACGATAGTCCTCTGAACGATGGCGCAACCTGCACCTCCACGTTTTGTCAGCCTGCTCACCAAAGCCACGCTGGCGCTCGTGCTGGCGGGGGGCCGCGGCTCGCGCCTCATGCAGCTCACGCAGTGGCGCGCCAAGCCGGCCGTGCCGTTCGGCGGCAAGTTCCGGCTCATCGACTTCCCGCTCTCCAACTGCATCAATTCGGGCATCCGGCGCATCGGCGTCGTCACGCAGTACAAGGCGCACTCGCTCATGCGCCACCTGCAGCGCGGCTGGAGCTTCTTGCACGGCGAGTTCGACGAGGCGGTCGAACTGCTGCCGGCGTCCCAGCGCGTCGAAGAGTCGTGGTACCGAGGCACGGCCGACGCGGTCTACCAGAACCTGGACATCATCCGCTCGCACCGCCCCGAGTTCATCCTGGTGCTCGCCGGGGACCATATATATAAGATGGATTACGGCAAGATGCTCAGCGACCACGTGTCCACCAAAGCCGACGTCACTATTGGCGCCGTCGAGGTGCCGATCGCGTCAGCCGCCGGTCTGGGCACTATGCAGGTGGACGCGAAAGGCCGGGTCGTCGCGTTCGCCGAGAAGTCGCCGAACCCGGCCCCGCTGCCCGGGCGCCCGGACACGACGCTCGCGAGCATGGGCATCTATGTGTTCAACGCGCAGTTCCTCTACGACGAGCTGGCGCGCGTGGCGCTGCCCGACACGACGCACGACTTCGGGCGCGACCTCATCCCCGCACTCGTGGGGCGCTGCAACGCGGTCGCGCACAACTTCGCCGACAGCTGCGTCGGCACCAAGCCCGGCGCCGCGCCGTACTGGCGCGACGTCGGCACGCTGGACGCCTATTGGGAGGCGAACATCGATCTCATCAAACCGCTGCCTGCGCTGAACCTGTATGATTCGAGCTGGCCCATCTGGACGTATCAGGAGCAGGTCGCGCCGGCGAAGTTCGTGCTCGACGAGGAAGGCCGCCGAGGCACGGCGCTCAACTCGCTGGTCTCGGGCGGAACGATCGTCTCGGGCTCGCTGGTGCGCCGCTCGTTGTTGTTCACCAGCGTGCGCGTCCACTCGTTCGGCGAGATCGAGGATTCGGTCGTCCTCTCCAACGTGACCATCGGCCGCAGCTGCCGGCTGCGCCGCGTCATCGTGGACAAACTGTGCGAGATCCCTGAAGGCACCGTCATCGGCGAGGATCCCGACGAAGACGCGCGCCGTTTCTATCGCACCGAGAGCGGCATCACTCTCGTCACGCCCGAGATGCTCGGACAGCAAGTGCATCACGCAGGCTGATCCGCAGCAGCGCAAAGCCCTCGACGTCGTGTTGTGCTGGCACATGCACCAGCCTAGTTATCGCGCGTCCGACGGCGAGTATCGCCAGCCCTGGGTCTACCTGCACGCCATGAAAGACTATGCGGACATGGCCTGGCACTTGGAGCAGGTCGCATCGGCGCGCGCAACGGTGAGCTTCGCGCCGGTGCTGCTCGATCAGCTCGACGACTACAGCGCGCAGTTCGAAGCGCGCTCGTTTCGCGACCCGCTGCTGCGCGCGCTGCAGCGCGGCGACGCCGACGCCCCGGATCGTCGCCGCCAACTCGCGTACCAACTGTGCCGCGCCAACTACGAGCGCATCGTGCGGCGTTTCCCGGCGTACGAGCGGTTGTTCCACCTCGCCGAAGCCGAGGCGTGGGGCGGGCAGCCGCTGTCGGAGCAGGACCGGGCCGACACGATCGTCTGGTACCATCTCGCTTGGCTCGGCGAGGGCGCCCGGCGTAGCGACGTGCGCGCACAGGATCTCATGGCCAAGGCGCGCGCGTTTGACGCCGCGGACCGAAACGTGATGTTGGACATCGTCGGCGACCAAGTGCGCGGCATCGTCGAGCGCTACCGGCGTTTGGCGCATGATGGGCGCATCGAGCTTGCGATGTCGCCCTATTCCCACCCTATGATGCCGCTGCTGATCGACTTCGCCGCCGCGCGCGAATCGCGGCCGAGCGTGGCCTTGCCGGCGGCCGCCTACCCGGGCGGAGAGCAGCGCATCACCGACCAGCTCAAGGCCGGCGTGAGCACGCACGCAGCGCACTTCGGCTCCTCACCCAGGGGATGCTGGCCGTCCGAAGGCGGCATCTCCGAGCGCACGATCGCGGCGTTGTGCGCGCGCCGGTTCGCCTGGACGGCGAGCGGCGAGCTCGTGCTGGCCAATAGCCTGCGGGCGAGCGCGCACGGCGCCGATCCGGGTCCTCGCGAGGGCTATCTGTATACGCCATACGCGGTGCACACGGAGGCAGGCACGATCGCATGCTTCTTCCGTGACGACGACCTCTCGGACCGCGTCGGATTCATCTACGCGCCCTGGCGTGCGGATGACGCCGTCGCCGATCTGACTGCCGCGCTCGAGTCCATCGCGCAGCAGCCGAGCGATGGGCCGGCACGCGTGGTCACCATCATCCTCGACGGGGAAAACGCGTGGGAGCACTACGCGGATAACGCGTTCGAATTCTTGAGCACGATGTACCGGCGCCTGAGCACAAACCCGACGCTCAACTTGACCACGTTCGCCGCACACCTCGCGCACTCTCCTGCGCTGCCGCCGTTGGAGCGCATCGTCGCGGGCAGCTGGGTGTACGGCACGTTCGAGACCTGGGTCGGCGACCCGGATAAGAACCATGGCTGGGATCTGCTGTGCGCCGCCAAACGCGCGTACGACGAGACGCTCGCGGCGGGCGTGCTCGGCGAAGCCGAGCGAGAGAACGCGCAGCGATGTTTGCGGCGCGCCGAGAGCTCCGATTGGTTCTGGTGGTTCGGCGGCTACAATCCGCCGGCTCCGGTGCGCGATTTCGAGCGTCTCTATCGCCGGCATCTGCGTGATCTGTACGCCGCGCTCGGCCGCGCCGCGCCGCCGGAGCTCGACGTACCGGTGAGCATCGGTACCGGCGAGCAGGTCTACGACGGCGTGATGCGACGCGCCAAAGAGCCCGACCCGCAATGAGCAAACCCGTCCGCCTGCTCTGGGGCGTGCACGCGCACCAGCCCGTCGGCAATTTCGATCACGTCATCGACGACGCGGTGGCGCGCTGCTATCATCCCTTCTTGGAGACGCTGGAGCGCCATCCGCGCATCAGCGTGAGCCTGCACGTCAGCGGCTGGTTGCTCGGCTACCTCAACCGCAAGTTTCCGGACGACGTGGCGCGCATCGCTCGCATGCTGCGCTCTGGCCAGATCGAGATGATCGGCGGCGGCGACACCGAGCCCGTGTTAGCGGCGATACCCGACCAGGACCGGCGCGCCCAGCTGCGCGCGCTGACGCTGCGCATCCGCGATCTCTTCGGCGTGCGCCCGCGCGGCGCGTGGCTCACGGAGCGCGTGTGGGAGTCTTCAGTCGTTCCCTCGCTGCATGACAGCGGGTTGCGCTTCGTCGCGGTGGACGATTCGCATCTGCGCAGCGCCGGCATCACCGGAGCGCTGGACGGTTATTACTCGACCGAAGAAAGCGGCAAGCGTCTCGACATCTTCCCGATCTCCGAGACGTTGCGCTATCTCATCCCGTTCGCGCCGGCGGCCGACGTCGTCGAGGCGATCGAGCAAACGCGATCCGGCGCGGCCGCGATCTATTTCGACGACATCGAGAAGTTCGGCATCTGGCCGGACACCTACGAGTGGGTCTACGAGCGCGGCTGGCTCGAAGAGCTGTTCATGCGCATCGAGGCCTCGCGCCGCATCCAGACGCAGACGTTCGGGCGCTTCCATCGCCGCAACGCGAGTCGCGGCCTCGTCTACCTTCCAGCGACGTCGTATACCGAGATGAACGAATGGCTGCACGGCGGCACGTGGATGAGCTTTTTGCTCCGCTATCCCGAGGCGAACTGGATGCACAAGCGCACCCAAGGCGCGTCGCGACGTTTCCACGCGTTGCCGCGCTCGCAACAAGCCGCGTCCATGCGGGACGCGCTGCATCGCTCGCAGGCCAACGACGGCTACTGGCACGGTCTGTTCGGGGGCGTCTACTTGCCGTTCTTGCGCGCATCCGTCTACGCCAACCTCGCCGATCTTGACGAGCAGCTCGACGCGCTCGCGCCGCGTCCGCCCTCCGAACGATCCGATATCGATCTCGATGGCCGCGAAGAGATCGCGCTGCGCGCCGGACCCTTCTACGCGGCCATCCGGCCGTCGGAAGGCGGCAGGTTATGCGAGCTCACCGACTATCCGCTGCGGCACGACTTCGCCGACGTGCTGGTACGCCGCGAGGAGGACTACTACGAGGTCATCCGCCACGGCGGCAGCGCCCATCCCGAACGCCGCCGGATGCCGGGCATCGCGTCGATCCACGATCGGGTGGCGTTCAAGGTCGCGATCGATCCGGCGGATCTGGTGCCGGATACGAAGCCGCGCGGGCTGTTCGTCGATTCGTGGCGCGGCACCGTCATAGACTACGAAGGCGAGCCGGTAGAAGATAAGCCTGCCGCGCGGTGCCGCGCGCAGCTCGACGGCGTGACGATAGAGAAGAACGTGCGCATCGAAGGCGACACGCTGGCGGTGCTTTATAGTCTTGAGGCGCGGCGCGCTATCGAGGGCGAGCTGAGCGTGCAGCTCGACTTCGCGCTGCCGAGCGCCGCCGGCCCCACCGGCTCCTTTGCGGTATGGAGCGGTCGAATTCATTCGACCGAGCAGGGCGTAGCGGAACGCACTCCAGGTCTGTCATCGGTGCTACGGCGCACCGATGTCGGCGCCCTGAGCCTTGACGACCCGGCCTTAGCCGGCCGGGTCGATCTCACCATGCAGCCGCCATGCACGCTTGCGACGGCTCCGCTGGTGACGGTCTCGCGTTCGGAGTCGGGATTCGAGAAGATCACGCAGGCGGCCACCGTGACGCTCTCGTGGGACGTATCGCTCGCAGCGGGCGAACGGGCCGAGCGCGCGATCAGTCTTTGTTGTGCGACAGCCAGATCATCAGGCCGACCTCATGCGGATGCGCGAGCAGCTCGTGGAACGGGTACATCCTGATCCGGTAGGTGACCAGCCCGCAGTGCTCGGGGCGCAGATCCAACGTGAAGCGATGCTCGCCCGCATCGAGCGGTCCGGCCTCGACGAATTGATACGAGTGGTCGCCGAACAGGCACTCGATGCGCACGTCCTGCGGCGCGAGGCCGTTGAGGTTGACGGCCGTCTCGATGCGCGCATGGCTGCCGAACGAGACGCGGCGCGGCGGCTCGTCGAGCAAGCGCATCCCGACGCCATCCCACTTCGCACGCACGTTGGCCTTCCATGCGGCTAGCTGCACGGCCGCCGCCCCGCCGGCAGCGGTGAGCTTGCGCCCGTGCTCGGCCGCGCGCTGATAGAACTTCTCCGTGTACTCGGCGACCATGCGCGACGCGGAAAAGCGCGGCAGCAGCGTGCGCATCGAGCGCTTGGACTTCTCGACCCAGCGTTTGGAATAGCCGAGCGCGTGCCGCTCGTAGTACAGCGGCAGCACTTCGTGTTCGATGATGTCGTACAGATTGGCGGCCTCCTCGCGATCGCGCCGCTCTATGTCGGCATTGACCGGGTACGGCCGGATGCCCCAGCCGTTATGCCCGTCGTAGCCTTCGCCCCACCAGCCATCGAGCACGCTCAAGTTGAGCACCGCGTTGATGCCGGCCTTTTGTCCGGATGTGCCGCTGGCTTCCAGCGGATAGCGCGGCGTGTTGAGCCAGACGTCGACCCCTGACACCATGTGGCGCGCCAGACTGAGATCGTAGCCTTCGACCAAGAGAATGCGGCCGTCGAACTGCGGCTCGCGCGAGGCTTCGTACAGTTTGCGGATCATGTCTTGGCCGGGCATATCCGCGGGATGCGCCTTGCCGGCGAAGATGAAGACGACGGGCCGCTCCGGGTCGTTGACGATGCGCGCAAAGCGTTCGGGATCGGTGAGCAGCAGCGTCGCGCGCTTGTACGTCGCGAAGCGGCGTGCGAAACCGACGAGCAGCACGTTCGGGTCGTCAGGATTGAGCAGCCGCAGCGTGCGCTCGATCTGCGTCTCGAACACGCCGTTGCGGCGGAACTGCGTGGTCAAGCGGTTGCGCAGCTCGGTGATGAGGTTCGCCTTGATCTGCTGGCGCACGCTCCAGAAGAGCTGGTCGGGGATGGTGTCGAGGCGATACCAGAATTCGGGATCCTTTTGCGCCCCGCGCCATTCGGCGCCGAGCGTCGTGTCGAACAGATTGACCCACTCGCGCGCAAGGAACGTGCCGACGTGCACGCCGTTGGTGACGTACGATAACGGGCTCTCATCGGGTGGCAGCTGCGGCCACATCGAGGCGAGCAGCTGGGCGGACACGTCGCGATGGATCCGGCTCACGCCGTTGTCGTAGCGCGACCCGCGTATCGCCAGCGCGGTCTGGTTGAAACCGCCTGGATCGCCCGGCTTGAGGCCCAACGCCGAGATGTCCTTGAGGCCGAGACCCATCTCTTTTGCGATGTCACCCAGATAGTGGTCGATCATCTCGATGCTGAAGACGTCATGCCCGGCCGGGACCGGGGTGTGCGTCGTGAAGACCGTCGCAGATGCCACCGCCTCGAGCGCGCTCGGCAGGTCGAGGCCGGAGGTGACGAATTCGCGGCAGCGTTCGAGCACCGAGAACGCGGCGTGGCCTTCGTTGATGTGCCAGACGGTCGGCTCAAGCCCGAGCGCGCGCAATGCGCGCACGCCGCCGATGCCCAACACGATCTCCTGTTTGATGCGCGTGTCTATGTCGCCGCCGTACAATTGATACGTGATGCGCCGATCGGCCTCCGCGTTCTCGGGCACGTCGCTGTCGAGCAGGATGAGCCGCACGCGCCCTGCTTCCGCGAGCCACGGCCGCAGCACGACCTCGCGCTGGCCGATGTTGACGCGCACGCGGATCTCTTCGCCGTCCGCGTCGCGCGGCAGCGAGACCGGAAGATCGGCGACGTCGGACGGCATGTAGGTGGCGTGCTGATTGCCGTCGCCGTCGATCGTCTGCTGGAAGTAGCCCTGGCGATAGAGCAGGCCGACCGCGACGAACGGCAGCCCCATGTCGCTGGCGGCCTTGCACTGGTCGGCCGCGAGGATGCCCAGGCCGCCCGAGTATATCTGGAAGCTTTCGTGAAACCCGAACTCCGCCGAGAAATACGCCACGAGATCGCTAGCACCCAGCGTCGCACCGTCGGCGCGCGGCGTCTCGCGCAAGTACGTGTCGAAACGAGAGACCGCGCGGTCGTATGAGTCGAGGTAGACCGGATCCTCAGCCGCCTGCTGCAGGCGGCGCTCCTCGACGCGGCGCAGAAAGACTTTGGGATTATGACCGACCGCTTCCCACAGCTGCGTGTTCAGCCGTGCGAAGAGCGAGCGCGTCGTCCGGTCCCAGCTGAAACGCAGGTTGTGCGCCAGCTCGCCAAGGCGTTCCAGCCGCTCCGGGATCTTTGGCTGGATCTCGATCGTGAACTCAGTAGCGGCCATGACCGACCTTCGAAAGCGCATCGCCTCGGACGCGCGGGCGGGCGTGATGAGCACGTTCTTTTGAACGCGCGCGCGCGCGCCCTTCGCGCCGCGTCCTTAATGAAGGGGGGGTCCATGGAGCGGCTTCACATCGCAAGCGGCTCGCCGTGGGAGGGTCGCGTCGGCTACGCCCGGGCCGTACGGGCGGGCGCCCACGTGTTTGTGTCCGGTACCACCGGCACCGATGAGACCGGGTCGGTGGTCGCGTCCGACCCATACGCGCAGGCGAAAGCGGCGCTTGCTCGCATCGAGCACGCGCTGCACGAGGCCGGCGTCCGGCCGGAGGACGTCGTGCGAACACGCATCTACGTCACAGATATCGCAGCGCAATGGGAAGCGGTCGGCCGGGCGCACGCGGAGATGTTCGCCGGCGTTCGGCCCGCGTGCACGATGGTCGAGGTGAGGCGGCTGATCGCACCCGATGTGCTCGTGGAGATAGAGGCCGACGCCATCGTCGGGGGGGCATGAATGTCCCGCCGGGCCGCTGAAGTAGCCGCCCGTGAGGACCGCGACTCTGTGGCTGACCGCCCTCTCTATCGTGCTGGGCTTCATCACCGCGTACGCAGCATTGCATGGCGCCGGTGATGTGCTGGTCTACGTCCTGCTGTTCATGTTCGGCGGGCTTCTGGGCTACATCGGCCCGGACGCGCCATGGCGCTGGGCGCTGGTGCTGGGTATCTGGGTGCCCATCGCGGAGATCGTGTACCGCATGTCGCTGCCCTTCGGCGCGCCGTCTGCCGGGCAACTGTTGCAGCCGTTGATCGCGCTTGTGCCGCCGTTTCTCGGCGTGTACTCCGGCGCGATCCTGCACCGCTGGCTGCCGCCGCCTCCGCCGCCGGAGCTCGAATGAACGCCGATCTATCGAGGTTCAAATTCGTCCGGCCGGTCACAGTCGTCTTCCGCGACATCGACGGCCTTCGGCACGTCAATCACGCCGCATATCTGACCTATTGCGAGACCGCGCGCAACGAGTATTGGATGCGGGTGTGCGAGCTCTCCGGCGTCGAGGATTTCGATTTCGTGCTCGCAGAGCTGACCGTGCGCTATCATGCCGCGGCCAAGCTCGGGGATGAGCTGCTCGTCGGCTGCCGCGTCACCGACCTGCGCCGCTCGTCATTCCTGATGGAGCTGCAGATCGTGGACGCGAACTCGCACGCGCTCGTGGCCGAGGTCAATTCCGTCCAGGTGATGTACGATTTCGCAGCCGAGCGCTCGATCCCGATCTCGGACCTGCGCCGAGCGCAGGTCGAGGCGTTCGAAGGCAAGACGCTGACGACGGCTCCCAAACGCGCCACCAAGACCTGATGTAATTTCGCACTGATGTAGACCCGCGCTCTTGAGCGCGGGCGCGCCTACACCCGCAGATTGACGCCCTTCTTGACCATCAAGTACGCGACGACGAACGCGATCACCGCAAGCGTGGTGACGACCGCTGCGTCGATCCATGGCGCGATATCCGACTGCCCGATGTAGCCGAAGCGCAAGCCGTCGACCATGTAGAGCATCGGGTTGAACAACGACACATGCTGCACGAGGGGCGGCAAGACGTGAATGCTGGAGAACACGCCGCCGACGTACGTCAGCGGCGTGATGAAGAAGGTCGTGACGATGGCCAGATTGTCGAACGTCTTGGCCAGCAGCGCGCCGATCATGCCGACCGACGAGAAGAGGAGCGCGGTGAAGAACATGAAGTACGCGAGCGCGAGACCGTTGCGCGGCTCGAGGTGCACGACGAGCAGCCCGATCAGCATGATCAGCCCGCCGATGACCACGCCGCGCAAGATGCTGCCGGTCAGATAGCCGAGCAGCAGCTCGAGATCCGACAGCGGCGCGATGAGCAGCTCCTGGATCGAGAGCTGAAAACGCTGTTGGAACAGCGAGGATGCCGCCTCGTCATAGCTCGACGAGATGACGTTGAGCATGACCAGGCCGGGCAGCAAGAACTGGACGTACGGCACGCCGCCCATCTGGCGCATCGACGAACTTAAGCCCACGCCGAAGATGAACAAGAAGAGCAGCGTCGTGATGATCGGCGGCCAGACGACTTGGTTGATGGTCATCATCGTGCGCTTGAACTCGCGCCGCACCAGCGTCGCGAAGCCGATCCAATTGCTCATGCCTCGGCGCCCTTGCCCACCAGTTCCAAGAACACGTCTTGCAGCGACCCGCGGCCGTGTTTGGCGATCAACGTGTCCTTGTCGGCGAGCGCCGCCAGCTTTCCGCGGTTGATGATGCCGATGCGCGAGCACAGCATCTCGACCTCTTCGAGGTAGTGCGAGGTCAAGAAGATCGTCATGCCGCCCGCGTTGATGCGCCGCAAGAACTCCCACAGCTCGATGCGCAGTTCGACGTCGAGTCCGGCGGTGGGCTCGTCGAGGATCAGCAGGCGCGGCTCGTGCACCAGCGCCCGCGCCAGCGCGAGGCGCCGTTTGAATCCGCCCGAGAGCTGCAGGTACGTCGACGTGCGGCGGTCGCTCAGCTCGAACTGCGCCATGAGCTCCTCGGCGCGCGGTTTCGCCCGCGACGGCGGGATGCCGTAGTAGCCGGCTTGATAGATGAGGATCTCTTCGACCGTCAGATAACGGTCGAAGTTGAACTCCTGCGGCGAGAGGCCGATGTACGAGCGCGCCGCGCGGAACTGCTTGACGGCGTCGGCGCCGAAGACGCTGATCGATCCGGATTGGAACGTCGCCAATCCGACGATCGCGTTGATGGTCGTCGTCTTGCCGGCGCCGTTGGGCCCGAGGAACCCGAAGAACTCGCCCGGCGCGACGTCGAACGAAAGGTCGTCGACGGCGACGACCGCGCCATAGCGCTTGACCAGGTTGCGAACGCAAACGGCGCCGCTGGTGGCGCCGTCGGATGGAGCGGTCGAATTCATTCGACCGAACTCAATAATAGAACCCCATTTGGAGTTTGACTTCGTCGCTGGCCATGGTGCGCGGATCCCACGGCGGCGAGAACGTCAGATCGACGTCGCATTCGGAGACGCCTGGGATCGCCATCACCGCTTGGTGCACCGCATTGACGAACATCGGACCCACTGGGCAGGCGGGCGTGGTGAGCGTCATCGTGACCTTCACCTTCGATCCGTCGACCGCGACGCCGTAGAGCAATCCGAGGCTCACCATGTCGAGGCCGATCTCGGGATCGACGACGCTGCGCAGCGCCTCGCGCACGACCTCTTCGGTGACGGGGTATTCAGCGGTCTCAGTCGCCGGAGCGGCCGAATTCACGGCAGGCGTTGGAGCGGTCGAATTCATTCGACCGTCCGCCGCTGCCGCAGTGGTCTCTTCGTCAGTCATGGGCTTAGGTGTTTAGGGGCGGGGAAGGCATGGTCCTGCGCGAAGCGCACGCGCGATGATGACCAAGACCCTGACGCTGGGCCACTCGCCCGACTCTGACGACGCATTTATGTTCTACGCTCTGGCCGCCGGCAAAGTCGGCGACGGCGCGCTCGCGTACGAGCATATCCTCAAAGATATCCAGACGCTCAATGAGTGGGCGCGCGAGGGCAAGCTCGACACGACGGCGATCTCGGTCCACGCCTACGCGTACGTCGCCGACAAATACGCGATCCTCAATCATGGAGCGTCGATGGGCGAGCGCGACTACGGCCCGATGGTCGTCGCACGCGAGCAGATCGGGCTCGACGAGTTGCGCGGCGCGACCATCGCTGTCCCCGGGCTCATGACCAGCGCCTACCTCGCGCTGCGGCTTTGTGTCGGCGACTTCACGCCTGTCGTCATGCCGTTCGACCAGATCATGGAAGCCGTCGCCGCCGGAGATGCGCGCTACGGCCTGCTCATCCACGAGGGCCAGCTCACCCACGAGCAGCACGGTTTGCGCTCGATCGTCAACCTCGGCACGTGGTGGTTCGAGCAGACCGGCTTGCCGCTGCCGCTCGGGGTCAACACGATCAAGCGCTCGCTGCCGGACGACGTGAAAAAGCGCGCGTCGCGCGAGCTCAAAGCGAGCATCGAATACGGGCTGGCGCATCGAGACGAAGCGCTGGCCTGGGCGCTGCGTTACGCGCGCGGCATGGAGGCCAAGACGGCCGACACGTTCGTCGGCATGTACGTCAACCGGCGCACGGTCGATCTGGGCGAGGACGGCCGGGCAAGCATCAGGCTGTTCTTGGAACGCGGCGCGCAGGCCGGCGTGATCCCGGCTGTTGCGGATGTCGACTTCGTCGCGTAGCGCCGTGCCTCCGTATGACGTGATCATCGTCGGAGGCGGGGCGGCCGGACTCAATGCGGGGCTCGTGCTCGGGCGCGCCCGCCGCGACGTGCTGATCCTCGACGCAGGCAAACCTCGCAATGCGGTCGCCGAGCGGATGCACGGCTTCTTGTCGCGCGATGGCACGCCGCCGGCAAAGCTGCTCGATCTCGCCCGCGCCGAACTCAAACACTATCCGAACGTGAAGCTCGTCACGGCGACGGTCAAGCGCGCGAAGCGCACGGCCCACGGATTCGTGGTCACGGCGGAATCCCGCGAGCAGTTCGCCGGCAGGCGCCTGCTGCTCGCCAACGGGCTTCGGGATAGACTGCCCAGCATCAAGAATCTCGACAAGCTGTGGGGTAAGAGCGTCTTCGTCTGCCCGTTCTGCGACGGCTGGGAATTCCGCGATCGCAAGATCGCGGTGTACGGCAATGCGAAGGCGGCGGTCGGCCTCGCACAAGAGCTCTACGGCTGGAGCAAACACCTCACCGTGTGCACCGAGGACGGATCGCTGACCGTGAGTCCGAAACAGCGCCGTTGGCTCGAGGCGACGCACTGCCGGCTCATCAAGGGGCCGATCAGGCGGCTCGTCGGCAACGACAAGGGCGCGCTCAAAGAGCTCGAATTCGAAGACCGCAGGCGCATCGAGTGCGACGCGCTGTTCCTCTCTGCTCCGCTGCGCCAGAGCTGCGGGATCGCGAAGTCGCTCGGATGCAAAGCCGGTTGGTGGGGTTCCATCGTCGTCGATGACAAGGGCCGGACCAATATCCGCGGCTGCTACGCGGCCGGCGACGCGGTCACAAACGTGCATCAGGTGATCCTCGCGGCGTCGAGCGGCGTGCGCGCCGCGATGGCGATCTGCAGCGAGCTGCTCAGCGAAGAAGCAGATGCCCTCGCACGGACCACGCGTCGTGCTTCGTAGTATGGTTCGCTATCTCATTATCGGGCTTTCGCTTCTCGCGCTCCTTGCGAGCGTTTCGGCGGCAGCGACGACGCCGGCTCCGTCCGCTTCACCTGCGGCAGCAGGGAGTCCATCGGCGCCAAGCGCCGAAGCGACCGACCCGTACATCTGGCTCGAAGACGTGCACGGCGCCAAGGCGATGGCGTGGGTGGAGGCCGAGAACGCGAAGACGCTCGGCGTGCTCGAGAAGGATCCGCGTTTCGCCGAGTTTTACGCAAACGCGCTGAAGATCGCAGAAGCGAAGGATCGCATCCCGGCGCCGGAATTCATCCAGAGCCAGATTTTCAATTATTGGCAGGATAATAATCACGTGCGCGGGATCTGGCGGCGCACGACGCTCGCCGACTATTCCAAGACCTCGCCCGCGTGGGATACGGTCCTCGATCTCGATGCACTGGCAAAGTCCGAGAACGCCAATTGGGTGTGGCACGGCGCCGATTGCTACTGGCCTCAGGAACGGCGTTGTCTCCTCCACCTGTCCGATGGCGGCGAAGACGCGGACACCATCCGCGAATTCGATGTGACGAACGGGCACTTCCCAGCGGGTGGCTTCGTCCTGCCGCGCGGCAAGCAAGACGTCGCCTGGGAAGACGGCGACACGCTGCTGGCAGCACGCGAATGGAACCCGGGCGAGATGACGACCTCCGGTTATCCATACGTCGTCAAGCGCCTCAAGCGGGGGCAGCCGCTCGCCGGCGCGACCGAAGTCTTCCGCGGGATGCCAAGCGACGTCGGCGTCTCACCGTTCGCGCTGCACGACGGCCAGGGACACCGTGCGGTGATGATCGTCCGCAATACGACATTTTTCACCAGCGAGTACTATCTGGTCACATCTGCCGGCACTCGCAAGTTAGAGGTCCCGCCCAAAGCGGACGTCAGCGCGATGATCGCGGGGCGCCTGCTCTTGCGTCTGCGGCAGGACTGGGCCGTGAACGGCACCGCGTTCATACAAGGCTCTCTCGTTTCACTCGATCTGGCCGCGGTGACGGCCGACCCTGAACACCTCGTGCCCACGCTCGTCTATGCCCCCGGCCCTCGCGAATCGCTCGACGGCGTCGACGATACGCGCGCACATCTGATCATCACCACGCTGGACAACGTGAGAGGTCGCGCCTACGTGTACACGCCGCTCGCGAACGGCGGCTGGTCGAAGCGGCAGCTGGCGCTTGCCGACAACTCCGCGATCTCGCTGGCAGCCGCCGATCAGCACGACGAGAACGCCTTCTTGTACGTGACGAGCTTCCTCACGCCCACGTCGCTGTGGCTCACCGACGCCGGCAGCGGATCGCTTGCCATGACAAAAGCGTCGCCGTCGAGATTCGACGCATCCGGCGACGTCGTCGAGCAGCACGAAGCGACGTCCGAAGACGGCACGCAGATCCCCTACTTCATCGTCCATCCAAAGCAGATGAAGCTCGACGGCTCGAATCCGACGATCCTGTACGCGTACGGTGGATTCCAGATCTCCGAGACCCCGGCATACTCGGGGCTTCTCGGCAAGCTGTGGCTGGAGCGCGGCGGCGTCTATGTGCTGGCCAACATCCGCGGGGGCGGCGAATTCGGTCCGGCGTGGCACGATGCAGGTCTGACGGTGCACCGCCAACGCATCTACGATGATTTTGCAGCGGTCGCGCAAGACCTGATCGCGAGAAAGATCACCAGTCCTCGCCGGCTCGGCATCCAGGGCGGTTCGAACGGCGGCTTGCTGATGGGCGTCGAATTCACGCAGCATCCGGAATTGTGGAATGCCGTCGACATCCAGGTGCCGCTGCTCGACATGCTGCGCTACGAGCAGATCGCAGCCGGCGCTTCGTGGGTCGCCGAGTACGGCAGCGTCTCAAACCCGGAGCAGCGCGCGTTCCTGGCCTCGATCTCCCCGTACAACAATATCAAGCCCGGAGTCGCCTACCCGCAGCCGCTGGTCTGGACGACGACCAAAGATGATCGCGTGGGCCCGCAGCACGCGCGCAAATTTGCGGCCAAGCTCCAGGCGATGGGCATCCCGTATTACTTCTATGAAGTGACCGAAGGCGGCCACGGCGCCGGCGCCAACCTCAACGAGCGAGCCCACACGACCGCGCTGGAGATGATCTACTTCACGCGCAAGCTCATGGACGACTGACGCTCCGTCTGTAATACAGCGTGCGTTTGCTCTCCGCGCTCAGACGTTTCTCAAGCGCGCGCTGATGTTCGGCGGACATCGGCGCGAACGCGCGTGCCGCACGCGCTGCTGCATGCACCTGCGCAACGTCGTCGCAGCCGATGATGGCGACCGATATCGGCGCCGACAGCGCGTAGTCGATCAGCGCCTCCACCGGCGGATCCTCCTTCATCCCCAAAAGCAAGCCCCGGCCGAGCACCTTCATCCCGATGATGCCCATGCCGCGCGCCGCCGCCTCCGGGATCACGACCGATGCGAACGAATCCACCGTCGCCTCGCACGGGTTGACCGGCAGCATCACCGTGTCGAACGCGAAGCGTTGGATCGCCGCGAGCATGACCTGTGGGTCGTAATGCCCGGTGATGCCGATGAAACGCGCCTTGCCCTCGCGCTTGGCACGCGCGAACGCGGCATACGTGCCGCGCTCGCCATCGAGCAGGTCGAGGTCCTCCTCGGTGCGTACGTCGTGCAACTGCCACAGATCCAGATGATCGGTGCGCATGTTCGCCAGCGTCTGATCGAGCGATTCGAGCGCACCGGCGAACGAACGGTCGTGGGCTTTCGAACATAAGAAGATGTGGTCGCGAGCAGCTCCCAGTGCCGCGCCATAGTACTGCTCGCTTCCGGCGTACGCGCGAGCGCAATCGAAATACGTGACGCCTTCGTCAAGCGCGGCTTCGATGACGTCGCGAGCCTGCTCGTCGCGCGCGAACGAGCGCAATACGCCCTCGCCGCCGAGCCCCAGCGCGGTCACGAATTCGCCGGTCCGGCCGAGCGGCCGAACGGGCAGCGTTTCGCCGTCCATGCCGGCGCGTTCGCGCCTGCGCCGGTCGCCGCCTCGGCGATGAGGATACGATAAAGGAAGCAACTGGATGCGCGTCCGACGCAACGCTCGGGTTGCACGGGGCGTTATACTGGCGTATGATGTTTGGGATGTCGAACAGGATCATCGTTCGTTTCGCGAGCGGCCTCGTGGCCTTTGGGCTGGCGGCTGCTGTCGTCGGGTTGGCCGGCACGGCGGGGCCCGCCTGGCAGGCCGCTTTGCGGCCCAGCGGGGCGCTGTCTGTCGCCCTCGCCGCAGATACGAACTTCAACATCACCGGCGTCGTCCAGGGCGTATCGTACGATCAGAACGTGATCGAAGTGCTGGCAGCAGGCGTCAAGCAATCGATCCACGTGACGCCGACCACCTCCATCGCCAAGCACGGCGAGACGGGCAGCATTTCCGACATCCGCCCCGGCGCACACGTCGTCGTCACCGGCGTGGTGCAAAACGGTCAGCACGTCGCGGTCACGATAGAGATCAAGTAGTCACGGCCAATCGCGCGGCGCGAACCGCGCCGCCGAATTCACGCCATCCTCGCCGATCTCCAGCAACACCGCGCCCAACGTCAGTGCGCCTTGAGCCAGCTCGAAATGATGCGGCTCCCTGAACTCGCGCATCTCGCGTACGAAGAACTCCGGGGCGATGCCTTGCACGCCGCCCAGCGGCCCCACCATCCCGACCTCGGCCACGAATATGCTACCGCGCGCAAGCGTGTGCAGCAGCGACGTCGGCTCGTGCGTGTGCGTGCCGAGGACCGCGGCGACCCTGCCGTCGACCGCGTGCGCGAAGGTCTGTTTCTCGGTCACCGAGTCTGAATGGAAGTCCACGAGCACGCGAGCGTGCCCAAGCGCGAGCCCTTCGAACGCGGCAAGCGGATTCGACACGGTGTAGCGCTCTCCGGCCGCGGATTCTCCTATGAGATTGATGATCGTCAGCGGTTGCGAGCCGGCTGTGAACTCCACCACGCCGTGCCCCGGCAACGCGCCGACGACGTTATGCGGACGCAGCACGCGCGCTGAATCGAGCACGCTTTCGCGATCCGGCGCATCCCACGAGTGATTGCCGCCGGTGATCACGTCGACGCCTGCCTCGAGCAAAGCTTCGACTGCCTGCGCGCTCATGCCGAAGCCGGTCCTGGGGTCGGAAGGGCGGCTGACGACGGCGTTTTCGGCGTTGGCGACGACGGCGTCGATCGCGTGCTCGCGCCGCCAGCCTGGGATGCGCTCGCTCAGCGCGGCGACCGCGCGTGGCCCCACGATATCGCCGAAGAACAGAAGTCGCATGCCCTGTCGTTCGGGAACGCGGCCGCCAAGGACTGCTCCGGCGCTCGGATTAAGACCATGGGCTCGGAGGGACATATGTCAGAGACGTTCGTGGCTGCGGCGGTACGCAGCCCAATCGGCAAGTTCGGCGGCGCGCTCAAGGACGTGTCGCCGGTGGATCTCGGCGCACACGCTATGAAGGCCGTGCTTGACAAAGCGGGCGTGCGCGGCGACGACCTCGATCTATTCATCTTCGGCAACGTGCTGCGCGCCGGCTTCGGCCAATTGGTCCCCCGCCAAGCCGCTATCAAAGCGGGCATTCCCGACACGATTGACGGCTACGCGGTGGACATGGTCTGCGCGTCCGGCATGCAAGCCGTCATGAACGCGAGCAACCTCATCAAGCTCGACGATGCCGATGTCGTCCTCGCCGGCGGTTTCGAGTCGATGTCGCAAGCTGCATTCACCATCTCGGCCCGCGCGCGTTGGGGCTACAAGACGCTGCTCGGCGCGCCCGAGCAGGTCGGCGACGTCATGGTCGTCGACGGTCTCACCGATCCGCTGACCGGCGAGGGCATGGGCATCCAGACCGAACGGCTCGCGCGCGAGTTCGAGGTCACGCGCGACCAGCTCGACCAAATCGCGTTATGGTCGCAGCAGCGGGCGCACGCGGCGACGCAAAACGGCGCCTTCGCTC
>Ga0209040_10001126_pt1 | contig 20882 bp, 20 predicted proteins | sample BogFormECP12_OM3_FD_188240 | JGI IMG/M metagenome (GOLD analysis project Ga0209040, IMG submission 188240) | Bog forest soil microbial communities from Calvert Island, British Columbia, Canada - ECP12_OM3 (SPAdes) (version 2) | ecosystem: Environmental > Aquatic > Freshwater > Wetlands > Bog ...
CCTGGTCGAGCCCGGCCCGTCGACGAGGTCGAGATAACGGTCACCGACCAGGTTGAGATAGCGAACTGCCGCCTTGGTGCCGTCGGTGAGCACGACGCTACGGTCGGCGTCGAATTTGACCACGACCTTTTTGTCCGGCTGCAGCGAGATGCCGTTGACGGTGCCCACCCGGATGCCGGCGACCCGCACCGAATCTCCGGTCTTCAGTCGTGACGCATCGTTGAAGACCGCCGAATACCCGGTTACCGCACCGGTGCGGTACTGGCCGAAGATGAAGAACAGAAACGCGGTCAGCACCGCCATCACGACGGCGAAGACACCGAACTTGATGAGCGTCGCGCGCAGTGAGCCCCTCATCCGGGTTGTCCAATCTGAGCCGAGTTGCGTGGCGGGCCGGCGATGGGCCCATACAACAGCTGTTTGAGCAGATCGGAGTTGATCAGCAACTGCGGGTTCCCGAACCCCACCGGGTTGGCACCCGTATCTGCGACGAGAAGCTTCGCATTGGTGTTGAAGGGGAGCTTCGGAAGGCCGAGGCACTGCGGGCCGCCCGTCGCCGCGACCTTGGGCAGGTTAGTCGGATACCGATAACGTTCGGCCCCGAACGTTAGACTCGAGATGATATTGATGCTCGGTTCCGACAACGGCGGAAACTTCTTACTTTCCGCGAGACCCGCGAAACCGCACCACAGCGCTTTGTTGTACTCGTTGGTCAGATCAGTGGTTGGCACCAGTAGATGTAGCACATCCGTCAACGGCTTCCGGTTGGCGGATAGGAGGTCATTGCCGACGTCGGCCAGACCGATCGCGCTAACCAGCAGCGCGTCCAGGTTGTGTTGCTCGTCGACGAACGTCTGGCTGATCCTTACCGAGTTAGCAACGGTTTTCACCAGGTCCGGCGCCGCGTCCGCGTAAGCGTTGAATACCGGCGCCGAGACCGCGATGTCGTGGCTCAGCGCGGGAAGGCTCGGATCGAACTTTGCCAAAAACGAATCCAGATCACTGAACGCCTGACCGATCTTTTCTCCCCGGCCGCTGAGCGCCTGCCCGATAGCCCCAAGGGTCTCGTTGAGCTTCGCTGGGTCGAGCGTGCCCAGCACCGCCGTCAGGTGCTGGAACACCGTGTTGGCCTCGACCGTGACATGTTGGCTGTTGAGCACCTGACCGGCGTGCAGGGACTGCGCTGACGGTTGTGCCGGCGGTACCAGCTCGACGAACTTGGCGCCGAATACCGTTGGCGCTGTGATGTCGACGAGCACATTGGCCGGAATCAGGTGCATGTCGGCGGGTTGCATCGCCAAGTGGAGAACCGCTTGTCCGTTCGGGCGCGACTCGATCGAGTCGACCTTCCCTACTTGCACGCCGCGCATCTTCACCTTCGCGTCCGGGTTCATCACCAGGCCGGCCCGCGGCGAGAGCACGGTAACCGGCACGGTTTCGGTGAAGCTGCCCCGGAACAAGCCCACAGCGACGGCGACGATCGCGGCGATAATAGCCACGGTCGCCAGACCCGTCAGTGCGCGTATCCCAGTGTGTTCCATCGAGCTTTTTCCTGTCCTGTCCCTATCCCGAGAGGTTGAAGTTTCCGTTCGAGCCGTAAATGGCGAGCGAGATCAGCAGCGTAACCGACACCACGACGATGAGCGAGGTGCGGACCGCATTGCCCGTTGCCACCCCGACGCCCTCCGGTCCACCTGATGCGAAATACCCGTAGTACGTATGCAGCAACAGGACGGCGAGCGCCATCAGGACGGCCTGCAAGAACGACCACAACAAGTCGATCGGGTTCAAGAAGGTATTGAAGTAGTGGTTGTAAAGGCCACCCGATTGGCCGAACAGGACAACGGTGGTGAATTGGCTTGCCAGGAACGACAGAATGACGGCAATGCTGTAAAGCGGCGTGATCGCGAGCAGCCCCGCGACGATCCTGGTGCTGACCAAGTAGGAGATCGGTCGAATCGCCATGGCTTCCAACGCGTCGATTTCCTCGCTGATCCGCATGGCGCCCAATTGCGCAGTCACGCCGGCACCGAAGGTGGCTGCCAAGCCGATCCCGGCGACCACCGGCGCCGCGACACGGACGTTGATGAATGCCGCCAGGAACCCGGTCAGCGCTTCGATGCCGATATTGCCCAGCGAGCTATACCCTTGAACCGCGAGCGTGCCGCCCGCGGCCAGCGTCAGGAAACCGACGATCGCGACCGTTCCGCCGATCATCGCCAACGTTCCTGCGCCCATGCTGATTTCGGCGACTAGACGAATGATCTCCCGGCCGTAGTGGGTGACCGCGAAAGGTATGCCAGCCATCGCCCTGCCGTAGAACACGGTGTGGTCGCCGATCGCGCCCAAAACGCCGACGGGCTTACGCCATTGACCGAGCACCCCGAAAGTCCGGGGGTAGGTAGCTCTCAGCGTCTTTGTCAACGTCACGGCATGTCTCCGGTCACTTCGTCGTGAATCGGATGCCGATCGCGGTGACCACCACGTTGATGACGAAGAGCGCCATGAACGCGTACACCACAGTTTCGTTGACGGCGTTGCCCACCGCCTTGGCGCCGCCGCGGACAGTCAGCCCGCGGTAACACGCCACCAGGCCGGCGATGATGCCGAACAGTGCCGCCTTGACGCACGAGATGATCACCTCGGGCACCCCGGTCAGCAGCGTGATCCCCGCGGCGAACGCGCCCGGGTTGACGTCCTGCACGAACACCGAGAACACGTAGCCGCCGACGATCCCGATGATGACGACCAGGCTGTTGAGCAACAGCGCGACCAGACCGGCCGCCAGCATCCGGGGCGTCACCAACCGCTGGACGGGGTTGATGCCCAGCACCTCCATCGCGTCGATCTCTTCGCGGATGGTGCGCGAGCCGAGGTCCGCGCACATCGCCGTCGCACCGGCGCCGGCCACAATCAACACCGTCACCAGCGGGCCGACCTGGGTGACCGCGCCGAACGCGGCACCCGCACCACTCAGATCCGCAGCGCCCAATTCGCGCAGCAGGATGTTGAGAATGAAGCTGATCAGAACCGTGAACGGGATCGCGACCAAGAACGTCGGAACTAATGCAACGCGCGCGATGAACCAGGACTGCTCCAGGAACTCTCGTGCCTGAAACGGTCTGCGAAACGCGAATCTGACCGCGTCTGCACTCATCGCGAACAGCCCGCCGACGCCCTGCATGGCCCCAGACAAGCCAGCCGGCCAGCTGATACCTGAGGACCAGCGCTCCGCCCCCCTAGTCGCCATCGGTGCCTGCCATCCTCACGCCAGTTCCTCCGTGTTGTCCGCGTGAGTTGGCGCACCCGAGCAACGCGGGCCGAACAAACCCCACTTGTTGAAGCGTCCGGCGATTATGACTCATGCCGCGTGCGGCGGGAGCGAAAATGCACAACCGAGGGACCTCCGAATTAAGTGACGGCACCGATTGTTTTGAGCTCGATGATGCGGTCCCAGTCGAATCCGAGCTCCAGCAAGATTTCGTCGGTCTGCTCGGCGAACCCGGGAGCCGGCCCCGACTCGGGTGCGGCCACATCGAATTGCACCGGGTTGGCGACCAGCTCGAGTTCGCCTGCCTGCACCACGTATTCGTTCGCCCGGATCTGGGCGTCGTTGGCCGCCTGCAAGGTGTCCTGCACCGGCGCCCACGGCCCGGCCAGCGTGGCGAAGCGTTCACTCCATTCCGCGAGACTGCGGGTACCGATCGCCTTGGTCAGGATCTGCACCGCCTCCGCGGTGTTGGCGGCGATCTTCTCATCGGTGTCGAACCGAGTATCGTCGGCCAGTTCAGGTTGGTCGATGTGCCGGCACACGTCGGCCCAGAACTTGCTGGCCTGCATCATCACAAAGGAGATATAGCGGCCGTCGGATGTCGCATACAGCCCCACCAGCGGGTTGATCGGCGAGCCGTGCACCCCGGGCGGGAACGCCTCCATACGCTGGCCGAGATGCACCGTCAACGCCACGGTGTGGCCCAGCGACCAAAGGCCGCTGCCCAGCAACGAGACATCCACGACCGACGGTTCACCGGTCCGCTCGCGTTTGAGCAGTGCCGCCGCGATTCCGCCGGCGAGGTTGGTGCCGGAGATGGTGTCGCCGTAGGCCGGTCCGGGCGGCGCGATCATGCCCTCCATCCCGGGCGGGGTGATGGTCGCGGCGGTTCCGGCTCGACACCAGAACGCGGTCATGTCATAGCCGCCTTTTTCCGACTCGGCGCCCCGCGGGCCCAAGGCGCTGCCCCGGGCATAAACGATGTTGGGGTTGACCGCGCGGATGTCGTCGACGTCGATGCCGAACTTCTTCCGGTGTCCCGGCAGGAAGCTGGTCAAGAAGACATCCGAGCGGCGAGCCAGCTCGTAGAGCACTTCCTTGCCTTCAGGCACCGACATGTCCAGGCCGAGGCTGCGCTTGCACCGGTTGGCGTGCTCGATGTTCGGGTTGGGGTCGCCCTCGACGCGCAGCAAGCCGGTCTGCCGCAGGCCGCGCTGCGGGTCACCGGTCACCGCGTGCTCGACCTTGATGACGTCTGCACCCCACTCGGCCAGCACCGCACCCGCCGACGGGACGAACCCGTACATGGCGACCTCGAGAACGCGGATGCCTTCCAGCGGTCTCATCAGGCGACTCCCTGAACAGACACCGCAACGGCTCCTCGACATGTGGATAATTTCATTCTCATCCCGGGCGAATCTTACATTCCGCGAACGAGAATTCAACCAAACGCAAGAAACGAGACTGCCATGCTCGGAGAGGGTTAAACCGCCCCGAATTCACAGTGTCTTCGCAGGAAGAATGGGGTTTCTCGGCCGCCTTGCGAGCCTGTGTAATGTGAGAGTAAGGTTCTCATAATTGGAAGGGAGATTCTTTGTGCCTGAGACGGTCTTCGACGGGGTCGCCGCGTGACAACGGCCGTCGTCACCGGAGGCGGTTCCGGAATCGGCCTGGCTGTCGCTGAGCGGCTCCGTAAAGACGGCTACCAAGTCGCGACCGTCGACCTCAAGCCGTCCGAGACGCAATTCGCGTTCACCGCCGACGTCACCGACCGTTCGCAAGTCGACGCTGCGCTCGCGGCCGTCCGCGAGCAACTGGGCCCGATCACCGTTCTGGTCAACGCCGCCGGCCTGGACGGGTTCAAACGCTTCAACCACATCGCGTTCGCGGAATGGCAGCGGCTGATCGACGTCAACCTCAACGGGGTCTTCCACATGATCCAGGCGGTGCTACCCGACATGCTGGAGGCCGGCTGGGGTCGCATCGTCAACATCTCCTCGTCCAGCACCCACTCCGGCGCTCCGTACATGGCTCACTACGTGGCGGCCAAATCCGCGGTCAACGGGCTCACCAAATCGCTGGCCCTGGAGTACGGGCCGAACGGCATCACGGTCAACGCTGTACCGCCCGGTTTCATCGACACCCCGATGCTGCGCAGCGCCGAGGAACGCGGCCACCTCGGCGACATCGAGAAGACCATCGCCGCAACGCCGGTGCGCCGGATGGGTAAACCGGAAGACATCGCCGCGGCCTGCGCCTTCCTGGTCTCCGAGGAAGCTGGCTACATCACCGGGCAGATACTCGGCGTCAATGGCGGCCGAAACACCTGAGAGGACAATCTGTTGGGGCAGGTATGCGGCTTCGCGTCGACGCGGGCGGATACCTCAAGTGGTACGACTACCGCACGTAGGGGAAAGTTGTGAAAGTTCGGGTTGATTCGGATCGCTGCCAAGGGCACACGCTGTGCTCGATGATCGCGCCGGATTCTTTTGTGCTTGACGACATCGAAGGTCATTCGTCGGCAGTCTCGGAAGACGTTCCGCCTGACCAGGAAGACGTCGTCCGGGAAGCCGCTCAGTCCTGCCCGGAACAAGCCATCACGATTACGGAGTCCACATCGTGAGCATCGACGACATCGTGAGCAACAGCGATCGGAAGAAGAACCGGTATCACTTCGACCGGCACACTCCCGAATATCGAACCCAGTTCGAGCAAATCACCGAGGACATCCACGCCAAGTGCCCGGTGGCTTGGACCGACACCTACGAGGGCCATTGGGTCGCCGGCGGCAGCCAGGCGGTGTTCGAGCTCGCCCGATGCCCGGCCGTCTCCAACGATCACGACATCAACGGCGAACGTCGTGGCTACCAAGGTATTTCGATCCCGAAAGCCAAACGTGCGAGCGGTGTGCGAGGCGGCATCCTGGAGATGGACGATCCTGAGCACCGCGTCTATCGCAACGAGCTCAACCCATACCTGTCACCGGCCGCGGTCAAGCGCTGGGCGCCTTTCATCGACGACGTGACCCGCGCGTGCCTCGACGAAAAGATCGAGGAAGGCCGCATCGACTTCGTAGACGATCTTGCCAACATCGTGCCGGCAGTGCTGACGCTGGCGATGCTGGGTATCCCACTGAAGAATTGGGCGATCTACAGCGAGCCGGTCCATGCCTCGGTCTACACCCCGGAGCACTCCCCGGACATCGACCGCATTGTCGCCATGCATCGGCAGATGGGATTGGATCTGCTGAACAACATGATCGAGATCCGGGAGAACCCGCGGCCGGGAATCGTGAACGCGCTCATCCAGATGCGGATCGATGGGGAGCCCGCTCCCGACCTGGAGATCATGGGCAACCTCGGACTGGTCATCGGCGGCGGATTCGACACCACCACGGCGTTGACCGCCCACTCGATGGAATGGCTCTCCCAGCACCCCGATCAGCGCGAGCTGCTCAGCCGCGAGCGGGACACCCTGCTTGACTCGGCCACCGAGGAATTCCTGCGGTACTTCACCCCGGCCCCCGGCGACGGACGGACCTTCTCCGACGACGTCGAGATCGAAGGAACACGGTTCAAAGAGGGCGAGCGGTTGTGGATTTCCTGGGCGATGGCCAATCGCGATCCGTCGGTGTTCACCGAGCCCAACAGAATCATCATGGATCGTAAAGGCAACCGCCACTTCAGCTTCGGCCTCGGCGTGCATCGCTGCATCGGCTCGAACGTGGCCCGCACCGTGTTCAAGTCCATGCTCACCGCGGTGCTTGACCGGATGCCGGACTACGACTGCGACGCCGAGGGCACCGTCCACTACGAGACCATCGGCGTCATCCAGGGCATGCGACACCTGCCGGCCACCTTCTCCCCCGGCCCCCGCCTCGGCGCCGGTCTCGACGAAACCCTGCAGAAGCTGCAACGTATCTGCGACGAGCAGGAGCTGGCCAGGCCCATCACCGAACGCAAGGAAGCCGCCGTCATCGACTGAGCGGGCTGGTTCGGCGAGCAGACGCGAAAGCGCCCGACACGCCGAAGCGTAAGGGGCTTTTGTGTCTGCTCGCGCGGGCGTTTTCAGCCGGTCGGCAATCCGAGCACTCGCTGGGCGATGATGTTGCGCTGGATCTCGGAGGTGCCGCCGGCGATCGTGCCCGAGAAGCTGCGGGCGTAGCGCTCGAACCAGCTGCCGAAGTAGTGGTCGAGGTTCATCGGTGCATAGGCACCCGTCAGTGCAGGGTGCGCCAAGCCCTCGGATCCGGCTGCTGTTAAAGCGTTTTCACATGCTTGCCGTTCGGCTTCGGAGCCGAACAGCTTGAGCACCGACAACGCGGGCACATCCTCCTCGCCACGAGCGGCGCGCGCCAGGGCCACCGAGCCGAGCAGGCGGAGTGCCTGATAGTCCATCAGCGTGGTGGCGTACTGGTCACGTTCGAGTGCGTTCGTGGGATGGAAATCGGCCAGGACATTGTCCAGCCGATCGGCGAACCCCAGCCACATCATCGTGCGTTCGTGCCCCAGCGATCCGTTGGCCACCCGCCAGCCCTGGTTGAGCGGGCCGACCAGATTTTCGGCCGGCACTCGCACGTCGGTGAAGAACACCTCGTTGAAGTCCAGATCATCCTGCCCGCAGATGGACGGAAATGGCCGGCGCACTACGCCAGGAGTATCGGTGGGGATCAGCAACACGCTGATCCCCTTGTGCTTGGGGGCATCTGGATCGGTGCGCACAAATGTCAGCAACACGTCCGCATCATGCGCGCCTGACGTCCACACCTTCTGGCCATTCACGACAAAATCATCACCGTCACGAGCCGCTTTTGTGCGTAGCGACGCCAGATCCGACCCGGCGCTGGGTTCACTCATCCCCAATGAGGCGGTGATTTCGGCCCGCAGGATCGGCACTGCCCAACGCTGTTTCTGCTCGTCAGACCCGAACGAAATCAGCGACGCCGCAATAATATTCACGCCCTGCGGATTGAAACTGTGGTAGATCCGCCGCTGGCACAGCTCCTCCAAATAGACATACTGTTGCAAGACGGTTGCGTTGCGACCGCCGAACTCCGGCGGCTGTGTAGGCAGCAGCCAGCCGTTGTCGAACAGCAGCCGCTGCCAACGGCGTGCCCAGGCCGGCATGTGCGACACCGACTTCGGCCGCTCCAACGCCTCAGCGGCGGCCGCCGGCATGTGCTCGTCGAGGAAGGCGACGAACTCCGCGCGGAATGCCTCGACATCGGGATCAAAGGTGAGCTGCACGGTACTCCTCGGTGATCATCGCCCGGTGCTCGGCGGCCCCGCCGAGCAGGAGCTCGCCCGCCTTAGCCCGCTTCAACGCGAATTGCAGGTCGTTCTCCCAGGTGAAGCCCATCGCGCCGAACAGTTGCAGGCCATGGCGAAAGACCAGCGACTGGCACTCGCCCGCGGCCGCTTTCGCCATCGCGGCCGCCAGCCGCCGACGCGGGTCGTCCTCGGCAATCGTCAACGCTGAAAAATAAGCCAGCGCCCGGGCCCGCTCCACCGCCACATGCATGTCGGCGGCCTTGTGCTGGACTGCCTGGAATGAGCCGATCGGCACCCCGAATTGGTGACGGCTGCGCACGTGGTCGAGCACCAGATCCAGAATGCGTTGGCAGGCGCCGACCATCGTCATCGCCATGCCCATCAGCGCGACATGACGCGCCCGCTCAGTGTCAACACTGAGCCGCGCGGTGTCGGGCACCCGGACCCCGCTGAACGTCACGTCGGCGACATGCAACACCGGGTCGAACACCGAACTGCGTCGCCTGGCTACCTGCCCGGCGACCTCGGCGGCGCTCACGATGAACACCGCGGCATCGGTCACCACCGCCAACCAGTCGGCACGGTCGCCGTCCAGCACATGTTTCGCCGTGCCGTCCAACACCCACGCATCGCCATCGCGGTGCGCTGTTACGCCGGTGTAGACGGCGGTTCCGGACGCCTGCGGGTCGAACCGATCGGCCGCCAACGGCGCGAACTGGCTCATCGTCGCCAAAAACGGAGTGGGATCGGTGGCGCGGCCCAGCTCTTCCAGCACGATGGCCAGCTCGGCGGCGGTCTCCGGATCGTTCATCTCAGTCCAGCCGTGCTCCACGTAGGCCTTCCAGACCGGGGTCGGGTCCACGCCGTCTTCAGCGACACCCCGGACCAGCGCCGGCGGGCATTGCTTGCCGACCGCATCACGCACCGTTTCCCGCCAAAGCCGCTGATCGGCGTCGAATTCCAACAGCATCCGGCCAACTCCTTAGATCAGTTAATGTGCTGTGAGAATACTATTCTCTTAATAGCACAGTGACAATCTCGCCAGGAACTTTCACCAGCGCCACGAGCGAGAAGGTCAGCGAGAGCTAGGCGGTCGAAGTGGAGATCGGATTTATTGGCTTGGGCCACATGGGTTTTCCGATGGCACTACGCCTCATTCAAGCGAACCACCGCGTCGTCGCCTTCGACACCCGCGCCGAAGCGCTGGACAAGGTCGCCGACCTCGGGGCGCAGCCGGCCTCCTCGCCAAAAGAGGTCGCCGACCTCGCGGAGACCGTGATGGCCAGCCTCCCCTCGCCCCAAGTCGCACTTGACGTCGCGACCGGTGTCAATGGCGTGATCGAGGGCAGCAGAGTCAAGCGCTACGTCGACCTCTCTACCGTCGGTAGCCAAACGGCGGTCCAGATTCATGGTCTTCTCGCCGCACGCAATATCGCGACGGTCGACAGCCCGGTCAGCGGCGGCGTGAGCGGAGCCGAAAACGGGACACTTACCTTGATGGTCTCGGGCCCCCGCACGGAGTTCGACCTACTCAGGCCGGCTTTCGAGACGATCGGCAGGCCGCTTTACATCGGTGAGGCGCCTGGCTCCGCGCAGACGATGAAGCTGGCCAACAACATCCTGGCGGCCACCGTCCTCGTCGCGACATCAGAAGTCGTCGTGATGGGCGTCAAGTCCGGTCTGGACCCCGGCGTGATGATCGACGCGCTCAATGCGGGCTCGGGCGCGACGAGTGCGAGCCGCGACAAGTTCCCGCGTGCGATCCTCCCGCGTACCTTCGACTACGGCTTTGCCACCGGGTTGATGGTCAAAGACGTACGGCTGTACCTCGACGAAGCGAAAGCCCTCGGTGTGCCGGTCGAGGTCGCCGAAGCGGTCGGGCGACTGTGGGAGACCGCCATGTATGACGAGGGCGCCGATTCGGATTTCACCTCGGCCATCAAACCGATCGAACGAGCCGCCGGTGTCGTCGTGGGCCCAGTGGGCGCGGGGAGCCCCGAACCGGGAGAATGATATTATCGGTATACAAGAACAACGCTTACGCGCGCTACCCGCAATTGTGCCCACTAGCAGGTGCGATGATTAATCGAAATGCTTACCGGAAACCCCATTGATTGGCGATGAACAGGAATGTTAGATTACCTAGCGTATTGCCAGCAGGCCCGACCCAGTCGTCGGCGCCGCGAAGGGTGGTTTAGGTGATAGAACACCCAGACGGAACGCGAACACCCGTCATCGACGCGAGTGTGCACATCTTCTTCCCGTCCAACAAAGACCTACGCGGCCACCTGCGCGAGCCGTTCAAGAGCCGCGGTTTCCCCGACTACGAGATGGACTGGTACGGCGCACCCGGCGGCGAGTACGCCCCGAACACCGAGGGGCCGGACCGTCAATATCCGGGCTCGGACCCGCAACTGGTTGGCCGCGAGCTGTTTTCGAAGCGCGGGGTCGATGTCGCGATCCTGCATCCCATGGGCCGCGGCATCATGCCGGACCGGCACCTGGGCACCGCGCTTCATGCCGCGCACAACGAGATGATGGTGGCGCGCTGGCTGGAGTCCGACGAGTTCGGTGATCGCTACCGCGGCACCATTCGGGTCAATCCCGACGACATCACCGGCGCCTTGCGTGAGATCGACAAGTACAAAGACCATCCGCGCATCGTGCAGATCGGCATTCCGCTGCAGTCGCGTGAGCTGTACGGCAAACCGCAGTTCTGGCCGCTGTGGGAGGCGGCAGTCGACGCGGGCTTGCCGGTGGCCGTGCATATCGAGGTCGGCTCGGGCATCGGCTTTACGCCAACGCCGTCCGGCAACACCCACACTTACGAGCAGTACGTCAGCTTCATGGCGCTGAATTACCTGTACCACTTGATGAACATGATCGCCGAGGGAGTATTCGAACGGCTGCCCGCGCTGAAGTTCGTCTGGGCTGATGGAGCGGCGGACCTACTGACGCCATTCATCTGGCGGATGGACTGTTTCGGCCGACCCCACCTCGAGCAGACGCCGTGGGCGCCGAAGTTGCCGAGCGACTACCTCCCCGGCCACGTGTATTTCGTGCAGGGCAGCCTCGACGGGCCCGGTGACGCGCCATTCGCCGGCGAATGGTTCGGCTTCACCGGCAAGGACGACATGGTCATGTTCGGCTCAAGTTATCCGCATTGGCAGTGCAATGAGCTGAAGGTGCCCAGTGCATTCACTGCCGAACAGCGCGACAAATTGTGCTGGCGAAACGCCGCCGACCTCTACGGCATAGACGTCCAGGCCGGTGTGGGCACACACTAGTCATTAGGTAAACGGGATTGGTGAAGGAAGACCACGATGACCCTGACACAGGCGCAAGAGCGCACCCCCGCAGCCGAGCGAATCGCCGTCCGGTGCGTCGACTCCGACGTCCATCCGGTGCCCAAACGCGGTGAGCTCACCCCGTATATCCCGGAGCCGTGGCGCAGCAAATACTTCCTCACTCGCAATGTCGGTGACCAGATCTACTACGACGCTCCCGACTACGCGCACGCCTATGCGATGCGCATGGACACCTTCCCCCCCGACGGCGAGTTCCCCGGTAGCGACCCGGACATGGCCTTGAGGCAGCTGATCATGGAGGCCGGCTCGGACATCGCGATCCTGGAACCTGGCGCATACCCGGCGCGCCTGCCCGGGGCGCAGCACGCGATGGCGTGCGCGTTGAACGACTGGCAGGCGAACCATTGGCTGGACAGCCACAACAACTGGCACGAACGGTGGCGCGGGTCGATCTGCGCCGCCATCGAGGAGCCGGAAGCGACCGTTCGCGAGATCGAGCGCTGGGCCGGGCACCCCTACATGGCGCAGATCCTGATCAAGGCCGAGCCGCGCCCGTCGTGGGGTGATCCGAAGTACGATCCGATCTGGGCTGCGGCCACCAAGCACGACATCACGGTGAGCTGCCACTTGTCGCGAAGCCATTTTGACGAGCTACCCATGCCTCCGGTTGGGTTCCCCAGTTACAACCACGATTTCATGGTGACCTACTCGCTGTTGGCCGCCAACCAGGTGATGAGCTTGATCTTCGACGGGGTATTCGACCGGTTCCCCAGCCTGCGAATCGTGTTCGTCGAGCACGCCTTCTCCTGGATCCTGCCGCTGATGTGGCGGATGGATGCCATCTACGAAGCACGCAAGTCATGGATGGAGATCAAGCGCAAGCCGTCGGAATACGTCAAGAGCAACATCAAGTTCACCACCCAGCCGCTGGACTACCCCGAGGACAAGACGGAACTGACCCGCGCCCTGGAGTGGATGGAGTGCGACAAGATCCTGCTGTACTCCTCGGACTACCCGCACTGGACCTTTGACGACCCGCGCTGGCTGGTCAAACACCTTCCCAAAGCGGCCCGCGAAGCGGTCATGTTCAAAAACGGCATCGCGACCTATCACCTACCGGAAACTGTTCCGGTACTCGAGGGCCAGGTGCGGGTGTTCTGAATGCCCGAAGAAGTCAAGCGGCCCCGGCTTGCGCAGGGCCGCGAGCATGTCGTCGCCGCCGTGGACGAAATCCCGCCCGGAACGCACAAACTGGTGCCCATCGGGCGACACGGTGTCGGCGTCTACAACGTCGACGGCACCTTCTACGCCATCGCCAACTACTGCCCGCATCAGGGCGGACCGCTGTGCTCCGGCCGCACTCGCGGCCGAACCATCGTCGACGAGACCGCCGCGGGCGACGCGGTCATGGTTCGCGACTTGGAGTACATCTACTGCCCTTGGCACCAATGGGGTTTCGAGCTCGCTACCGGGACGACGGCGGTCAAGCCAGAGTGGAGCATCCGCACCTACCCGGTCCGGGTCGTCGGCAACGACGTCCTCGTGACGGCCTGACACTGGAGGAGAAAGCCCGTGGCTTCCATGGAAATCAACGGTGGGAACGTCGTCTACGAAATCCTCGGAAAATCAGGCGATCTCATCGCTCTGACGCCGGGTGGCCGGTTCAGCAAGGAGATCCCGGGACTTCGCCCGCTGGCTGAAGCCTTGGTCGACGGTGGGTACCGGGTGCTGTTGTGGGACCGCCCGAATTGCGGGAAGTCCGACGTACAGTTCTACGGGCAGAGCGAATCACACATGCGCGCCGAGACGCTGCGCACCCTGGTGACCAAGCTCGGCTTCGGGCCGTGCATCATCGCCGGAGGCTCGGGTGGCGCAAGGGATTCCATGCTGACCACGATGCTCTATCCCGACCTGGTCACCAAACTCGTGGTGTGGAACATCGTCGGTGGCATCTACGGCACGTTCGTACTGGGCTCGTACTACATCGTTCCCAGCATTCTGGCGGCCCGCGGAACAGGCGTCGAGGGACTGCTGCAGGTGCCCGAGTGGCGCGAGCGTATCGAGGAGAACCCGGCCAACAAGCAACGGTTCCTCGACCTCGACCGCGACGAGTTCCTCAAAGTGATGCTGCGCTGGCTCAACGCTTTCGTGTCGAAACCCGGACAGACCATTCCCGGGGTCGAGGACGAAATGTTCGACCGCATCCAGGTTCCCACACTGATCATTCGCGGCGGCGAGAACGACTGGGATCATCCCAAGCGGACGTCCCTGGAAGTCAGCTGCTTGATCAAGGGATCGAAGTTGATCGATCCGCCCTGGCCGGAGGATGCATGGGAACGTGCGTCCGAAGAACGTGCGGCGGGCAAGGTGAAGCACTTCAACATGTTCGACACCTGGGTGCAGGCCGCACCCCCGATCCTGGAGTTCCTCGGACAATGACTCCGCGCAAGCCGTCACTCGGTGAGGATGTGCACCTCACAGTTGAGCGACGCCTCCAGAGCCGTATGAATACGGCTCTCCGGAATGCGCTCCAGATCCGCCTGACGCAGCGTCACGTACACAACATCGAAGCCGTCGTCGCCGGGGAATCGCCTGATCTGTCCGGTCAACCCGAATCCGGACAGCACCCCATGGGCGTCGTCGTCGGTTCCCCTGCTGACATAGGTGACCACGCCGGCGACCGGCGTTGTACCGAACGCCTTGGCGCACAAGTCCAATGCGGTCTGCTTGACCGTATCGGCATCGCTGCCCACGATGAGCAGCTGCACCTCACGGCGGGCCGCCGGCATCGCCGCGAGCGCAGTTTGCACCACCTCAGCCCCGAGTTCGTCGGCGAGACCGAGAAGCGTGCTCATGCCCTGGTCTAACTGTGCCGCTGTGAGCAGGCCGGACGGGTCGACATTGACTCGCGCCACCGCTGTTCGCATGCGGGCAACTGTAGTGACGGAGAGCTGATGGAGACCACTGCCGCATCGACCATCACGATCGCCGCCTGGCCCGGCTGCACGCCACGGCTGCTGCGCGATCAGCCCGGCCTTCAGACGGTTCGCGAAGACTACGCCGCGTACAGCGACGGCGGTGGCTACCAGCCGCTCGCGGCCGCCGACGAGTTGCTCGACGACGTGGAGCACAGCGGATTGCTCGGCCGCGGCGGCGCGGCCTTTCCACTGGCGGTGAAGCTGCGCTCGGTGCGAGACAACGGAACACGTGCCAACGTCGGCACCGTGCTCGTCGCGAATGGCGAAGAGGGAGAACCGGCTTCGATCAAGGATCGATGGCTGCTACGCAACCGGCCACACCTGGTCCTCGATGGGCTGCGGTTGGCGGCGGCGATCGTGGCGGCCGACCGCGCGCACGTCTACGTGTCCGACCCGGAGTCAGCGCGCAGCGTGGAGATCGCGCTCGGCGAAATCGGCGCCGACACGCTCGGCGGCATCAGCGTGGCCGTGCGGGTGGTGGATCCCGGATACATCGCCGGAGAGGAGACGGCCGCGGTCCGCGCGCTCAATGGCGGCCCGGTCAAGCCGACGGACAAACCGCCCCGCCCGTTCGAGGTGGGTGTTGACGGGCGACCCACCCTGGTGAGCAATGTCGAGACCCTGGCCAACCTGCCCTACATCCAGCAACACGGTTCGTCGGCGTTCCGCGAACAAGGCACATCGCAGTCGCCGGGGACTCTCCTGGTGACCATCACCGGCGCCGACCGACCGCCGGGCCTCTACGAAGTCCCGCACGGCGTGCCAATCACCGAACTGCTTGCCCTGCACGGTGTTTCCAACGACCAGGTGCGGGGCGCCCTGATGGGTGGCTACTTCGCCGGTCTGCTCAACCGCGACGTGCTCGATGCGACCGTGGATCACGAAACGTTTCAACGCCTGGGCAGCGGGCTGGGATGCGGTGCGATTTCGATGATCACCGACGACTGCCCGGTGGCGGTGGCCGCGTCGGTGCTGGCCTACTTCGACCGCGAAAACGCCGGGCAGTGCGGCTCCTGTTTCAACGGGACCGCGGCGATGGCCGCCGTTGCCGAGGCGTTGCGCGACGGTGTCGCCACCGACGAGGATCTGACCCGGCTGCGCCGCTGGTCGGTGGTGCTCCGCGGCCGCGGCGCATGCGCGACACTGGACGCCGCAACCAATATCGCGGCGAGCCTGCTCGACCAGTTCCCGCACCCGGTGCAGCGCCATCTCGACAATGCTTGCCAGACATGCCAACTCGGCGCTTTCCGCGCCGACCGCCCCTACCAGGTGGAGGCGGTGAGTCAGGCATGAAAATCCGCCTGGACCGCACCGTCTGCGACGGCTTCGGCGTGTGCGCCAAGCACGCCCCCGGCTACTTCTCACTCGACGACTGGGGATACGCCTCCCTGATCGGTGACGGCACCGTCGCGAAACAGGACCGCGACGCGGTCATGAACGCACTGATGGACTGCCCGGTGCACGCCATCACCGAGCTGGGCGAGCGCAGACCCGACGTCGTCCCGCCACCGCCGAGCAGTGCGGAAGACCCCAGCGCGCACCTCAAAACCGAAGCGAACGAAGCCGAGTGGGGGTTCACGCGTTGACCGGACGCCCGCTGCCGCTGATCACGCAGGACAACGAGTTCTTCTGGACTTCGGGCGCCGACGGAAAGTTGCGACTGCAGGAGTGCGGGGATTGCCAGGCGCTGATCCACCCCCCTGCACCGATTTGCCGGTATTGTCGCTCGCACAATCTGGGGGTGCGGGCGGTGTCGGGTCGCGCGACCCTGGCCGGATTCACCGTCAATCACCGGTTCAGCCTGCCCGGCTTGCCCGCGCCGTACGTCGTCGCCCAGGTCGCGATCGCAGAGGATCCGCGGGTCCGTCTGACCACCAACATCGTCGAGTGCGAACCCGAGCAGCTTCAGCTCGGTCAGCAAGTCGAGGTCATCTTCGAGCAGGCCGAGGACGTATGGCTGCCGTTGTTCCGTCCCACCCGTGGCGATCGCCAGCGCGGCGAAGCCGGGCGCAGCGGGTCGCCACAAGATATCGACACCCGGCCCGCTGCGCTGCCAATCGACGAAATCGCCCCGGAGCGCTTCGGTGAATACGTCCGCCCGATGCTCACGCCGGAAAAATTCGAAGACAAGGTGGCGCTCACCGGGATAGGCATGTCGGAGATCGGACGCCGATTGATGGTGCCGCCGCTGTCGCTGACGGTGGCCGCGTGCGAGGCGGCCGTCGCCGATGCCGGCCTGACGCTCGACGACATCGACGGCCTGTCGACGTACCCCGGCGGGGGCAACCTCGGCGGGTTCGGCGAGGGCGGAATCACCGCGCTGGAAGCCGCCCTGGGCATCCGGCCGACATGGCACAACGGCGGCATCGAAACCTTCGGCCCGGGCGGCTCGGTCATCGCGGCGATGCTGGCGATCGCCGGCGGCCTGGCCCGTCACGTGCTGTGCTTCCGGACGCTGTGGGAAGCCACCTTCAACGAGCAGATGAAGCAGGGCAAGATCGTTCCGTCCATGGGCCGCAGTGCGGGCTGGCTGATGCCGTTCGGCGCCACCTCGGCGGCGCACACGTTGGCGCAGAACGCGCAGCGCCACTTCCATCGCTACGGGACGACGAAAGAGACGCTGGGCTGGATTGCGTTGAACCAGCGCGCCAACGCCGAACTCAACCCGTCGGCGGTTTACCGGTCTCCGATGACGATGGACGATTACCTCAACGCACGCCCGATCACTACACCGTTCGGGCTCTACGACTGCGACGTGCCCTGCGACGGGGCGATCGCCGTCATCGTCTCAGCGGTCGACGTCGCCCGCGACATGGCCAAGCCGCCGGTGTTGGTGGAGGCGGTGGGTACGCAAATCATCGAGCGGATCGACTGGGACCAAAGCACATTGACCCACGAGCCTCAGGTGCTCGGCCAATCCGCACACCTGTGGTCGCGCACCTCGCTGCGGCCCGAGGACGTCGACGTCGCCGAGCTGTATGACGGGTTCACGATGAACTGCCTGTCCTGGATCGAAGCGCTGGGGTTCTGCCGGATCGGTGAGGCCAAGGAATTCCTGGACGGCGGTAAGAACATCGCCCGCGACGGCCAGCTGCCACTCAACACGCACGGCGGTCAACTGTCGCACGGCCGAACGCATGGCATGGGTCTGCTGCATGAAGCCGTCACCCAGCTGCGCGGTGAAGCCGGTCAGCGACAGGTCGCCGACGCCCGCGTCGGCGTGGTCAGCAGCGGCGGCCTGACGCCCAGCGGTGTACTGCTGCTGCGGGCCGACACATGAGCCGCACCGCCGCGCCCCATCCGCGGGTCGTCATCGTCGACGGCGTGCCGATGTCGGCACTGGTTGCCGAGGCTGAAGACCCGAAGGGCGTCATCGTAGCGATTCACGGCGGGGGCACCACCGCGCTGTATTTCGACTGCCCGGGCCACCCGGAGTCGTCGTTCCTGCGAACGGGCGCGGCACACGGATTCACCGTGGTGGCGCTCGATCGCCCCGGCTACGGCAGCTCGGCGCCCTACCAGGAGGCGATGGCTCGCCCTGAGCAGCGGGTCCAACTTGCTTATGCGGCAGTCGATCGCATCCTCTGCGAACGGCCGCGCGGCGCCGGCATGTTCCTGATGGGCCACTCCGGCGGATGCGAATTGACGATGCGGATGGCCGCCGACGAACGCGGTAGCGATCTACTGGGCATCGAACTAGCGGGCACCGGGCGGCATTACCACCCCGCGGCCCGCGAGATGCTGAAGACGGCAACCCGGGACCGTCGCCCGTCAGGCCTGCGTGAACTGTTATGGCACCCAACAGAACTGTATCCGCCCGAGGTGCTCGGTGGGGCGACGGTGTATCCGGGAGCTCCGGCCTATGAGGATCTCATGGTGTCCAACTGGGCCCGCCAGGACTTTCCGGCGCTCGCTCCGGGCGTGGGCGTTCCGGTGCACTTCAGCGTCGCCGAGTACGAGAAGGTCTGGGAGACCGACACTTCGGCGATGACGCAGATCGCGGCTATGTTCTCCGACGCGCCACGGTTCGTTATCTATCACCAACCCGGCGCCGGGCACAACATCAGCCTCGGCCACACCGCCGCGGCCTACCACTCGACAGTTCTGGCCTTTGCGGAGGAATGCGTCGTCGCCCGTGAAAGTCCCGATTTGGAGGCCGGTTAATGCATGTCGGATTCATAGGGTTGGGCAGTCAGGGCGGCCCGATGGCGGGGCGCATCGTCGAAGCCGGCTTCCCGACGACGCTGTGGGCCCGCCGACCGGCTTCACTCGAGCCGTTCGCCGACACCCCCGCGAAGGTCGCCGGGTCACCGGCGGAACTCGCGGCCAGTTGTGATCTCGTCTGCCTCTGCGTGGTCGGCGATGCCGATGTCGAGGAGGTCACCGGCGGAGAGAACGGCGTGCTTGCCGGGCTCAAGCCGGGCGGCGTGATCGCCGTCCATAGCACCGTCCACCCCAAGACATGCCATGAGTTAGCGATGAAGGCCAGCGCACAAAGTGTCTCGGTTATCGACGCACCGGTGAGCGGCGGCTCTCCGGCGGTGGCCGAACGTCGCCTGCTGGTGATGGTTGGTGGTGACGCCGACGTGGTCGAGCGCTGCCGCCCGGTGTTCGAGACCTACGCCAACCCCATCGTGCACCTGGGCGATCTGGGCTCCGGACAAACCACCAAGCTGTTGAACAACCTGCTGTTCACCGCCAACCTAGGAACGGCAGCCACCGCCTTAGCGCTTGGAGAGGCGCTCGGGGTGTTGCCGGACCGACTCACCGACGTCATCTCGCGCGGCAGCGGGAACAGCTTCGCGCTCAACGCTCTTGGCGGCGACACCGGCGGTTTGGACCGCCTTGCCGGTCTTGCCGGAGCACTTCTGCAGAAGGACGTCCGCTTGGTCGCCGACCTTGCCGATGCCGCCGCCGTCCCCGGTGGGGCTGTGCTCGACACGGCCGACGCCACCCTGACCCTGATGAAACACCCACGGTGAGAATCGGATTCATCGGCGCGGGACGGATGGGACGCCCCATGGTGACCCGTCTCGTCGAGGCCGGCCACGACGTCACGGTGCTCGGCCGCTCTGCCGAGAAGCGCGCTGCCATAGCCCAACTGGGCGCCAGCACAGTCGCCCGCACAGCTGAGGTGAGCGCGCAGGCGGACGCGGTGATCGTCTGCCTGTTCACCGACGAACACGTACAGCAGGTCTGTCTGGCCGACGACCTGCTCGCGACGATGCCGCCGGGCTCGGTCCTGGTGGTACACACGACGGGAAGTCCCCGCACGGTCGAGACCATCGCCGTGCGCGCGGCACCGCACCACATCGATGTCATCGACGCACCGGTCAGCGGAGGCCCGCACAACGCCGCGGCCGGTGCCCTCACGCTGTTCGTCGGTGGCGCCGAGGATGCGGTGGCGCGAGTACGCCCGGTGTTGAGCTGCTACGGCGATCCGGTCTTGCACGTGGGCCCGCTGGGGGCGGGGCAGAAGGTGAAGCTGGTCAACAACGCATTGTTCGCGGCGCATATCGGATTGCTCTCGGGCGCTGTCGAGCTGGGCGCGCGGCTCGGCGTGCCGGAGTCGACGTTGCTCAACGCGCTTCCGCATGGCAGCGCGTCCAGTCGCGTGCTGGATATCGTCGCCGCCGGCGGATCCGTCGCGTCCTTCATCGACACGGCCGGCGAATTCGTCGGCAAAGACGTTGGCGTTGTCAGGAGTATCGCCGCTGAACTGGGCAGTGACCTCGGCGTGCTCGACGACGCCATCGGCGCGGCGATACCGGGGTGAGATGAGGTCTTTTCCACCCGCCACGAACCGTCTACCGTTAGCGTTACAGTCAAGCATTCCGTCGTAAAGGTGTAAGGCGCAAACTGGGCGCTGAGGAGCGTGCAATGACCAAGCCGAAGGTCGTCTTCGATCCGTTCTCCGAAGAGTTCTTCACCAATCCGTTCGAGATTTATCGGCGAATGCGTGAGGACGCCCCGCTGTACTACGACGAGAAAGAGGACTTCTACGCGCTGACCCGCCACGAAGACGTGGCCGGCGCGCTCAAGGACTACGAGACCT
>Ga0209040_10001129_pt1 | contig 20860 bp, 24 predicted proteins | sample BogFormECP12_OM3_FD_188240 | JGI IMG/M metagenome (GOLD analysis project Ga0209040, IMG submission 188240) | Bog forest soil microbial communities from Calvert Island, British Columbia, Canada - ECP12_OM3 (SPAdes) (version 2) | ecosystem: Environmental > Aquatic > Freshwater > Wetlands > Bog ...
CCAGATTGTCCTTGAACAGGTCGAGCCTGCCCCGTTCGCGTCCGTCGGCAATCTGCGGATGGAACTCGAATATGGGGAGGCCGCGCTCAGGATCGCCACCGCGGCGGTGGAAGCCGCCGGGAAACCTGTCAAAGTCGAAACTGCGATTCTGCAAGGCGATCCTGCGGCGACGCTGATCGCCGAATCCCATAATGCCGAGATGATCTGCATCGGTACGGTGGGAATCGGACGCTTTGCGCGTGCATTACTGGGTTCCACTGCCGCCGAAGTCGCCGACGCCGCCCACTGCCCGGTCGCGATCATCCGCACCCAGCATGGCCAGCCCAAGCCCGACAGTGCCTTGATCGTGGTCGCAGTCAACGATTCACCAGACAACGACGACGTTGTCGAGCACGCGATGCAAGAGGCGCAGCTGCGCCACGCGCCGGTTCTTGCCCTCGGAGTGCTGCGAAAAGACACCGGTGACATGGCCAGTGACGAGCTGGACCGACGAGTGGAGTGCTGGCGTCGGCGCCACCCTGACGTCAACATCTACACCGGGGCCACCCGAACCGACATTGCAGACTTCCTTGCCGTTATGGACAGAACGATACAGCTCGCCGTAATCGGCAGCACCGATGCTGACCAACTCGCGCGTCTCATTGGGCCCCATCACCACCCCATCCTCGGGCACGCCGAGTGCTCAGTGCTGATCGTCCGGTCCTAGTACGGACGATGAGCGGAAGCCAAGTAGTGGACGATGTATCTACCTCGACGCTTCGGGATGGCGCCACAGTGTTGTTGCGGCGGCTCGAACCGACAGATATCGACGCGGTCATCGCGCTCCATGACACGCTCAGCGAACGCGAACGCTACCTGAGATTCTTCACGACGCACCCTGCCCATCTGAAAACTTTGGCTGACAAGCTCACTGACGGCAACATTGAAAACTACGCGCTGGGCGCCTTCGAATCCGGAACGTTGATCGGCGTCGCGAGCTACGACCTCTGCGGTAGACCGGCAACCGCGGAGGTCGCTGTCGTCGTGGCCCACAACGATCACTTGCGCGGAGTAGGAACCGTTTTGCTTCGGCGGCTCGCTCACATTGCCCACGCCAACGGAATCCGGCACTTGGTCGCAGACGTCTTGACCACGAATCACTTGATGTTCAAGGTGCTCTACGACGCCAGCCTGCATCCGCAACACAAGAGCTATGACAGTGGTGTCGTGCACCTTGACATCGATTTGGCTGAACTCAAGCCTGAGTCTGACTGAACCATAGCGGCATCAGCTGAAGGCTGATCCATCCAGGTGTTCAACAACATCTTCTAGTGGGCGGCGCGGAGTCGCCGGTAACGGGTCGGCGTTGACCGGAGCCCAGCCGACGCGCAGCAACATCTGTGGGAACCCGCTGATCCCGAAAACCTCGATCTGCACGGCATCGCGCGTCTCGGTGATCTCCAAGGGTTCGGTGACTGGGCAGCTCGCCAAACCGAGCGCGGTTGCGCTCAGCAGCACCAGGCTGGTGGCTTCGCCGGCGCGCAGCCGCGCCAGCGTGCTGTCGTCTTTGGTGCCCAGCGCCAACACGGCGGCGTTGTCGTGGACCGAGTCGGTGGCGGGTGGCTGTGCCAGTGCGGGTCCGGCGAAGAGCCGCGGCGGTACCGGCGCGGCTGGGTCGGACTCCGGTGTATTGCGCGCCGGCACGCCGGCCAGCGATGCGTATCGTCCGCTCCAAGTGGTCAGCTCCGTCAAGTAATCGTGGTCGGTCGCGTGTCGCCAAACCGCGTGCGCCACAATATGTTGCAATCGTGGCAACGATTCGATTTGGCGCAGCATCACCCCGGCGCGCGCTGCGCGAGCACCCATCAGGGCGATGTAGTTGGAAGGCACGTTCCACGAGCTGTAATGGCGCCGGTCGGTGCGACGCCGAGGGATCGCCGCCGCCAGCGTGATGTCAACCTCACTAGCTGGACGACGGTAAACCTCCACAGCGGCAAGGTGTTCGGATTCATGGGAGTTGGGTAGCCGGTGAACCTTCGACTGCCACCCTAGTGCCGCGAGTGCTACCAGGCAGTGATGCAGGGCAATACCGCAGCTCAGAATGAGGTCACGGCCGTCAGGGTCGGTGCTAGGTAGATTTAACCCGCGCTCGGCATATAGGTGCAGACTGTCCGAGCCCACCCGCCACCGCCACGGCTGTGTGTTGTGCACCGACGGCGCACGGGTTGCCAGCGACAAGGCCGTGTAGACAGTCTCGTGATCCGGGAAGTGAGCGCTCATCGGAACACCGCTTTCTGTGGCTAACATAGTGAATCCAGCGTCGCCCGGCACAGGTGGCAGCCGCCAGAGCCGAAAGACTCCAGTTCAGAGGACTTCCTGACAGCCGCAGTCACCTGACGTTGCATACTTGCGGGTCTTATGGCCACATCGCTAGTGACGAATGACCCTGACCCGCCGTGCCTACCGCCGATACCGTTGCTGGGGCGCCCTTTGAAAACCCACGGTCCTACAGGAGAAGCCATGTCGTCGCGCAACGCGCATTTGGGGATCGTCGTCGGTGTGGACGACTCGCCGGCTGCCAAGGTAGCGGTGGATTGGGCGGCGCGCGATGCAGAGCTACGTAATGTCTCGCTAACGCTCGTGAACGCGGTTTCGCCGAACTTAACCACATGGTGGAACACGCCGCTGTCCCCGGGCTTGGCGCAATGGCAGAAAGAACACGGGCGCCGACTGCTTGATGACGCGGTCAAGGTTGCTGAAAACGCTTGCGACCGCCCAGATCCCACCCAGATCCACACTGAGGTCTTGTCGTCGGCAGCCATTCCCACACTGGTTGACCTGTCCAAAGACGCCGAGCTGGTAGTCGCCGGATCCCACGACAGTGGGCGGTGGCCCGGCCGGCTTCTCGGTTCGGTCAGTACCGCGCTGGTCCGGCACGCGCACTGCCCGGTCGCGATCATCCACGATGAGGATCCGTTGATGCCATATCCAGTTCAGGCACCGGTGTTGGTCGGCATTGACGGCTCGTCGGCATCCGAGTTGGCGACAGCGATCGCATTCGAAGAGGCATCGCGTCGAAACGTGGGATTAATCGCTCTGCACGCCTGGAGCGATGTTGATGTATCGGAGTGGCCCGGCGTCGATTGGCCGGCAACGCAGTCGATAGGCGAACAGGTACTGGCCGAGCACCTAGCGGGCTGCCAAGAACGGTACCCCGACGTGACCGTGCACCGTGTCGTGGTCCGCGATCAGCCGGCACGTGAGCTCGTCAAACGCTCGGAGGAAGCCCAGCTGCTGGTGGTCGGCAGTCGTGGCCGCGGCGGATTCGCCGAAATGCTGGTGGGTTCGGTCAGCGAAACCGTTGCCCAGTTGGCGCGGATGCCGGTCATCGTGGCACGCGAGTCGCACGCGTAAGTACATCGCGCAAGTCGGTTAGGGCAACGGGGCCGACCACCGCAGCAACGTGCCTCCGATCGGGGGGGTGTCAACGGTGAATGTGCCGCCCACCTGCTGTGCGCGATAATGCATGTTTGCCAGGCCGCTGCGTTTGGTGCGTCCGGACATGCCGCGGCCATTGTCCACCACTTCGATGGACAGCTCGTCTTCGACCTTGACGGTGACTGCGAGCGTGGTCGCGTGGGCGTGTCGCACGGCGTTACTGACCGCTTCGCGCACAACGGCTTCGGCGTGATCGGCCAGGGTGGCATCGACCACCGAGAGTGGTCCGATGAACTTCGTCGTGATGTGTAACGTCCCGTCCGAGAATTGGGCGATCGCCTCGTCGAGCCGCTGGCGCAGCCGGGTCATTCCCGAGGCTGGCCCATGGAGATCGAATATCGTCGTCCGGATTTCTTCGATGATCGCTTGCAGGTCGTCGACGTACTCCGAGAGCCGTTGTTGTACTTCGGGCGATCGCGCCCGAGGGATGGTCCCCTGCAGGGCAAGCCCGACGGCGAAGAGGCGTTGGATGACGTGGTCGTGCAGGTCCCGAGCGATACGGTCGCGGTCGGCCAGCACATCGAGTTCGCGCGCCAGGCGCTGTGAGGTGGCCAGCTGCCAGGCGAGCGCTGCCTGGTCGGCGAAGGCAGCCATCATCTCTTCCTGGTTTTGGCTGAACGGCGTTGATTGGTCATGCCGCAGTGCGACTAGCACACCGGCGACCTTGTCGGTGGCGCGAAGGGGCAGCACCAGCGCGGAACCGGAACGGATCTCCACGTCGCCGATCTCGAGGTTGAGATTATCGAATCGCCGCGGAGTTCGGTCCAGAAAAACGTCTCCCACCGGCGTTCCGCGGACCGGTATCGTTGGTGCCGCACCGAGCGGAGGTAGCTTTCCCGCGATTTCGGCGACCAGCAGTTCATCCACATCGGCGGGCGGTTTGCCATCAAGAGCCGGAACCGCGACCAAAGTCGCTTGGGCCTCAGTCAATTTCAGGGCTTTATCGGCGATGAGCCGGAATACTTTCGCCGGGTCGGCACCGGACAGCAGCTCCGTTGCGATATCGCGGGTCGCCTCAATCCAGGATTGACGAGCCCTTGATTGTTCATACAGGCGGGCATTCTCAATGGCGATCCCTGCAGCGGCGGCCAACGCTTTAACAAGGACCTCATCGTCTTCGCTGAACAGTTGCCCGTTGGCTTTTTCCGTCAAATACAGGTTGCCGAATACCTCGTCACGGATCCGGACGGGCACACCGAGGAACGCCCGCATTGGCGGGTGGTTCAGGGGAAATCCCACCGAAGCAGGCTGTTGCGCGATGTCGTCTAACCGGATGGGCTTCGGGTCGTCGATCAATACTCCGAGCACACCGCGGCCCTCGGGCAAGTGCCCAATCCGCTCGCGCTCTTTTTCATCGATTCCCTCATAGATGAACGCCACCAGGTCGTGTCCACTCCCCCGGACGCCCAGCGCCCCGTACCGGGCGTCGACGAGCTCGATTGCGGTGTGCACGATCGTGCGCAGGGTGGTGTCCAAGTCGAGGTCCGAGGTGACTACCAGCATCGCCTCGACCAAGCCGTCAAGTCGGTCGCGCCCCTCGACGATCTGCGCGATGCGTTCTTGGACCTCGGCCAGCAGCTCCCGCAGCCGCAACTGCGACAACGTCTCGCGTAGGGGATGCGCGCCGCCTACCGGCTCACCTGTCTCGGTCACACGACCATGGTGGCACCAGGCGAGACCTCCGGCTCAGTTATCTGTCCGGCCGGTTGGTGGTGTCTAGCCTGGACGCGAAGACCGCCGCTTGGGTCCGCCGCTCCATTCCCAGCTTGGCCAGCAATCGTGAGACATAGTTTTTCACCGTCTTTTCGGCAAGGAACATGCGCGCGGCGATCTGCTTGTTGGTCAGCCCCTCGCTGAGTAGCCCGAGCAGTGTCCGTTCCTGGTCGGTGAGCCCAAGCAGCGGATCGGTGCGTTCGGCAGCGCCGCGAAGCTTGGCCATCAGTGCCGCAGCAGCCCGGTTGTCCAGCAGCGATTTGCCGGCACCGACGTCTTTGATGGCCTGCGCCAGCTCCATGCCCTTGATGTCTTTGACGACGTATCCGCTGGCGCCGGCCAACACCGCATCGAGCATCGCCTCATCGGAAGTGAACGAGGTCAACATCAGACAACGCAGCTCGGGAATGTCAGACAGTAAGTCGCGGCAAAGCTCGATTCCACTGCCATCGGCCAGGCGGACGTCGAGCACGGCAACATCAGGCCGCACCGCCGGTATCCGCGCCATCGCTTCGGCAACCGAGCCGGCTTCGCCGACGACTTCGAGCTCTGGATCCGATCCGAGCAAGTCAACAATCCCGCGACGAACCACCTCGTGGTCGTCGACCAAAAAGACCCTTACAACCATGGCGAGCCCTCCCCGCTGTTGCCGGCTAGCGTCGGGGACCGACGCATCGGCATCCATCATGCTCATAATGACCCCTTCTCACAGGTGTTGGCGATCAACTACGAGCACCGCGTGGTCGGAGTCACGCAGCGCGGCGTTGCCTGCTGGGCCGACAAGCTCGGCTAGATGTTGGGCATCTCGGGCGCCCACGACGAGCAACTGCACGTCTCCAGCGCTTTTCGCCAGATAATCGAGGATGCTGCCATGCACCGCAATCGGCTCGATCCGAAGGTCCGGATAGCGCCGCTGCCACGGGGACAACCGGCGGGTCAGCCGCGCGTGTATCCGATGATCGCCCTCGGCGACTGCCGACTTGTCGCAGGATGGAGCTGGCCAGCAGGTGATCACCCGTAGCGGCGCGTTACGCAGGCGCGCCTCGTCCACCGCCGCCCCCAACACGACGCCGTTGTCGGGGGACTTGTCGGCTTCGACGACTACCCACCCGGGATGCGGTCGGGTTGGATGGCCAAATCCGTGAATGACAGCAACGGGGCACTGCGCCGAGGTGGCTACTGCGGTGGCCGTGGACCCGACCCGGTCCGGCTGGAAGTGATCAGATCCAACAGCGCCGACACAAACCATCGCCGCTGAGCGGGAAGCGCGGACCAGCGTGCCGACTGGCGGCCCTTTGGTGATCTCGACTTCTATTTTCACTGGCTTGTCGGTGGCCTCAACGGCAGCGATGACACGCCGAACGGCGCGCTCGGCGGTGGCGAACGAGCGAGCGGTGTCCGCGCGGTCCAGACTCTCGCTGTCGTCGGCGTGGAGTGCGTGAACGAGGCGCAGCGCGATGTCCCGGCTAACTGCCTCGTCAACGGCCCACAGGGCAGCACGCAGGGCCGCCGTCGAACCGTCGACGCCGACCACAACCGCGGGCGGTGTTGGCAAATCATTCATCGCGAACTCCGAGCTTCAACTGTGCCGGCACACTCCATGAAGGTGCCCTCGTGCGCAACGCTATCGGTGACACGCCGGCCTCTTCAGAGCCGTTGGTCCTCAGTTTGTCGGCCCTTGGTCCCAACACGGCCAAGCCCGCCCCGATTGTCGGCCGCGGCTTAATGACACGCGGCCATGGACGCCAGGGGCTTTCGGCCCTTGAGACCTCCGGGGCTCCGAAGGACAATCGTCTCATTCGATCGATGTGGCATGCATCGCCGAAGGAGTTGTTGTGCTGACATTCACGCTTGACCCGTGCTGCTGGTGGATCGTGCGTTCTTCCGGGGCGCCGCGGTGCTGAGCGGCCTTACAGCCGCGCATGATTCCGGTCCCGCTGGACACGCCAGATGGAGCGCCGCCGACGCCGGCAATCCAGCCAAAGCTGCTCAGGCAAGCGACGTTTGGGGTGAGCAACGATGGTAACCAAGTCAACGCACATACACCAACCTCGCGCGCCGCCGCCGATGGAATACGCAGAGACGTAGCGATCCTTCTCACCGTGGTCGCGGCCGCAGCGACACTGGTGGCGGTCGCGCACTGGCGGATGGGTCGGATGCGCGACAGACAAAGGGAGCGCGAGCTACGATGCTTAATCGACGATGATGGTGGCCGTAACGACAGGAGTTACGGATGAGCGGGCAGTGCGAAGATCGGGACGGCGAAACGCCCGCCGGCACACGCGCGGAAGCGACCGCGATGCTGGATACGGCGGGACTCGACCGCCTCGTCAGTGTCTTAATCGAGCGCGGCTATCAGGTCGTCGGCCCGACACTGCGGGATAACGCGATCGTGCTCGCCGAGCTGGAGTCGGCCGAGGATCTGCCCCGCGGCTGGGGGGTCGACGTGGGTCCCGGGCACTATCGGCTGCATCGCCGCGACGATGACGCGGCGTTCGCACACTCGGCCGGTCCACAGTCCTGGAAGCAGTTCCTGCACCCACCCCGGCAACGGTTGTGGTCAGATGATCGCGGCGGTGAAATGAGTGATGATGCCGCAGAAGAGATTCCACGATACGCCTTTATTGGCGTACGCGGCTGCGACCTCGCCGGAATCGCGACGCTGGATCGGGTGCTCGGCGGCGGCAAGTTCCCGGACGGATCATTCGCGCGGCGTCGACGGCAGATCTTCGTCGTCGCGGTCAACTGCACAGAGCCGGGCGGCCTATGCTTCTGCGCGTCGATGGGAACCGGTCCCGCCGCCGGGCCGGGCTACGACCTTGCACTGACCGAACGCGTCGACGGCGACGGGCGCCGCTACCTTGTCGACGTGGGCACCGAGGATGGTGCCGAGGTACTGGCGGCGATACCGCACTGCCCGGCCAAGGCCGATGAAATCAGCTGTGCCCGAGCCGACGTCGAAGCGGCGTCCCACCGGATGGGCCGCCAGATGCCGTCGGGGAACCTGCGCGACCTGCTGGTGACCTCGCGGGAGTCGCCGCAGTGGGAGGAGGTGGCCAGCCGCTGCCTAACGTGCGGGAACTGCACGATGGTGTGTCCAACCTGTTTTTGCACCAGCACCGAGGACGTCACCGACCTGACCGGTGAGCACGCCGAACGCTGGCAGAATTGGGCGTCTTGTTTCGAGCCCGATTTCTCCTACATCCACGGAGGTAACGTCCGGCAGTCCGGCGCATCCCGCTACCGGCAATGGCTGACCCACAAGCTCGGCACCTGGCACGACCAGTTCGGGATGTCGGGTTGTGTCGGGTGCGGGCGGTGCATCGCCTGGTGCCCGACCGGCATTGACATCACCGAGGAGATGAACAAGATGGCCAGCGCGGACGGCGAAGATGACTGACGCCGCCACCCGCTTCGAGTCGGAACCATCGGCAATGGCGCCGGTCCCCTACTTGGTTCGCGACCGCGTGGTCGAGAACCGGGATTCAGTCACCTTATGTTTGAAGCCACGGCGCGACTTACTCCCGACACCACTGCCCGGTGAGTTCATGATGCTCTACGCCTTCGGGATTGGGGAAATCGCGATCTCGGTCAGTGGTGACCCGACTCTCGCTGACGGGACGATTACGCACACCATCCGGTCGGTCGGTGCAGTCAGCCGTGCGTTGTGCGACGCGCAGGTGGGCACGGTCGTAGGGGTCCGCGGACCGTTCGGAACTAACTGGGGCCTTGCCGATGCGGGTGGTCGTGATCTGGTAATCGTCGCCGGCGGCGTCGGATTGGCGCCGCTACGTCCGGTGGTGCTGGGCGCGCTGGCGCACCGGGATCGCTACGGGCGGGTGGTGCTGATCGCGGGTGCGCGTTCGCGTGCCGACTTCTTGTTCGGTGCCGAGCTCGACGAGTGGACACGCGATAGCCGGATCGAGGTAAACCTGACGGTCGACGTTCCGGTGCGAGGCTGGTCGGGTGAGATCGGGTTCGTCACTGAGCCGCTGCATCGGCTCGCGCTGAATACCGTTCGCGTTACGGCATTTTTGTGCGGACCCGAACCGATGATGCAATTCGCCGCCGAGGCCCTGCTGGAAAAGGGCATGGCCCAAAGCGATATTCGGGTCTCACTCGAGCGAAACATGCAGTGCGGGATCGGCTGGTGCGGTCACTGCCAGCTCGGGCCGCTGCTGCTGTGCCGCGACGGGCCCGTGGTGGGCTACGACATCGCCGCTCCGCTGCTTGCGGTCAAGGAGTTATAGATGAGCACACCGACGTTGGCCGTCTGGAAGTTCGCCTCGTGCGACGGCTGTCAACTGACCCTGCTGGACTGCGAGGACGAATTGCTCACGCTGGCAGCAGAAGTCCAGATCGCGACCTTCCTGGAGGCCTCCAGTACGATTGTCGGCGGACCATACGATGTGTCGCTGGTCGAGGGCTCCATCACTACCGCGGCCGACGAGAAACGAATCCGCGAGATCCGCGAACAGTCGCGGGTGCTGGTCACGATCGGGGCGTGCGCCACCGCCGGCGGTGTCCAGGCGCTGCGGAACTTCGCCGATGTCGCCGAGTTCGCATCGGTCGTCTACGCCAAGCCCGAATACATCGACACCCTGGCAACGTCCACGCCGGCGTCGGCGCACGTCACTGTCGATTACCAGCTGCAAGGGTGTCCGATCGATCGCGGTCAGCTGCTCGACACCCTGGCGGCATTGCTGATCGGACGCAAACCCCGACTACCGGCCAAGACGGTGTGTACGGAGTGCAAGCTCCGCGGAGTGACGTGTGTCATCGTCGCCGACGGCATCCCGTGCTTAGGCCCAGTGACGCATGCCGGATGCGGAGCGTTGTGTCCCAGGCATCATCGAGGCTGCTATGGCTGTTTCGGCCCGTCCGCTGTCCCGACAACCGCGACCCTGATCCCACTGCTGCGCCGTGACGGGATGTCCGAGGACGACGTCGACCGGGTGTTCTCGACGTTCAACGTCGCCGCGTTCGCCGCGGAGCGGGACCAGCAGTGAACCCGGCCACCCGCACGCTGAGCGTTGGCGCGCTCACCCGTGTCGAAGGGGAAGGTGCCGTCCACGTGAGGCTGCGTGATGGCGCATTGGAGAGCGTCGAGCTGAACATCTATGAACCGCCACGGTTCTTCGAGGCTTTCCTGCGTGGTCGCGCTTACACCGAGCCGCCGGACATCACGGCGAGGGTCTGCGGCATCTGCCCGGTGGCCTACCAGGTCAGCGCCTGCAACGCGATTGAAGATGCGTGCGGCGTGGAGCTTGAGCGCTCCTTGGTGCAGCTGCGTCGACTGCTGTACTGCGGGGAGTGGATCCACAGTCACGTCCTGCACATCTACCTGCTGCATGCGCCGGACTTCCTTGGCTATCCGGACGCGATCAGCATGGCGCGAGACGAGCGGGATACCGTCGAACGCGGCTTGGCGCTGAAAAAGGCCGCTAACACGCTGATGGAATTTATTGGCGGGCGGGCGATCCACCCGATCAACGTTCGGCTGGGGGGGTTTTACTCGGTGCCCACCCGCAGGGAGCTGGCACCGCTGGCCGAAGGGCTGCGCCGGGCGCTCGACGAGGCGCTGAACACCGTCGCGTGGGTGTCCGAATTTGACTTCCCCGATCTCGAAATCGAACACGAACTGCTGGCGCTGATGCAGCCGGGCTGTTACCCGATCGAGAACGGCGAGATCGCACGCAGCGCCGGAACACCTTTCGGGGCAGCGCAATTCAGCGATCACGTTGTCGAGTCGCAGGTGCCGTACTCCACCGCGCTGCACGCGACTCTGGACGGTGACCGTTACCTCACCGGCCCGTTGGCCCGCTACTCGCTGAACTCGTCGGCGCTCTCGCCGGTCGCCCGGCAAGCCGCCGATGATGCCGGGTTGGGAGCACAATGCCGAAACCCGTTTCGCAGCATCGTGGTTCGCGCGGTCGAGGTGGTGTATGCGATCGAAGAGGCACTGCGAATCATCGATGATTATGAACGCCCCTCACGGCCGTTCGTCGAGGTGCCGGCCCGCGCGGGGGTTGGCCACGGCGTCAGCGAGGCGCCGCGCGGGCTGCTATATCACCGATACCGGATCGAAGACGGGCTGATCGCCGCGGCGACCATCGTCCCGCCCACCTCGCAGAACCAGGCGGCCATCGAAGCCGACCTGGCGCAGGTGGTATCGGAGAACCTATCGCTGGACGACAGCGAACTGACAGCACTGTGCGAGAGGGTGATTCGCAGCCATGACCCCTGCATTTCGTGCTCGGCGCATTTTCTGAGACTAACGGTGGATCGGCGTTGAACACCGTTGTTATCGGCATCGGAAACGAATATCGCAGCGACGACGGTGTCGGGTTGATCGTGGCCGCCGCGATCAACGAGCGGAAGCTCCCTGGTGTCTGTGTCGTGGTCGGAACCGCGGACCCAATGGATCTGCTGGATGCCTGGTCTGGCGCGGCTCTCGCATTGGTCATCGACGCGGCAATCGCATCTCCATCGACGCCCGGCCGTATCCATCGGGTTACAGCCGACGATCTGGCTTCGGTGCGCGGGATTAGTTCGCACAGCCTCGATGTCGCCCAGGTATTCGCACTAGGTCAGACGCTCGGCCGGGCACCCGAGCGGCTGGTGGTGTTCACCGTCGAGACCGCGGAGGTGGGTCACGGTGTCGGACTGACGCCGCAGGTGTCGGCCGCCGTGCCGGACGTTGTCACCGCTGCTCTGGCCGAAATCGATCGCGGCAACTAGGGGTGTCGAATACTGACCCGTGCCTCCCGGGCGTGCCGTGGGCAGTAAGACCCCTTGGATGTTGGTAGCCAGCCGTAATCCACCAGCAGTTCGTTGAGCGACTCTTTCTCTATAGTGTTGTGGTTTTCTGTCGCGTTGCGGCCTGGGCGATGGATGCCCACGTCGATTACCGCCATGCAGCTTTGGCATTGAATACGGTGTTCGCTTGTCCAGTTGTCCATTTACCCACTTCTGGAGGAGGACTGTGGCGCCGGCCCGGGGCTCGCTAAGAAGCGGGCGTTCTTTCCGTATAGGCGTCGCGAGTCTGTTTCACTGGATTCTTAGCATTAACTTTGCGTGAACGCCTGCTTCGGCCACGGCGTGCAGGTCCTCATGCGGGGCCACCATCGCATCGCCTGCCCCGGCGCCGCTGCCGGATGGCATCGGGATCGTGGAAAATCGTTGGCTCCTAAGCGGTGTCGCGAGCAGCGCGCCGTGTGAACCCAGCGGCACCACGACAGCTTGGGCGCGGCCGCACCGGATGAGCTTCTGCGCAGCCGCTAGCTGGTCTGATTTACCGACGAGGTCCCGCCCAACGCATTCGCGAGTTCCCGCACGTTTAGCAGGAATACACCGGAAATGATGTGCTGCAAGCCGCCGCCAGATGTGTCGAGAACCAGTGACGCCCCAAGGTTGTCGCAGCTGCGACGCGCTGACAGTAGTCGGCGGAAACACCCGGCGGCAGGCTTTCCGCTTGCCACTACGAACTCGGCTGATCTTGCCGCTGTGCGCAATTCGTCGAGGCATTGCGCTGCTCTGCGAAGCTCAAAGTGGACCAGGAAGAACGAACCGATACTGCTGGCCGCTGCATGCCTCGTTGACGGTCCGCGATCCGCACGTCGAAGGCCGAGTCGGCGGTTTCATTTCGGACTCACTCCATTTCACGGCGACGCAGTGTCTACAAGCCGGTCGGATAGGTTTCGGGCGTCTCTCCGGCGATCCACTGGCTGGTCGGTTCGAGCGGTTCCAGCGCCCGAGTGTGGTCGATGTGAATGATCGCGTCGAACTGATCGGCGGGCCGGGCGTGAAAGTAGTGGCTTTGCCGCTCAGTCGCCGGCTGATAAATCACGCCGATAGCGCGCCCCAGTCGAACGGCACTCAACGGTTCCGCGGCGGCGCTGCTGATCACGGTCGACACCAGGAAGGCACGCATGCCGGTCTCATGGAACAGTTCTTCCACGCTTCCGTTGAGCGCCGGCCTGACTGTTTTACGTTCGGCAACGCCACCCCATTCACTGGCAGCGGTGACCGTGCCGGTGTACGTGGTGAATCCGACAAGACGAGATTCCTCGTGGTATCGCTCGCGAACAAGCTGCCCAAGCGTGAGCTGCCCGTCGACGCCCATTTCGGTTGCCCGGGCATCACCGACGTGGGAGTTGTGCGCCCAGACGACGATTCGCGCGGGATTGGTCTGCTGGTCGCGGTCCAAGTGCGCCACCAGGGCTTGCAGGGTTTGGCCCATGTGCGCGTCGCGAAGGTTCCACGATGTGACTCGTCCGCTGAACATCGCACGGTAGTAGACCTCCGCGTTGCGGACCGTTTGTGCGTTCTGCTGCGCGTAGAACGCCTCATCTTCGGTGAGCAACCCGTCGCGGCGCGCGTAAGCGAGTGCGTTGCGCTGGAACTCGACCAGCTGCTCGATTGCTTGTCGCTCACACGGTGGTCCGGCGCCGAACGCCGCGGCAAACCCGTAGGCCTGGCCATCGTCCGCCGAGGTGTGGTCGAAGCACGCGTAACGCTGGCGCGCCCGCACCGCCGCTGTGGGGTCGACCTTGTCGAGGTAGGCGATCACCTCGTTCATCGACCGATGCAGGCTGTAGAGGTCCAAGCCGTAGAAGCCAGATTCCTGCCGGCCCTCTGACCGGCAGCGTTGGTTGTGGCCGCGCAGCCACTCGGCGAAATCGCGGACGACGACGTTACGCCACATCCAGGCGGGGAAACGCTCAAACCCGCTGAGCGCCTCATCGGCGCTCTTATCCTCGCCGAGCCCACGAACATACCGGTTCACTCGGTAGGCGTCGGGCCAGTCGGCCTCCGCGGCGACGGCGCAGAAGCCCTTCTGCTCGATCAGCCATTTCGTGATGGCGGCGCGTGCCTCGTAGAACTCATGGGTGCCGTGTGAACTTTCGCCGATTAATACGATCCGCGCATCGCCGATCAGCTTCTCCAAGGTTTCCGGCGGAGGAACGCCGTCGGGTGCCTCGACGGCCGCGTCTCTGGTCACGTCGGCTGCGGTGCTTTCGGGCCTGACGACGGATACCGCACCCGTGGTGGGGGTGGTAAGCAGTTCTCTGACCTCCTCGTCGCTGACCTGGCGGAAGTCCCAAAACGACTCGCCTACAGCGAAAAAGGGTGTCGGCATGGTGGCACACACGACGTCGTCGACAATGCCCGCGAATTCTCTGCAGGTCGATTCCGGAGCCGCCGGAACGGCGATCACGATCTGCGCCGGCTCGGCCTCACGCAATGCCTGCACCGCGGCGAGCATGCTTGCCCCGGTGGCCAGCCCGTCATCGACAAGAATGACTGTCTTCCCGGCGACGTCGGCAGGGGGCCGTCCGCCGCGATAGGCGGCCTCGCGCCGGATCAGCTCCCGACCTTCAGCTTCGGCAATATCGCGCAACTGCTGCGGCGTGATTCGCAGCCCCCGGACCACATCGTCGTTGATTACTACCCGGCCACCGCTGGCCAAGGCGCCCACTGCGAACTCTTCGTGTCCGGGCGCGCCGAGTTTGCGTACCACGAAGGCATCCATCGGTGCCCGCAGCGCGGCCGCGACCTCCCACGCGACGGGTATTCCTCCGCGCGCCAAGCCCAGCACCACGACGTCGCCTCGGTTGCGGTAAGCGTGCAGAAGGCCGGCCAGCACCCGGCCGGCCTCACGGCGGTCGCGGAACACCTGTCGAGGCCTACCCAGATCAGCCGCCCGAGTCATGACGTGGCCATCACTGGCTGCTCGCGGAATTCGATGTCTGACTCTAGTTGTCCCATTGCCTTTTCCTTCTTATCAACCACCTACGTCGGCGTCGACTGTGTAGCTTGTGGAGGCGACTACAGGCACCTTGTGACCACTACCTACACAATCGACGTTCGACACGACGGCCAGTGCCTGACCGCTCGCCCGCGTCAGTTCGCGGACTGAATCGGGACGTGTTTTTCGGCGGGCTTCGCCTCGGCAAGTGGAACCGACACCATGAGAATGCCCTTGTCGTAGGTGGCTTTGATGTCGTCTTCGTTGGCGCCCGTCGGCAGCGACACCGTGCGTTCGAACGAGCCGTACGAGAATTCGGAGCGTCCGTTGAATTCCTTCTTCTCGGTGCGTTCCGCCTTGATCGTCAGCTGGCCGTCGCGCACCGTGATGTCGACGTCCTTGGCGGGGTCGATACCGGGAAGCTCTGCGCGTACCTCGTAGCGACCCTCCTTAATCTCGTCCTCCAGCCGGAGCAACCGGGCGTCGAAAGCCGGCTGGAGTCCGGCCAATGAGGGAAACCCGGCGAACAGCTCGGACAGCTCCGGAAAGAGCGAACGCGTCCGACGTCGAGCGGGAAGGGTTGTCATGTTGCCTCCTCAGGTCTTCGGTGAACTGACAATTTCGATCCGATCACTTGACCGATTTCCGCGGTAGGGACCGAAGTCCTGCATTGCAGGGCCGTTCGTCGGCCCGACCGTCACCGCTGTCCGCAACCTGAGCCAGGCCGGCGCCGACAATGTGCGGGCACCATGGGCGGAACGGGAAACCAATGTGCCGTATGTCCATCGCTGTGGGGACCAATGCCTCCCTGACTGGTGACAGCCCCGCTTCTATCGTCGTCGACAGAGCGCTCGATGCGTTGGACGCAAAGTGGTCAAGCCGATCGATTAGCGGGGTGATGGAGTGCCCGGTCCCATGTCACGTTCGGGAATCTTGGTAGGTGTCGACGGGTCATCATGTTCGGTGGCGGCTGTGCGGTGGGCCGCGCGCGAGGCGACAATGCGTAACGTTCCACTCACCCTCGTCGACGTGGTCGCCGTACCAGTGACTGACTTACCGATTCTGACGTTGCCCGCGACCCCAATCGCGGGTGAGCTGCTCGAGGAGCGCGAAGAAGACGCCCGGCAAATGCTCAGCAATGCGATCAGAGTTGCCGAAGACACCGCCGTGGGCAACGGCCGCCCCCAGATCAAGGCAGAAGTGATGTGCTCGGCGCCCGCGGCAACGCTTGTCAAGGAATCTAAGCATGCCGAGATGGTCGTAGTCGGGTCCCGCGGCCAGAGCACCTGGCACCGCCCCCTGCTCGGATCGGTCAGCACCGCGTTGGTACACCACGCTCACTGCCCGGTTGCGGTGATCCCTGACGAACTTTCTTCACAGCGACACCCCCTTGGTTCGTCGGTGCTTCTTGGGGTTGATGGTTCGCCGGCATCGGAGCTGGCCACTGCCATCGCGTTCGATGAGGCGTCCTGGCGCGGCGCCGAATTGGTTGCCCTACACGCCTGGAATGACGCCGATACCAAGCACCTTCAAACCATGGAATGGTCGGCGTTTGAATCCGCGGGAGAGAGAAACCTCGCGGAGCGCCTAGCAGGCTGGCAGGAGCGCTACCCTGACGTCGCCGTTCGCCGTCTGGTCGTCTGGGATCATCCGGCCCGCCACCTTCTCGACAGGGCTCAACGGGCTCAACTCGTCGTCGTCGGTAGCCGCGGCCGCGGTGGGTTCGCCGGAATGCTGCTGGGATCAGTCAGTACGGCCGTGGTCCACGCAGCATGCGTACCTGTAATCGTCGCGCGTCGACGTTAACGCATCGGGGCTAGCCGCCGTGTTCATAGGTTCGGCGGCGAGCACCGTGGGCGGACCGCTGCTTGTCACCTGGCTCGGTGAACGATCAGGGGAGCTTTTGCCGATTGCGCAAGAGCGGAACTAACCGAGCCCAACAGCATGCCGGGGAACCCACCGCGGCCGTGGCTGCCGACCACCAAGAGTTGAGCGTGTTCGGATTCCTCAAGGAGCCAGTGGGCAGGTTTGTCGCAGACGAGCCGTCGCTGCACCTGCACGTCGGGATATTGTTCTTGCCAACCTGCCAGGCGTTCGGCCAGGACTTCCGCGCCTTGGGCTTCGTATTCTCGCCAGTCCATGCCGAGAATCGGGAAGACCCCCACATCGCTCCACGCGTGCAAGGCGACAAGATCCACCCCACGACGCGACGCTTCTTCGAAGGCCAACTCGATGGCCCCTTCTGACGCCGGCGACCCGTCAACACCAACCAAGACCGGTGCCTTGTCATCGGCCGAGCCTTCGTCTGCATGGATGATGGCGACCGGGCAGTGGGCGTGGTGTACCAGACCACTGCTGACCGAGCCCAGCAGAAAACGGCCCAGCGCACCCATCCCGCGGCTACCCATGACGATCATCCGGGCGTGCTGGGACGCGTCGATGAGTGTCGGCACGACGGTCGAACTGACCACTTCTGCGCGCAAGTCGGGCGGATCGGATTCACCCGCATTGGCGACGACGGTCTTGCGTGCCTGTTCGATGACGTCGCGAGCGTTCTGTTCCCACACCTCCGCGATCTCTGATTGCCTGGAAGGCGTCGGCCATTCCGGGATCGGGGGGACGACATGCATCACGGTGATAGGCACACTACGCATCGTGGCTTCACGGGTGGCCCAGCCTATGGCGGCGTCCGACTCGGCGGACCCGTCAACACCAACTAGGATTCCGTAGTCCGTTGATACCTCAGCCATGTCGCACTCCTATGAATCGTGACTGCGATCCGTGTGATCATCACCCGCGCGGTGGCAGTGCAGAGACCAACGGCGTGTCGACTCCCAACGGCCCGAGGTTGGCAGCGCCACCGGGTGAGCCGAGGGGTCCATCGCGGCCCGGCAAGGTCTCGCTGAAGAAGGCGGCGTTGTCGGCGAGGTGCTGGTACTGGTCTATCGGCAGATCGGTTTCGTAATAGATCGCATCCATCCGGCAGATCGACTTGCAGGCACCGCAATCCACACATTCGTCGGGGTTGATGTACATGGACCGAGCTCCCTCGTAGATGCAATCCACCGGGCACTCTTGCACACACGACTTGTCCATGACATCCACACATGCTCTGCCGATCACATATGTCATGTACGGAAGCGTATCTATTTCGCGATGCTGAAGGCTGGGGCCGAATGCCCATTTCCTCAAGGACCAACGGCCCTGTCGATTCATCGGGAAACCTCTAGCGTCGACATCAAGGTAGGCGGTGGTTGGTATGACGCAGACAATGCTGGAGCCCCAAGCGATCCGCGACGCGGTGATGCTGGCCTGCCGCGCGCCCTCATTACACAACAGTCAGCCCTGGCATTGGGTCGCCGAGCGCGGGCAGCTTCAACTGTTCGCGGATCCTAAAGCGGTGGTGCAAACCATCGACCGCTCAGGTAGGGAGATGATCCTAAGCTGCGGCGCGATGCTCGATCACCTGCGAGTGGCAATGGCAGTCGCCGGCTGGGATACCGCCGTCGACCGATTCCCGGATTCCCGTGATGCCGATCATTTGGCGACGCTCGAATTCAGTCCGCTTGGGTCGGTCAGTGATGTAGACCGGCAGCGGGCCGGGGCCATCCTGCGCCGCCGCACCGACCGGTTACCGTTCGCCGCACCCCGCCGCTGGGATTCGCTGGAAAGGCAGCTGCGTAGCCAGATTGACCAAGATACTGTGACGCTCGGCGTCATACCCGAAGATGCTCGCCAGCAGTTGGCGGAGGCGTCTCGGCTCACCGAAGCAATCCGCCATAATGACCCCTCCTATCAATCCGAACTACGTTGGTGGACATCGCCTTTCGATCTAGACAAGGGCGTCCCGCCGAGCGCACGAGTGTCCGCTTCGGAAGCCAGCCGTGTCGACGTGGCACGAGCCTTCCCGACAACCGGCTATGAAGAACGACGCGCGACGATCGACGTCGACCACTCCAAGATCCTGGTGCTGTCCACGCGCGATGACACCCGCCCGCAGGTTTTGCGCTGTGGCGAAGTGTTATCCGCTGTGTTGCTCGAGTGCACAGTCGCCGGGATGGCGACGTGCACCCTCACGCACATGACCGAAATAACCCCGGCCCGAGAACTGATCCAGGGGCTCAGCGGACAGCCCGGGCTGCCGCAGCTCTTGATCCGGGTGGGCAAGGTACCGGCGGTAGAGCGACACGTTCCCGCCACGCCCCGCCGTCCGCTGAGCGACGTCTTGGAATTCCGGTGCTGACGTCGGTGCGCTGCCGTCGGGCACCAGCCGAGCCGCTGACCGTGCCCCGGGAAGGATAGGCACCCATTGGCCGATGTCGCACCGCGACGGGTGACACGACAACCGATGGACTTTCGGCACACGAGGCTGATGGCGTACTGCTCTACCCCACACGTTCCTTTGGCCCGCACGATAGAAGCCGACCCGGACGAAAGGGGTTGGTGATGAAAGCCAATGTTGGAGATTGGTTGGTGGTCAAGGGCAGGACCAACGAACAGGCGGAGCAGCGCGGGATGATCACCGAAATGCATTCTGCGGACGGCTCGCCACCCTACATGGTGCGGTGGCTCAACACTGGGCACGAAGCTCTGGTGTTTCCGGGGCCTGATGCGGTCGTCGTCACACCGGCAGAGCAGCAGGCGGCCGACGAGCGGGCTCGGTCACGATTCGCTTCGGTGCAGGCGGCAATCACGAATCATCCGGCTGGTGATCGTTAAGCCGGCCGACGCAACGCGCACTACGAGGTGTCATGCCACTCACGTGTTCGGAACGTCGGCAGCTGACTCGGTTGCAGGCATACATCGTGGCTTCGGCGTTCTGGCCCCGGTTTAGTCATCCGTTGCTGAGGCGTCAGCGTGCTCGTCCGCCAGTCTCGACGGATCAGGGGATCCGGGAGCACGGACACAACCGCACTGCCCGACAACTGGATTGAATTCTGCAGATCAGCTCTCGGCAGTAGGTTTGCGTGCGCCCGGCCGCGACTGTAGATAGGCGGCTCAGAGGGTAGACGCCACCAGGCCGGTCAGGTCGGCGAGGCGGTGAGAGTAACCCCACTCGTTGTCGTACCAACCGACGATCTTCACCAGGTCACCAGTGACTTTGGTGAGCCCGGAGTCAAAGATGCACGACGACGGGTCCGTCACGATGTCGGAGGAGACGATGGGATCCTCGGTGTAGGTGAGGAAGCCCTTCAGCTCACCATCGGCGGCGGCCGCGAACGCGGCGTTGACTGCCTCGGCAGTTGCCGGCTCGCGGACGATGACGGTGAGATCGGTGGCTGAACCGGTGGGCACCGGCACCCGCAGCGCGTACCCGTCGAGCCGGCCTTCGAGCTGGGGCAGCACCACGCTGATCGCGCGGGCGGCCCCGGTGGACGTGGGCACCACGTTGATCGCCGCGGCGCGGGCCCGCCGAAGGTCGCGGTGCGGACCGTCCTGCAGATTCTGGTCCGGGGTGTAGGCGTGGACGGTGGTCATGAGCCCGCGCTCGATTCCGAACACCTCGTCGAGCACCATCGCCATCGGCGCCAGGCAGTTCGTAGTACATGAAGCGTTGGAGACGACAATCTGCGTGCCGTCGTAGTCGCGGTGGTTGACACCCATCACAACGGTGAGGTCTGCCCCCTTCGACGTCGCGGACACCACCACCTTCTTCGCTCCGCCGTGGAGGTGACCGCGGGCCTGCTCCGCGGCGGTGAACCGACCGGTCGACTCGATTACGACATCCACGCCGAGATCTCCCCACGGCAGCGCCGCCGGCCCGTCGGCGATGGACCACGCCTTGATTCGCTGGTCTCCCACCACGAGGTCCTCGTCGTCGACCGACACGTCGTGCGGTAAGCGTCCGAGGACGGAGTCGTATTTGAGCAGGTGCGCCAGAGTCTTGTTGTCCGTGAGGTCGTTCACCGCGACGATCTC
>Ga0209040_10001130_pt1 | contig 20859 bp, 23 predicted proteins | sample BogFormECP12_OM3_FD_188240 | JGI IMG/M metagenome (GOLD analysis project Ga0209040, IMG submission 188240) | Bog forest soil microbial communities from Calvert Island, British Columbia, Canada - ECP12_OM3 (SPAdes) (version 2) | ecosystem: Environmental > Aquatic > Freshwater > Wetlands > Bog ...
TCGTTCAGTTGTCAGCCTTGTGCAGCGCAATCTGCTCCTTCGCCGCCGCTACCACATGATCCACATTGAAGCCGAACTTCTTCGCCAGCTGTTTGAGCGGCGCCGATGCTCCAAAGCTCTCAATACAAATGCTGCGCCCCTCGGATCCCGTATATTTGCTCCAGCCAAAGTCTGAAGCCATCTCCACCGACACTCGTGCCCGCACCTGTGGGGGCAGAACAGATTCGCGGTAATCCTTATCCTGATCGTCGAACAGCTCCCATGACGGCATACTGACCACTCGTGCCCGCACACCGTCCTTGGTCAACTGCTCGTAAGCGTCCAGGCATAGCGAAACCTCGCTTCCCGTCCCCATGAGAATGACCTCGGGCGAGCCGCCGGCGGCATCCGCGAGAATATAAGCTCCGCGGGCTAGGCCTGCGGCCGGGCCGTACTTTGTGCGATTGATCGTCGGCACCGTTTGGCGAGTGAGTACGAGCACCGCCGGCGGATGATGCAGTTGCAGGATCACCCTCCATGCTTCGACTACCTCGTTCGCATCGGCTGGCCGGATCACGATCAGGCCGGGAATGGAACGCATGTGCGCAAGCTGTTCAATGGGCTGATGGGTCGGTCCATCCTCGCCAACTCCAATCGAGTCGTGAGTGAACACGAATATCACCGGAACCTCCATCAAGGCGCTCAGACGCATCGAGCCGCGCATGTAATCGACGAAAATGAAAAACCCCGCTCCGAAGGGCCTCACCTTCACCAGGCTCAGTCCGTTCACAATGGCTCCCATGGCATGTTCGCGGATGCCGAAGTGAAAATTGCGTCCCCCATAGTTCTCCGCCGAGAAATCGCCCGCGCCCTCCTGCAGAATACGGGTCTTCGTGGATGGAGCGAGATCTGCGGCTCCTCCGATCAGCCACGGGATGTTCTTTGCCGCAACGTTAAGTGTCTTGCCGGAGGATTCGCGTGTCGCCAAACCCTTCGCGTCTGCCGGAAACTCCGGAAAATCGCGGTCCCAGCCTTCAGGAAGCTGGCGGTGCTGCATCCGGTAAAGTTCGTCGGCGAGTTCCGGATACTGCTTGCGATATTCCTCTATTCGCGCGAACCAGGCGTCGCGCAGCTCTTTCCCGCGTTTTCCGATGCCCTGACGGAAGTGATCGTACACACCATCGGGCACGTAGAACGTTTTGTCTTCTGGCCAGCCGTAGTTCCGTTTCGTCAGCCGGACCTCCTCCTCGCCCAGTGGTTCGCCGTGCGCCCCGCTCGTATCCTGCTTGTGCGGCGCACCGTATCCTATATGGCTGTCCACGATGATCAGTGTGGGACGATCCTTGCAATTCTGAAAGGTCCGAAACGCGCGAGCCACCATCTCGATATCATTTGCATCGCCAACCCGCGTCACATTCCATCCGTACCCGATGAAACGCGTGGCCACGTCTTCGGTAAAGGTCAGGGCAGTGTGGCCTTCGATCGTGATATGATTGTTGTCGTAAATCCAGCACAGATTCGAAAGTTGCAGGTGTCCGGCCAGCGAGGCGGCCTCGCTGGAGATGCCCTCCATCACGCATCCGTCTCCGCACAGCGCGTAGACGTTGAAGTCGAAGAGATCCTCGAAACCCGGGCGGTTGTAATGCGAGGCCAGCCACTGTCTGCCGATCGCGATGCCCACGCTCGTGGAGACACCTGACCGAGCGGCCCAGTAGTGGTCTCCACGCCCGACGTCCAGCGGTACTCCGGATGTCCCGGACAGCGGCTGCCCAACTGTCGAAACGTCTTGATAGCGTCCAGTGGCACCGATACCTCGCCCAGAGTCTCATAGTCCTTGCTGACGGCTCTGACTTCGGTCAGGTGCAGCAGGGAATAGAGCAGCATGGACGCGTGCCCAATCGACAGCACGAAGCGGTCGCGGTTCGGCCATACCGGGTCTTGCGGATCGAAGCGAAGGAACTGCTGCCAGAGAGTGTATGCCACCGGCGCCAGTGCCATGGGCGTTCCAGGATGTCCCGAATTTGCCGCCTGCACCCCGTCCATGGAGAGCGTACGGATGGTGTTGATACTGGTCAGCTCTATGGATGGCGGTGCCGGTGATTGCAGTACCGGGGCAGTGGGGGTGTCAGTTACTGCGCTCATACAGGATCCTTTCGCGCCACTGGCTGGCGCCGCAATTTGTGCGGAGCAAACCGAGGGGTGGCCGCCTCGAATTGAGGCAGCCACCCGATCGCACCCGGTCAGGCTACGCTGAAGGGTGCGGGAACCTCCATCCGGTGATCTCCGGGCTGTCGATGCCGTACTTGTACGCGTGAGCCCGGCAAGCGATCTGTGCGTTACGGAATTTCTCTTTCGCGTGCCCCCCGATTTTTTGAAGTTTGGGCACGCGATTGATGACGTCGATTGCCAGGGTGAAGCGGTCGATCTCGTTGTTCATCGCCAGTTCCATCGGCGTGTTGATGTTGCCCTTCTCCTTGTAGCCACGAACATGGATATCCTTGTTCGTGCGGGCATAAGTAAGGCGGTGTATCAGATAGGGATACCCGTGGAAATTGAAGATGACTGGCTTGTCTACCGTGAACAGCGAATCAAAGTCGCAGTCCGTCAGCCCATGAGGGTGTTCCGTGCTCGGCTGCAGTTTGAAGAGGTCGACTACGTTGATGAAGCGAATTTTCAGGTCAGGGAACTCCTCGCGCAGCAGCACTATTGCGGCGAGTGCCTCCTGCGTGGGGATATCGCCGGCGGAAGCGAGGACGACATCCGGTTCGCCACTCTGATCGTTACTCGCCCAGGCCCAGATTCCGAGGCCCTTGGTGCAGTGCTCAATCGCGGCATCCATATTCAAATACTGAAGATGGAGTTGCTTGTCGGAAACGATTACGTTGACATAGTTCTCGCTCCTCAAGCAGTGGTTGGCGACGGAAAGCAGGCAGTTAACATCGGGAGGAAGATAGATGCGGGTGACGGCCGCACTCTTGTTGAGAACAACATCCAGGAACCCCGGATCCTGATGCGTGAATCCGTTGTGGTCCTGCCGCCAGACGGTGGAGGTGATAAGCAGATTGAGCGACGCGATGTCTCGCCGCCAGGAGAGATGGTTGCAGATCGACAGCCACTTCGCATGCTGGTTGAACATCGAGTCGATGACGTGGATAAAGGCTTCATACGAGGAGAAGAAGCCATGCCGCCCACTAAGCAGGTAGCCTTCCAGCATGCCCTCCATCGTGTGCTCGCTGAGCATCTCGACGACACGTCCATCCAGCGCCAACTCGGTCCCGTCCTTGTCTTCGGGAAAGTACTCGGCGATCCAGAATTTCTTGCTCACCTCGTATACAGCCTGCAACTTGTTCGACGTCGTTTCGTCCGGACCGAAGACGCGGAAGTTGTTCATGTTCAGCTTCATCACGTCTCGTAGCAGGTCCCCCAGTGGCGGGACGTTCTCGACCTCAATCGTTCCGGGCAGATCGACCTTCACGGCGTAGTCGCAAAAGTCAGGCATGCGTAGGTTTCTCTTGAGGATTCCGCCATTGGCATGAGGATTGGCGCTCATGCGACGGGTACCGGTGGGGGCAAGTTCCTTGAGCTCCGGAATGAGCTTGCCGTCCTTGCCAAACAGCTCCTCAGGCTTCTGATCGCGCATCCATGCTTCGAGGACTCGCAACTGTTCTGGATTTTTCTTCACGTCGGTCAAAGGAACCTGGTGAGCGCGCCAGAAGCCCTCAAGCCTGTGGCCACCCACTTCTTTCGGTGCGCCCCATCCCTTCGGCGAGCGCAGCACGATCATCGGCCAGCGCGGTCGGGTTGCCACGCCAGTGCGGCGGCATTCCTGTTGATGCTCGCGGATCTCCTGGACGCAGTGTTCGACCGTGGCTGCCATCGCCTGGTGCATACTGTCGTGGTCTGAGCCCTCCACAAAATGCGGCGTCCAGCCGTAGCCCCGCATCAGGTCTTCCAGTTCCTGGTGGGTAATGCGCGCCAGAAGAGTGGGATTATTGATCTTGTAGCCGTTCAGGTGAAGGATCGGCAGAACCGCGCCGTCTCGAATGGGGTTCAGGAACTTGCTGATGTGCCACGAAGTCGCCAGCGGGCCGGTTTCGGACTCGCCGTCTCCGACCGCTGCGGCCACGATCAAATCAGGGTTGTCGAACGCAGCGCCGCAGGCGTGCGAGAGCACATACCCTAGTTCGCCGCCTTCGTGAATCGAACCCGGAGTTTCCGGTGTGCAGTGGCTGCCGATGCCGCCCGGAAACGAGAACTGTTTGAAGAACTCGAACAGGCCATGCTCGTCCTCGCTCTTTTCCGTATAGATCTCCGAGTATGTCCCCTCCAGATAGCATGGCCCCAGAACGCCGGGTGCACCGTGGCCCGGTCCGGCCATGAAGATCATCTCCTGATCGAATTTCTTGATCAGCCGGTTCAGGTGGATGTACATGAATGCGAGTCCGGGGCTCGATCCCCAATGTCCGAGCAGACGGTTCTTGATGTGCTCCGGCATCAAAGGCTCTTTTAGCAGAGGATTGTCCTGAAGATAGATCATTCCCAGCGCGAGATACTTGCAGGCTCGCCAGTAGGCGTCAATCTTCCGAAGTTCTTCTGAGCTAAGAGGCGATCCCTGAATTGTGGATCTTGCCGTTCCGTATGCACTGATCGATTCGGTCGAGGGTACTTCTGCTTCTACGACAGGTGTCATTTTTTTAGCTCCTTGTTTTCGGAATTGGGCGCGGAATGATTTTTTTTTTCGTCGCGCGGTGGATGGCTCATGCTCCTTGCAGGTGTGAAGGCAGCCCATCGAAGTGCACGGCGGAGGCCATTTATAAGCTTTTCAGAATGAGACTCAACACGAGTCGAAGAGTGCCAACATGATAGCAAAGGGCAACTGGTTGGCGCGTGCCGGAAAAAAGAATTAATCTTCGCGCGGGCAGCCAGGAGGAAAACTCGCCGACGCTGGTCATTTAGCAGTTGTCAGCAGGTTGTCAGTCCTGTTGTGGGGGCCGGCTCTCATTCTGAAGCGCTTACAAATGGCCTTTGCCGTGCACTGATTGCTACGTCAGGCAAGACGGATGTCAGAAAGCATGTATAAGAGAATCGCCATTGCATATAACGAATCTCCCGAAGCCAGCCGCGCATTGGCATCTGCGATTCACCTGGCCAAGGCGCTCGGGGCCGAACTTCGCGCCATCACGGTCATGCAGGAGCTTCCACCTTACACGGCCTATGCCACCGCTGCCGATTGTTCGCTTGCTGGCACACTCACCGAAGATCGGCGAGCGTTTTATGAACAGATGCAAGCGAATGCCCGTCAAATCGCGCTGGGGGAGGGTGTCGAACTCGTAACTGAACTGGCCGAGGGCGGAGAAGTTGATGCCCTCGTCCAGTTCCTTCACCAGTACAAGGCAGATCTTCTGGTCATCGGCCTTCACCGTCGGGAGTCGCATATTTCCCGATTGTGGAGCACGGTTTACGAGGTCGCGCAGGACGCTCCCTGCAGCGTACTCGGGGTGCACTGATTGCATGTGCTTATTGAAAGCGGTCGTAACAGCCCAGGCTGGCAACGTCTCAACGTGCCGAAGAACCTATGGTGTCACTTACTTCGCGGAGGGGGTATATCTTCATGAATCTGCTAGTCGCAGCAGACAACGACATGGCCGTCGATAACGGCCTGAAAGAAACGAGTGACAGGCTGCTGGTCTCAGCTGTGAAAGCCGGGGACGCCAACGCTTTCGTTGAGCTAAGCAGACGCCATTCCAGTAAGGTCCTGAAGACGACCTATCGCATCACATGCAATTGGCAGGATGCGGAAGATGCACTCCAGGAGGCCTTCCTGAAAGCTTTCCTTCACCTGGATAAATTCGAAGGCAGATCCAGTTTCTATTCGTGGCTCACTGCGATCGCGATCAATTCGGCGCTCATGATTCTGCGTAAGAGGCGCACCTCGTCAGAGATCGCTCTGGACGGCGCAAAGGAGGATTACGAAACCTGGCGAAGGTGGGAACCGAGGGATATGACGGAAGATCCGGAGAGCCACTATGCGCGACGCGAGAGAAAAGAGAGGCTGAGGGCGGCAATTCTGCGATTGCGGCCATCCTTTCGAGAAGTAGTGGAACTGCAGCAGGCGCAGGACTGCTCAACGGCAGAGGTCGCAGAGGCTCTCGGCCTCTCGATGTCGGCGGTCAAGTCAAGGCTATCGCGGGCAAGAATCGTGCTGCGCAAATCACTGGTCAGGAGATGATTTTGCGTTGTCAGAATTTGGATCGGACGCGCGGGGTAGCGACACATCCCGCTGTAGCGTGAAATCGAGCAGGGTCTCACTCGGCACCCTCACCTGATCTCCCTCTGTCACAATCTCCGACCCTGCGCCCGCGACCGCGCCAACGCCAGCGCCGATCGCCGCTCCTTCACCGCCGCCGGCGACCGCGCCGATGATCGATCCCACCGCCGCTCCGGTGATCGTTCTCCTTGCAGTGCTTGCGCCGCGGGACTTGCCCGTCATGTCATATTCGTCCGTCACTAGCCGCACTGTTTGCCCATTCACCACAATCCCCGTCAACTCCAGGCGTAGCTGCGATCTACCGGTGAACGTTCCCGACTTCTTCGACTCGATCAGTCGGCCATAGACGTCCGCATCCTTGGCAACGATCACCTTCCCGTCTACTACCAGCGCTTCAGCCAGAGAAGCCTGGAAAGGATCACCCGCCTCTTTCTCAGTGGTATCGATGACATCGACGGTTCGCACAGAAATAATCGTCCCCGCAGGAATGACGTTCGATGGCGTCTTCGCTGCCGGTGCGTCGGGAAGCGAACTCTCCGGGGACGCTGGCAGGTCGCTGGCTGGTCTTTCGGGATCGAACTTGAGAGAAACGATGTCAGCAATGTTGTACTTCTGCACCGATGAGCCAACCTGGAAGGTGATCTGGCCCTCCGTGCCACCCAGGAATTTGCCCTGGATCAGGCTGCCATTTTTCAACTCCAGAGTATCGCTCCGCGCAATCGACGCCGCCAGACATAGTGCGACGGCCAGTCCACAATTCAGTCTGAACTTCATCATGACTTTCTCCTCGGGACTTTCCTGAACCCGATTCTGTCAGGCGCTGAGTCGGCATTCCGAATCTTCGATCGGAACTCAAAGAAACTCCAAACCACGAGGGTTCAGTCCCGGGCAGGAACTCCGCCGTAGATTCCCATGATCGGGGCGTTTCTTTGGACATATTCGATACTCTCCTGACATTCAACGCAGAGTTTGGCCCAGGGAATGGCTTGTAGCCGTTTGAGGCCAATCACACTTTCACAGGCGGCGCAGATGCCAAACTCGCCGTTGCGAATCCGCTCTAATGCAAGTTCAACCAGCCGCAACTGCCTTCGAATCTGGCTGCTGTGCGCAAACATGGATTCCTTAATAGAGTCGCCGCACGAGAGATCAACTGCATCGAGTGAACCTTGATTGGCGAGTGCACGAATTTCCTTAAATGCCTTCTCGATGACCTGCAGCAACTCGTGTTTCTGTCTCTGCAGGCCGGCCTTTAACTGCTGAAGCACCTGCTCATCGAACGGGAAATGTGACGTCATTTTCATACCTCGGTACTTGCTTCTTGTGTCGTCCTCATTAGTTAGCCCAATGACCGTGGAGTTGCACGATACCAGTGGGATCTGAAGAAGTTGGCTTGATTTCGCCTGATGCGATCCGCTTTTTAAGCTCGATGTCCTCTTCAAGCAGGGTGACCACAACCTTCAAGTCCCCGCTGTCCAATTCACCCCCTTTAGACACCTGAACGCAATAGTTGCCAGGATCTCCGCTGAACCAGAATGTTATATGCGCTTTCATAAGCTTCCCCTCCCTTCCGCTAACCTGCGATAGTCGGTCGTTCTGTGGGCGTTGTCTCCCCTGGTGCATTTAGCGTGCCAATCCAGGCGAGTAGGAAGCCGCAAGACCCAATGGCTGAATTACAAGTAACTTGCGCGTCTAATTCGCGGACGAACGTTACCCCGCACTTGGCTTCAGGGGTGTCAAGGATTTGGTGAATGCCAACAAGTACGCCTGCAGGGCAGCAATTCGGCCAGCGGAGTGCGAGTAACCTTCGTTTGTTGATTAGGTCGCCGCTCGGAATTGAAGCTTAGGACCGCGTGCCCGGCCACGCCGAGGCGGACGACGGAAAGGGCATTGACTGCCGGTTTCTCGAGAAAGGCGGGCGCTTCGGCTTGCATCGAGTGTGCGAAGGCGTCAAACTTGAGGACGGCCACTGGCAAAATGCGAATCCAGGAGGACCGGGACTCCCTGGCTGAGTCAATCCGCAACGGACGACGATCACGATCATCAGTAAATAAGGGATCGATTCTCAGGGCAGGGCCGGTGTCCCACAGCCTGCCCTGAGCTTGCCGAAGGGTCCGGATTCTCGGACGTGGGTGAATCAGGTCTACCCGCGACTCGAGATCGAATTCCCTGAAGACCCGGCTGCCATTCTCACCAACTTACAACTGGGAACTAAACCGCCTCAACATACCGAAACGGTCTTTGTCCGTGACTCTTCCAGAAGTACGCGAGGATGATCACGCTTGCGATCGCTGCGTAGGCGCACCACAGAGAAGTGAAGGCGTACCGCTTCACCGCCATCACCACCAGCAGAATCGCCAGATTCGCCAGGCCGAAAATCACCATGTCCTTGACCTTGGAGAACAGGAGCGAGCCGCATGTTGCGATGACGTACAGAACCGCAACGGCCGTATTGTTCGTCGCGGGATTGATGTACACGATGCTGTTGGCCTTGATGAAAGTCTGCGTCGGATAGGCAATCAGCGCCCAGAGCATATAGAGAGCCGTCAGGGTTCCCACCACCAGGAACGGCACCATACGCCTCCGGCATCTGGCATCAGCCTCAAAGAGCAACACGCTGAGCGGCAGCAGAAAGGGAAGAAGTCCCTGCGCATACAACATGAACGCCGCAGCCATGGCGTGCGTAACCCCGGGCGAGAGCACCCCATCCAGCCCCAGCCAGACGAACCCTTCAGTGAACTGGTGAATGGCAAAGAGTGTGGGCAGCGATGCAAAAAGCAGCTCGCGCCTGTGCTTCACTCTAGTCAGAGTCACGACTCCGAGGGTGGCCAAAACTCCGCTGCCTGTAAAATTCGCCGCCGCCGAAAAACACACGTCTTGTCTTCCTTCCAGATGACTCCTCAATCATAGCCGCGCAGGCATTCAGTGCCTTGGTCGGAAAATTACTATACGCCGTATACCTCTGTGCTATACACTGTATATCAATGGCCGAACCCTCCACCGCCGAACGCATCTCCCAGGCCGCTCTCGCCATCCTCGAAGCCGAAGGACCCGACGCCGTCAGCATGCGCCGCGTGGCCGAGGCCGTAGGCATCACGCCCATGGCCATCTACCATCACTTCCCCAATCGCGAAGCCCTGCTCGACACCATCACCAACCAGCAGTTTGCCACCTTCCTCAGTTACATCGAAGCCCACCCCATGCGCGGCTCGCCCCAGACGCAACTCATCTCCGCGATGGAGGCCTATATCGACTACGCCTTCGACCGCCCGCGCATCTTCGATTACGTCTTCGCGCAGCCGCGTCCCGGAGCCCGCCGTTATCCCGAAGACTTCCGCGCCCGCCGTTCGCCAACCCTGAATCCCATCGCCGACGCCGTCCGCGCCGCCATGCGCGCCGGCCTGCTTAGGAAAGACGATGTCTGGGAAGTAGCGCTCGAACTGTGGGCCCTCACCCACGGATATGTCGCACTCTACCGCGCGGGCCGCTTCAACCTTTCGGAAAAAGACTTCCGCGCACTCGTTCGCCGCGCTCTAAGGAGACTTATCCATGGCCTCAAGCCGTAAGCAACTCATCTTCGCCGTTGTCGCCGTCCTAATCTCGGCCAACGCCTTTTTCTTCGGAACCGGCCTGCATCCTATCTGGTGGCTCACCTGGATCGCTCCGTTGCCAGTGCTACTCGCCGCTGCTCGAGTCTCGCGATGGAGAGCCTTCGGAGTCGCCTTCGCCGCCTTCACACTCGGCGGCCTCAACGTCTGGAGCTACGACCGCATCGTCACTCCACTCTGGCTCACGCTGGTCATTCTCGTCGCGCCATCACTCCTCTTTGCCTGGTTCGTCTCCATCCACCGAACCTTTATCCTGCGCGGCCAAACCTTCCGCGCCGCTTTCGCCCTCCCTGTTCTCTGGACCGCCTTTGAATTTCTCAACGAGGTGGGCTCGCCGCACAGCACCTGGGGCAACCTCGCCTACACTCAGATGAACTGTCTTCCCCTCATCCAGATCGCCTCCATCACCGGCATCTGGGCCATCAGCTTTCTCGTCTTCCTTTTTCCGTCCACCGTCGTCGCCCTCCGCGCCCCAGCCTCGGCCCAAAGACGCGCCCTGACCATCACCGTCGCCGCCATCTTCGTCACTGTCTTCATATACGGCTTCTACCGCCTCGCCACCACCCCAAGCTCGCCCCGCGTCACGGTCGCCCTCATCGCCAGTGACGCGAAGCTCTCACCCGAAGGACCCGCCGCCGTCGCTCTTGTCCGCGCGTACGTGGGGCATTTTTCCGCGCTCGCCGCTCAAGGAGCCGAAGTCATTGTCGTCCCCGAAAAAATCGGCCGTATCCAGGGTGCCGATCTCATGCAGGCTGACTCCATCCTCGAACAGGCGGCGCGTGACAATCACGTAACCATCTTCGTCTCCTTCGAGCATCAACCCAATCTGCACGAGGCTCGACTCTACTCTCCCGACGGTCGTCTCGAGGCCACCTACGAGAAGCACCACATGCTGCCTCCCTTTGAGTCGCACCTGCTTCCCGGAACCGCGCGCCTTACCTTCGATCGACCAGACGATGACGGAGCAGAAGGGAAGTGGGGCGTCGAGATCTGCAAGGATATGGACTTCCCGCTCCTCTCCCGCCAGTACGCGAATGATGGCGCCGGACTGATGCTCGTTCCTGCCTGGGATTTCATCGCCGATGGCTGGCTGCACGACCGCATGGCCATCCTGCGCGGCGTTGAAAGCGGCTTCAACATCGCCCGCGTCGCCAAGCAGGGCTTGCTCACCCTCACCGATAATCGCGGACGCGTCTTGGCCGAGCGCAACAGCGACGCCCAGCTCCAAGACACTTCAGACCCGTTCACCACTCTTACCGGCAGCATTCCCGTCCGCAACGATCCGACACTCTACGCGCGCACCGGCGACTGGTTCGCCTGGCTCAATCTGGCCTTCGCCGTCCTGCTCTTTCTGCCCATCGGCCGCAAGAAAAGGGCTGACCTCCGCCCGCCCCTCTTATGCATCCAAGGTTCAGACTGATCGCTCCGCGGTCACAACTTTGAAAGTTGTTTGTCATTTCGGAACGAAGTTCTGCGGGGAAGGCCCAACCCTCTTGCCAACACCGTTAAATCGCGCCATGCTTAATACACCATGCTGGAGGCCCTATGAGAGGCTTCACGTGCAATAAACGGTTTTCGCCGAATATCCTCAGGCCCGCGTTCTTCTTATCCCTGATTCTTGCGTTATCCGTCTTCCCCGTGGCAGCACAGGTCTTCACCGTCACGCCCGAGGGCATCGACGGCAAATACCTCGACTTCCAGCCCACAAACATCGCGATATCCACCGTGCCACTCACCAATCACAACCGTGAGGATTTGCTCCGCTTCCTCCAGTCCGAGCAGGGCTTTGCCATGCGCCCCCTCCCCATCGCGACGCTCACTCTCCATGCCAACGGAAAAATGGAGCCGAGCGGTTCCGACTACGTCAACGCAATCCGTGAAAAAGGCCTCGCCACGAAGGCCGGCCAGCGCGTCGTCCTCACCGACATTAAGATCGAAAAGGACCGCATCCTTCTCGACTTCAACGGTGGTCCGGAACACAAGCACAAATTTCTGCGCCATATTTCCATCGGTATGGACCCGAATAACACCGTTCCCCTCGCCCGCGATGATCAACAGGCTCCATCCGGCACGCGCATTACGCTCATCTTTCCGAATGTCGTACCCGACATGACCGGCATGCAGGTCGAAGCACTGGTCAAGCCCATCGTCGACTTCAACCTCAAGACCCCCGTCCAGGCCTACACTGACACGCTGCCGCCCGCCCTGCGCAAATCCATCCTCGACCATCATGTGCTGGTCGGCATGAATACCGATATGGTGATCGGCGCCCTTGGCCAGCCGAAGAATAAGGTTCGTGAGCGCGAAGGCCAAATGCCCTTCGAGGAGTGGATCTACGGCGAGCCGCCGGAGCCAGTGCAATTCATCCGCATCAACGGCAACCGCGTCATCCGCGTCGAAATCGCCAAGGTAGGCGAGCCGCCTGTCATCCGAACCGAAAATGAAATGGGCGACTACTGGGACACGCAGCCCAAGCAGAATGTCCGTGTCGTCAAGCTTGGCGATGAGACCCCGACAAAGCCCGGGGCCGAGACCGCCCCGCATGCGCCACCCAGCCTGAGAAATCCCGGCGAAAAGCTGCCTGCTGATAGCCAGGCTGCCACGCCGCAAATGGGCCCGGTCCAGTTCCCCAAGGATAACCCCCAGACCGCGGGCCAAACGACAGCTCCGCCCACCCAGCAGCCGGCCAGTCAGCAGGGTGGCCAGCCGCAATCCACCCCATCGCAGCCCCCTGCTGACTCTTCCGACGAGCCTGCGGCTACTTCGCCGGCCCCGCAGCGACCGCCTCCGACTGCAAACCCCCTGCTCACGCCCGTGCGTCCGGCCGCGTAGCTCCGCTTCAACACGGCTCTGCATGATGTAAACTGGTAGAAGTGTGTCCGATGTTCTTCGCGTTCATCCCCATCACTCCTGCTTATCGTTCCCTGGCTGATCACCGATGATCCATCCCGATTCAGGATGCGGCAAGGGTAAAACGACGCGAAGTCGGGCCACCGTGTGCCTCCATGTGTGAGAGCCCATAAGAAATTCTGAGGAGATAAGCCTTCATGGCCAAGATTGCGAAGACCGCTGACCGTAAGAAAGTAATGGACACCACCAAGAGCACCGACTGCCCCAAGTGCAGCAAGCCCACCCGCATTGTCAAGCGGGTAAAGGACCGCGAGCGCGGTGTGCCCGGCGGAGTCTACATCTCCTGCTCAGCCTGCGACTTTTACGAAAAGCTCTAACCTAAATTAAGCCTTCAATCGAAAAGCCCGGTTTCGTGCCGGGCCTTTTCTTTGCCAGTCACCAATCTCCCCGCGTCCAACTAATGGCTAATGGCTAATGGCTAATGGCTTTCTCAGCACAACACCACAGCTGCCCCGTCAATCGTCTCCTTATAGACCGCATTCAGCGCCGCATTTACCTCTTCGAGGGCAAACAGCGTTGTCTTCGGACGAATCCCGATCTCCTGTGCCACCTTCAGAAAATCTCGGGCATCTTCGCGCGTCATGTTTGCTACGCTGCGCAGTTGACGCTCTCCCCATAACAGGCTGTCGTAATCGAACTGCGGCATTCGATCCAGATGGATCGCGTTAATCGCCACCGCTCCGCCCTTGCGCAGGGACGCGAGCGCGGCCATCACCACATCGCCGCTCGGCGCAAAGGTCACCGCGCAATCCAGCTGCTCCGGAGGCCGGTCCAGCGCATCCCCCACCCACGTCGCGCCAAGCTCTCGCGCCATCTTCCGGTGCGACTCGCCCCGGGTCGCCACGTACACCTCGCAGCTCCAGGCCTTCAATACCTCGATCGCCAGATGCGCCGACGACCCAAACCCGAACAGCCCCACGCGATCCCCGTGCTCGACGCCCGCGACCCGCAAGCTGCGAAAACCGATGATCCCCGCGCACAGGAGCGGAGCGAGCTCCTCCGGCTTCGGCTCCTCCGGTAGCGGCGCGCAGAAGTCCGCCCGCGCCACCGCATACTCTGCATATCCGCCATTCACCGTATAGCCCGTGAACACCGGATAATCGCACAGATTTTCCTTGCCTTTGCGGCACAACAGACAAGTGCCGTCCACGCCGCCCATCCACGAAACGCCAACCCGCTCGCCCGGTGTCGGAAACTCCGCAACGCCGTCGCCCAGGGCCGCCACCCGGCCCACAATCTGGTGCCCTGGAATCACCTCGTCCCGCAGCGGCTTCAGCTCGCCCATCGTAATGTGCAGATCCGTCCGGCAAACCCCGCAGGCCTCCACTCGCAGCAGGACCTCGCCGAATCCCGGCTTCGGTACTAGTCGATCTTCGACCGTCAGCGGATTGGCGTTGTCCCGCCCCGGTTGCCGCAGCACAGCAGCTCGCATCGTTCCGCTCATGAAACGATCCTCTCTATCCGCTCCCTCAACTCATTCATCTCTCGCCGCAGATCGGCCACCTCGGCCTCCAGCTGTGCAATCCGATCATCCCCGCGATCATTGCCGGAATTGCCCTCGACTCCAGCCCGCGCCATCTCTGCTGTCTCAACCTCGCCCGACAGCAGATGCGCGTACCGAGTCTCCTTGGTCCCCGGCTGCCGCGGCAGCGCCTTTGCCAGCGGAGGCTCCCGCTGCATCAGCCGTTGCAGCGCACCCAGCACGTCTTCGAGCTCCTCAAAGCGATGCATCCGCTCCGTGCGTCCGCGCAGCTCACCCGGAGTCTGCGGCCCCCGTAGCAGCAGCACGCACAGCACCGCCACTTCACCGCGCGTGAAGTTGAAGACCTCCTGCAGATGATGCTCATACTTGGTGACCCGGCTGTCCTCGCCGCGTCTGGGCCCGGCGAGCCTGTCGTCTTCCAGTCCATGCAGCGCCTGCCGCACCGCATCTTCGTCCAGATTCATCACCGGCTCGCGATTGTTCTTCTGATTGCAGGCATTCACCAGCGCGTTGAGCGACAGAGGATAGTACTCCGGAGTCGTAATCTCCTTCTCCACCAGCGCGCCCAGCACGCGAGCCTCAATTGCATTCAACAGAATCGCCACAAGACCGCCTTTCACCCATCCTGCCGCGGAGACACTGCGGTGCCCCACAGCCTGCCCTGAGCGCAGTCGAAGGGTCCCGATTCTCTCGGACGTGGGTTTTCGTGATCACTTCTTCGCCGCCTGCTCCACGCCAGCCAAAATCCCATCCAGACGAGCCCGGTCGTAATACCGCCCATCCGCCACAACTGCGAAGATCTTCCGTGTATGCCGAATATCCGCCAGCGGATTCGCATCCAGCACCACCACGTCCGCCACATTGCCCGGAGCCACCGCGCCCATATCGTCTTTCCCCAGAAACTTCGCCGGATTGCTCGTCGCCGTCGCCATCGCATCCATCGGAGAGAACCCCGCCTCGACAAAGTTGGCCAGCTCATCGTGCAGGCTGAACCCCGGCATCACATAAATCCCCGGAGCCGTGTCCGTCCCCGCCATAAACTCCACGCCGCCCTTGTGCAGCACGCCGATCATGTGCAGCATCTGCGCAATCTCCTGCCGCCGCACGCTCACTGGATCGGCCTTCAGGCCCGGCATCATCTGGTCATAGAACCGCTTCCACGTCACGTCGCGCCAGTAAGCCGGCACATACTTGTCCAATGGCTGATGCGAAAAATCCACCTCATCCAGCAGTCCGCCCTGCCGATTCCACACCATCGTCGGAACCAGCCAGGTATGCGTTCGCGCCAGCAGCGCAATCAACTCGCGACACTTCGCCTCGTCATAGCTGCTCAGCAGTAGCTTCGTGTCCTCCGTCGCGCCCGCCAGCAGCTTGTCCTCCTGGCTCGAACACCCCTCCAGAACCCCCATGAAGTGCTCGATGCTCTTCTGCCCGAGCGCCACTGACTCCGTAATCTTGATGTGATCCGGCACATGCCCCACAAAGGGCAAATCCTGCTTGTGCGCCTCCTCCGCCGTAGCCACATACGCGTCGTGAGAGATCACCGATTGCACCTTGATGAACTCCGCGCCCTGCGCCTTGAGCGAATCGACCGCTTTCACCGCATCCGCCGGAGTCGTCACCGGAGTCGAGCTCGGAAAACGCAGCTTCCCATCCGGCAGATACCCATCCAGCATTGGACCGGACACGACCATCCGCGGCCCCACAATCTCGCCCGCCGCAATCTCCTTCCGCCACGCAAAGAGCACCGGAAGATCCCCGCCCATATCGCGAACGCCGGTCACGCCATTCGCAATAAAGAGGGGCAGAATTACCTCGCGTCCGCGCGGAAACCAGTCTCCGAACGCGCTATGCACATGCATATCCCACAGCCCGGGAATCATGTATTTCCCCGAAGCATCCACAACCTTCGCCCATTCCGGAGCAGCGAATCCCGCGGCGCTCGTTACCGCCGTAATCCGCCCCTCGCGAATGACGACGGCCCGATCCTCCTCGACCGATGACGTTCCAGGATTGATGACCGTGACATGCAGAAAGACCAGCATCCGCGAGCGCGGCACAGACTGCGCGCTCAGCAGGGAAGAAGCGGCAACTACAACCGCCAGGAGAAAAATTCGGTGGGGATGGCGAAACATGTGCCGCGATTCTATCCGCCTGCCTGGGGTCCTGCCAGCGATTTATCTAAAGCGTCACCACGGTTAGTCCGGGAATGCGCTGAAAGTGCTTCACGTTGGCGGAAGCCACATCGAAGCCAAGATGCAAGGCTGTGGCTCCGATCACCAGGTCTTCGAATGCGATGACATTGCCCACGTCCGCTTGCTCGCCCTCGATGCGTCCAGCAAGCTGCGCGATCTCCAGTGAGACCGGATGCACGATCAGGCCCTGGAAGACACCATCGGCGAAGATGCGTCGCCGTGCGCGGTCGGCATCGGTTTTCGCCCGATAGATGCCGTGCGTCAGTTCCACAGCGCTGATAGCGGATAATGCGATATCCACTTCGCCGTACTCGGCACGCACCCGACGAAGAATGTCTTCGATTGCCTCGCCCCGCCGTTCGCTCGCGATCAGAACACTCGTATCCAGTAGCAGCCCCAGGAGACTTACTCCCATCCGGCGAAATCGCGCGGTTTGCGGTTACGTACGATCTCTTCCAGGTCCGCAGCGAAATCAGCACCCATCACCGGCTTATATCCCAGCTCTCTTGAGCGGGCCTCAGCCAACGCGATTGATTCGGAGATAGATCGGCGAGTGGGAGCGGGAGCGCGCAGCACAGCTACCGTCAGCCGGCCATCTTCAATGACAACCTCTGCGCCCGCGCGCACGCGAGCCAGTAGCCCCGCGAAATCGCGGGCTGCTTCATCCGCTGATACGTGGATCGTTGCCATAGGTTTGATCATACTAGGGTTGGATCAGCTTGTGGCTCGTCCTTCGCGGAGCGAAAGATGAAAAACCACCAGAACGGAGCAGCCCCGCCATCATGAAAGCGGAAGTATCAGATTTTCGCTGCGGGCGCGGGCCGCTGGAGAACCTCGTAGTTGTCTCCGTAATAGAGCTTGTTCTTCTCTGATTTGTTTTGGGACACGGTTGGATTCAACGTAGCACAGCGCGTCGAGATGAGTGAAGCGGCAATCAGGGCCGAGATGAAGATGTTGGTATCTGCGACTACGCGAATCATCAGCGCCGGGTGCCCCTTAGCCTGCCCCTGAGCGAAGCCGAAGGGTCCGGATTTTCGGACGTGGGTCCATGTCTTGGCGACGAGTCCTCGTGTGTTCGAGCTCTCAATCAGCGATCGAATCAAGACAAACCTTCGGCCTTGCGCAGCGTAGAAGCCCCGGCGTTTAGCCCGGGGGCAATGCGCGCTTAGCTCTATTGGGCCTTAGCCATCGCGAAAAAATTGACGAGATTGCCGTCGGGGTCGCGGAAATAAATCGAACGGGTCCCCAGGGTTGTGTCGTCGGGGGTTTGACCCACGTTTTCACGATCCCCTGAAGTCTCGCGTATTCCCAATCCGGGTCCGCCACTCGGAACTCCAGGATCACGCTTCTGTTCGCCGACGATTCGGCGGAGCCCGGGATATATTTCTCCTGTGCTCGTGCGTCAAAGATCGCCAGCACCCCCGTACCTGTTCTGAATTCAGCGTAGCTTTCGCCGTCGAACTTCGGCGGGATTCTCAGAACCAGTTGGTAGAAAGCAGCGAGCGACCGGACGTCGTTTGAGATCAGGCAGGTGTTAATCAGCACCGGGTATTGGCCCGACGCCGCGGCCGGAGCGGCAGTAGAAACTCCGGAACGAGCCTGCGACAACGCAATCAGGCCTGCCAATGCCACAATGAACAACCCAGCCCCAAGGATCGTTTGTTTCATTGCACATTCTCCTCGATGTGGGGTTAGGACCCCGCTTTAATCGCATCCATGAATTGACGGACAGTTATGATTGGTATGCCTTCATAGACGCTGAGCTTCAGCAGATGCCGATCACCGCTCACAATATAGTCGGCTCTGCCTGTTACGGCACACTCCAGCACGCGATTGTCATCGGGATTGTCACTGACAACCTCAAGAGCAACATTCGGTTTTACGACCACGGCGCAATCTTCCAGCTTTGCCCGTATCGCATCCGCGTCTTCAGGTGACACCTCGAACTTGAGACGAAGTTTCTCGTCAAGCTCATCGACAAGCTCAGGAGAGGTCACCAGGACAATCGACCGCAGAAGAGCGAGGTCGAGAAAGGATCCGGGCAGGCCACCAAACATTAGGGCGGAGATGAAAATGTTGGTATCTGCGACTACACAAATCATCAGCGCTTGTCGCGCCTGAACTCATCGGACAGTCGCTCCACGTCTGCCTCAGTTTCTACCCCCAGCGCGTTGCCCTTGGCACGGGTGCGCCTGAGTAAGGCATCCCATTCCGTATCTTCAGCCATATAACGCCGCAATGCTTCTCGGAATAATTCGCTCATTGTGCGGTGCTCGCGCTGTGCAAAAGACTGCGCCTTGACCAGCAGGTCAGGGGGCAAAGTGATGGAGACAGTCTTGGCAACGCGCATACTTAACACTGTAAAACATTGCCAAGCAATGTCAAGGATGAAGGACTCCATCGATCAACAAGGGCGACGGGCTCATTCCCCGATATCTAAGAACAATTACGTGTCCTGTAGTCGCTTGAGAGGTATACACTTCGAGGCCCCTGACAAAAATGAAATTCAAGTCTTGTAAGGAGAAAGTACGCATGAAGCAAGCTATTAGAATCGCAGTCGCAGTATGTTGTTTCTCGCTGGTTGCCCTTGCCACGGCAAAGGCGCAGGTCCAGTACAGCCAGGGCCCGGTGGAGCGGATTGTCCTGGTTCACATTTTGCCCGGCCATTTCAATGACTTCATGGCCGATTTGAAGGCGAATATAGTGCCACTCTGGGATAAGGAAAAGGCCGCTGGGCTGATTCAGGGTTACCAGATGTTCTTCAACTCCACCAGCTCCGGCCCGGAGGACTGGGACTTCGGCTACTCGTTGACGTACACAAACATGGCGGCACTCGACGGCCTTCCCGACAAGGTCTATGACCTTCGCATGAAGCAGTACGGTGACAAAAGCGCTGAGCAGAAAGTCATCGATAAGCGGGTCGAAAACGTGCGCATAGTCAGCAGCATGCTGATCCGCGACATCACTTTGCGGTAGCCGGGCTCTGATCATTACTTCAATTCAATAAACGCCCTCAGAAGCTTGGCCGAGAATTTCCGCAAACCCGCTACAATAGAAATAGAGACAAGAAAGGGCCCGGTCTGCCATTGCAGCTGGGCCTTTCTCTTTGTCGCCTAAGTCCAGCAGAATCTGGGGCGGTGGCGTAAGTCTCCTGTTTTCAACGGCCGCGCGTAAGTGCTTTGCTATCTATGACAAACTCGCAAGATCCTTATTTTCTATGACTTACCAACGGCAACCGCCATGAAAGTCTTTTAGGATCTATGAATTACGCGCCAAAGGAATAAACGGGGGGAGGGGGGTACCGTCACTGCACCTCGACCAGTTGCTCAGTCTTCTCTGCCGACCTGTACCGCGACCGCACATACTCATCCAGAATCTTAGTGAAGTCCTGGACGATCATGTCCCCGCGCAGCGTGGTCATCAGCCGTCCGTCTACGTACACCGGAGCCACCGGCTCCTCAAACGTCCCGGGAAGGGAAATGCCGATATTGGCGTGCTTCGACTCGCCCGGCCCGTTCACCACGCAGCCCATCACCGCCAGCTTCAGCTCCTCGACCCCCGCATATTGCGTGCGCCAAACCGGCATCGACTCGCGGAGATAATCCTGGATCTGCTGCGCCAGTTCCTGGAAGAACGTGCTCGTCGTCCGTCCGCACCCCGGGCACGCCGTCACCTGTGGAGTAAAGCTCCGAATCCCGAGCGACTGCAGAATCTGTTGAGCCGTCAGCACTTCCTCCGTCCGGTCGCCGCCCGGCTTCGGAGTCAGCGACACCCGGATTGTATCCCCGATCCCCTTCAGCAGCAGCGGAGCCAGCCCCGCTGTCGAGGCCACGATGCCCTTCATGCCCATCCCGGCCTCGGTCAAACCAAGGTGCAGCGGATAATCGCACCGGGCCGCCAGCATCTCGTACACGTCAATCAAATCGCGAACGCCGCTGACTTTCCCGCTGATGATGATCTGATCGCGCCGCAGCCCATACCGCTCCGCCGCCGCGGCCGAATCGAGCGCGCTCCGGCACATCGCCTCCATCATCACGTCGCGCGCGTCAAGCGGCTCGGAGAGCTTCGAGTTCTCATCCATCATCCGCGTCAGCAGAGCCTGATCGAGCGATCCCCAGTTCACGCCGATGCGTACCGGCTTCTGGTTCTCCACCGCAACCTCGATCATCGCGCGGAAGTTATCGTCGTTCTTGCGCCCGACCGAGACATTGCCCGGATTAATCCGGTATTTCGCCAGAGACGTCGCGCAATCCGGATACTTCTTCAGCAGTTGATGCCCGTTGTAGTGGAAATCGCCCACAATCGGCACATCCAGCCCCAGCTTCGCCAGGCCCTCGGCGATATACGGAACCGCTTTCGCCGCCGCATCATTGTTCACCGTCACCCGAACCAGCTCCGAGCCAGCCCCAGCCAGTGCCG
>Ga0209040_10001131_pt1 | contig 20843 bp, 24 predicted proteins | sample BogFormECP12_OM3_FD_188240 | JGI IMG/M metagenome (GOLD analysis project Ga0209040, IMG submission 188240) | Bog forest soil microbial communities from Calvert Island, British Columbia, Canada - ECP12_OM3 (SPAdes) (version 2) | ecosystem: Environmental > Aquatic > Freshwater > Wetlands > Bog ...
TCGGCCGGGGCCTGGTCGCCGGGATGCCCAAACTACTCTCAGCGCTCTCAGCGGTCGGGACGGTGGCGATGCTCTGGGTGGGCGGCCACATCCTGCTAGTGTCATGAGTCATTAATTTCGACTCAGCTTGTTAGACTAGGTCGTGCCTACTCCGCATGCTGCTGAGATCGTGTTGACCGACGCTGAACGGGCCGAGTTGGAAGGATGGGCGCGGCGACGCACGAGCGCGGCGGGGTTGGCGATGCGGTCGCGAATTGTGCTGGCAGCTGCCGATGGTGAGTCGAACACGGCTCTGTCGCGCCGCCTGGATGTGTCGCGCTCGACAGCCAAGCGGTGGCGCAACCGGTTCGTGCAGGCCCGGTGTGATGGCCTGCTCGATGAACCGCGGCCGGGTCGGCCGCGCGCAGTTGGTGACGCCCAGATCGAGGCACTGATCACTGCGACGCTGGAAACCGCGCCGCCCGATGCCACGCATTGGTCGACGCGGTCGATGGCCAAGCATCTGGGGATGACGCAGTCGACGGTGTCACGGGTATGGCGGGCGTTCGGATTGGCTCCGCACAAACAGGATTCGTGGAAATTGTCCAAAGACCCGCTATTTGTGCAGAAGGTCCGCGACGTGGTCGGGTTGTATCTGAACCCGCCGGAATCGGCGCTGGTGTTATGCGTCGATGAGAAGACTCAGATCCAGGCGCTCAATCGGACCCAGCCGGTGTTTCCGATGTTGCCCGGGGCGCCGGCGCGGGCCAGCCATGACTACGTTCGGCACGGCACCTCCAGCTTGTATGCCGCTTTGGATGTGGCCAGCGGCAAGGTGATCGGCTCGCTACACGCCCGCCACCGCGCGCAGGAGTTCTTGGCGTTCTTGAAGAAGATCGACGCCGAGGTGCCGGCTGATCTGGACCTGCATGTCGTCTTGGACAACGCCTCGACCCACAAAACCCCTGCGGTGCAGCGCTGGCTGGCCGCCCATCCCCGCTTCGTGCTGCACTTCACTCCGACCAGTGCGTCCTGGCTGAACCTGGTGGAACGCTGGTTCTCCGAGTTGACCACCAAGAAACTACGTCGCGGCACTCACACCTCAGTGCGCCAACTCAACAAGGACATCCGCGCCTGGATCGACACCTGGAACGACAGCCCGCGTGCCTATGTCTGGACCAAAACCGCCGACCAAATCCTGGAAAGCGTCGGCAATTACTGCAACAGAATTAATGACTCACGACACTAGATGCATATCCGCGGCTCGAATCGTAGCGGCCCTCTGCCGGTGCGGCGATCGTCGACCAGGCGTGCTACAACGGCGCCGCAGCCCTGACCTGGGTGCGCTACGTGCGGCCGCCAGGGCGCACGTAAACCGATACCGAGGTGGCGGCAGCGAACTGCGGAGGCGCCGGTCAAGACGTGACTGCGTCGGGCAGCCGGGCGGCATGGGGGAAGGTAGCGACAGGTTTCTGACCCGACGGCACCTGCTGGCTCGGAGGCACACAAACGACGACGTGGACCGCTCGGCTGACGCCATAGTGCTTGCCGCACAGGCTCTTTTGTCACAGTGAGGCAACGGTCACATGGGAGCAAGTCAGCCGATAAACGCTCGGTACTCGTCTCCCGGCAGTGTGCGCCCGGAACGCGCCAAGCGTGGCCATAACCATAACTACGGCGCGGTGGCCGGGTTGGTCGCTGAGCGCTGACGTGCGTGCAAGGAACAGGAAGCACCCAACCGAAACACAGCCAGTCGCAAGCTTGCGCGACCATCATAAGAATCAGGCTGAGTAAAATAGGTGCAGGGAGGCGGTCGGTGACATCGCTGCGACAACGATCCGTGGCGAACACGCCCGGCTTAACCCAAAAAGCCCAGGTCACGAACGGCTCGATCTGGGTGTTCGCTGCCGCGACCCACTGCCAACCGGCCGGCCAGCACTACCGCCGTCGGCGGGAACAAGGGGACCGCCACGCTGCCGCGACACGCCACCTGTTCAACAGGCTCCTCGGGCAGCTCTACTACTGCCTGCAACACTGGCAAGCGTTCGACGAGAGCAAGGCCTTCCCACGACTCTCGATGCTGCCGCCTAACAACAACACGGCCGGGCCCCTCAAGTAGGTGAGCCACTTGTGGCTTGGCGGCTCAGTTGAAGTCGGGCTCGTTGCCGCCGCCGGACAAGCGCGGCTCGTTAACGAGTTCGATGACGAGCGGATGGCCGGTGTCGAACCAGTAGCGGTGCAGCTTCTCGATCTTGGTCCGTGTCGGCAGCCCACGCAGATGCAGGCTGGCCTCGGCGTAGTCCACCGGGTTGACGCTCTCGCAGATCGCAGCACGGGCTTGTTCCAACTCAGCTGGATCGATGATTTCCCGGGCGACGCCGTCGAAGGTGCCACCCCGAATGCGAAGCCTCACATGCGGGTTCGTACGGATATTCCACACCCAACTGGCTACAGCGCCGGGTCGCGTCAGCGCGAGGTGCGGCGGGACGAGCTGGACCAGGTAGGCGCGGTCGCCACGTCGGATGACGCGGATGCATTTTCGGCGCTGTTTGCCAGTCTTGCGACCGGTCGTCGTCAGCACGCCATAGCCGACAGGCGGCAACAGCGCGACAAGCGGCAGCATCACGGCACTGAGTATTTGTCCGTCTCGTGCGGTCCTAAGTAGCCGCCTGTGCTTCAACACCTCTGCCGCCGCGGCAGTACGAACCTCCACGGCCGGCCTGTTGTTGCCGTCCGCCGGTGCCGGATCATCAGTTGCCGAGTTGCTCACCCAACACATCCTCCACCATCAAGGACGGAGATTCACCACCAGCATTCGAGGACCAGAACCATTGCGCGGGTCCTTCAAGCGCGCACCTCTGGCCAGCGATGGGTTCGGATCATTTTCGTGAGAAAGGCGCAACTGTTGACTCTTAACGTGATCGGAGTGGTCACGACTCCACCACGGAGACCAGGGCGATCGTCCTCAGCGCGGTCACCGGGTGCAGTAGGAGCCCTTTGATGATGAGCTTGCCGGTGATGATCTCCCGCAGCACGGCCCGGCCCTCCGGGGTGAAGAATCCCACCGGCAGCAGACCGCCTGCCCTCATCCGCAGCTGCGTGACGTTCAGAATCTGTTCGAACGTTGCCTTGACGACGACGCTCGGCCTCCCGACGAGACCGTTGTAGACGACGGCGCCGTCGGGACCGAACACGATCGAACAGGCGCTGTCGGCGTCGGTGCTGTAAATCGTTACCGGACGGCTCATTTTGTGCGCCAGTGTGATACGCGACGGGAACCGGTCCAGATTCTGCCCCAGAAGGGTGCCGACGACGTGAGCGACACCGTTCGCGTCATCGCCGTCGTGGAGTTGGAAAGAGTATTCGTTCGCAACCGACGTCATACGTGCTCCCTGCCTCTTAGTCGTTGACGTGAAAGTTCGCATGTCTTGTGGTAATCGCCGCCGCCCCGCGTGCTTATCAGTGAGGGTTTTCGACAGCACGTTTCGTCGGTCATGTATTGAGGCTCGCTAGACGAGCAGGTCGTCGCGTCCCGCATTCTTCAGCACCTCGATGTAGACCGGGAACATGTGCTTGGTCGCCGGCAAAGCCATGACAAGCGTCGCCATTTTGCCTTCGAGGCCGATACTCTTGTTGTTGACCGCCACAAGTAGATTCACATCACCCTGCCAGAACCGGTTTGCCACCTCACACGACATCGTCAACGTTGCGTCTGCCGCGTCGTCGTAGTTGCCCTGGCCTGCACGGTGATTCGGCAAATCCATCAGCAGCACGCCGTCAGGATCAGTCGTGACCACCTTGATGATCCCGTCAAGGTTGCTCAGCTTCGGGGCAATCTTCTCATCGCTGAACGATCTTTCGAAGGTCAGCCCGATAAATGTGTAGAGATCATCGGCAGTTAGAGACACGGACATTCGTACTTTCCTTTCGACTTGAGGTGGAAACGCATGGCGACTTTCGGGTATATGTCGCTGCGCCGGACAAGATCTCGCGAACATCGTCGAGCTTGACTTGACCGGCGGTGATGGCGTCCAGGTGCCGGCTGCCGTCGATGACATGGCGCAGCAAGAAGTCGTAGTCGTCAATGGGTGCCTGATACATGGTCGTTCCTTGCTAGAGATGGATGTGACAGGTTCCGAGGCACCACTAGGGGCGCCTGCAGGCCAGCCCCGGGTGACTGACGGCGCATTGGCTGTGCCCCGGATCGCCGTCAGTGGGCCATCTCGTAAGGGACGGGCCTGTTTTCCTTGGTCCAGAGCTTTTCCATCTCGGACTCGGCCGGAGGCGGAATGAGCCCCTGGACGCGCCACAGGTCCAAGGGGGTCTCGTCGATGTGGACCTCCCAGTCGAAGCCGCGCTCCTTCACGAACGGCGCCAGCTTCGCCTCGATGACCAACATGCATAGTGCCCGCATCTCGGCGGTGTCCATCTGCCGGGCGATGTGGTCGACGCGGATTCGCACGAAATTGTTGGCCGCCTTTCCGCCGACGTAGATGTTGTTGGCGGGCTTCTCGTGGAAGAGAATTACAACGTAGAACTTGGGCAGGTTGACGAAGTCCACGTAGATCGAGGTGATCGCCTCGGCCAGCTGCTCCTTCTCGTCGTCGCTGAAGGCGTTCTCGGGGGTGAAGATGTCCCAGCAAGGCATTGCGTTCCTCCTGATTGATGGTGAATTTCGTTGGTTGACAAAGCGTGTGAGTTTGTCCCGGCGTGGTGTGCCGCACCGGGTGAGCGACTAGGTGGCCTGCGATGCGGCGCGCACGAAGGCCTCGATGGCTTCGTAGTCCGTGATGGCCCCCTTCGATGCGACGTGGTCGGGGTTGCTGCCGGCAAGGATCTTCTTGATGGGCGTCTCCAGCTTCTTGCCCGTGAGCGTGCGCGGGACCGCAGGTACCGCCGCGACGAAGTCGGGCACGTGGCGGGGTGAAAGTTCCACGCGGAGGACTGTTTTGATAGCATCGACGGTGTCGTCGTTCATCTCAAAGCCGGGGGCGAGTTGGACGAAGAGCATGAGCTTGCCGGGTCCCCCGGCGTTGTCTTCGAGGTGAACGACGAGGCTGTCGCGAACGTGGGGAAGGTCCTCGACGACGGCGTAGAACTCGGCGGTTCCTAGCCGCACACCACCACGGTTCAACGTGGCGTCGGAGCGGCCCTGGATGATGAAGCTGCGGCGGCTTGTGACGGTTACCCAGTCTCCGTGCCGCCAGATCCCCGGGTATTCGACGAAGTAGGACGACAGGTAACGGGCCATGTCGTGGTCGTTCCAGAACTCGACGGGCATTGAGGGCATAGGGGAACGGACGACGAATTCGCCAACCTGGTCGAGGACATCACGTCCCTCGTCGTCGAAGGCGGTGACGTCGGCGCCGAGGGCGGGGCCTGAAATTTCTCCCCGGTAGACGGGCAGCCAGGGGTTGCCCACCACGAAGTTGGAGCAGATGTCGGTACCTCCACTCATCGAGTTCACGAAGATGTCTGGGGGCAGTGCGCTGTACAGCCAATCGTAGGCCTCCGCGGGCAACACCGAACCGGTGATGCCGAGCGTCCTCAAAGCGGTGAGGTCGAGGCCATCAGCGAGAAGCATTCCCTCTTTGCGGCAAGCCATGACATAGGCGGGGCTGGTGCCAAAAAGGGAGACGCCGGCGTCCGCGGCCACTCGCCACAGCTGCGCCAGGTCGGGATAGAGGGGGTTTCCGTCCGTGACGACCAGGGTGGCCCCCAGCATGAGCGCACTGACCATGCAGTTCCACACGGTCCAGCCGGTTGTGGTGATCCACATGATTCGATCGTCAGCACGCGTATCAAGGTGCAGCGCATGCAGTTTCAGATGTTCGAGGGTGATCCCCCCGTGGCTGTGAACGACTGCTTTCGGCAGCCCCGTCGTACCCGAGGAGAACAGGGTCCACAGGGGGTGGTCAAAGGCCACCGGTTCGAATTCGAGGGGAATGTCGGTGCCCTGCTCCTGCAGCAGAGAGGTCCAGTCGAGGGCGTTTGTCACCTCGTGATTGCCGTACGCAATGCCGATCACGTGCTCGAGGGTGGGCAGGGCCGCCCGGATGGTGGCCAGTTCGGTGGATCTGTCCACGTCTTTGGCCCCGTACGTGTAGCCAGAGACCGCGATGAGGAGTTTGGGTTCGAGTTGGGCCAGGCGGTCGATGACACTGCGGGCGCCGAACTCTGGTGGACAGCACGCCCAGATAGCTCCCAGCGATGCGGCGGCCAGCATCGCGACTACGGCTTCGGGCACGTTGGGCAGGTAGCCCGCGACGCGGTCGCCCTTGCGGATTCCCAGCCGCTGGAATGCTGCGCGGGCCCGTCGGACTTGCTCGAAGAGGTCGCGGTATGTCAGCTCTACGGTGTCGCGGGACTGTGACCGTCCCTGGATCGCGACTCGGTTCGGGTCTTTGATTGATCCAAGGATGCGTTCTGCATAGTTCATTCGGGCAGTCGGGAACCACCGAGTTCCTGGCATTCGCTTGTCCGGCACGACCGAGTCGCCGGGCGGACCTGCGATGCCGAAGTACTCCCATAGCGAAGCCCAGAACCCGTCGATGTCGTCGACGGACCACGCCCACAGATCCAGGTACGTGTCGAAGTGTTGACCCCGACAGGCAAGCCATGAGAGGTACTTGCCGAGTCCGGTCTCGGCGAGCTCTGATCGCCCAAGGGCAGGTCGCATGACGGCGCCGTATTCAGTGGCAACCGGTGCCGGTCGTGTCTGAACTGCGTCCATTGGTGTGTCGCCATTCCCTGGTCTTGTTGGTGTCAGGTTGAGCCTGAGTAGGGCCCGGTTGCCGGCGTCGGTGCGCACGCAGGCAGCCCGGCGCCTTCTCAGTCGTAAAGGTGCTTGATGAAGTGCTCTCGCGCCGCCAGCGCGCACACCTCGAACCCTTTGCCGGTGTACACGTCGAAATGGCCGCCAGGGACGACAAGGAGCCGCTTTGGTTCGCGGGCCTGCTCGTAGGCTTCCAGGGCGAGCATGTACGGTGCCACCACGTCGTCCTCGGCCACAATCATCAACAGCGGTGTCGGCGCAATCCGACCGATGTAGCTGCTGGGGTCGTACTCGGTAACCAACTCCAGGCTCCGGACCGTGACCTCGTTCTTCCAGTTAGGTGCTCGCGACGCCGCGGTCTTGCTGAACCACTCGTAGGTGTCGGTCGACGGCATCAACGCCTGTTCCGTCGGGTCAGCCGCAATGACCGGCATCGTCGTGGGCTCTCCGCCGGCGAATCGGTGAAGTCGGTCTGCGTTGAGTGCCTCACGGATGTGCGGGATGAAGTCCGGCCGAATCGCGCGGCTCAGCGTGCGTGGCCCTGAGATGAAAGGCACCTGCGAGACAGCGGCTTTGACCCTCTTGTCGATCGAGGAGACGGTGAGGACGTGGCCGCCGGTGAAGCTTGAACCCCAGACGCCGACCTTGGCCGCGTTGACGTCAGGACGGGTCGAGGCGTACGAGATCGCGTTTCGGTAGTCGCGGTACTGGAGGACGGGGTCCACCTCTTGCCGGGGCAGCCCGTCGCTGTCACCGAAGTTGCGGTGGTCGTAGGCGAGCACGTTGAGGCCAGCCTCGGCGAAGTAGGCGGCAAAGTCGTCAAGGTGCATCTCCTTGACGCATGTGAGCCCATGCGCCATGACGACCACTGGTGCGGGTCCCGGTGTCGGTGTGTCCTCGGCTGGGTAGAACCAGCCCCGGAGGGTGACACCACCCTCCCCTTCGAATTCGATGTCTTCACGAGTCATTCTGATGTCCACTTCACTAGCTGTTCGTGCGGAGCGCCGGGCGTCCGCGCTGGGGTTGGTCAAGCTGGGCCGTGCGTAGCGCGTTCGATGTCCAAGCGGTCACATCTGCAAGATGTGTTGACCTGGAGCAGGTTCGGCTAGCTTTCGATCTCGAGGGCGCGCGCTCTGCAGGTCGTAGCGATGCCCGTGTAGAAGGTCGCCCTGGTGTTCGACCGTGAAGAGTTCGGTAGCCACAAGTGCCGGCCTTCCTGTTGTGGGTTCACTCACACAGTTAAGAACGGATGAGCGGCGTCTGATAGGACGATCGCGCCCCGCCCTGGTACAGGAGTGCCACGGTCCACGAACGCCGCCTGCGGTCAGCCAAGTACCCGAATCACAGAGACCTCTGGGCTTTCGGAGTGCTCAGCCGGTAAGGCGCTGGCACACACCGTGAAGCAGGAGAGGTGTCACTACAAGCGCGAGCAGCGATCCGTCCTGTACCTGTGACGACTCAACGATCAGTACGACGGCCAAAATTCGCTCGCTCGGTTAGCAATGGCCCCGGGGTGAGGACCTCGTCTATTGGCATTCGTGAGGGGAATGAGTTCCACATCGTGTGGTGGGACCCTAATCATCTGGAACGACAAACTCGTCGAGACACCAGTAGCCGACGCTCAATCCCTCGCGGGTGTCGTGGCTTCCCTCGCGACGACGACGGTGCGTACCTGAAGTACGCGAACGAAGATCAGTGCCGCGACCGCGCAGCCGTCGGAGCGGCTCTTGTTTGGAGCCGACCAGACAGCCGGTGCGCCTCTCGGAGCAGTAACGTCCCGAGTTCGTGGATGCGGCCTGATTTGAATCGTGTCTCGACGCCGGTGAGGCTCAGCGCCCAGCCGGGCCGGCCACTCTGGTCGAAGACCGCGGCCCCGATCCCCCAGCTCCCTTCTACGATGAGTGCCGGGTTCACGGCGTAGCCGGTCGTGCGTGTCGAGTCAATCCGGATGCGTACTGCTGCTTCGGAATGACCGACACCCCAGTCTGATTCGAGATGCACGCGGGCGAAGAAGTCGTCGACATCCCGCGACGGCAGGTGGCTGAGTATCGCGAGGCCAGCCGACGCCACGCCGAGGGGAAATCGCCTGCCCTCGTGAAGAACGTGTGAGCGCAGCGGGAAGCTGCCTTCTTCGCCTAGCACGCAGACGGTTTCGTCACCGCGGCGCGCGGACACGAACGCGCTCTCCCCCGTGTCTCTCGCCAACCCAGTAAGTATGTCGCGGGCCTGCTCGGTGATGTCATAGCGGCGGGCGGCGCTGACCCCCAGCAGATACAACTCCGGGCCCAACGACCACCGCCCGGTCGTCGCGTCGCGGTCGATCAGCCCCTGCTGTGCGAGTGCAACGAGCATTCGGTGTGCTGTGGGACGGGCGAGCCCGGCTGCTTTTCCCAGCTGGGTGGTCGAGGACCCGTCCTGGTCGGACGCGCTGACAGCGCGTAGCAACGCGCCGACACGCGCGATCACCTGGGGGCGGTGCCCATGTTCCATGCCGGTCAGGATAGTCGTTCATTCAATGAACGTGCAGCTGCCTGATGATCGCCCCATGAGCACTTCCCGGCAGGCCACTACTTAGCAATTGCATGATCTGTCAGCTCTGTTGTTCACTCGATCAGGGATCGACGCGTGGTCGATCAGTGAACGAGAATCAGGAGCACGATGGGATCGAAGGTGTACGCGTCGACCGCCGGTGCAGTTGCAGACATCGCTGACGGCGCCACGCTGGCGGTGGGCGGGTTCGGCCTGTGCGGTATTCCCGACGCGTTGATCGAAGCGATCGCGGAGTCCGGTGCCGCTGCGCTCAAGATCTATTCGAACAACTGCGGCGTCGACGGTCAGGGGCTGGGTGTGCTGCTGGCCCTTGGACGCATCCGCCGCGTCACAGCCTCCTATGTCGGCGAGAACAAAGAATTCGCCAGGCAGTACCTCGCCGGCGAACTCGAGGTCGAGTTGACTCCGCAGGGAACGCTCGCCGAACGGCTACGGGCCGGTGGCGCCGGGATACCTGCATTCTTCACCCCCGCGGGTGTCGGTAGCCCCGTCTCCGACGGCGGTCTGCCGTGGCGTTACGCCGCTGATGGTTCGGTCGCAGTGGCGTCCCCACCCAAAGAGACTCGCATGTTCGGCGATTTGCGCTATGTCATGGAGGAGGGGATCACCGCCGACTACGCCCTCGTGCACGCCGAAGTTGGTGACACCGACGGCAACCTCGTCTTCAACAAGACAGCGATGAACTTCAACCCGCTCGCCGCGATGGCTGGCCGGATCACCATCGCGCAGGTCGAGCACCTCGTCAATCCCGGAGACATCGACCCGGCGGCAGTGCATCTACCGGGAGTGTTCGTCCAGCGCATCGTGCACACCGGGGTGCAGGACAAGCAGATCGAGAAGCGGACCGTCCGCCCGGCAGAGGGAGTAAACCGATGAGTGCCAGGACCACCGTCACAGGCTGGACGCGCGATCAGATGGCCGCCCGCGCGGCGGCGGAGATGATCGACGGCGAATACGTCAATCTCGGCATCGGTCTGCCCACACTCATCCCCAGCTTTCTCAACGATGACGTCCGTGTGACATTGCACTCGGAGAACGGCATTCTGGGCACCGGGCCGTACCCGTCAGACGAGGCGGTCGACGCCGACCTCATCAACGCGGGCAAGGAGGCCGTCACCGTCAATCCCGGTGCGGCGTACTTCGATTCGGCGCTCTCCTTCGGCATGATCCGCGGCGGCCACATCGACACCGCGGTCCTCGGTGGCATGGAGGTATCGAAAACCGGCGACCTCGCCAATTGGATGGTGCCCGGCAAAATGGTCAAAGGAATGGGCGGGGCGATGGACCTGGTGCACGGCGCTGCACGAGTTATCGTCGTGATGGAACACACCGACCGCAACGACAACCCGAAAATCGTTGACGCGTGCACATTGCCGTTGACCGGACAAGGCGTCGTCGATCGCATCATCACCAACATGGGCGTCATCGACGTCGTTGGGGACGGAACCCTCATCCTGCGCGAACTCGCGCCTGGCGTCACAACCGGCGACGTCATCGCAGCCACCGGCACACAGCTCGCGGTGGAACTGTCATGACAGCACCGAGAACTTCCGTCATCGTCGCTGGAGCTAGAACTCCAGTGGGCCGGTTGATGGGATCGTTGTCCCGCTTCTCCGGCTCCGACCTCGGCGGCATTGCGATCAAGGCGGCGCTGGCCAAGGCGAAGATCTCCGGCGACCAGGTTCAGTACGTCATCATGGGCCAGGTGCTCACCGCGGGCGCCGGCCAAATACCAGCGCGACAGGCAGCCATTGCCGGCAGCATTCCGATGTCGGTACCCGCCCTGACAATCAACAAGGTGTGCCTGTCGGGTATCGACGCGATTGCTCTGGCAGATCAGGCAATTCGGGCGGGCAGCTTCGACATTGTGGTGGCCGGAGGCCAGGAGTCGATGACGCGGGCGCCGCACATGCTGGAGAAGTCCCGGTCCGGTTTCAAGTATGGCGACGTGACGTTGAGAGACCACCTCGCCTATGACGGGCTGCACGACGTGTTCACCGACCAGGCGATGGGTGCGCTGACCGACAGCGCCAACACACTCAGCCGCCAAGATCAGGACGAGTTCGCGGCCGCCTCGCATCACCGCGCGGCTGCGGCATGGAAGAACGGGCTCTTCGACGACGAGGTCGTGCCGGTGTCCATCCGCCAGCGCAATGGCGATCCCTTGGTGTTCGCCGAGGACGAAGGCATTCGCGCCGGCACCTCCGTCGAATCCCTCTCAGGTCTGCGGCCGGCGTTTTCCAGAACCGGCACCATCACCGCGGGCAATGCCTCACCGATCAACGACGGTGCCGCAGCCGTCGTGGTGATGAGCAAGGTCAGAGCAACAGAGCTCGGACTGGACTGGCTCGCCGAGATCGGTCCGCACGGCATGGTGGCCGGACCCGATTCAACGCTGCAGCAGCAGCCGGCGAACGCGATCGCGGCCGCCTGCGCACAGGAAGGTATCGATCCGAAATCGCTGGATCTCGTGGAAATTAATGAGGCGTTCGCCGCGGTCGGTATCTCGTCGACACGCACACTGGGCCTCGACGCGTCGCAGGTGAACGTGAACGGCGGCGCGATCGCGATCGGACATCCACTGGCGATGTCGGGCGCCAGAATCGTCTTGCACCTCGCGCTGGAACTCCGCAGGCGGGGGGGCGGGATCGGCGCAGCCGCGCTCTGCGGGGGCGGTGGACAAGGATCGGCGTTGATCGTGCGTGTTGGCCCCTAAAGCGTGTCGAACAACGGTGTTTGGTTGGTCGGCACCGCCCTTCTGGGCTTCGTCGGTCATCCAATGGACACAGCGGCGACCGCGACCAACGGGGTCTGGCTCCAGAGGAGCGTCATCCCTCGGCAGAGGTGATGGCGGCGAGCTGGTTGATGCTGCTCGCAGCGGCCCGAGTCGTAGCTGGGTGGACCACGCCGTCGCCGAGCTCCCTCGCGGTGACCGGGCCATCGGGAAACTGGCGTTGCTGACCGCGCTGGCCCCCTACCAAGTCGATGCCGATGTGATCGAGTCCGCACGGCGCCAGGGCGTCGACGACACCGCACTTGTCGAGCTCACAGCGTGGGCGAGCCTGGCGTCTGCCCGACGGGCGGGTCGCCGGTATGCGGAGGCGAACCGGTGATCATGCCGGAAGCTCGCGACGGGGCCACCTGACCACGGCCACGCCCAGTGACCGCAGCTGCGCTCCGAGGACCGTGGCGCGCGTGTACCAGTATCGGGCGCGCTCGTTCTATTACGGAGAGATCGTCCCTTCCTACTGTGAGGTGTCGCCGCACCACAACCTGAACGGCCCGGGGCGCGCCGGCTGACCAACTCGCAAACCTGGAGGTACCACGTGGACACCGATACCCATTCGCCTGCCGCACACTCAACAGGATCATCGTCAGAGGCACCGCCGATCCGCGCCACGGTCTACGTCGGTCGCTGGCCCCACGTCCCGGCCGATGACTGGCCAGAGATCCCGAGCGGCACCTTCTCGCCCACCACCTCGACCCTCGTAAGCGGCCCGACCGAGGCGGTTCTGATCGACGCCCAGTACCTCAAGGACGACGTCCGGGACCTCGGCGACCTGATTGAGCGCACGGGCAAGAAGCTCACGACGATCTACATCACCCACGCTCACGCCGATCACTACCTGGGCTTTGGCCCGCTCTTGGAGCGGTTCCCGGACGCGAAGTGCGTGGCGCTACCCCACGTGATCGACTCCATGAAGGCAACCATGGACATGCAGATCGAGCAGTGGAAAATACTGTTCGGCGACGCGTGTGTGATGGCGGGGCCGCTGCCGGACCCGATCGAGGGCCGCACGCTGCACGTCGACGGTTCGCCGCTGAACATCATCGAGGTGAAACAGGCCGACATCCACCCCACGACCGTGGTCCACATCCCCGAGATCGATGTCGTAGTGGCCGCTGACTCCATCTACAACGAGATCCACCCGATGCTGGGGCTGTCGACGCCCGAGGAGTGGCAGGACTGGCTCGAGACCGTAGATCTGGTGGAGAAGCTCCGTCCCCGGATGATCGTGGCCGGCCACCGCAGGCCCGACGGCGACGACCACGCGACGGACACCATGATCGCCCAAACCCGCGCCTACATCAAGGATTTCGCGGCTGCCTACGAGGTCGCGAAGGACGCCGAAGATCTGGTTGCCACCATGACGGCGAAGTACCCCTATCACGGCAACCTCTGGACACTGCAGTTCTCCGCCATGGGCGCCATCATGCTTCGCGACAGCGGTAGCTCAGCGGCGGACCTCGTGCGATGACCTGGTCGACCAGGGCCCACCAGGGTCCTGGTCGACAACAGAAGGGCCGGTTGGGTTTTGCGGGCTTGGCGTGCCGGCGGCGTCGATTCGTCACAGTGACGCTGCCGACCCTCTGGCCGTCGCCGCGGCACAATTCGTCGAAGCCACCCGCCGTTAACGCGATCGGCGACTAATTCCCCGGCGCTGCACGGACAGCTGCTCGGCAGCCTTCGCAGACCACCTGGCCCAGGCCTGCTCGGTTTCAATACCTGCCTGAAGAATGAGGTATTGGAGCCGTTCGCGGCGCGTCTTCAGGGGGCGGTCGAAGTCACGGTCCTCAATGCGTCGGTAGGTCTCCAAAAGCGACCGATGGTAGTCCACATGCCGTCGTAACTGGTCGCTCATGTCAATGCCGCCCAACGCGGCGGCGGCACGCAGCCGCACCAGGAGTGGATCCCTGACTGGCACCGGCTCTTGGCCTTCGAGAACCCATCGCCGTAGGTATTGCTTGCCGGCCTCGGTGATCTCGTACGTGCGAGGGGCACCCCTGCCCTTCTCCTGGCTGGCGGTCAGTCGGATCAGTCCCTCGTCGGCCATGCGCCCGAGTTCACGGTAGATCTGCTGATGGGTGGCATCCCAGAAGTAGCCGATCGACCGGTCGAATCGGTTGGTCAACTCCCTTCCGTTTGAGGGTCGCTCCATGAGCGCCGTCATGATCGCGCAGCGCAGCGACATCTGACCACTGACCTCCGTTGACGTGATGGTGACGACCAGCGCGGTCAACTGTACCCACCGCGCGATCTGCCGATTTGTGCAACATGTTGCATAAATGATACACTGCAAGGGCCGTGCCGCACTCGAGTCACCAGCAAAGGACGAGATCAGCAATGACCCCCTTTCCCAGGCTGTTCGAACCGCTCGCCATCGGATCGATGACATTGCCGAATCGAGTGGTGATGGGCTCCATGCACCTTGGCCTTGAAGAAGTCGACGACGGATTCGAGGCGATGGCGGCGTTCTACGCAGAGCGCGCGCGGGGCGGCGTTGGTCTCATCGTTACCGGCGGCATTTCCCCAAACCACGCCGGAAGGCCGTTCGACGTGGGTGCCACCATGACGTCAGCGCAAGACGTACAACACCATCGGCTGGTGACACGCGCGGTTCACGATGCCAGCGGCCTCATTGCGCTGCAGCTTCTCCATTTCGGCCGGTACGCCAAGCACGCCGACCTCGTGGCGCCCAGCGCGATGCGGGCCCCTATCAACAGTTTCGTTCCCCGAGAATTGAGCCCCGCCGAGATCGAGCGCACCATCGACGACTTCGCGCAGGCGGCAGTGCTCGCCCGATCTGCCGGCTACGACGGTGTCGAAATCATGGGATCCGAAGGATATTTGATCAACCAGTTCCTGGCTCCTCGTACCAATCGCCGCACCGACGAATGGGGCGGCGACCTCGACGGCAGGGCCCGCTTCGCGATCGAAACGGTGCGCCGCGTCCGAGACGCAGTCGGGGATGACTTTCTGATCCTGTTCCGGGTCTCCGTGGTTGATCTGGTACCCGACGGCGCGACTTTCGCCGAAACCGTTTCTCTGACTCAACAACTCGAGAAGAGCGGAGTGTCGGCTCTCAACACCGGAGTCGGTTGGCATGAGTCGCGCATTCCCACGATCGCATCTGCCGTCCCCCGTGGAGCGTTCAGAGATTACACCGCCAGGATCCGTGCAGCGGTGAACATTCCAGTTATCGCGAGCAACCGCATCAATACCCCGGAGCTTGCCGAGGAGATGCTGGCAAGTGGTTGCGCGGACTTGGTGTCTCTAGCCCGTCCGCTGCTGGCCGATCCGGAATTCGTGAGCAAAGCCCACACTGGTAGGGCGCACCGCATCAATACCTGCATCGCCTGCAATCAGGCGTGTATCGACCATACGCTGGGTGGAAAGATCACGACCTGCCTGGTGAATCCTCGCGCCGGCCACGAACTCACGCTCAATATCACTCCGCCGCGCGCAGCCAAGCGCATCGGCGTGGTGGGAGCCGGACCGGCGGGAATGGCGTTCAGCGCGTTCGCCGGCCGACGGGGTCACCGCGTGACCCTGTTCGAAGGCGAATCCACCTTAGGGGGACAGTTCGACCTTGCCCGGCGCATTCCAGGAAAGTCGGAGTTTAGCGAGACGATCAGGTACTTCGAGGGTGAGCTTCACGAGGCCGGGGTCTCGATCCGCCTCAGCACACGCGCCACCGTCGACATGCTGTTGGCGGAGGGTTTCGACGAGATTGTCATCGCGACCGGAGTCAGACCGCGCCCGCTACTGATACCCGGCGCGTCGAATCGTTCAGTAGTGAGGTATCTCGACGTTCTGCGCGGTACGGCATCGATCGGTCAACGGGTCGCCATTATCGGCGCCGGCGGCATCGGCTTTGATGTTGCCGAGTTCATCACACACCAGGAATCGCAGGATGGAGACGGCCGCGACGCGTTCTTTCAACGCTGGGGTGTTGAGGTCGATCCACACGTTCCCGGCGGGGTTACCGCAGCGGCGGATCAGCCATCCCGACGCACCGTTCACTTGCTTCAACGTAAGCAAGAAAAGCTCGGGGCTCGGCTCGGGTTGACGACAGGATGGATCCACCGCGCCGAGCTCGCGTCACGCGGCGTTCGGATGGTGTCGGGCGTGACCTACGACTCCATCGACGACGACGGCCTGCACATTACGGTGAACGGCCGCGCGGAGACGCTGGACGTGGACACCATCGTCGTGTGCGCGGGTCAACTTCCGCAGCGCGACCTTCACGACGAGTTGGTCACGCTCGGCGTGCGCGTACACCTGATCGGCGGCGCATCGGTCGCTGCTGAACTGGACGCCAAGCGCGCGATCCGCGAGGGCACCGAACTGGCCTCGACGATTTAGCCAAGTACACACCGAAGATGGAGCTGAGGATGCCACAAACACGCCACGGGGCGGCAACGACACCGACCGCCGCGGAGTTACGCACGGCCGGGCTGAGCTTCTCCGCAAGAGATTCTGTCGCCGAAATAGTGCTGTGCAATCCGGCGCGGCGCAACGCGCAGACACCCGCGATGTGGCGGGCGCTGGCAGCGCTTGCGCGTGCGATGCCTGCCGACGTTCGTGTTCTGGTCATTCGCGCCGAAGGGCCCAGCTTCTCCGCCGGGCTGGATCGGTCGATGCTGGACGAAGCCACCGACGGTGAGACGGTTGCCGGTCTGATCCATGGCACCGATCTGGCCATGGCGCGCACGATTGATGAATACCAGGCGGGATTCACGTTTCTGCGTGATCCGAACTTCATCTCCATCGCCGCGGTGCAGGGCCACGCCATGGGTGCCGGGTTCCAGCTCGCGCTGGCCTGTGACATCCGGATCATTGCCGAAGACGCGGTTTTCTGCATGAAAGAGACTGCCCTCGGGCTCGTACCAGATCTCACGGGCCTCACACCCCTCGTACGGCAAGTCGGCTACGCGCGCGCGCTCGAGATCTGCGTTCAGGCACGCAATGTCGATGCCCGAGAAGCGCTCACGTTGGGCCTCGCGCACAGCGTGGTGCCTACGGAGGACCTTGAGCGAGAAGTCGATACGCTTGTCGACTCCCTCCTGCAATCTGATGCCGACGCCGCCCGAGAAGTCAAGAAACTTCTGCAGTCAGCCGAGACCTTGGATCTGGAGCATCAACGCCACCTCGAAGGCGCAGCCCAGATGAGGAGACTGCGTGCAATCGCCGCCAATCGAGATCTGCCCAAAGCCTCCCTATGACGCCGCGTGATGTGAACGCGCATTGCCTTACTACCCAAAGCGGTTGAGATATCGGTGAATCCGTCGTTCGACTTGTTCAAGCTGCCCGGCGAACACGTGGACCTTCGAAAGGCGCTTCGTGACGTGTGCGCGCGAGAGATCGCGCCCTACGCGGCCGACGTCGACGAGCACGCCCGGTATCCAGAGGAGGCGTTGAGGGCGCTCAACAAGGCCGACTTCTCTGCGATCCATGTACCCGAGGAGTACGGCGGGCAGGGCGCGGACGCCGTCGCCGTTTGTATGGTGATCGAAGAGGTCGCACGCGTGTGCGCGTCATCGTCGATGATCCCGATCACCAACAAACTCGGCACAACCGGTCTGATTCTGCGCGGCAGCGAGGACCTCCAAAAGCAGGTGCTTCCGGCCGTCGCTGCGGGCGCGGCGATGGCTTCCTACGCGCTCTCTGAACGCGGGGCCGGCAGCGACGCGGCGTCGATGCGCACCCGCGCCCGCGCCGATGGAGACGATTGGGTGCTCAACGGATCCAAGTGTTGGATTTCCAACGGCGGCCGCTCTGTGTGGTACGCGGTGATGGCGGTCACCGATCCCGCCAAGGGCGCCAACGGCATATCGGCGTTCATGGTCCACCGGGACGACGAGGGCTTCACCGTCGGCTCGAAGGAACGCAAGATGGGCATCAAGGGCTCACCGACCACCGAGCTGTACTTCGAGGAATGCCGGATACCCGGTGACCGGATCGTCGGCGAGCCCGGTACTGGTTTCAAGACCGCGCTGGCCACACTCGACCACACCCGCCCGACCATCGGTGCGCAGGCTGTCGGCATCGCACAGGGCGCGCTGGACGCTGCCATCGCATACACCAAGGAACGCAAGCAGTTTCGCCAACGAATCAGTGACTTCCAGGCGCTCCAGTTCATGCTGGCCGATATGGCGATGACATCGAGGCAGCGCGGCTGATGGTGTACACCGCCGCGGCGCGGGCCGAACGCGGCGAACCTGAGCTCGGATTCCTGGCCTCAGCATCGAAGTGCTTTGCCTCCGACGTGGCCATGGAGGTCACGACCAATGCTGTCCAGCTATTCGGCGGATACGGCTACACAGTCGATTTCCCCGTCGAGCGATTCATGCGCGACGCCAAGATCACCCAGATCTACGAAGGCACCAACCAGATTCAGCGCATGCTGATGGCCCGCGCACTCCTGCGTTGACCCAGCACCGCACTGGCCGGCGATGCGCCGCTGGACGGACACACTCCATGCCCTGCCGATGGCCTTGTCTGGCCATGTTGGAGGTCAGGTGAGTCCGTGGGCTTCGCGGTAGTCGCCCGGCGGCAACGACATTTCTCGACGGAATTCTCGACCGAAGTGGCTGGCGTCGCAGAACCCCCAGCGGTGCGCGATGGCCGCGATCGACAGGTTGGTGTTCACCAGGTCGGCTCTGGCAGCGGCCAGACGGTGCTGTCGGACGACCGATCCGACGGTGTCTCCGGTGGCTGCGAATGCTCTATGCACGGTTCGGGGCGCAACGCTGTGGGCGGCAGCGAGATCTCCGACCCTGATCGCACCCGTGCGCAGGTGGGCCACGAGCCATGCCTCGAGCTGTCGTCGCAGCAGCGGCAGGAACTCGCTCTCGCCGATGTCGGGGAGCTGACTTGCGCGGATCATCCCGGCGATCAGGGTCAGCAGGGTATTGCGGGTGGCTTCGATCTGCGCCGGTGACATGCGCCCGTACTGACCGTCGATGCCGATCAGGAAGTCCTGCAGGAGATTGGCCAGCGGATTGTGGGCGGTGTCCATCAGTAGACAGTTGGGCACGCCGCCGCCGGTATCAAACGGGGACAGGGCCGTCATGGGCACTTTGACCGTTCGTTTCGTCAGCTGCTGGGGGATGACGAATCGTCCGGTGGCGCGGGTACTCATGATCAGAACCGTGCCGGGCCGCAGCACAAGGGTCTCGTTAGCGCATTCGATGATTTGTTCGCCCGCCGACGCCGTGAACACCAGCACCGCGTCCTCGTCTCGACGTGCGCAGGTGCTGCCTCGGATTCCTTCGACTTGGGGGCATTCCCAGTCGGTGATGCGCAGGTCACCGAGGTCTCGCTGGCTGATGGACCCGAAGCCGCCGACTCGCTCCCTGCGGCGCAGGTCCATGCTGAAAACCCGGGCACCAACGGCGACCCGCCAGTGATAGTCCAGCTCCTCTGCTGTCGCACGGTCGGCGGGCCTCAGCATCGGTTCGGTCAGTGTCACGGCCTACCTCCTGCCGATGTCGCTACGGATCTGGAACCACTGGGTGCACGCGGGGTCGAGGATGGCAACGGGGTGAACCCATGTCGCGAGTGCCGGAGACGTGAGAGGCCGGTGCCTTGAATTCCGTGGAGGGCATCCTTGTTGGTGGTGAACCATTCGGCTTCGCCTCCGGAATACGGAAGGAACAGCCCGTACTCCATGATGACATCCGGGTCGAGCTCGGTGAGGCCGGCCAGGAGCTGGTTTCCGGCTCCAGTCATCGTTGACACTTTGGTGTCAAGCTCCCCTGCGCTGTCCACGGCACCCTGAGGCAGTTCGATGAAAACACGTGCACGAACTCTCGCGGGGCTCCAGTCGCCTCGAGGTGCGCATCGGTGATGGCGGTCGCGACGTCGGCCTTCATGGACTCGGGGATCATCCCCATCGGCGATGCACATTGGTAGACGGGCACAGATTCATCTCCTCGGTCTAGAAGCGGTTGCGGCGGTGCGGTTAGGGTTCGAGGTCAGAGGCTTCGGCGATCCACCAAGCACGATGGTGGACTCGATCGACCCCAAAACCGAAGCAGCCAAGGTGACTTGGTCGTTCTCCTTGAGCCACGGGTACTTGTCGAGCCCATGGACCGTGGCAAGCTCAAGAATGCAGCCGGTACCGACGGTGCCGGACCCGATGATGTCACCATTCACCAGCGGGGTCCCACGAGACGCGTAACTGATCATCTGCTCGAAAGTCCAGTACAGGCTGGACCAGTTCCCCGCGCTGTACCTGGCACCGTTGACGTCCGCGGTCATGGCGATGTCGTAACCCTGGCTCGTCCGGACCTCCGCAAGCTCATCAGGGGTGACCATCCACGGGCCGAAGCTTGTGGCGGTGTCCTTGGATTTGACGGGCCCCAGACCGACCTTCATTTCCTGCGCCTGCAAGTCGCGGGCCGACCAGTCGGACATCAACATGAACCCGCCGATATGTTCGCCCGCGTCGTCGACTGCAATGTCCGCTCCGGGCTTGCTGATCACGGCGGCCACTTCGAGTTCGTAGTCGAACCAGGTACTCCCCGGAGAGATTGCGATCTCGTCACGGTGACCGCGAACTGCGCGGGGATTGGTGAAGTAGAAAGCGGGAAGCTCGTACCAGACCGGGCTCAGAGTCACCCCGTTCGCCTTCGTCGCCCTCAACGCGTGGTCCTCGAAGGCCATGAAGTCACGTATGGATGGCGGAACAGGAACCGGTGCAAGCAGTTTCGCGCTGGAGATAGGAACGACCTCGTCGGGGTCGGCGATCAT
>Ga0209040_10001132_pt1 | contig 20836 bp, 19 predicted proteins | sample BogFormECP12_OM3_FD_188240 | JGI IMG/M metagenome (GOLD analysis project Ga0209040, IMG submission 188240) | Bog forest soil microbial communities from Calvert Island, British Columbia, Canada - ECP12_OM3 (SPAdes) (version 2) | ecosystem: Environmental > Aquatic > Freshwater > Wetlands > Bog ...
CAATCGAACGAGGGACGATAGATGAAAACGAGATTGGTCCCCGCGTTATTGGCGCTCTGGCTCGCGTCCTGCGCTTCGCCGCCCCAGCAGCCGGTGCAGACCACTGCGGCTCCGGCTCCGGCAGCCCTCCCCGCGTCGGCAATTCCGGCACCGGGTCCTTTCGACGCCCAAATCGCCTCCGGAAGGTGGGATGTCGATCGTGTCCTTTGCTCTGACCTGCTCGGTGCTGCCGACGACGACAGAGCCGCAGCGGCGATGTTCTATTACGGCTATCTCGCTGCCAAGGCAGGGATACACGTCATCGATGTCGGCAAGATCGACCAGAACGTCGGCAAGGTAATGAAGCAATGCGCCGCGACGCCGAACATCAGGGTGCCGCAAGCGTTCCGCGAGGCGCTCAGCCCTGGCCGTTCGGCCGGCTAGTTTACCAGGCTCCGGGATTTCGCGGCCTCTATCAAGGTATCGTGCATGGTTTCGGGTCACCAGGCGGTCGCGCGAACCGAGCGCGTTCGGCTTGCTTCGGTCATCGGCGCGGCCATCGGGCTGACAGCAATCGGAGCGCTCGTCGCCCATTTCGGCGCCGATGCTGTGATCCGGTCGTTGCTGGCGATCGGCTGGGGTGAGGCGACCTGCCTCAACGTCAATTTCCCCGACCTGCCGAACGGGTGGAGCCAGGGCGAGACGCGCGACGAGGCGCTCGCTCAGGCCGATGATCTGCTCGATGAGATGCTCCTCGGGAGCATGGCGCACAACGAGGACGTACCCCGCCCCTCGCCGCGGAAAGGACGCCCCCGGTCGTGGCTCTGCCAGCCTTGACCGCCGCCAAATTCGAAGCCTACCGGGCGATGCGCGCCGCCGGGCTCGACAAGCGCCAACTCGCGGAGCGGCTTGGCTGGCAGCCCTCGCAAGTGACGCGCCTGTTCGACGGCCGTCATGCCTCGCGTCTCGACCAAATCGAGGCGGCCCTGCACGCTCTCGGGCGCCGCTTGGTGCTGACGAGCGCAGCCGGCTGATCACCCAACGACGTTTACTCCCCCACTATCTCGCGGACATGTCGGGCGAGGAAGGCGCGGATCATCGCTTCGGCTCGATGTCCATCGCCGATTTCGAGAGGGCCCAGCGGCCGAAGCCGCCGTGGTTATTGATCGCCTTTCGCGGGGGTGACGATAACGGGCCAACAGCGCCTTAGGCTCAGGCTTTCTTGCGCCGCCTCGGTGCTTCGGCGCGCTCTGGCTTCGGCTCGCCAGCGCGACCGCCGGAGACCGGCAGAAGCAGACTTGGCTGTGCTTTCGAGGATCTTCCTGAGCGTGAGCGCACCTTGCCGGAGGGCTTCTCCGCCCCTTCCTCCGCCAGGCTGCGCTTCAGCGCATCCATAAGATTGATCACTTGTGCCGGCTTGCGCTCGGGCGGCCGCTCCGGCAGCTTGCCGGCGAGCTTCTCCCCGATCAGCTCTTTCAACGCGGCTTGAAAATGGTCGACGAATTTCCCGGGCTCGAACTTGCGGGTGCGTCTGCTAATGATCTGCTCCATGATCGCGAGCTCGTCCTGATCGGCGGGCTCGTCGCCGATCGCTGAGAAAAACTCGTCGGCGGCGCGGACCTCGTCCGGAAAGCGCAGCGCGTTGACGAGCAACCCTTTGCCATAAGGTCGGACCGCTACAATTCGCTCGCGCGTGTTGATCACGACTTGCCCGATTGCGACCTTTCCGGTATCGCGCAGCGCCTCGCGAATGACGCGATAGCCCTCTTCGGCTAGACTGCCGTCCGGGAGCAGATAATAGGGACTGTCGACATATACCGGATCGAGGGTGTCGGCATCGACAAATTCGGCGATGTCGATCGTATCGGTTGTCTCGAGGCGCAGCTTTTCCAGATCGGCCGGCTCGATGGTTACATAACGGCCCTTCTGGTACTCGTAGCCCTTGACGATTTCGGCGCGCTCGACGGGGCCGAGCCCCGGCACCACGGTCTGGTAGCGCACGCGCTCGCCCGAGGGATCGTGGATCTGGTGAAAGTGGACCCGCTCCTTCTCGGTGGTCGCCGAGTAGAGGCGGACCGCGATCGTCACCAGCGAAAGCTTGAGGAAGCCGGTCCAATAGGGTCGGGCCGCAGCGGCCATCGTCCAATCTCCTCGATCGCTGAGTCAACGATCGGATACGCGGCCTGTTCCGGCGCGCCGCTGCGCGATGGCCTGGCCATCACCCACAAGAAATGAACTTCACGACGCGTTGCCGAAGATCGGGTGTATCACCCGGTCGCCCGGCTCGATCCCCAGCTGCGAAACGGTGCCGCCGTTCAGCTCGATGACGGCGCGAACCGGCGCTGTCGCGGCGATCACGTCGAGCGATTGGGGCACGGCGCGCTGATGGATGTTGACGATGCGGCCTTGCGCGTCGACGAACAGCATATCGAGCGGGATCAATGTGTTGCGCATCCACATCGTCGCCGCGGTCGGCTGCTTGTAGTCGAACAGCATCCCGGCGTCCGGCGCCAGGCTCGTCCGGAACATCAGACCCTGCGTCATCTGCGCCGGGGTTTCGGCGAGCTCCACCTTGAACCGGTGCGGCCCGGTCGCGCTGATGATCGTCAGTTCCGATGTCGGAAACTGCTGTAGGTCCGCCCCGGTCGAGAACCCGGATAGACCGGTCAGAAACGAAACCAGTATCGGCAACAGCGCACGGCGGGGGATCATCGGCGGCGTGATCTGCGGTCTTGTGAAAAAGGTCATTCCGGGGCTGTCGAAATTACGGTTATCGGGATTTCGCGGTACCGGTCAACCGCCGAGAAGTTGATCGGAGCTATTGCGGCAAGGCGTAGCCGATTGCCCCTTCGATCTCGATGGTCCGCAACACCGCCGGACGCGCCATCATGCACTCGTAATGGGCCGACAGGCCGGGGAAGTCGCCGGGCTCCGGTTTCACAGAATTCACAAAGCGCCAGAAGAGCCGAAACAAGTGAATGTCGGCGATCGAATAGCGCTCGACTGTCCACTCCCTGCCGCCCAATCGCTTCTCGGCGATCCCGAACACCTCTTTCCAGCGTTCGACGCCGATCCTGCGCGCCGGGTGGATCGTCGCGGCGATGAACGACATCCACGAAATGGCCTGCGCCTCTGCCTCGAGGCCGCCCGCGGGCCACAGCCCCGCCTCGGGAAAGCGTTTGGCCAGATAATAGAGTATCGCCGCCACCTCGGTCAGCGGCCGGCCGTCGATCAGCAATGTCGGGACTTTGCCCTCCGGATTGACGGCAAGGTATTCCGGCGCGTGCTGCTCCCACTTGGCGAACGAAATTGGCCGGCTTTCGAACGCCGCCCCGATTTCGTGTAGCGCTATATGCACGGCCATCGAACTCGAACCAGGTGAGAGATATAGCGTCAGCATCGGAATCCCCTGTGGATGGGCCAGCCGCGGAAGGCTTGGTTGAGTAATAAATCATACACGGCAGCCAGCCGAGCCGCACGCCAAAGGGCGCCGGCCTCATTGCGATGATGATGATCCTATAATTGCCGTATTCACATCGTAAACCCCCAAAGAGAGTCCTGACGGCCGCCGGTTAGGTCGAGGAGGCAACGATGCTCATAGCGCCGAGGCGGGCGGGCGTGCCCGGCGTCGGGTCGGATGGATACAACCAAAACAAGAAGTCTTGCTGCAGATTTGCTGCAGGAGCAGCAACCAGCGATTGTCGACACAATTTTTGGTCGCTCTCCATGCCGAAGCGGTTAGGATACGACCGCCGCCGTTGTCAGCTTCATGAACCCGTCCATCGCCGCCGGGTCGGTCCAGCGCAAGACCGCGACGATATCGCTCTGTGGATCGATCCAGGTCAAATTGCCGCCGGCGCCGCGGGCGTAGTAGCTGCGCGCCGAGCCGCTCGGATAAAGAGCGCGACCGGTGTTGAGCCACCAAAGATAGCCGTAACTGGGGTAGAGCGGGCAGGGCTCGAGCACCCGGTCGATCCAGGCTTCCGAGAGGATTCGGCGGCTGCCCCATATGCCGCGGCTGAGCAGCATCAAACCGATCCGCGCCTGGTCGCGCGCGCTGATGAAGACGCCGCCGCCCCAATGTCCGCCGCCGGAGACGGACTTCAGCCGTCTTCCGTCGATCTCGACATAGGAGTTGCGATAGCCGTGCCATTCCCACTCCCGCGAAGCGCCGATCGGATCCATAACCAGCTCGCGGAACACCTCGGGTAATGGCCGGCGCCAGACCCGCAGCAAGGCGAGGCTCAGCCGGTTTACCCGGACGTCGTTGTATTCCCAGAATTCGCCGGGCGCCCGGAGATCGCGGTGGCTTCCCTTCGGCGCCGTGCTCGGCCGGCCGCCGACGGCTCGGTTGCGGTCGATCTGGTCCGGCTTGTCCCACAACACGCCTTCCCATTCCGAGGTCTGCTGCAAGAGGTGATGCCAGGTGATCGCGTCGTTGTGCGGCGGATCGAAACCGCCGTCGTCGACCCTGAGGCGAACCTTCTCATGCGGATCGCCGATCAGCCCGCGGTCCCAGGCAAGACCGGCCAAGATCGAGAGATAGCTCTTGGCCACACTAAAGGTCATGTCCGCGCGCGTGGTATCACCCCACTCGGCAACGACAACGCCGCCGCGCAGCAAGAGACCGTTTGGCCCGCCGCGCGGACGCACCGGCCCGAGGGTCTCGTTCCACGGCGGCCGCTCTGCGAAATCATTGGCAACCATTCGGCTGAGGTCTCGGCTCCACGGTGTCTCATATTCACTCGCGTGTCGCGCAGCGGCAGCGATGGCGTTCGGGTCCAGCCCCGCTTCGCCGGGTGTCGCGCGCTTCCAGGGGGAGGGGTGGGGCGGCGGGAAATGGGTCATCGGCGCTTGGTCATGGCCATCGGGGTTGACTTTTCGGACATCGGCACGACCTCGTGGAGAAAGCGCGGCTGCGCCGCTATGCGCTGGCAATTTGGCGGAAAAGCTTGCTAGACTAGTATTCCGTCACCGTTCCGAGGTCGCCGCAATGGGTTCCTTCAGCTTGATGCATTGGATCGTGGTATTGGCCATTATCCTCATTCTGTTCGGTGCCGGAAAGCTGCCCCGCGTGATGGGCGATTTCGCCAAGGGCATCAAGGCGTTCAAGGCCGGGATGAAGGAGGAGGAAGACGAGGCCGAAACGGCGGCTGCGCCGGCGCAAGTGCCGCCTCCGGGTGCACCAAAGGCTTCGGCGGCGCCGGCCGCCAGCGTTGTGGACCACACGCGCGAGCCCGCCAAGACTGTGTAGGTCGAAACATCTTGCACGATGCGGCGGCGGGCGGCCGCATCCTGCCGGTCCCCAACCACTGCGTCGAAATCCGCGCGAGCCCGGGGCGCGGCCGTGGGGTCTTCGCCCGCGAACCGATCGCGCCGGGGACAGTGATCGAGGCGGCGCCGGTAATCATCCTGCCGGCTGCGGAATGTCCGGCGCTCGACCGCACGATCATCTACGACTACTATTTTCATTGGGATGGCGACCCGGACGGGGAAGGTCGTGGCGCCCTCGGGCTCGGACTTGTCACCCTGTGCAACCATTCGAGCCGCCCGCGTGCCCGCGTCGATCGCAATCATGCCCGGCTCACCCTGGACCTGATCGCGACCGCTCCGATCCAGCCGGGCGAGGAGGTGACGATCGACTACGGCTGCGCGTTATGGTTCAAACCGCGGGAATACGTCGAGGCCGGATGAACACGGTCAGCCCGAGCGGTCGAAGGCGGCGAGGAAGCTCGGCAGGAAGCTCTCCATCCCCCTCGCCGGCGGCGCTTGCGGGGGGACGAGGCCGGCAACGTATCCCGCAGCGATAAAGGGCGCAACGAGATCGGGGTCGCGGGACAGCACGTGAACCGGCACGGTCCATTGCTGAAGTTCGCCGCCAACCACGGCCGGCGGCTGGTGGTCGCCGAGCAGGATGACGAGCCCGTTCCCCGCCAGATGTTTGCCGAGCCAGTCGCCGAGGACGGTGAAATCATACTTGAGGCTTTTGAGGTAGCCGGGCGCTAGCACCGTCCAGTCGGGCGGCCGGAAAATCTCGTCCCAGTCCGCAGCCGGCACAGTTGCAAACGCCCCGGCATCATGCCAATCCGCGAGGTAGGGCGGTACCGGGGAAAACGGGATGTGGCTGGAGACGAGCACGATTTGGGTGAATACCGGCGTTTCGGGACCGAGCGCTTCGCGTATCGCGGCGGCGCGTTCGAGCGTGAACTGATCGGGAATCGCAAACCAGCCGAAGGACGGGCCGTGATAGCCGAGTTCTGTGGCATAGACCTCGCGGTCGAAACCCCAGGCTCGGGCTTCGGGAGCCGGCGCCTTCGTGCCTGGCATAATATCGACCGCGCGCCACCCGGCGTCCTTGAAATAGCCCGGCAATAGCTTGCGGCCGGAACGGAGCAGCTGAGAATAAAGGACCGGGTCGTCGAGGCGGACCCCGCTGGCAAGGGTTGCGTGGGCCAGCCAGGACCCGCCCCCGAAGGTCGGCGAGACAAGCCGGTTCGACGCGATCGTGTAGCCGGCCGCGCGCAGCGCCGATTCGAACTGCGTCAGCGATCCCCGCAGCGCAGAGCGGAACTCGGGCGTGTCGAAGACCGTCGTGCCGTAGGATTCGATATAGACGAGGTAGACGTCGCGTCGTTTGAGGCCCGTCAGGTCGCCGCCCGGCGGGCCCGAGGACGCGAGTGCCGCCGGTAGCGGGCTCCCTGCCTCGGCTCGCATCCGCCAAACGCGCTCGAATGCGGCGGCGTGCCGGACGGTGTCGGTGCCCAACGCGGTCGAGAGCAATCGTTGTTCGGCCGGCAAAAACGATGTGACGTCCAGCGCTACGCCCAACATAACCGCGGCAGCGATGGCGATCCGCCGGTCGGCCAAGGCGGCGAGCACGTTGCGCCATAGCCAATAGGCGGCTCCGATCAGCAACGAGACGCCCAGGAGGAGTAGGCCGGCCGCGGCCGAGACGCTCCACAGGCCCGAGGAGTCGCGGGCCAAGCCGAAGAGCGACGGGGAATGTTGGAGATCCCAGTAGAGGTTGAGGTCGCGGCCGAGCAAGCTCGGGGTTGCGGCATCCGCCAGGTTGAGCAGGGCCGCGCCGACCACGAGTAGGGCTAGCACGAAGGCGAAGCCGCGCCGGGCAACAAGACGCGGACTGGCCAGGGCTGCCATCGCGCTGAGAAAGAGCACGCCTGCCAGCTCGGCGGAGGGGCGCCACTCTATGGCGGGACTATGCGTGACGGGGTCGCGCGACGGCAGAAAAAGGGCGGCGAGCAGCGATACTGCGAGGACCGCTGTCAGCATCCCCCTCACCCGCGCTCGGGGTGGTGCAAGCTGCTGTGGGACTGGCGTCATCGCGTACCTCGGGCTATGTCATCGTGAGTATGAGAGGCAATCCAGGCGCGGGAGATATCGCGAGGATGCAGCGTTTCGAGGGGACCGATACTTATGTAGCAACGCAGGATCTGCGGGTCGCGGTCAACGCCGCGATCGCGCTCGAGCGCCCGCTCCTCGTCAAGGGCGAGCCCGGCACCGGCAAAACCATCCTCGCGCATGAGATCGCGCGCGGCATCGGCAAGGACCTGATCACCTGGCATATCAAATCGACGACCAAGGCGCAGCAGGGCCTCTACGAATACGACGCGGTCTCCCGCCTGCGCGACGGCCAGCTCGGGGACGAGCGAGTGCACGACATCGCCAACTATATCGTGCCGGGGAAACTGTGGGAGGCTTTCGAGGCCGACAAAGCTCCCGTGCTGCTGATCGACGAGATCGACAAGGCGGATATCGAGTTCCCCAACGATCTGCTGCTCGAGCTCGATCGCATGGAATTCTATGTCTACGAGACCCGGCGCACCATTCATGCCCGGCATCGCCCAATCGTCCTGATCACCTCCAACAACGAGAAAGAGCTGCCGGACGCCTTTCTCCGCCGCTGCTTTTTCCACTACATTCGCTTTCCTGACCGTGAGACGATGCAGCAGATTATCGACGTGCATTTTCCCAATCTGAAGGGCGAACTGCTGCGCGAGGCTTTGACGATCTTTTATGATATTCGCGAGGTTCCCGGGTTGAAGAAAAAACCCTCGACCTCCGAGCTGCTCGACTGGCTCAAACTGCTGCTGGTCGAAGACGTGTCACCCGACATGCTGCGTACGCGCGACCCGGCCAAACTGATCCCGCCGTTGCACGGTGCCTTGCTGAAGAACGAACAGGACGTTCACCTGTTCGAGCGCCTCGCCTTTTTGCACCGCCGCGAGCGCGGCTGAGTCGCCGAATGGTACGGACGCTACAAGATGACGTCATGCCCGGGCTTGACCCGGGCATCCACGTGCACTGGCTCAGACGCCGTATGGATTGCCGGGTCAAGCCCGGCAATGACGACTTCTGCAGCCAAGGGTGATCGGTGTTCTTCTCGTTCCTCGCGGCGCTGCGGGAGGCCAAGGTGCCGGTCTCGCTGCGCGAGTACCTGACCCTGCTGGAGGCGATGCAAGGACGCGTCGCCGCCTTCGACGTCGAGGAGTTCTACTTTCTCGCGCGCACCGCGCTGGTCAAGGACGAGCGGCATCTCGACCGCTTCGATCGGGTGTTCGGGCATTGCTTTAAGGGTATCGAGACCCTAGCCGACCCGAAGGCCGAGATCCCGGAAGCCTGGCTCAAAAAGCTCACCGAGCGCTATTTAACTGAGGAGGAAAAAAAGCTGATCGAGGCGCTCGGCGGCTGGGAAAAGCTGATGGAGACTCTACGCCGTCGTCTGGCCGAGCAAAAGGCAAGGCACCAGGGCGGCAGCAAATGGATCGGCACTGCCGGCACCTCGCCCTTCGGCGCCTATGGGTACAACCCCGAAGGGATCCGGATCGGGCAGGAGGAAGGGAGGAACCGCACCGCGGTCAAGGTCTGGGACCGGCGCGAGTTCCGCAATCTCGATGATACCGTCGAGCTTGGAACCCGCAACATCAAGCTGGCATTACGCCGGCTGAGGCGCTTTGCCCGAGAAGGCGCGGCCGAAGAACTCGATCTCGACAGCACCGTAAAATCGACCGCACACAACGCCGGCTGGCTCGACCTGAAGCTCGTGCCGGAGCGGCACAACACCGTGAAGCTCTTGCTGTTCGTCGATGTCGGCGGGTCGATGGAGGATCATGTGCGCGTCTGCGAGGAGCTGTTTTCGGCCGCACGTTCGGAATTCAAGCACTTGATCCACTTCTATTTTCACAACTGCATCTACGATTCGGTGTGGCGCGACTCGCGGCGGCGCCAGATCGAGCAAACCCAGGCCATCGAGCTGCTTCACACCTATGATGCAAGCTGGCGCGTCGTCCTCGTCGGCGACGCCAGCATGAGCCCCTATGAAATCGAGAAGGAGGGCGGCAGCGTCGAGCGCTGGAACGACGAGCCGGGCGAAATCTGGCTACGCCGTCTGCTCGACGCCTATCCGCATGCGGTATGGCTCAATCCGGTCCCTGAGAAATACTGGGCCGGCACCGCCAGCATCGGGATGATTCGGCGGATTGTCGAAGACCGGATGTTCCCGCTGACTCTCGACGGGCTCGACCGCGCGATGCGCCGTCTGACCCGCTGAAGGCGCGCGCTACGCGGCCTTTTTCTCGTCCTTCGGCCGTACATAGGCCATCGCGGCATGGGCAGCGCAGTACGGCTTGCCGGATAGCGGGCGGCCGCCGCAGAAATGGAATTGAGGATCGTCCGGGTGACCGTGCGGCCACAGGCAGCCCGGCCCGCTGAATTCGAAGAAATTGCGCTGCGGCACGAATTTCGGCCCGGTATCGCGCCGGCTCATTCCGTTGCGGTGCAGCCGGCCGATGATCGTATTTTTCGTCAGACCCATGCGGCGCCCGATCTCGGAGGTCGGCAACCCCTCCTCAAACAGGCGATTCAACAGCTCGACGCGCTCGGGCGTCCAGGTCATTTCCATCGATTTCCCCCGTATACTGTGGACCCCCCAGTCCACCCCCACAAAATACGGTACCACTCTTGTGGCCCGTTGGCAAGCAATATCTATATCTGGGTCAAGAGATATCTCGATCGCGGCGGTAGCTCAGCACTTTCGAGAAATACGCCGGAATGCGCTCACCCGGTGTAAAGCCCGGGCTCCACAGCCGATCGAGGTTCTCGCGGAGATAGCTCGCGTAGTAGGGCTCGTGAAAGGCGGCGGGAAAGAGCTCGAGCGTGGCGTCGTAATCGGGTTCATCGCCGGGCTGCAGCGAATCCACAAAGATCAGGGTACCGCCGGGAGACAGCACCCGTCGGATCTCGGCCGCGACCGCGCGACGGATGCGGGGCGGCAGCTCGTGAAACAAATAGATGCAGGTGACGACATCGAATTCCCCGTTGCCAAAGGGCATCGCCTCGGCCGCGCCCTCGACCAACCGGGTGCGCGACCATGGCACTAGCTCGCGCCGGGCGACGCAGAGGTAATGCGGCGACAGGTCGAGACCCGTGACATTGAGGCGTGGATGATTCGCCTTTACCTCGCGGAGAAATCGCCCGGTTCCGCAGGCGACATCGAGCAACCGCGCCGACCGCCGACCGCAGACCGGATGCGCGGCGAGTGCGCGCTTCAGGGGGACGAGCGCTTGGCGTCGCATCGCCGCTGCGCCGCCGCCGAAAAGCACCTCGACCTGATGGTCGTAGCGCTCGGCGGAAGCACAGCTCAGATATCCATCGGTCTGAAAATGGAATTTCTGCAGGTAGTAGCGCGGATATCGACCCGGCGGCACCCCTGTCAACACGCGCTCCTTGCGCCCGCCATGGCGCCGCTGTTCGACCGCGCTCAAATCGGCAAAGAAATCGAGAGCGCGGCGGATCTCCTCGAGCGGCTTGCCGAGCCCATCGGCCGGCGGCGCATAGTAACCGGCCTCGATGTTGCGCCAATCTTGCTCCATTAGCGACCGCAGATCGGCAAGGAGACGTTGCCGGTCCGGCATTGGCCGCCCGCGCACCGCTGCCGGCACCAGCACCGGACGGCCCAGGCGAGCAGCCAGCAGTTTCTGACCGAAAAACCAGCCGATGCGCGCGGCCTGTGTTGTGTCGAAGGCCAGCCTGTCCAAGGCGGATATCATGACGAATGAGGAATTACCCCTCAAGCGCGGCTTTGCAAGAGGAAACAAGCGAGCGATGTTGCTCCGCATCGGGGTGCTGCTATTATCGGCCTTCGCACGGAGCGATAGATCGACCGAGATGGCGCTGAGTGATCATCCGAGATCGCTGGCTGGAAATTGTGAAAATGGCCATGATTTGAGCTCATCACCGGCCGACGAACGCCGCGATGTCGGACGATAACGCTGCTCGCGGCCCGTCCGTTCGCGGGATCCCGGAAGGCGACAACCGCGAGCGCATGATCTGCGCGGAATGCGGCTATATCCTCTATGACAATCCCAAAATCGTCGTAGGCTCGGTGGCCCGCTGGGACGATCGCATTCTGTTGGTGCGGCGTTCGATCGAACCCCGCTACGGTTGTTGGACCCTGCCCGCCGGCTATCTCGAACTCAATGAATCGGCCAGCGCCGGGGCCGAACGCGAGGCCTGGGAAGAGGCCCGTGCGCGCATCGAGATCGAGGGGCTTCTGGCAATTTACGACATCCCGCGGATCAGCCAGGTGCAGCTGATCTACCGGGCCCGGCTTCTTGACGACGCTATTCAGGCAGGAGCGGAGAGCCTCGAGGTCAGGCTCTTCGGGTGGGAAGAAATCCCGTGGACCGAACTTGCGTTCCCTTCGATAGGCTGGGCGCTGCAGCACGATCGCGAAGCCCGTGCCACACGGGATTTCACCGCCCGGATAAATCCGCCGGGTTCTTGAAGGTTCGATCTTCATTTGCGTGTGTAGAGAGGTCGCCCTGCGCCCGAGCTGCGCAGGGCGGCGAGAATTTGAGAGTTAGATTCGATAGAGCTAGAAAACGCGTGCTGCGGTCGACCGATCCCTGACCCAGACCTGGGCCTCGCGGCCCGACAGCAACGCATCGCGGGCGGCATCCACGGCATCGAGAAGCGCCTGCTCCTTGTCGAGATAGGCGCCGTAAATGGAATCGCCGATCATAACGACCCATCTCGGCTCCCGCCCGCGCCGACAGACCTGAAATTCCATCACTCGCATCTGCTAAGCCGACAGTTTGCGCTGCAAATATGATAGGGCTCGCGGCTCAAAGAAAGATGTTTTTGTTACGGGGCTGACACAGTATGAAACGGTCATGCCGCGATTTTGCCTTATTCCCGACACTCATTTCTCCTCGGCAGTGTAGACACCATCCCAGTTTGCCGGCGGGGCTTCGACCTGAAAATGCGCGATCCGTCGCCGGTATAGATCGTATACCGGCGAGAGCTGATGCGCGGCAGCGAGCCGCCCGTCGTCCAGGAGGCGAAGGGCCACCACCCAATCTTGCCGGCGATAGGCGGTAAGCAGTGCGGAATGGTGATCGATCAACAGATTTTCCTCGAGATGTTCGGGGGGGAGTGTGAATACGCGCCCCGCCTGGGTTTTGCCCTTGACCGCAACCAGGTCGAGCTCGATCAACCGTGAGTCGTTGAGCCGCGCAGCGGTCTCTTCACCGATCACCAGATCGACACCGTAGATCTTGCTCAGCCCCTCCAGCCTCGAGGCGAGGTTTACGGGATCGCCGAGCAGCGAATAGTCGAAGTGGGCCGCCGAGCCGAAATTGCCCACCACGCATTCGCCGGTGTTGATCCCTATACCGATGCGGACCGGTAAGAAGAGCCGATAGGCCGGATCGAGCGGCCATTCCCGGTTCAGCTCGACTAGCTTCTGCCTCATCGCCTGCGCTGCGCGCACAGCATTTTTGGCATGGTCGGGATCGTCGAGCGGGGCGTTCCAGAAGGCCATGATGCAGTCGCCGATGTATTTGTCGATGGTTCCCTTCCGCTCGGTGATGATTTCGGTCATCGGCGACAAAAAACTGTTCATGAACCGCGTCAGCGCCGCGGCATCGAGGTGTTCGGACAGGCTGGTGAAACCACGAATGTCGCAGAACATGATCGTCATCGGTCGTGCCTGACCGCCGAGCTTCAACCTCTCGGGATGACGGGCGAGCTCATCCACATACTGCGGCGACATGTATTGCGAGAATGTTCGACGGATCTGGCGCTGGCGCTCCTCGGTCCGCAGATACCCGAGCAGCGAGGCGATGAGATAGACGAGAGTGACGACCGCCCAAGGATAGACCGGGTCGATAAGCAGCCGCGCCTGCGTGAAGGCGAGCCATGAGGTTCCGAAAGCCGCGATGACTGCTGTGGCGCCGAGCACGGCGCCGAGCACGGCTCCGATCCGCGGCACCACGAAGATTATCCCCGCTCCGGCGAGTATCGCAAAAAGGATTTCGGCACCGACTGCCCAGTCGGGGCGAGCGAGAAACGCCTGCTGCAAGATCTGCTCGATGAGCTGGGCATGGATCTCTACGCCGGGGACATCGGGCGCGATCGGGGTCGCCTGCTCGTCGTTGATAACTCCCTTCGCCGAGGTCCCGATCAGCACGATATGATCGGCAAATGCCGCATGGTCGAAATTGTCGCGAAGGATCGCGGCGGCCGAGATGCGGCGATCGGGCCGCGGCGGCGCGTAGTAAAGCCATACCCGGCCCGCAGCATCGGTCGGTATCGCCAATTGGCCGATGCGTAGCGCCGTCAGACCGGTATTCTCACCAAAGCTCCGCTCGCCGTTCGCCCCGGCGGCGCGCCCGATATAACCGCGTGCGCCGACCGCAAGGCGCAACGTCTCGGCGGCGAGCGACGGATACGGCTGGTCGCCGAGTTTCAAGATCAACGGCACCCGGCGTACCACATGATCCCAGTCGACGTATTGATTGAGAAAGCCGTTTCCGGCGGCGGCGTCCTCAAACACTGGCAGGTCGGCGATTGCCGTGGGGAAGCCCGCCACATGGCCCAGGGGATCGTTTCCGACAAAGGCAAATCCCGCCTTCACAACAGGCGGCCGGTTTCCGCCCCGATCGACCATGATAAACCCCGTCACGACCGGCACCTTGCGCATCGCTTCCGCCAGACGCTGATCGGGATCGGGCACCGCCGTCAAAAGCCGCCGCGCTTCACCTGTGCCGACCCCGTTTTGGGTGAGCAACGGAAGCAACATTGCAGGGGAGGTACGGTCCGGCTCGGCAAAATCGATGTCGAACGCAATTACCGCGGCACCGGCTTCGCGCAGCTTGTCCGTCAGCTGGCCTACAACACTGCGCGGCCAAGGCCACTGTCCGATCTGGGCGAGGCTATCGTCGTCGATGTCTACGATGCGGATCGGCGCGTTCCCCGCTTCACGCGGAGCGGCCTTCTGGTAGAGGTCGAAGCAGATCAGGGACAGTCGGTCGAGAATGTCCGAGGCGGCGATTCGCGCGATGACCGCCAACAGAAGAATCGCAAGTGGCAGCAGGTAGATGAGGCTATGGCGAAGTGTGGGGTGGATTCGCATCGGGACCGAACGCATCTACCAGCAGTGGTGATCATGGCCGCAAGAGCCTGATTTTTCCAAGCGGATCGGCTGCCCGTCAGCCGACTCTCTCTTGGCAGCCGGCGCGAGGGAGGAACCGGGCAATCTCGGGCACGATTATGCGATTGAGGGAAGGGGCCTTGAAGGTGATGCTCATTCGCGGCGGCGCGGCGGGCGACTACCGTTGATTGATCGGTGTATCGGGGGTCGAAAGGGAGGATGGTGAGCACTATCGAAGCCAAAAAAACGGCGCTCGTCCACAAGGCGGCGGCGCTCGCCGGTCAGTTGTTCGACCCGGCAGATCAGGCGATCACCATCCGGTTTATCGCGCAACTTTACGAGCATGTTCCGCCGGCCGACGTCGCCGAACGGACGCCCCGCAATCTCTACGGTGCCGCCCTGTCGCTGTGGCGCTTTGGAGAGCGGCGGCGCCCCGGCCAGGCCAAGATCCGGGTACATAACCCGGACCCGACGGCGGATGGCTGGTCGTCGCCCCATACGATCGTCGAGATCGTCAACGACGACATGCCGTTCCTCGTCGATTCGGTGACCGGAGCGATCAACGCCAGCAACCGCGTCGCCCATCTGATCATCCATCCGATCTTGACGGTGGCTCGGGGCCCGGACGGACGGCTCTGCGACATTCTGGATGCGGGCGCTGCCGGAGCGCGCGAATCTTGGATGCAGATCGAGATCACATCGGAGTCCGATCCGACGGACCTCGCCCGGCTGACGCAAACAGTGTCGGGTGTCCTCGCCGACGTCCGCGCGGCCGTGACCGACTGGCAGCCGATGCGCCAGGTCTTGCGAGAGATCGTCGCCGAATTGTCGGCGCAGCCGCCGCCCCCGGTTCCCGCCACCGAACTCGCCGAAGTTCAGGATTTCCTGCGTTGGCTCGACGACAACAACTTTACCTTTCTAGGCCACCGTGAATACCTTTTCGACGGAGCCGCCAAACCCGAACACGGGCCGCTCGGCGTTCTGCGCGACGAGACCCATCCCGTATTCGGGGGTCTGCGCGACCTCTCCTCTTTGCCCCGCGACGTGCAGGACTTCGTCCGCCGCCGCGAACTGCTGGTCATCACGAAAGCGAATCGTCGCGCAACGGTTCACCGGACCGCTCACATGGATGCCATCGGAGTGCGGCGGTTCGGTACAAACGGCGATGTCACCGGCGTTGTCGTCTTCCTCGGCCTGTTCACTTCCCTCGCCTACAGCCGCAATTGCCGCTCAATCCCGCTGCTGCGGCTCAAAGTGCGGAGAATCGTCGTGCGCTCCGGGCTGTCGCCGACGAGCCACGACGGCAAGGCTCTGTTGCATGTCCTCGACACGTTTCCGCGCGACGAGCTGTTCCAGGCCGACGAGGACCAGCTGTTAGACACGGTAACCGGCATCCTCAACTTGCAGGAGCGCCAGCGCATCGCCGTATTTATCCGCCGCGACCCGCTGGAGCGCTTCGTTTCCTGCTTCGTCTATGTGCCACGCGACCGCTACGACAGCCAATTGCGCAGCCGCTTCGGGGCGATCCTCGAAGAGGCGTTCGCCGGGCAGATTTCGGCCTTCCACACTCACCTCGACGAATCGGCGCTGGCACGCATCCACTTCATCATCCGCACGAGCCGCGGTGCCGTCCCGAGGGTCGACACCGCAACCATCGAAGAGCGGCTAGCCGAAGCTGGACGCAGCTGGACCGACCGGCTCAATCAGGCAGCCGCAAGGGCTTTCAGCGAGGAGGCGGCGCGTACCCGTCTGCGCCGCTTTCAATCCTTCCCGATCGCCTATCAGGCACGCACAGACGCCGCCCAGGCAGTCGCGGATCTGCAGCGGATCGAGGCGGTGTCGGCGGGTTCCCCACTTGAAGTCTCGCTCCATCCCGCCCCCGGTGCGCAGCTGCCCGGGTTGCGGCTGTATCGGGCGAAACAGCCGGTCGCGCTCTCCGACGTGCTGCCGATGATCGAGAACCTCGGATTGCGCGTCGTTGCCGAAGAACCGTTCCGGATCGACTGCGCCGACGGCACGGCAGTGTGGATCCATGAGTTTCAGCTGTCCGGGATCGCGCTGCTGACCTCGGTCTCCTCCGCGATCAGGGCGCGCTTCGAAGAGGCGCTCGTCGCCGTGTGGACCGGGCGTTTTGAGAATGACGGGTTCAACCGTCTTGTCTTGGCGGCCGGGCTGTCGGCGCGGCAAGTGACGGTACTGCGGCTCTACGCGAAATTTCTGCGGCAGGCGGGAACCACTTTCAGCCAAGCCTACATGGAAGACGCGCTGAGCGGCCACCCCGACATCGCCCGCCGCCTCGTTCAGCTGTTCGAGACGCGCTTCGATCCTGTCCGCACGGTCTCCTCGCTCGCGGCCATAGCCGAGATTCAGGCGATCGATCATGCCCTGGACGCGGTCAGCAGCCTCGACGAGGACCGTATCCTGCGGACCTATCTGGCTCTGGTTCTGAGGACGGTGCGCACAAACTATTACCAAAACTTGCCATCGGGAGAGGCAAAGCCCTATCTCGCGGTCAAGCTCGCCAGCAGCGAGCTAGATCTGCTGCCGCTGCCACGGCCTCTCTTTGAGATTTATGTCTACAGTCCTCGGGTCGAGGCCGTTCACATGCGCGCCGGAAAAGTCGCCCGAGGCGGGATCCGCTGGTCCGACCGGAAAGAGGATTTCCGCACGGAGATCCTCGGCCTGATGAAGGCGCAGACGGTCAAGAATGTAGTGAGCGTCCCGGTCGGATCGAAAGGCGGCTTTGTCGTCAAGCAGCCGCCCCAATCACGCGATAAGCCCGAATCAAGCGATAAGCTGGGGGCCGAGGCGGTCGAGTGTTACAAGACGCTGGTCCGCGGCCTGCTCGACCTCACCGACAACATCGTCTCGGAGGGGGCGGGACGACATCGCGTCGTCCCGCCGCCGCACGTCGTCCGACACGACGACGACGATCCCTACCTGGTGGTCGCGGCCGACAAGGGCACCGCCACCTTTTCCGATTTCGCCAACGCGATCTCCGAAGAGTACAAGTTTTGGCTCGGCGACGCTTTTGCGTCGGGCGGCTCGGCCGGCTACGACCACAAGCAGATGGGCATAACAGCCCGCGGTGCCTGGGAGCTCGTCAAGCGTCATTTCCGCGAACTCGGGCGCAATATCGAGAGCAGCGAGATCACCGTGATCGGCGTCGGCGACATGTCGGGCGACGTATTCGGCAACGGCATGCTTATATCGCACCTCAGGCTGCTGGGCGCCTTTGATCACCGGCATGTCTTTGTCGACCCCGACCCCGATGTCGAGCGGAGCTTTGCTGAACGGCTGCGGTTGTTCCGGTTGCCACGCTCAGGCTGGGCCGACTATGACGGAGCGCTGATTTCGGCGGGGGGCGGCGTTTTTGAACGCAGCGCTAAATCCATCTCGATCAGCCCCGAGATGAAGCGCGCCTTCGATATCGAGGCCGAACACCTCACGCCGGCCGAGCTCATTCGCAAGATGTTGACCACGCCGGTCGACCTTTTGTGGTTCGGCGGGATAGGGACTTACGTCAAGGCGCCGAACGAGACCCATGCCGAGGCGGGCGACCGCGCCAACGATGCGCTCCGCGTCAATGGCGACGAGATCCGGGCAAAGGTCGTCGGCGAAGGTGCCAATCTGGCAGTGACCCAACGGGGACGCGTCGCGTTTGCACTCGGCGGCGGGCGTATAGATACCGATGCCATCGACAATTCGGCCGGGGTAGACACCTCGGATCACGAGGTCAACATCAAGATCTTGCTTGATCAGGCGATCGCTTTGGGCGCCCTTGCGGCAGCGGAGCGCCAGCCGCTGCTCGCCGAAATGTCAGGTGAGGTCGCTTCTCTGGTTCTCCGGGACAATTACCTGCAGGGGGAGGCGTTGTCGGCCGCGGAGGCGCGCGGCGTCGTGTCGCTCGATCGCCAGCTGCGCATGATACGCGATCTCGAACGCGCGGGCCGGCTGGACCGAGCGCTCGAGTTCCTGCCCGATGACGAGACCCTCGCCGCACGATCGGCGCAAGGGCGAGGGCTCGTCCGGCCGGAATTGGCGACGCTTCTCGCCTACGCGAAAATGACATTATACGAGGCGTTGCTCGCCTCCACTGTTCCGGACGCTCCGGAACTAGCCCAGGAATTGCGCAGCTATTTTCCTGAGGCGGTGCGCCACCGACTCGCCGCACAGATCGCAACCCATCCGCTGCACCGCGAGATCACGGCGACCGTCATCACTAACGAGATCGTCAACCGCGCGCGAATTACCTTTGTCCACGACATGCGCGCGCGCACCGGCCGGTCGCCGGCCGAAATCGCGCAAGCCTACATGATCGTGCGCGAAGTCTTCGAGCTGCGGAATCTGTGGACCGAAATCGAGGCGCTCGACAACAAGGCGGCGGCTCAGATGCAGATCGAAATGCTCCTCGAGATCGCGGACCTGGTCGAACGCGCAGCCGCTTGGCTGCTCTATCGAAAGCGTCTCGCGCTCGGCCCCGAGATCAGCAAGTTTGCGCCGAGCGTCCGCCGCCTCGCAGCCGCTCTCTTCGATCTGCTGCCGCCAAGCGATCGCAATCTCGTCTCCGAGCGCAGCCTCCGCTTCGCCGAGGCAGGCGCGCCCGAAGCGCTCGCAACCCGGATCGGCGGCAGCATGTTTCTCGCTGCCGCGCTCGATATCGCCGATCTGGCGGAACGGTCGGGAAAGGAACTCGACCTTGCCGCCTGGGTGTATTACGGCGTCGGAGTCCAGTTCGCGCTGGACGAGATGCGAGTGGCCGCGTCCCGGCTGCGAGCCGAAACCCCTTGGCAGAAGCAGGCGGTCGAAGCGACGATCGATGATCTGTTCGGGCTGCAGACTGATCTCGCAACTCACGTATTGGCAACCGGCTACTCAGCGCAATCAGATCCGATTGCCGCGTGGTCTGCTGCCCACGCGGCAGCCCTTGCACCCGCCGAGCCGCTGATTAGGGAGCTGCGTGTTACTGCCACTCCTGACCTTGCGATGCTCGTTGTCGCCAGCCGCCAGCTCCGTCACGCGTTGGGGTAGGTGAGGCGAAGCGCAGCCTGCGCGCCTCTACCCTCACCGGCCTCGCTGAGCGCGGGCACCCTCCCGAAATGCATTGCGGGAGAGACAACCAGCGCGCAGCGCGCGGACCACGCTGGGAGAAAATTTGGCCAGTTTGGGGTGGACGCGTGGACGCGTGGGCGAGCCGAAAGCGACAAGGAAGTGATCGTTGGAATTATATTAGCCTTTAAAGGGGAATTAAGGCGCCAATCCTGGGTTCCTTGCAGTGCTTGCCCGACCGGAGTTGGGGAAGCTGTACGCCAGGAGCGATCCGGCTCCCGGCCCAAAAACTACGGCGAAAGACGCCTTCTTGACGCCGGCAGGGGCACCGGGTTGACGGGCATTTGATTAATATCCCCGCCAGTTAGACTTCTTCGCGACCACGGCGCATCCGCTCAAGCCCATGCCCACCTCGATCGCCAAGCCGAGCGACCAGAGAGAGCCGCTGCCTTCCGAGCACCCAAGCGCCAGGGAGGGAAAATGAGTTTTGAAACGATTAGCTTGCTGCTGAACTGGATGGAGATGGGGGCGCTGCTGGCGATCCTGTTCCGTCTTTCCAGCACTTTTGACTTGATCGCCAGTACGCAGCGCGAGCTTAGACGAGCAATCCATCATCTAGGCGAACGTCGCGCCGCTGAGCTGGGCATTAACAACGCTTTCGCTAGGGCGGATATCGCGTTGGGCTCTAGCCCCGCGCATGCACGTGCCAGTGCTGAGCGCACGACTGACCCCAACCCCCTGGTCCAACTCTCGCCTGGGCTGAACCCTTGAACACCCGGCTAGCGCCGACGATCGCGCTGCCGAGCCTCATGGCGACCGGTTCGGATTTCTATAGCCGCGCGCGAGTGCCCACCCACCGTTTCCGCAAAGGGTCGCGGCGACTGTATCATTTCTAGCGGCTCTATCGAAGCGATAGGCCCGAACTTTGCCAGGATCGCTCTAAGCGTTTTCATCCCGCGGTGACAGGGGTACCGGCTCGTCCCAATTGTTTCGGGAGCAGGCTTACCAACGCGACGCGCTCCGCCTCGGTAAGACCCGAGGGTCACGCAGTCGCCCGCGCTCGCTGGCGACGATGTTTCGCTTTGAGTTTGGCTTTGCGTTTATTGGCCCGGATTGCCTTGCTCGCTTTGGAGGTCTTGTTCATCTTTGACTCCGATCTCGGCAGGATCGGCCCATTTCTAGCGGGTATCCTCATCGGTGGCCACCGCCTTAGTGCCGGATTGCGATACCGATTTCCGGAAACGCCTTCCGGCGAACCGAAGATGCTCAGCCCAGCGCACCTCATTCCCCGCCCTCTCCCGCGCAAGGCCGCACACCGAGTCCGACGAGGACTTCCTTTGCGAGAGCCGTCCGGCT
>Ga0209040_10001133_pt1 | contig 20834 bp, 15 predicted proteins | sample BogFormECP12_OM3_FD_188240 | JGI IMG/M metagenome (GOLD analysis project Ga0209040, IMG submission 188240) | Bog forest soil microbial communities from Calvert Island, British Columbia, Canada - ECP12_OM3 (SPAdes) (version 2) | ecosystem: Environmental > Aquatic > Freshwater > Wetlands > Bog ...
GTAGAAGTAATCGAAGCCCATCCCCGACGGCCATTGATCGAACGGCCCCGCCGTGCTGTATTGAAAGCCCGGCGTGTTGTGGTTCTTGCCGAACCACGATGTGGCGTAGCCGTTGCCTTTCAGGATCGCGCCGATGGTCGCATTGTCCGCACCGATGATCGAGTCGTAGCCGGGGAAACCGGTGGACAGTTCCGTGATCACGCCGAAGCCGTCAGAGTGGTGGTTGCGGCCGGTGATCAGCGCCGCCCGCGTGGGCGAGCACAGCGCGGTGGAGTTGAATTCGATGTAGCGCAGACCCGCCTTCGCGATGCGGTCTAGGTTCGGAGTCGGGATGATGCCTCCAAACGTACCGGGGACGCCATAGCCCTGGTCGTCGGTCATGATGAGCAGGATGTTGGGTGCCCCCTTGGGCGGCACAACGCGTGGCGGCCACCAGGTCTGGGAGTCCTTCGCGTTTTCCTTAATCACGCCGCCGAATGGCGGGGGTGGCGCCGGGATTTGATTCCCTTTGATGGTGGTTGTTGCGCTGGGCTCACCTAACGTGCCCGTGACCACCTGCGCGGAGGCACTTCCGCCCGCGAAAGAACTCGAGACAGCAAAAGCTCCCAAAGCCAGCTTTCTGATACACGCTCGAAAATCCATACGACGTCTCCTTGCGGGTACAGCCGCGTTGGCCTCGCAAGGGGACAGTTGCGAGGGGGTTCGTTCTGCTGCCACGGAGCGCAGAACATCCGCCTTGAGTAAATCGACCCCACGGTTTGGTTTGCGTGGCAAGAACTTTAGTCGGTCGCCGACAGGAAATCAATCCCTGAATTTAACTACCGAATTGATTTACCGATTTGTAACACATCAAGGGGTTATTCCCGAGCGACGCGCAACTAGGAGTTGGAGCTCGCAGATAGAGATTGAGAACAGCCGGGTGCCCCGGCTCTCGCGCCTACGCTAGCGCGGAAAGCGCCTCAGCACGGCACCCAGGCATTGGGAGTGGCTACAGGAGAGAAAACCGGCATGGTGGGCGCGCTCGCGCCCGGTTGCGGCGCCGTGGCCGCGCTGCCGATCAGGGTGTTGTCCACGCCGGAAGCCTGATTCGAAAGACCCCACGCGTCGGCTGGAATTTGGGTGGAGGTACAGAGAGCGCCCGGCGTGCCTGCGCCGATCTGGGTCGCTTCGCCCTTCCACGACCAGTCCACGCGTAGCAGAATGTGTTGCTTCGCCGGATTGGATGCCGCCACCGGCAGGCTGTTGTCCGTCGCCTCCCAGATGAGCCAGGTCCGGAAGTGGTCGTCCACGGTCACCGTTTCGTGCGGAGGCACTTCCAGCAGCACGCCTGGATCGTCGGCAAAGTTAACCGGAGGATTCGTACCCGCAACGCAGATTAGGGTTTGGTTGTTATACGGATACTGCCCGTCGAGCGACCATTGTCCGTTCCGGGCGCACTCGAACTGGTGCTGGGGAATGGGTGGGACCAGCGTCCGCTTGCGAGAGTAGATTACGTTCTGGGCAATCTTCAGCACTCCGAAGTACTGGGGCGCGGTCCCCGGCGCGCTTTCCAAATCGACGATGGCGGAGAAGTGGAAACCGCCTGCAACTTCGATCCCGCAATTGCCCGCCATGTAGTAACCGATGCCGACGGAGCCGATGGTCGGAGACACGCGAAACTTGACGCTGTTGACCCGCACATCGCCCGCCACCGCCACCGCGGATGGTTGTGGGCTGGTTCGGCAGCCTGGCAATCCGAGGGCAACGCTGCCCAGAGCACACATTCTGGTGAATTCGCGACGCGACAGAGATCCCAAACGAGGACGGTCCATGGAATTCTCTCCTCGAAGTCTGGTTGTCACCCACCAGATAGCACCTATCGCCAGGGCGCAGGCCATAGCCCTTCCCTGCCTCAGGTTTGAAACGCAAATTGGCTGCCAGTAAAGCTAGCACTTTATACGAATCATTACAACGAATATGTCACATGAAAACCGTGACCGGTGCCCCACACATTCGCGATTTCCAAATGTGTGGGGAGAAAGTAAGCGGATGATCTGCGACGCAGTACTGAGTTAAAGCCAACTAACTCCCACTCATTCCAACCGCAGGAATGAGTGGGACACCTGGCCCCCGGCCGAAAGCTCGAAACTGTCGTTGTCAGCGTCCCGTCATCAGCGACCACAGTCCCGCCATTCCGAGCACAGCCAAGAAAAGTGCAATCACGATGCTCACGGGCCACCGTGCGGCTTGCGGCATTTCCCCGCGGCCCATGCACCCCGCGCCGGGGCGGACGGCTACTCCGCTTTCTTTGCCGCGATCTCGCCCAGCTCCCAATACTTCTTCAGCAGCGTCTCGGGCACCTCTACTGCCCGGCCGGTCAGCATGTGTTTCAACTGAAGGGCGTTTACGGCGGCCTTGCCCTCGAAGTGATTGTTGGCCACGACAAACGCCTTCTTGGCCTTCTCGGCGATAGCGTCGATGCGCGTCTTCCAGCCTTCGAGCTCAGGCCGGGTGTAGAGATAGTTGTAGCGATCGTTGCGCGAGTCGCTGTCGAACCACTGTTCGTAGTTGCGTCCATGCAGGCGCACATAAGCCAGCGGCGCAGTGACGTGTTCGGTGGGACCGACCGCCTTGCCCAGCCGCGGCTGGTCGATGTTGCAGAAGGCGACGCCCTTGTCGGTGAAGTAGCGCAGCGTGCCTTCGTTGGTCCAGCTATTGTGCCGCACCTCCACCACCAGCGGAAACTGCTTAAACTTTTCGATCACGCTGTCGAGGTAGTCGCGGTTGGCGTTGGTGTTCTTGAAGGAGATAGGGAATTGCGCCAGCACCGCGCCCAGCATGTCTTCCGAGGCGATGGACTCGAGTCCCTCCCGCGCCAGACGCTCGTCTTCGGGAGTGGCGCGGATGGTCTCGGATGAAGTGCTCTCGACGACCGCGATCGGCGAATGGGTGAACGCCTTGTTGAGCTTGGCGGTGAACAGGAACTCCGGATTGACCGCGCGCGCCTTGCGACACCATAGCTTGCCCCACTCCGGCTTGATGTGGCCGTAGAACGAGGTGTTGATCTCGATCACGTCCACGTAGCGCGCCAGGTACTCGACCGGATGCTGCGACTTCTTGATCTGCGCCGGATAGACAATGCCCTCCCAGTCCTTGTACGACCAGCCCGCCGTGCCGACGTAAATGCGTGGTTGTTCGTTCATCTTTGCAGCGAGGTTAGCACAGGGGAGCGAAACTCAAAGCGGCGTTTGCATCACACAGTTGGCCCCATCCGAGTGTCATCCTGAGCGACGAGGTCGCCGTCGCGACCGAGGAGTCGAAGGACCCCTATTTTGTGTACCTCCTATAGGGGTTCTTCGACTACGGTTCGTCCGGAGCGGACGAACCTCCGCTCAGAATGACACCATAGATGTCATAACCCCAGTTTCAGTACGCCACCATCACGATCCAATACATCCCTCCGGGATGGCTCACGCTGGCCGCAAAACACACTCCCAGTGAATATCCGGCGGTGAGCGGCTGCGAAACCAGGGTCTTGACGCCCGCGGGAAGGTCCTCGAGGTCGGTGGCCGTCCACGCGACCACGTGATGGACTCCGGCAATGCTTTTGGGAGTGCCGGTGTCGAGGACGTCGATGAGCGCCATGTCACAAGCCATCTGATGGATCGCCGCCTGCGGCTTGCGCGCCGGAACGGGGTGTCCTTGCGCACTGGCATATTTTGCAATCGTTGTTTGCAACACCGCATCGGCCTGGGGATCGGAGTAGTCGGGTATGCGATGGGCGAAATCCTGGGTGACGTACACCTCGTCGCCGTTGTGCAGCACGCCGACTCCAACCGTGTTGTACTTGGAGCTGAGGATGCTGGCGCGATGCGGCGGTGAGTTCATCAGGTTGGCGTGCGCGCCGGCCACGTCCGTCTCCAGCGCAATGTTTTCCGCCTGCCGGTCAGAGCGCAGGTTCTCGCCTGCGATGCGGAGCTCCAGCGACTCCTCGTCGTCATAGCGATGGGAGAGCACTTTGTGTCTCACCATGAGCTCAGTGTGCTTGCGCGCGGCCTGCGTCAGGCGGTCGTCGGTCGCCAACGGCGGAAGGCCCTCGCGGGAACGCTCCTGATTGATGAGCTCGACCAGTTGCTTTTCGCCGGCGGCATCGAATGGCTCCTGCGCAAGCGAGGTTGCCGCCAGCAGCGACAGGACGAGCAGAATCGGTGCGAGGTTGCGGAAAACAGCGAGTGTAACGTGGGAGCGCATCTGGTTAAGCATTAGACGTGGCATTGCGGCCTTTCGTTCGCCGCTTGGTCAACATACAATACATCATCGCTCTTCATTCCAATGGTTTCACCATGACCGTCACCATTATTCTCCTGATCATTGCGATTGCGGCCGTTATCGCGGCGGTTGCGGCCTGGTCGAAGGCCTCAGCCTTGGCCGAGCGCAAGAGCGCGCTCGAGCAGGACCTGGCGGCCGCCAAAGCCGAGTCGGAACGCAAGCAGACTGAAATTTCATCTCTGCTGAGCGCCCGGGCATCGCTGGAGGCGACGCTCGCCTCCGAACGCGAAGCCACCAAAGAGAAGCTTCAGCTTCTGTCGGAAGCGCGCGCCGAGCTGGAGAACAGCTTCAAAGCGCTGGCCAACTCGGCGCTGGAGAGCAACAACGCGAACTTTCTTGACCTCGCCAGGACTACGCTGGAGAAGTACCAGTTCCAGGCGAAGGGAGAGCTTGAGGCGCGGGAGAAGGCGGTTGAGGCGCTCATCAAACCGGTTGCTGAATCGCTGAAGCAGGTAGATGAGCAGGTGAGGGAACTGGAGAAGACGCGCGCCCAGGCTTATGGCACGCTCACCTCGCAGGTGGCGTCGCTGCTGGATGCGCAGAAGGCGCTGCAAGCGGAGACCGGCAATCTGGTGAAGGCGCTGCGCGAGCCGCAGGCGCGCGGGCGGTGGGGCGAGCTGCAACTGCGGCGGGTCATCGAGATCGCAGGGATGCTTGACTATTGCGACTTTGCAGAACAGGTGTCGGTCACCAACGAAGACCGCCGCTATCGTCCGGATGTTGTGGTGAAGTTGCCGGGCGGGAAGAACATTGTCATTGATGCCAAGGTCCCGCTCACGTCGTATCTCGCTGCGCTCGAAGCCGAAGACATTGCGACGCGCACGGTGTGGCTCACCGATCACGCGCGGCAGCTCAAGCAGCACATCGACAACCTTGCCGGCAAAGCCTATTGGGCGCAGTTTCAGCCCACGCCTGAGTTTGTCGTACTGTTCCTTCCCGGGGAAGTGTTCTTCCGCGCCGCGCTCGATGGCGACGCGGAACTCATCGAGTACGGCGTTAGTCAAAGAGTGATCGTCGCCTCGCCGACCACGCTGATCGCGCTGCTGAAGGCCGTGGCCTACGGTTGGAACCAGAAGAACCTTGCCGAGAGCGCGCAGAAGATCAGCGAGACCGGCAAGCTGTTGTATGAACGGCTTTGCGTGATGACCCGCCACTTCGAGGATGTCGGCAGCCGGTTGGGAGCGGCGGTGGATTCGTACAATAAGGCGGTCGGTTCCATGCAAAAGTCAGTATTCCCGGTGGCGCGCAAGTTCGCAGAGCTTGACAAGTCGCTCGCGGCCGAGGACTTGCAAGACGTGCAGCAGGTGGAAAAGTCCACGCGCCAGCTCGACGCTCCCGATTGGCAGGACGGCGACGGCAACACCGGACTGCTGTTTCCCGGCGAGAAGGCCGACAGCGCGAAGATCTGAGATGGCTTCGGTCAAACGCAGGGCTTAACACGAGAGGAGAATCATGATGAAAAGACGCAAACGCGGGCCCGCAACGCCGGCAGGCAGTTCGCCTTCAACCAGTAATCGAGTTCTTAGACAGCTTGCCTTGCGCGTGGAGACCGCGGCGCAGGACGCGTTCGTCCCGGCTCCGCCGCAGATTGACAATGGAGACGAGGCCCGCTACTCCGACAAGTGCGGGACCTACACCAAGTGCGTTCTGCAAGACGGAATCGGCCGGGTGAATCTTGCGGCATATCAAACCTTCAAGAAGGCACTGAACAGCGGAAAGCCTGCCGATTTCGAACTCATCACACTGGGCGGAACGCGCACTTTGAATGGGCCACAAGGCGGCCTGGCATTCGATCTGGAAAGCCTGGACAGCAGCCAATTTGCACCGCCGCCCGCACCGGCCCTGGCCAGTGACGCCTACGGTACTGAGCTGGTGGAGTTGTACTGGGCTTCGCTGTTGCGGGATGTTGCCTTCACGGACTACGACTCGAATGCGGTAGCGGCACAAGCGGCCAGCGAATTGTCGTCCATGCCCACCTACGCCGGACCCAGAGACGGCGGCGGCAATGTAACGCCGCAACTCTTGTTTCGCGGCGCTTTCCCCGGTGAGACGGTTGGGCCCTATATCTCGCAGCTTTTCATCAAGGGCACGAGCATGGGCGCTTTGCCGATCGACCAGAAATACGCGACGCTTAAGGCGGGCATCGATTTCATGACCGATCCCACGACCTTTCAGCAGGTGCAGAACGGCCAATCTACCGGTTTGCAACTGCAGAATGATGTGCCGCTGTACATGCACAACGGACGCGGGCTGAGTGCCTACACCCACATTGATGTGCTCTATGAGGCGTACTTCATGGCCTACCTGGTGCTGAACTCAATCGGCACGCCTTTGAATCCGGGCAACCCCTACAACACGTCCAAGACGCAAAACGGATTCAACACGCTGGGCCAGCCGGACATCGCAGCTACGCTTACCGCAGTAGCCAGCGAGGCGCTCAAGGCGGTGTGGTACCAGAAGTGGTACATCCATCTTCGCCATCGTCCAGAGTCGGGCGGCGGAATTGTGCATTTGATCAAGACCGGCCAGGGCAACACCATCGAGGGCAAGCTTAGCGACAATGTGCTGGACTCGCAGGCGGTGCAGAACAGCTTCGCCAAGTACGGCAGCTATTTCCTATCGCAGGCTTTTCCCGAAGGGTCGCCGACGCACCCGGCTTATCCCACGGGACATGGAACGGTGGCGGGCGCTTGCATCACCGCGCTGAAGTTCTTTTTCGACGGCGATTTCGTGATCCCGAAGCCCCAGGTACCGTCGAGCGATGGAACGGCGCTGACCGACTACACTGGCAGCGACGCACCGCAAATGACGGTCAACGGCGAACTGAACAAGCTGACGGACAATGTCAGCTTCGGTCACGGCATCCATGCGGGAATTCACTGGCGTAGTGACACTGACACGTCTGTGCGTTTAGGCGAGGCGGTAGCGTTGAGTGTGTTACAAGACCGGGCGCACACCTACAACGAGAAGTTCACCGTGAAGCTGACCAAGCTGGACGGCAGCAGCGCGGTCATTAGCAACCAGTGAATTCGGGTGCCCACCGGCTGCCCCGGGCGAAAGGGTGGGGCGTCCGGCGGCCCCGGGCGAACTCGCCACAATCAAGAGGATGTATGCTCAGATACGCGCCCCATTCTTTGATTCCCATGCCGCGTCGAAATTGACGCCCGGAATCTCGGGAAGAATGTCGAACCCGTGCGGGTCGCGCCCAAATCGAAAGAAACTACTGCGATCTGTGAAGTCTTCCGGGCGGATGCCTTGGAGCGCTGCGCCGAACTCGGCGAGCGCGGCATAAATCGCTTGCGCGTTGGCAGAGTCCGCTTTTATGAAAAAATCGAGATCGTTGGTAAAGCGCGGCTGCGCGTGAAAGATAACGGCGTAGCCTCCCACAATGAGGTATTTAACGCCATGGGCACTGAAGGCGGACAAAAGGTCTTTGTAGTCTTGGAACATCCGGCTCCATCTCCCAACCTTTGAGGGCGTAGGCGGTCTTGATCATTTCTTCAACTGCGTCCAGGCGCTCATGTGCGCGCCGACTTTGCCAGTACCGGTATTCGTCCGCTTTCATCTCCTCGAAGCTGGTGTACTTGCGCGTCGTCGGATCCATGCGTCCTTTGTAGCATACCCCCAGCAGTGCGGCAATGCTGATAACCCGGGTGGATGACCGCTTTCTCGTGAATCCGGAATGTGACCTCGGCGAGCGGCGCGTCGCCATCCAGATTTTGCCGCCTTTTCCTGGCGCGCTCGGATGGCGAACCCTGTGAAGGATTATCCTGAACACCGACCCCACCTTAATGGTGGTACATGTACTTTCGTAACTTGACATCGGCGGACAGGGCGTTAGACTGACTGCTTGAGGCTCAGTGTCTCTACGCCCCAGGAGGGCGGAAACGGTCTTTGAAAATCAGTTGCCAGTAGTCGTAGCTAGTAGCCAGTTGGGTGCTTTGCTATTACTACTTGGCTAATGGCATTCCATTCGAAGTTCCAAAGCATGAGCCGTAAGTCCTTTGGATTGTAGTATGTACCTCTAACTCCTTGGTGTGGAATTATTTGCAAGGATTTTTTGTCCAACTCGTTGATTTCACAGGTAGGGGGGAGGGGGAGGGATATTAACAAGATGGCAGCACGATCCCGATTCGAGAAAAGGCATGGCTGGCCCTTATTGGTTATTGAGCAGTTAACATCATCTCACAAGTGGGCCTTGCAATCGTCCGGAAGACGGACTCGAGTTTTGAACGCCCACCCCGACCTCGCTGCTCAAGCCGCCTCCTCGCAGTCCATCGTGCAATCGCACGACCTGCTCGTGCAAAACGTGGCTCAGCTCTTTGCGATCGCCCGACGCCAGCATCGGCTCACCCAAAGCGATTCGTGCGCGGATTACATCTTTCCCCAGGAGGTTCCAGAAGTGCGGCAGCAAAGGCATGTCGTCCCACCAGCAAATTTCCTGGCCCGCATTGCCGTCGTCCAGCTCGTAGAGGATGGCGCACGGCGTGACCGGCGATTTGGCCTCAACGGCGGGCTGCAACATGGTGGAGTGAAAACGCAGAACGCGTTGACCCTCGGTGGTGGTGCCTTCGGGAAAAAGCACCACGGGCACGCCGTTCTGCAGCGACTCGGTGACGCTGACATTGGCACGCGCAGCATCGGTCCGGTCGTGCCGGCGTACGAAGACGGCCCCGGCCCAGCGCGCATAGCGGCCGAAAATTGGCCATTGCTGCACCTCGGCCTTCGAGACGAAGACGCACGGCAGCGCCGCGCTGAGCGCAAGAATGTCGAGATAACTCAGGTGATTGCTAACGATCATGCCGCCGCAAGGGAACTGGCCGGTGGCCGATATCTGGAGGTTCAGTGCGGCGACACCGCGAATGCAGCTTTCATGCAGCCACTGGGCGCAGGCTGCGCGCGAAGCCTCCGGGCGCAGCTTGCGATGCTCCCAGAGACCGTAAAACGCTGCCGCCAGAAAAGCGGCCAGCCTGCGGACCCGTCTTGCCAGGATTGCGAGCGGTGCGAGCATTCGTGAGAAAACTTGGGAGAGCGCCTGCTTGCAGTGTATCGGAATTAACCAGCGCGAGAGGATGGAAGGAGCGCGGGCCGCGGTTGTTCTTTGACACTGTTTTCAAACGGCTGCTAGTATGAATGGTCTAACGCCAGTTTTCCCGCCCAGCCAGCGTCCCCGTCGTCTAGCCCGGCCTAGGACATCGCCCTTTCACGGCGGTAACGCGGGTTCGAATCCCGCCGGGGACGCCAAAAAACTACTTGGTGGCTTCTGCCCATTCCTTGTCGCCTTGCTGCGACGGGCTCCTTGGTAGGGATCTCGAACCGAACCAGGAGGGCTCCCGTCTGAGTAACCGCGAGATCCGGTGCCAACTACTAGAAAAACGCTTGCAGCCGGATCGCATAGCTGCGCGGCGGTGCTATGGCGTTACCGGAAAACAGACCCGCGAAGTTTATGAGGTTGAGTCGGTTGTTGAGGTTTTGCGCATCGAACTGCATCCGCACTGCAAGGTTGTCTTTCTTCCACACCTCCGCCCCAACCGAAGCATTCACAGCGAGAGAAGGCCGCACTCTATCGCGGTAGAGATTCACGCGATCAACGACTGCCTGACCATATTGCGCAAGTGCTTGTTCGTACGTGCCGTCGAAGTCAACCGGCAGTCCGCTGCCGTACTCCGCGCCAACCGCACCCCAGAGCCGAGGCATGAATTGGTAGCGGAAGCGAGTGCGCACCGTATTGCGCTGGTCCTGGGAGACCCAGAAACGCCCGCTCAGTTGCGTCAGGGCATCCGTTGCCGACTGGCCCACAAACAGGCCGCCAGTAACCGGAAAATAGGCGGAGCCAACCATATAGGAATAGCTGACGAATCCCGACAAATGGCCCCAACGCGGGAGGTTTATTTTTCCTTCCGCTCCATAGATCCTGGCTTTGCGAAACGCGATGGGGAAGCTGACCGGAGTATTCAGCAGCAAGTCATCGTCGGCAAAATTGTTGACGGCGCGATAATAGCCATTCACATCGAGGCTCAGCTCCCCCATAAAAGCCTTCGTCATTCCAGCTTCGTAGTAGTTGCCATGACACGGCGCCACGGGCAGGCGCAGCACGTTGGGATTCAGAACCAAGACCTCCGGCGAGCTGGACAGCAATATATTTTCAAACGACGGCGTCTGGAAAACGCGATCATAGGCAACATGGACGAGCAGTTCGTGGCCGGCGAAATATCGCGAAACCGCCAAGCGAGGGCTGACTGCATTCTGATTGACGATGAGTTGGTAGTGGTCCCAGCGGACGCCTGCGCTGATGGTCCAATTGCCGAGGCGGATCAGGTCCTGGACGAACGCGGACTGCTCCAGGTCCGGCCGATTGCCAATAAAGCTGAAGGTAGTCGGCGTTCCGGGATCGAAGTACGAGGGATCGGTGATTACGTCGGCGAAGCGCTCGTGCAGGAAGATGTTGTCCGATTCGACACCGGCCTTCCATTCCTGGTTGCCGTGATGAATGGAGACCGTTCCCTTGAAATATCCCTCGGTGAGGTAGTTGCTCTGGAAAGCGATGATGGGAGTCGAGAGCGGGTTCGATGACAGCCCGGTGGAATTATCGCGAACCATTCCACCAAAATTCGCCACCACGTTCGGGGAAAACACATGTTGATAGGAAACAATCCCTAGATTTTCGAAATTATTGCCATCCTGCTGTTGGCCTGCATCTTGCTGTACCTGCTCGTTGGGGATGTTATAGCGCGCCAGTTCATGCCGGAACATTAGGCTTAAGCGATCGCTTGGGGTAAAGTCCCTCTCATAGCTGGCGGAAAAATCTCCTGTAGTTCCGTTGTTGTAGTAATTCTCTGGAACCGGCGGACTGAGATAGCGGCCGGTCATCGCACCGCTGGCAGTTACGCCGAACAGGTTTTTCCCCCAGAGATACTGCAGCATGGTGTAGGCGCTGGCCGTGTCGAAGCTGCCTCCCGACAGCACCACCTCGCCGTGGAAACCGGCCCGCGTGTCGCGCGCACTATTGACTTCGACCACGCCGCCCATTTTCCTTCCGTACTCGGCTGGGATGCCCGCGGTATACACACTCATGGATTGAACGCTGTCGGCTTCAATCTCAGGCCCATAGCCCGGAGAGCGGTTGTCAGTGAGAGGAATTCCGTCCAGCACGAATTGGGTCTGGTATTCCGACCCGCGAGGATGGAGGACCGCATTGCCTTCGTAGAGCCATCCAGGCTGGGAATTTACCAGGTCCTGCAACGAGCGGCCGGGCAGCGATGTGGTGCGGTCTGCGATTGTTTCGGAGCCAATCTGGTCGACGGCACCGACGCGGTGAGGATCGACGAGCGTGTCGCTCTCCTTTACTTCGATAGTTGTTTCAACGGGAACCAGGCCCAGCTTGACAAGCTGAGTGGTCGGAGTGGCGGAACGAATTTCAATCGACTGTGAGACTGACGCGAACGTCGCATGCCCAACTTCAAGGTCATACTTCCCGAAGGGAAGACGCTTGACGACCAGGTCGCCAGCATCGTCGGTGAGGAAGGACTGGCGGTAGTGGTTCGCCTTGCTGACCAACTCCACGGTGCTCTTTACACCCAGTCCTGCCGGATCAGTCACTTTCAGGCGCAACTCACCGGTGTTGCTCTGCGCCGAAAGGGGGAGAACCCACAAGACCAAGAACAGCCAACGCTTCATGATCGCAGTTGCGCACCCACGGACTGGCTCTTCCGTTGGGAACAGAAGATGCTTTGCTGCTTGCCTCATGCAGACTGGCTCGTTCAGGGGTTAGTCCCGTCCAAAAACCTGCGCATAACCTGCCTAACAGTCTACCGGACGCGAGGCTGATTGATTTGCGCCGCAAAGGCCAAGAATCGCCCAGCCGTCGAGTAACGCGGGGAACTCATTTGGTTCGAAGGCTGGCCACCGCGATAACTCTGAGGACCAAGACGACTCGCACCAACGCGGGGTACCATTGTTGAGTCTTGCTTATGTAGTGTTCTAGCGCCGAAACGACAATCTACTCTTAAGGAAAAGACAAATCGCGAATGTCTCCTTCCAGAGTTCTCAAACTCTTCCCCTTCGTGTTGCTCACATTCCTGCTTGCTCAGCCGCTGGCGGGGACCGCCCCGCAGCACGACGTGGGAGGAAAGGTCAAAGACAGCTCTGGAGCGGTGATCGCACGAGCTCAGGTTGTGCTGCGGGCTGACGGACAGGAATTCAATCGCGTGACGCAGTCGGATGGCAGCTTCGTCTTCACGGGTGTAACCGCGGAGAGCGGGAGTGTGACCGTCAGTGCGTCTGGCTTCGCAACCGGCACAAGCGACTGGAAGGCGGGACAAAATGAGCTGTCAATCACGCTCGCCTTGGCCCCCCTTCAGCAAAGTCTCGACGTCACGTCGACCCGGACCTCGATACTGCCAACTGGCGTTGACGACGTCGAGGCGCAGCCCGACGCTGTGGCCGTGAGTTCGACGCGATTGCAGCAGTGGGGCGCGCTGGCCACCGATGACAAGCTGCGTCAGGTGCCGGGGTTCTCTCTGCTGCGCCGATCGGGGAGCCAGACCGCAAATCCTACGTCGCAGGGCGTCTCGCTGCGGGGATTGGGCGCCAACGGCGCCAGTCGGGCGCTGGTTCTCGCGGATGGCATTCCGCTCAACGACCCGTTTGGCGGCTGGATCTACTGGGCGCGGGTTCCGCAGGCGTCACTTGAAGAGGTCCAGGTGGTGCCCGGTGGTGTCTCGGCGCTTTACGGGGATGACGCTCTGAGCGGTGTCGTCAATCTCGAGACGCGGCCCTCGGTGCAAACGGACGCCTTCGTACAAGGATCGTACGGTAACGAAAACGCGCCCTGGGGCTCCGGCTGGGGCGCGATACGCCTGGGAGATTGGGCAGTAGCGGCCAGCGGAGAAGGGTTTCGCACCGATGGTTACATTGCGGTGCCGGAGAGTGTTCGCGGGTCGGTGGACACGCCGGTGGCATCGCAATACGGCAGCGGAACTTTGAAATTGGAACGGCTATTTTCGGATCGCGGACGCATTTTCCTTGAGGGGTCGATCTACGGGGAGAACCGGCAGAATGGTACGCCGCTGCAGGTCAATGACAGCACGATTCGCCAACTGGCATTGGGCACGGATTACAACAGCGATGCTGCCGGTTTGTTTACGCTGCGTCTGTATGGGGGAACGCAGAATTACTACCAGACCTTCTCGTCGATTGCCGCCAATCGCGACAGCGAATCGTTGACCGATGTTCAACGTGTTCCAGTGCAGCAGATGGGCCTGATTGCACAATGGTCGAAGCAAATCGTGGGCCGTCTAACACTGTTGGCCGGTCTGGATGGCATGGACGTCACTGGCTTCAGCGACGAGATGACCTACTCGGGCGGCAAGCCTACGGCGAAGTTATCGAATGGCGGCACCCAGCAATCGCTGGGGGCGTTTGCCGAGGGCATCGTACAGATCACGCCGAAGTGGTCGGTGACGTTTTCCGGGCGCGAAGATCTGTGGAGCAACTTCGACGCCAGTTCGTCGCGAATTCCTACGAAGGGTAAACCAACTTACATTGCTTACCCGGACCGCGGACAAAACGCCTTTAGTCCGCGGCTGACCACTTCCTATCGCGTCGGCCAACATGCCGTCCTCTATGCGTCAGCCTATCGTTCGTTCCGCGCCCCCACACTGAACGAACTCTATCGTAGCTTCCGAGTGGGCAATGTGCAGACGCTGGCCAACCCGTACTTGGTGGCCGAACACTTCACTGGAGGAGAAGGGGGTGTGCGCGCCACCCTGCTGAATGACCGCATGACGCTTTACGGCGTCGGGTTCTGGGGCTTTACGACCGATCCGGTCGCCAACGTCACTCTTAGTTCGACTCCCCAGCTCATCGTCCGTATGCGCGAGAACCTGGGCCGCATCCAGGCACCCGGACTTCAGACGGGTATCAACTTCACCGTCACGAACCGTATTTGGCTGAGCTGTGCGTATCAGTTCATCGATTCCACGGTGTCCTCGTTCCCCGCCAACCCGGCCCTGGTCGGGAACCAGGTTCCGCTGGTGCCTAAGAATGAGCTTGTCTTCCAGGGAACCTGGGCTGCTCCGCAGAAGATCTTTGTCGCCATTCAGGGACGTACTGCCAGCAACGAATTCGATGACGACCAGAATCTGTTGCCCCTAGGCGCTTACTTTGTGCTCAGCGCGACGGTTTCGCGTCCGCTGCCCAAGGGCTTCGACGTGTTCTTCCAGGGGGAGAACCTGACCAACAGCCAGTACGACATTGGACGCACGCCAGTCGTGACGGTAGGGCAGCCTATCCTGGCGCGCTTCGGTGTGCGCTGGCAGAGTAGAAGATGAATGCTGCTGTGACCCATTCCAATTTCCTGGAAAGACGCCGGTTGCGTTTGTCAACTGCCTGCGGCGCTTTGTGCCCGCAGGCGGGTGTGCCGGCGGAAAGTGGCGAGTGAAATCTGCAGGGTCTCGCAAATGTGTTCCCGCGAAGCGTGCGGCGAACTGTGCTGGGCGATGAACCGCGATACTTCCTGTTCCCGGGTCATGATGTCTCGGTAGAACCCCTCCACTTGGCGGGTGGCCGCAGCCCAGCTCCATTTTTCGGCATCGAGGCGCGCTTCGCGACGCATGCTCTCGCAATGGGTTTCATCGAACAACAGTCCTCGAACCGCAGAGATCGCGCCCGATTGGTCCCCGTGTTGGTAGAGATGACCGGTAACGCCGTCGCGCACGATATCGACAATTCCTCCTTCTGCGACGGCCACGACCGGACAACCGGCAGCCATGGCTTCCAGCAAGACCAGTCCCAGGGTTTCGGTGCGAGAAGGCATGAAGAACACATCGGCCGAAGCGTAGGCGGCAGCTAATTCCGCCCCTTGCAGGTAACCGGCAAAATGCGTGGGGGTGCCGGCAAAGTGCTGCACCAGCTTGGCGCGATGCGGACCGTCGCCGACCAGCGCCAAACGAACTCCGGGCAAGGCTTCCAGCACCGGCCGGATCTCTTCGAGTCCTTTTTCTGCTGAAAGGCGTCCCACATACAGCAGCAACTTATCTTCGGGATGTCCCTGGGTGAGCCGGGCGCGCGTCTCTTGCGACGCCTGCTCAGGATTAAACATTTCTGTGTCAACGCCGCGCTGCCAAAGTTGGATCCGCCGAATTCCATGCGCTTGCAGCAAGTCTTGCATCGCCTGCGAGGTAACAAGCACAAGATCAGCATTGTTGTAGACGGACTTGGTGCCTGCCCACAGCAGCGGTTCCAGGAAACCCAGGCCGTAATAATGCAGGTATCTGTCCACTTGGGCGTGATAGGAAATGACCAGCGGCACACGGCGCGCGCGGCTGTAGTAAAGGGCCGACCCGCCCAGCAATGTCGGTTGGGCCACGTGGATGAGGTCGGGCCGGAACGCTGCCAATGCCTTTCCGATCGAAGGCCGCGGGACCGCGAGCTTCATGTCCGGATAAAGCGGAAAGGACAAGCCGGGCACGCCGTGGATCTGCGCCCCTTCAAACTCCGCTATCTTGCCGTCGGGAGCGATAATCAGCACCAGGTGTCCCGCTGCCCGCAGGTGGCGGATCGTATGACAGAGCCGGGTCACAACCCCGTCGATTTTCGGCAGGAACGTTTCGGTGAAGAAGGCGATGCGCAGAGGCCGTTGTGCATGCGAAGCTTCCGGTTGCAGCAAAGGAAAACGAAGGGTGGCATTCCAGTCTCGGCCCGGCAGGCTCACAGCTTCGCTGCCGTAGAGGCGACCGGTGTTCATACGTTGGATTCTCCATCGCTCAAACGGAGACGAAATTCCTCGTTCCTGCCGACTCTGCGCCACAGACGCGGCGCAGCGCCCGAATGCAATTTCCGAGCCAGCCAGAGCACACTTTGGATGAAGGCTGGAGGTTCGACCCACTGCGTCGAGACTGGCGTGAGCATACCGTTTATGTCGGGATGGAGCGTGCGGTTGTCCCAGTTTCGTGCCCCTTCCGGCATGTCCGGATACTCGCGAACGACGTCCAGAAAGGTTTGAAACATGCGCATTGCCATCGGATCGGCGTACTGCGGCATGAACATAGTGTGACTCATTCGGCGCACACGGATTTCGTGCACGAACTCTTCGAACGAGCCCGCGTTCGTTAAATTGACATTGCTGTTAGGCTCGCAACCGTGCCGATCGCCCCCCGAAATCACTAACTGGTTCCAGCCGGAAGCCAGCTTCGCCGTTTCCTGGTTCTCATGCCAGGACCTCAGCCCATTCAGTTCAAAGGCGTGAATGGAGGCTGAGTATCGGGCGAGGAAATCTGTCAGCAAATAGTTAAACCGGGCGTACTCCAGCAAGGCGATGTTCCACTTGGGATGATTGAAGACGATAAGCACACCTTCCAGCTCATTCAAATACCGGAATATCTCCGGCAATCGCTTCGCCTCCGGATGGGCGGTAAACGCTGCCAAGTCGGCCATGACGGCAGCCGCCTCCTTCTCCGGAAGGTTGTGCACGCCCAGATGGAAGTAGCCGTCTTCAAACGGAACCGTCCACTCCACCGAGATGGGAACATGGCCGGAGTTCGGAACAACCCGCAATAGGGTTGCCGCCTGGATGTTGTCGTGGTCCGTAAGCGAGACCTGAGCCTCCAAACCAAGTACGTCTTCGATTTGCTTGCGCTCCACGTCAAACGCCTCACGCGGCGTCAAGGGTGGAGTCCAACATGCACGGAACAGATCAATGGATACGGATACCGCACGCCGCGCAGCTTTTTGTTTGTGACGCTCCAGGTACCACCCTAGAAAAGCGGAGCGGTCGGCCAGGACCGAGATGAAGGACAGGCTTTCACGCGAGTGGTTGGTGTGGCTGTGAAGCGAGACCCCGGTGCGGAAAGCCTTCCGCGCGTCGGCTTCTTTCCAGAAGTACGAGATCCGGCTCTGCAACTTACCTCCAATCGCACTCAGTTCCGTAAACTCCTCATCGCGCTCAACCGGAATCTGAAGTGCTGGTCGCAGTATGTCTCAAAAAGGTAAACGTTTTATGAGATTTTGAAGATTTCTTTGTTAAGATTTAACAGAATCCGCGTAGTAACCCCCTATACTAACGTACAGATGGTGTTCATTGGCGATTCCGCAAACGGAAGTTCGCAGCCCACGGTTGGATACGCCCTGATCCAGCTTGCGCTTCATCCTATTCACTCTTTCCTTGGCAATTGGAATTGGAAAGCGGCACTTTTCAGTGTCCTGAATCGCGGAACGATTTTCCTGATTCTAATGGTCAAGCGCGGGACGGTGGAAATCTCGGTTGCGCTCATCGTGGAAGCGACTTTCAGCGTAGCAGCCTCCGGAGTTTACGGCGCGTTTACCCAGGCTATGTGCTTCACGCGACCGCGATGGCTCGCGCGTTTCATCGTCGGTTTTTTCCTTCCCGCTGTGATGCTGGGTCTCGACTACCTGGCGCACTACTACACTGGGATGCAGCATATGCGCCTGAGCTTGGTCCTCACCGGGCTGCTGTCCGTGCTATCGTCGTTATTTAGCTTTTATGTGATGGAACACGGTGCATTGCTGGTGGGAAGTGCGGGCGCGCCGCTCGTGCGCGATCTGAAGCGTATGCCGGTTCTGATCGCGAAATTCGTTGTGGCAGGACCTCGCTGCATGTGGAATTACGTTGCCGGTTCTGCACGGAGAAAGGGCCTTGAGATTGCCGCTTGAGAGCAAGAATCTGAGGGATGCCGGGGGTGAGGCGTGAAACTGATTTTCTGCCGCATCGGAATGCTCGGCTGCTTGCTTATCGCACTTGCGCTGGGGCCGCTGGCGCTTGCTCAGTCGGCCAATGCGAACGGCCCGACTTCACCCGATGCCACCCAGATTGTTGCTCAACTGATGACGAAGAACCAAGAACGGTCCGCGCTTCTGGACCACTGGGAGGGTTGCCGTCATTACTCGCTCGACTACACGGGTTTTCCTTCCGGCAAATCGGCGGAAATGCTGGTCGAGGTAAAATTTGACGCACCTGAAGAAAAGCGATTTCGCATCGTAAGCGAGGACGGTTCGCGCTTGTTGCTCAACCGGGTGCTCAAAGAGCTGCTGGTAAACGAAAAGGAAGCTCTCGGTGAAGAGAACCGCGTCAAGACGGCGCTGACCCCCGAAAACTACGAATTTCAGCTCGTCGGCGGCGATGAGATCTCCGGACGATCGCAATATGTTCTGGACGTGACACCCCGCGCCAAGAACAAGTTCTTATACCGAGGTAAGATCTGGGTTGACGCTGCGGATTTCGCAGTCACCCGCATCTCGGCCGAGCCGGCCAAAAATCCTTCCCTCTGGATCAGCCACACCGCAATTGAGCATCGTTACTCTAAGATTGACAACTTCTGGTTGCCCGCAAGCAACACCAGCATTACGAAGGTCCGTTTTGGCGGCACCGCAAAACTCAAGATCGATTACTTGAACTATCGCATCGGAACCTCGAAAGCTGCCTCAGCCACCGACATGTGCAGCAGCGCGCCTCGGAATGTCCAGGTGGCGGGCGCACGGTAGTCGCCGGCGCAGGTAACTCCGCGACCCTACTTGCCCGGCAGGTAGCATGCTGTCGCCGGACTGCCTCGGAGAATCGCGTACAGCTTCACGACGGAGTTGGGCTGAGTTTCGGGTACAAAGGCAACAAACCCGACATAGCTGGACGACACTTCGGGATTCGCGACGCGAACGTCGCGTCGCCATTGTCCAACTGCGCCCATGCCCGTGATGATGCCGCCGGTTGTAACGACCACTGTCGAGGGCGGCTGTCGGTGCTTACGGTCCCACGCCCAGCCAGCAATTCGCAGCCCAGGCCCGTCGGGATCATCCATTCTCGCACCCGACTCCAGGGCCCCCGTGCAATCATCAGAGTTTGCGAATGGAATGACTGACTCCAGAGGTTTTCCTAAGTCGGAGGCGGCGCTGTTGGAAAACGCCGACAGCCGGTTTGCCTTCAGATATGGCAGGGTCAAGAGCAGTGTGTCCCTTCGAATGTCCTTCAATCTTTCCGGGTCAAAGGCACCCGTTACCAGGGAGGCTGCTAATTCATGCTGCGCAAGAGCTCGCTGTCGTGCTTGCTCCAGAGGATAGTGGGCCAGTACGGCTCCCCGCACGAAGATTGCCAGCAGGCACACTTGCGTCAGTACCGCCCCATAACGCGCGAAGAATGTGGATCCCACGAAGAACAATCCCAGGCAACACCAGAAGAGCAGAGCAACCGTTTGATAGCGGGAAGAAAGTGCCTGCCCGAGACCGAGATCCACTCTACCCACAGCGGTGAGCAGGCCGGTCGCCAGGCAGAAGGGCATCGTGAGCGCAAGTTGGATGGCAAAAGGACGAAACCTACGAACTTCCTCCAGGGCCGGGGCCAATAGCGCGAGCAACACGCCGATCCCTGCCAGCGCCAGGATTTCCGGCTCGCGCATGCCGTGATGCTCCCATGGACCACCCATATAAAAAGCCCAATATTTCACCAGCGAGACTGGCGCCTCCAGAGAAACGATTGGCGAGGCATGAGCTCCGGGCCGGACGTAGTGGTAGAAATAAAGCGCCGTACTTACAACCCCGGTTACCGCAAAACTCAAGACAGCGGCAAGGCGCAACCGAAGATAGAGGGCCGCGGCCACCAGCAGAGGCCAGAGCAGGCTCCCGCTGGCCAGGCAGTAGCTGGCCCCGAGCGCCGCAAGCACCGAAATGACGAGGAACGTTGACGGCGGGCTCTTGTCAGGGTCTTGCTGTGACTTCATCCAGTAAAGCACGAACGCCACAAAGGACAGGGTTGCTAACAACTGCGGCAGCACAAAACAGACTTGAAAGCCCGAGGTGAAGTTCTCCCATTGGGAGGGGCACAAGAGACAGAACGCCGCTAACCCAGCGCCCGTGCGCCACAGATCTCCGCGCCATCCACCCAACACCCGCATGCTCCAAACCAGTACCCCCCAATGCAGGAGTTGAATGGCAAGAATGCTGGCCAGCAGAAACCCCTGCCGGGCCCGGAACCAGCGCAAATCTACTCCTAGAAACAACTTCGGAAGGACCATCCGGTGTTCATTATGCTGTTGCCACAGCCAGGCGGGAGAGAACGGGCTGTTTCCCCTCGCGACGACTTCGATCTGTGTCCATCCGTCCCCGAAGGGAAGGCTGGAGTAGCTAGCCACGACCATATAGAGCGAGACTGCAATGGTGAGAATCCCGCCTAGCAGGATGGCATAGGAGAGGAGGGAAGAGGTGCGCGACGTTTCAGGTTCGGTTTGCACCAACAGACCACCATAGCCTATGGCCGTTCTTCAGGTAAAGTCGAAGCAAGACGGAGGAGCTTCTGCGAAAAAAATACTGGCCGAATCGCGGTTTTTGGGGACCCAAGAAACGGCCGGTCGTGCGGCCCTCTTGAAAAGAACGACGCCAACGCGCGGTTTTATTCCATAGATTAAGAAAACTGTGAGGCAGTTGCTGGCGTGCGCTGCAGGTGCCAAGTTGCCCGTAACTTCCTGAGAAACTTGGTTGCGGGGGGTGGATTTGAACCACCGACCTTTGGGTTATGAGCCCAA
>Ga0209040_10001134_pt1 | contig 20816 bp, 22 predicted proteins | sample BogFormECP12_OM3_FD_188240 | JGI IMG/M metagenome (GOLD analysis project Ga0209040, IMG submission 188240) | Bog forest soil microbial communities from Calvert Island, British Columbia, Canada - ECP12_OM3 (SPAdes) (version 2) | ecosystem: Environmental > Aquatic > Freshwater > Wetlands > Bog ...
TTACATGACGACGATACTGCCCAGCACTGAGCATAAAACACCTGCTCACAAACAACGCGGGCACCTGAGGACCCTTCTAGAAGGGGGAACTACGGCCTAAGGGATCCCGCATAAGGCAGACTCCGGTGGAACCGCCGTGACTTTGCTCGCCGGCACGTGAAACAATCGCTGGCCGTGAAGACCTTCGAGGATCTGTTCGCCGAGCTCGGCGAACGTGCCCGCACCCGGCCGGCCGGCAGCGCCACGGTCGCGGCACTGGACGCCGGGATACATGCGCTGGGCAAGAAGATTCTGGAGGAGGCCGGCGAGGTCTGGCTGGCCGCCGAACACGAACCCAACGAGGCGTTGGCCGAGGAGATCAGCCAGTTGCTGTACTGGACGCAGGTGTTGATGATCTCGCGCGGTTTGTCCCTCGATGACATCTACCGGAAGCTGTGAGCATGCTGCGGGTCGCGGTTCCCAACAAAGGCGCGCTGAGCGAGCCTGCCACCGAAATACTCGCGGAGGCCGGCTACCGGCGCCGCACTGATCCCAAGGACCTGACCATCATCGACCCGCTCAACCATGTCGAGTTCTTCTTCTTGCGGCCCAAAGACATTGCCATCTATGTCGGTTCGGGGGAGCTGGACTTCGGCATCACCGGACGGGACCTGGTGCTCGATTCCGGTGCGCCGGTGCGCGAACGCCTGGCGCTGGGTTTCGGGTCGTCCAGCTTCCGTTACGCGGGCCCCGCCGGGCGTGACTGGACGACGGCCGACCTGGCCGGAAAGCGGATCGCCAGCGCCTACCCGAATCTGGTCCGAAAAGATCTGGCCGCCAGGGGTATTGAAGCGACGGTAATCAGACTTGACGGGGCCGTGGAGATCTCGGTCCAACTTGGGGTGGCGGACGCCATCGCCGACGTGGTGGGGTCGGGCCGCACCCTGAGCATTCATGATCTGGTGGCCTTTGGTGAGCCGCTGTGTGATTCGGAGGCGGTATTGATCGAGCGCACCGATCGGGGCGGCCACGACCAGGGCGAGGTCACCGCGGCGCGCGATCAACTGGTCGCCCGGGTGCAAGGTGTGGTGTTTGGTCAGCAGTATCTGATGCTGGATTACGACTGCCCGCGCTCGCTGCTGGACAAGGCCACGTCGATCACGCCGGGACTGGAGTCACCGACCATCGCCCCGCTCGCCGACCCGGACTGGGTCGCGATCCGCGCACTGGTGCCCCGCCGGGGCGTCAACGAGATCATGGATGAGCTCGCCGCCATCGGGGCCAAAGCGATTCTGGCTTCAGATATCCGGTTCTGCCGATTCTGATCACAGGTCCGCGCGTTCGGGCCATCGCTGTGTTAGCGTCCCCGGTGATGGCCGGACTGTTTCACACCCCAGGAGGGTCGCCATGACGCAAACACATTTACTCGCCCTACTGATGGCTTTATTGATCGGTGTCATCGCCGGATTGCGTTCTCTGACGGCTCCCGCCGTGGTCTCCTGGGCCGCCTTCCTCGGCTGGATCAATTTGCACGGCACCTGGGCATCCTGGATGGGCAACATCATCACGGTCATCATCCTCAGCCTCCTTGCGGTGGGCGAACTGGTCAACGACAAACTGCCCAAGACGCCGGCGCGCACCGCGCCACCGGTGTTCGCCGCCCGGATCATCATGGGCGCCTTCGCCGGCGCGGTCATCGGTACCGTGTGGGGCTCCAAATGGGGCGGACTCGGCGCCGGCATTGTCGGCGCGGTGCTCGGCACCCTGGGTGGCTATCAGGCGCGCTCCCGGCTGGTGGCCGCAACCGGCGGGAAAGACCTGCCGATCGCACTGCTCGAAGACGCGGTCGCGATCTTGGGTGGGTTTGCCATCGTCGCAACCACGGCTCATCTGTGACAGCGCATTTCGATGCGATCATCGTGGGTGCCGGCCAGGCCGGACCGTCGCTGGCGGGTCGACTGACAGCTGCCGGGCAGCGCGTCGCGATGGTGGAGCGCAAACTCATCGGCGGCACCTGTGTCAACAATGGGTGCATCCCGACCAAGACGCTGGTGGCCAGCGCGCACGCCGCGCAGCTGGCCCGTCGCGGCGCGGAATACGGTATCGGGACCGGAGCGATCAGTGTGGACATGGCGAAAGTCAAGGCCCGCAAAGACGACATCATGCTGAAGGACCGCAAAGGTGTCGAAAGCTGGTTAGAAGGGATGGACGGCTGCACCGTCGTTCGTGGTCACGCCTGCTTCCAGGACCCACACACGCTGCGGGTTGACGAAGAGCTCCTGCAAGCCGACCGGATCTTCCTCAACGTCGGTGGACGTGCCGTGGTGCCGGACATTCCGGGACTCTCCGATGTCGAGTTCCTCACCAACGTGTCGGTCCTTGAACTCGACACGGTGCCAGACCATCTCGTCATCGTCGGCGGCAGCTACATCGCGCTGGAGTTCGCGCAGATGTACCGCCGCTTCGGGGCCCTGGTGACCGTCGTCGAGCGGGGCCCGCGGCTGGCGTTCCGCGAAGACGAAGATGTCTCCGCCACCATCAGGGAGATCCTGGAGGCCGAAGGCATCGACATTGTCCTCGGCGCCGACGATATACGGATCAGCAAGCGTGACAAGGGTTTCGAGCTAACACCCAGCGCGGGTGCCGCCCCGATTCGGGGCAGCCATCTGCTGCTGGCGGTGGGGCGGCGGCCCAACACCGACGATCTGGGTCTTCAGGCGGCCGGTGTGCGCACCGACGCCCGCGGCTACATCGTGGTCGACGACCAGCTCAAGACCAACGTCGACCACATTTGGGCGATGGGCGACTGCAACGGCAAGGGCGCCTTCACCCACACGTCGTACAACGATTTCGAGATAGTCGCTGCCAACCTGCTCGACGGTGACCCGCGTCGGGTGAGCGACCGCATCAGCACCTATGCGCTCTACATCGATCCGCCGCTGGGGCGCGCCGGCATGACCGTCGACCAGGTCCGCGCGTCGGGTCGCCGGGCGCTGGTCGGTAAGCGGCCGATGACCAGAGTCGGCCGAGCGGTGGAAAAGGGTGAGACGCAAGGCTTTATGAAGGTAGTGGTTGACGCCGCGACAAACGAGATCCTGGGAGCGGCCATCTTTGGGGTGGGTGGCGACGAAGCCATTCACTGCATCCTGGACATCATGTCCGCCAAGGCGCCGTACACCACGCTGTCGCGCACGATGCACATTCACCCCACGGTCAGCGAGCTCATTCCCACGATGCTGCAGGAGATGACGCCCCTCGCTTAGCGAGGGTTACCACCGATCACGCCGCCGGCTCGGTCGGGCGCGAAACTACCTCCGGTCGGCTTGATCGGGCCATCCGGGGTATGGCGGCGGCGTTCCACCGAACGCCGGACAGCGTTCCTGGTGCGGGCACCACTCGCATAGCCGCGACGGGCTGGGGCGGAAATCGCCTGTCTCACTTGCGGATTGGATCGCCCGCCAGATGGCCATCAGCGTCTTCTCGAAGCGCAGCAGTTCGTCGCGGTCCGGGGTGTAGTCCAGCATCTGGCCGTCGGCCAGGTAGATGAGCCGCAGCCGGGCGGCCAGCACGCCGCGTGAACGTAATAGCGCCACCGCGTAGAACTTCATTTGGAACATCGCCTTGAACTCGGCCAGTGCTCGCGCGGCCGGCGGCGCCTTGCCGGTCTTGTAGTCGACGACCCGTAGCTCGCCGGTGGCGGCGACATCGAGCCGGTCGATAAAGCCGCGCAGCAGGGTGCCGTCGGCCAGCTCGACCTCCACGCGTTGTTCGCAGCCTTGCGGGTCGAACCGCGTCGGGTCTTCGAGCCGGTAATAGCCGGACAGCAACGCGCGGGCTTCCTCCAGCAATTCGGCGCGCTGCCCGGGGTCCAGCTCGCCGGTCAGCCCGGGCCCCTCGGCAATCAGCTGGTCCCACGCGGGTTCCACGAGCGATCGCGCGGTGTCCAGGCCGCGCTGCGTCGCCGGAAGGCCGTAAAGCTGCTCGAGCGCGGCGTGTACCAGCGATCCGCGCAGCTGTGCCGCCGACGGCGCCTCGGGCAACCGGTCGATCGCCCGGAACCGATACAGCAGCGGGCACTGCTTGAAGTCTGCGGCGCGCGACGGCGACAGAGCCGGTCTCGAGGCCGGCCGGACCTGGGGCGTCTCCAGCTGGTCCGTCATATCCGCAGCCTAGGGCGGCACGCCGACAACCCCGAGCACCGACCACGGCGAGTCGGCTGGCACGCTGGATGGTGTGTCAGCAACCGGCCCGTTCACCGTCGGCGAACGCGTCCAACTCACTGACGCCAAGGGCCGCCACTACACCATGTCGCTCACCCGTGGCAGCGAGTTCCACACCCACCGCGGCTCGATCGCACACGATGCGGTAATCGGCTTGGAGCAAGGCAGCGTCGTCAAATCCAGCAACGGCGCTCTTTTCCTGGTGCTGCGTCCACTGCTGGTCGACTACGTGATGTCGATGCCCCGCGGGCCACAGGTGATTTACCCCAAGGACGCCGCCCAGATCGTGCACGAGGGCGACATCTTTCCCGGGGCCCGCGTGCTGGAGGCCGGGGCCGGATCCGGTGCGCTGACCTGCTCGCTACTGCGCGCTGTCGGGCCGCAGGGGCGGGTGATCTCCTACGAACAGCGTGCCGATCATGCCGAACACGCCCGTCGCAACGTGGCCGGCTTCCATGGCGTGCACGGGGAGTTGCCGCAGAACTGGCAGCTGATCGTCAGCGATGTCGCGGACTCCGATCTGCCCGACGGCTCCGTCGACAGGGCGGTGCTGGACATGCTGGCCCCGTGGGAGGTGCTGGACTCGGTATCGAGGCTGGTCGTCGCTGGCGGTGTGCTGGTGATCTACGTGGCCACCGTCACGCAGCTGTCGCGGGCCGTGGAGGCACTGCGGGCTCAGCAGTGCTGGACCGAACCGCGGGCGTGGGAGACGCTGCAGCGGGGCTGGAATGTGGTCGGCCTGGCCGTTCGGCCGCAGCATTCGATGCGCGGGCACACCGCGTTCCTGGTATCCGCGCGCCGCCTCGCGCCGGGCGCGGTTGCCCCCGCACCGCTGGGTCGCAAGCGCGAGGGACGCGACGGCTGACTAACGGCCAACTAATCGTCGCTGCGGCGCAGGCCCCGGCGGGCGGACAGCAGCTCGAATTCGGGGTGTGCGGCTACCAGACGTTCGGCCGCATCCAGGACATCGACGGCATGGTTGCGGTCGCCCGACACCACGGCCACGCCGATGCCCGCCCGTCGGTACAGCTCGTGCGAACCGGTCTCGGCGGCGGACACGCTGAACTTGCGCTGCAGCTCCGCGACAACAGGACGGATCACCGACCGCTTCTGTTTGAGTGACCGCACGTCGCCGAGCAGCACATCGAACTCAAGCCAGCCGATCCACATCCCGCGGGCTCATCCGGCAGGAGTCGAGGACGGGGCGGCAGACGGGGCGGGCGACGGGGCAGGAGCCTCGGTCGGGGCCAAGCTTGGTGCGGGGGCCGGCGCCGGAGTCGACGCCGGGGTAGTTATGGCTGGTGAGTTGCCCAGAGCCAGCAGCGTTTCCGCGGTCCGCTTGGATAGCTGCCAGCCCCCTTGGGTGGGGGTGAACTCCATCGGAAACGTGAACGCGCCGTTGTTCGCGTGGGCGGTCTTGACGGTGATGGTCGCCATCACATCAGACGGATTTTTATCCGACCAAGCGATGTTGTCCGCCACGAAGGTCATCGGCTGGTAGCCGTTGTCCCGCAATGCGTTGGTGAACTTGTCCAGGGTGGCCGCACTCTCGGGGGTGGCACCTTCGATGAGGTTCACCTTGTTGATGCCCGGCACGTTCGGGTCGGTGATCCGGCTCAGCACGTCGGTAAGGGCCTCAGGAGGGGGCAAGGGAGCAGCCAGCGGACTCGACGCGGCGGGTGCTGCCGACTCCGCGGCCGACGACGAATTCTTGGAATCGCCAGACGAACATCCAGAGAGTCCGAGCGCCGCCACGACTGCGGCGGCGTTAACGGCAATGATGAGACGGCGGTCCATCCACCGGACGGCTGGGCTATGCGCCCACGCCGGCTTCTCTCAACAGGGCCATCACTGAGGTCCGGGATATCTTCCAGCCGCCCTGGTTCACGAAGGTGACGTTGCGCGTGGTCGGAGCCAGCGCCGGACCAGAGACGGTGACGTCGGCCGTGGCGGCCCCCGCACCGGCGGGCTGGACGTTGGCGACGCTGAACATCAGCGGCAGGTGGCCCTTCGCCACCGCCTTTTGCATCTGCCCGTCCGCTAGCCGGGCTTCCGTCGGGCTGATGCCTCCCTCAACCAGGTCGCCTTTGCTGGCGAACGAGACTCCGGGGTCCTGCAGGCCGTTCAGGACACCGACTAACTGGTCGGGGGCGGGTACGGCGTCGGCGGGATCCAGCGGGGACGGCACGCCGAATACGACAGGCTGAATCTGGGGCGCCGACGAGCCAACGGGTGCAATGAAAGTCACACCGGCGGCGGCCGCGGCGACGATAACCACCGCCACTACGCCTCTGGCGAGGTACTTTGTAGTCACGGCTGTCCTTTCGATCGGCCCGACTCAGCGCCGAGATTACCAGCGATACATGTCTTTAACTTTTCACGGCATTTCACTTCCGCACATCAACCGGCAATCGCCGGTAGCGTTGAAGTATTCACCGCACCGTTAGGTGCGGGAAAGGAGCGCAACATGGGTGGCTCAGAGCGTTCTGAAGCATTCGGCACACCGCACGAAACGGGCATGTCCAGCAGCGATGCTGCCGAATTGGAACAACTACGCCGTGAGGCCGCGGTGCTGCGCGAGCAACTCGAGCATGCGGCTGGATCGCACGGAAGCGCCCGCTCTGCCCGCGATGTGCATCAACTCGAAGCCCGTATCGACTCACTTGCGGCCCGCAATTCCAAGTTAATGGAAACTCTTAAAGAAGCCCGTCAACAACTGCTGGCGTTGCGTGAGGAAGTCGACCGGCTGGGACAGCCGCCCAGCGGCTACGGCGTCCTGCTGGCCGCGCACGACGACGATACGGTCGACGTATTCACGTCGGGTCGCAAGATGCGTCTGACGTGCTCGCCGAACATCGAGGTCGCCTCACTCCGGAAGGGTCAGACGGTCCGGCTCAACGAAGCCCTGACCGTCGTCGAGGCCGGCGCGTTCGAATCGGTAGGCGAGGTATCCACTTTGCGCGAGGTGCTCATCGACGGTCACCGGGCCCTGGTCGTCGGCCATGCCGACGAGGAACGAATCGTTTGGCTTGCCGATCCGCTGGTCGCCGAGGACCTGCCGGACGGCGTCCCCGACGCCCTCAACGACGACACCAAGCCCCGCAAGCTGCGCCCCGGTGACTCGCTGTTGGTCGACACCAAAGCCGGCTACGCCTTCGAGCGCATCCCCAAGGCCGAGGTCGAAGATCTGGTGCTGGAAGAGGTGCCCGATGTCAGCTACGCCGACATTGGCGGTCTGACCCGGCAGATCGAGCAGATCCGCGACGCCGTGGAGCTGCCGTTCCTGCACAAGGAGCTGTACCGGGAGTACATGCTGCGCCCGCCCAAGGGTGTGCTGCTCTACGGCCCGCCCGGCTGTGGCAAAACTCTGATCGCCAAGGCGGTGGCCAACTCGCTGGCCAAGAAGATGGCCGAGGTCCGCGGCGACGATGCCCGCGAGGCGAAGTCCTACTTCCTCAACATCAAAGGCCCCGAGCTGCTGAACAAGTTCGTCGGCGAGACCGAACGCCACATCCGGCTGATCTTCCAGCGGGCCCGGGAGAAGGCGTCGGAAGGCACGCCGGTGATCGTGTTCTTCGACGAGATGGACTCGATCTTCCGCACCCGCGGCACCGGCGTCTCCTCGGACGTGGAGACCACTGTGGTCCCGCAGCTGCTCAGCGAGATCGACGGGGTGGAGGGACTGGAGAACGTCATCGTGATCGGCGCCTCCAACCGCGAGGACATGATCGACCCCGCGATCCTGCGGCCCGGGCGCCTCGATGTGAAGATCAAGATCGAGCGGCCGGATGCCGAAGCGGCGCAGGACATCTACTCGAAGTACCTGATTGAGGCGCTGCCGGTGCACGCCGACGACCTTGCCGAGTTCGACGGTGACCGGTCGGCGTGCATCAAGGCGATGATCGAAAAGGTCGTCGACCGGATGTACGCCGAGATCGACGACAACCGGTTCCTGGAGGTCACCTACGCCAACGGTGACAAGGAAGTCATGTACTTCAAGGACTTCAACTCCGGAGCGATGATCCAGAACGTGGTCGACCGGGCGAAGAAGAACGCGATCAAATCGGTGCTGGAGACGGGCCAACCAGGGCTGCGCATTCAGCATCTGCTCGACTCGATCGTCGACGAGTTCGCCGAGAACGAAGACCTGCCCAACACCACCAACCCCGATGACTGGGCGCGGATTTCGGGCAAGAAGGGTGAGCGGATCGTCTACATCCGCACCCTGGTCACCGGCAAGTCGTCCAGCGCTTCGCGGGCCATCGACACCGAGTCCAACCTCGGTCAGTACCTCTAGGGGCCGACCGCCACCGCGACACTTAAACCACGCACACGACGCGCCGCGCCGGGTGTGCGTGGTTTAAGTTTCGGCGCCCAGCCCGTCAGACTTCCAGCGAATAGCTGTTAGTCAAGTCGTCCTGGGTCACCTGGGCCGGCTGCGCCGTAGTGTCCACTCGTAGTGTTTCGGTGAGCACGCGCGGCTGGTAGGACCACCCGTCCGGCAGGTTGAGCCGGTCGGCGAGTTTGGCCAGATCGGCTCGCGACAGGTTGGGGTCAGCGACCTGGCTCCAGGTCTGCATGACCCAGCGCTGTCCTGTCGTGTCGATGAGTTCGTAGACCTCTTCGCCGGCGTCGAAGATGAAGACCGTGTTGCGGTTCACTTGATTGACGGTGTAGGGCGCGGGGTTCATCGACGAAAGCAGGACGATGGCCTGCTGGATCATGTCGATTCCTCCGAAGTTCTTCGTGATCTGCGGGCCCTGGGGTTCCTTTTCGATGCTGTTCATCAGCCAGTAGCGCGGGCCGTTCAGCAGCGCCGCGGCCGCGCCGTTTTCGGCGGCGATCGCCTGTGCGTCCAGCGCGGACCACAGCTCGGCGGGACAGTCGTTGAGCGGGTAACTGTTATAGACGGTGGCCTGTGGACCGGCCTCACCGGGGGTTACCAGAAGCACTTCGCCATAACGCTTGCCGGACAGGTTAGCCGCTTTGTCGCGGTTCGCTTCTTCACTTCGGTGGCGGGCCATCCGGGTGAAATTAATCACTGACGTCGGCGACGTCAACACTCGGCGCTGTTGGGCGATCGGCGTCCACATTCAGGGTGGTGTGCAGATCGTCGATCAGCGGGTCGAGAAACATCGTGCGGTAGTCACCATCGCCGACCGCGCGGGCACTGACGTACATGAACGTCAACGCGCCGAGGAAAAGACACATATGGATCAGCGAATCCGGCACCGGAATGGTCCAGCCCAGCAGGGTCGACTCAAGGGTCCCGACGTGGGTCCATTCCTTGAGCAGCGCGGGAGTGAACCACGTTGAGACGTTCGGTCAGGGTCACCCGCGGGATGGCCGAGCCATCCGGGGCATCTGGCATCGCCGCAAACGGCGTGTCGGCGAGCCGTTCGCGGTCTGTGGGCAGAGCTGCGGCCGACCGCAGCATCGGCCTAACCCGTTCTATGGTCCCGGATATGACGAAGGCCGCTGCGATGCTGATCAGAAAGATCATTGCCAACCACAGCCGCCTACCGCTGATCGTCACAGCCATAAGCCAGACGTAGGTGTTGAAGAACACCAGTGCGGTCAACAAGACGACAGGCAGGGCGCTGGCGATCAGCGCGCCGACAGTCGCAATGTGGGACAGCGTCATGCGCACCGCCCATGCGAGCACGGACCCGACGCCGCAACCGGTCAGGATCAGTATCAGGGCTGCGGTAATCCCTGCCGCACCGCGTATCTGCCCATGTGTTAACCGGGGCACCAGGAGGCCGACGATGACGGCCAGCGGAATGGCGGCGGCGATGATCGCCAGCACGACCCATTCGAGGGCTGTCGGGGGCCCCTCGATCCGGACTTCACGGCTGCCAGTGAGCAGAATGATCGGGATTCCGCAGCTCTGCACCGTGGCGTAGGCCGCCAACACGGGGGCCGACCGCGACCAGAGCCGTCGCCACCGGCCCCGCGTCGTCAGCACCGACGGCAGGCCGCGCTGTAGAAACCAACTCTCAGCCTCGGCACTTACCAATGCTTGGCGTGCCCGCGAGCGGCGCAGCGAAGGGTTCATGTCGGCTCACCCTAAAGCGTTCAACTCACGGTGACGTTGGGATTGGCGCTCGGTTGCCCGGGAGCAGGTCAATTCCGCACTTCGCCTAGGCTTTAGGCATGCAAAGGATTATCGGTACGGAGGTCGAGTACGGCATTTCGTCGCCGTCGGACCCGACCGCCAACCCGATCCTGACCTCGACGCAAGCGGTTCTGGCCTATGCCGCCGCCGCGGGCATCCAGCGCGCCAAGCGCACCCGCTGGGATTACGAGGTGGAATCGCCGCTGCGGGACGCCCGGGGGTTCGACCTGAGCCGATCGGCCGGCCCGCCGCCCGTGGTCGACGCCGACGAGGTCGGCGCCGCCAACATGATCCTGACCAACGGGGCGCGGCTCTACGTCGACCACGCGCATCCGGAATACTCCGCGCCCGAATGCACCGACCCGCTGGACGCGGTGATCTGGGACAAAGCCGGCGAACGCGTGATGGAGGCCGCCGCCCGGCACGTCGCGAGCGTGCCCGGAGCCGCGAAACTGCAGCTATACAAGAACAACGTCGACGGCAAAGGCGCGTCCTACGGGTCGCACGAGAACTACCTGATGTCGCGGCAGACGCCGTTTTCGGCCATCATTGCCGGGCTGACCCCGTTCCTGGTGTCCCGGCAGGTGGTCACCGGCTCCGGGCGAGTCGGCATCGGGCCCTCCGGTGACGAGCCCGGCTTCCAGCTGTCGCAGCGCTCCGATTACATCGAGGTCGAGGTCGGTCTGGAGACCACGCTGAAACGCGGGATCATCAACACCCGCGACGAACCGCACGCCGACGCCGACAGGTACCGCAGGCTGCACGTCATCATCGGCGATGCCAACCTGGCCGAGACGTCGACTTACCTGAAGCTGGGCACCACGGCGCTGGTGCTCGACCTGATCGAAGAAGGCCCAGCACATGGGATCGACCTTTCCGACCTGACGTTGGCGCGGCCGGTGCACGCGGTCCATGCGATCAGCCGGGATCCGTCGCTGCGGGCCACGGTGGCGCTGGTCGACGGTCGCGAGCTGACCGGCCTTGCGCTGCAACGGATCTACCTCGACCGGGTGGCGAAGCTGGTCGACGGCCGCGACCCGGATCCGCGCGCGGCCGACATCGTGGAAACCTGGGCGCATGTGCTGGACCAGCTCGAGCGTGACCCGATGGACTGCGCTGAGCTACTGGACTGGCCGGCCAAGTTGCGACTGCTCGAAGGGTTTCGGCAGCGGGAGAACCTGAGTTGGTCGGCGCCGCGTCTACACCTCGTTGACCTGCAGTATTCCGATGTCCGGCTGGACAAGGGTCTGTACAACCGGCTGGTCGCCCGCGGCTCGATGAAGCGTCTGGTGACCGAACACCAGGTGCTCAGTGCGGTGGACAACCCGCCGACCGACACCCGCGCCTACTTCCGGGGCGAATGCCTGCGCCGGTTCGGGGCGGACATCGCCGCGGCGAGCTGGGACTCGGTGATTTTCGACCTGGGCGGCGATTCGCTGGTTCGTATCCCGACGCTGGAGCCGCTGCGCGGCAGCAAAGCGCACGTCGGAGCGCTGCTGGACTCGGTGCACAGCGCCGCCGAATTGGTGGCACAGCTGACCAGCTAAGCATTGTTAACCCGGGAAACGTAGGTGTTGACCGGTACTGTAGAGAAAAGACCGGCAGGGCGCGCGAACGCGGCCGTAAGACGGGTCGATGAGCAAGCAGGAGGCGGCGATGGCTCAGGAGCAGACCAAGCGTGGCGGTGGCGGCGACGATGACGACGACTTCGCCAGCACAACGGCCGCGGGCCAGGAGCGTCGCGAGAAGCTGACCGACGAGACCGACGATCTGCTCGACGAGATTGACGACGTCCTCGAAGAGAACGCCGAGGACTTTGTGCGCGCATACGTCCAAAAGGGCGGCCAGTGATCTGGCCGTTCCCTGATCGACTGAACACCAACTCGGCATTTTCCAGAACCCCCGCGGTAGACCTGTCCTCGTTCGCTGACTTCCTCGCCCGTCAGGCGCCGGAGTTGCTACCAGCAAGCCTCGGCGCCGGCGCACAGCCAGGTGGTGGCGGTGGGACCAGTGCCCAGCTGCCGCATGGGACGACCATCGTCGCGCTGAAATACCCCGGCGGAGTCGTCATCGCCGGCGACCGGCGCTCGACGCAGGGCAACATGATCGCGGGCCGGGATGTGAAGAAGGTGTACATCACCGACGACTACACCGCGACCGGCATCGCCGGCACCGCCGCGATCGCCGTCGAATTCGCCCGCCTGTACGCGGTGGAACTCGAGCATTACGAGAAGCTCGAAGGCGTGCCACTCACGTTTGCCGGCAAGGTCAACCGGCTCGCGATCATGGTGCGCGGAAACCTGGCGGCCGCGATGCAGGGATTGGTCGCGCTGCCGCTGCTGGCGGGCTACGACATCCATGCCTCCGACCCGGAGAGTGCCGGCCGCATCGTTTCGTTCGACGCCGCCGGCGGCTGGAACATCGAGGAAGAGGGCTACCAGTCGGTGGGGTCCGGGTCGATCTTCGCAAAGTCGTCGATCAAGAAGTTGTATTCGCAAGTCACCGATGCCGACACCGCGCTGCGGGTAGCCGTGGAGGCGCTCTACGACGCCGCTGACGACGATTCGGCCACCGGCGGACCGGATCTGGTCCGCGGCATCTACCCCACGGCGATCACCATCAGCGCCGACGGGGCGGCCGACGTGCCGGAGAGCCGCATCGCCGAACTGGCCCGCGAAGTCATCGAAAGCCGCTCGCGTGCGGACACTTTCGGCCCCGATGGCGGTGAGAAGTGAGCTTCCCGTATTTCATCTCGCCCGAGCAGGCGATGCGTGAGCGCAGCGAACTCGCGCGCAAGGGCATCGCCCGCGGCCGCAGCGTGGTGGCGCTGGCCTACGCCGGTGGTGTGCTGTTCGTCGCGGAGAACCCGTCGCGGTCACTGCAGAAGATCAGTGAACTCTACGATCGCGTGGGCTTTGCGGCCGCGGGCAAGTTCAACGAATTCGACAATCTGCGCCGCGGCGGGATCCAGTTCGCTGACACCCGCGGCTACGCCTACGACCGCCGCGACGTCACCGGCCGGCAGCTTGCCTACGTTTACGCGCAGACGCTGGGCAGCATCTTCACCGAGCAGGCCAAGCCCTACGAGGTCGAGTTGTGTGTGGCCGAGGTCGCGCACTACGGCGAGACGAAGCCGCCTGAGCTCTACCGGATTACCTACGACGGGTCGATTGCCGACGAGCCGCATTTTGTGGTGATGGGCGGCACCACCGAGCCGATCACCACCGCGCTCAAGGAGTCCTACGCCGAGAACGCCGACCTGCCCGACGCGTTGCGGATCGCGGTCGGCGCGCTGCGCGCGGGTAGTGCTGACGCCTCGGGCAACGGTCAACCCAGCCTCGGTGTGGCCAGCCTGGAGGTCGCCATCCTGGACGCCAACCGTCCGCGCCGGGCGTTTCGACGAATAAGTCGGTCTCTGTTGGAGACACACCTGAAGGACCTGGATTCCGAGGACCCGGAAAAAGACTCGGAATCCGAAGGCGAATCGTCGGATTAGGCGCCCGCGGGCGCGGCACCTCACCTTCGCGCTCGGACAACTTGTACGCTCGAGATGTGCAGCGACGAATCATGGGCATCGAGACCGAGTTCGGTGTCACCTGCACATTCCACGGTCATCGTCGGCTGTCCCCGGACGAAGTTGCGCGTTACCTGTTCCGCCGGGTGGTGTCGTGGGGCCGCAGCTCCAACGTTTTCTTGCGTAACGGCGCCCGCCTCTACCTCGACGTGGGCAGCCATCCCGAATACGCCACCGCCGAATGCGACAGCCTGGTCCAGCTGGTCACTCACGATCGGGCCGGCGAATGGGTGTTGGAAGATTTGCTCGTCGACGCCGAGCAGCGGCTCGCCGACGAGGGCATCGGCGGCGACATCTACCTGTTCAAGAACAACACTGATTCCGCGGGCAACTCCTACGGCTGCCACGAGAACTACCTGATCGTGCGCGCCGGCGAGTTCTCCCGGATCTCCGATGTGCTGCTGCCGTTCCTGGTCACGCGCCAGCTGATCTGCGGCGCCGGAAAGGTGCTGCAGACCCCCAAGGCGGCGACGTTCTGCCTGTCGCAACGCGCAGAGCACATCTGGGAGGGCGTCTCCTCGGCCACCACCCGCAGCCGGCCGATCATCAACACCCGCGACGAGCCGCACGCCGACGCTGAAAAGTACCGGCGGCTGCACGTCATCGTCGGGGACTCCAACATGTGCGAGACCACCACCATGCTCAAGGTGGGCACGGCGGCGCTGGTGCTGGAGATGATCGAAGCGGGGGTGGTGTTTCGCGACTTCTCACTGGACAACCCCATCCGCGCCATCCGTGAGGTCAGCCACGACGTCACCGGGCGTCGGCCGGTGCGGCTGGCCGGTGGCCGTCAGGCCAGCGCGCTGGACATTCAGCGGGAGTACTACACCCGCGCCGTCGAACACCTGCAGAGCCGGGAGCCCAACGCGCAGATCGAGCAGGTCGTCGACCTGTGGGGCCGTCAGCTCGACGCCGTCGAGAGCCAGGATTTCGCCAAGGTGGACACCGAGATCGACTGGGTGATCAAGCGCAAGCTGTTCCAGCGCTACCAGGACCGCTACAACATGGAGCTGTCCGACGCGAAGATCGCCCAGCTCGATCTGGCCTATCACGACATCAAGCGGGGGCGCGGTGTCTTCGATCTGCTGCAGCGCAAGGGCCTGGCGGCGCGCGTGACGACCGATGAGGACATCGAGGAGGCCGTCGACAATCCGCCGCAGACCACCCGCGCCAGGCTGCGCGGTGAGTTCATCAGCGCGGCCCAGGCGGCGGGGCGTGACTTTACTGTCGACTGGGTACATCTCAAGCTCAATGACCAGGCGCAGCGCACCGTGCTCTGCAAGGACCCATTCCGGGCGGTTGACGAGCGGGTCAAGCGGCTGATCGCGAGCATGTAGCCCCCGGCGCCTGCGGGCCGGGAGACGCTGGCCGACCGACGGATCTAGGCTGGAGTAAATGGCGATCTCGAAAGTCGAACGGCTGGTAAACCTCGTCATCGCGCTGCTGTCCACTCGCGGCTACATCACCGCCGAAAAGATCAGGTCCAGCGTGGCGGGTTATTCGGACAGCGGCAGCGCTGAAGCGTTCTCCCGCATGTTCGAGCGTGACAAGAACGAGTTGCGCGACCTCGGCATCCCGCTCGAGGTCGGCAGGGTGTCGGCCCTAGACCCTACCGAGGGCTACCGCATCAACCGCGACGCCTACGCACTGCGGCCTGTCGAGCTGACCCCGGACGAAGCGGCCGCGGTCGCCGTCGCCACTCAGCTGTGGGAATCGCCCGAACTGATCACCGCGACTCAGGGCGCATTACTGAAGCTGCGCGCCGCCGGGGTGGACGTTGATCCCGACGCGCCGGTGGCCATCGCCTCACCGGCCGGGGTGCCCGGTCTGCGCGGGTCGGAGTTTGTCCTCGGAATCCTGTTGTCGGCCATCGACTCCCGGCAGGCAGTGCAGTTCCCGCACCGGTCGTCACGGGCGGCGCCATTCACCACGCGCACCGTCGAGCCGTGGGGCGTAATCACCGAGAAGGGCCGTTGGTATCTCGTAGGCCACGACCGCGACCGCGACGCCACCCGCACCTTCCGGCTCTCGCGGATCGGTGCCGACGTCACGCCGACCGGCCCCGCCGGCGCGGTCATCGTTCCCGACGACGTAGATCTGCGCCAGATCGTGGCCCAGACGGTCACCGATACGCCGGCCGGTGGCCAGGCCACAGTCTGGGTCGCCGACGGGCGGGCCACCGCGCTGCGGCGTGCCGGGAGGTACACCGGCGTGCGGCAGGTGGCGGGCCGCGACGGCGAGGTGATCGAACTCGACATCAGATCCGCGGACCAGCTGGCGCGTGAAATCGCCGGGTACGGGGCCGACGCCATGGTTCTCGAGCCGCAGTCCCTGCGCGAGGATGTGCTGGCCCGGTTACGCGCCCAAGCCGGCACCAGCGGTGGGGGAGAGTGGCGCTCATGACACCCGTGTCCGACCGCTTGGTGCGGCTGCTCAACCTGGTGCCGTATTTCCAGGCCAACCCGCGGATCACCCGCGCCGAGGCCGCCGCCGAGTTGGGGGTGACGGGCAAACAGCTGGAGGCGGACCTCAACCAGCTGTGGATGTGCGGCCTTCCGGGCTACGGCCCCGGCGACCTCATCGACTTCGAGTTCTCCGGCGACACCATCGAGGTGACGTTCTCGGCGGGCATCGACCGGCCCCTTCAGCTGACCTCTCCCGAGGCCACCGGCCTGTTGGTGGCGCTACGCGCGCTCGCGGACATCCCGGGCGTGGTCGATCCCGAGGCGGCGCGCAGCGCGATCGCCAAGATCGCGGCGGCCGCCGGCGCGGCCGGGCATGACAGCACCGTGTCGGCCGTCGACGAACCGGCGCCGCTCGAGAGCCGGGCGGCGGCGGCGGTACGCGCCGCGGTCCGTGACAAGAAGGCGCTGGCCATCGACTACTACGCCGCGTCGCACGACACCCTGACCAGCCGGATCGTCGACCCGATCCGGGTGCTGCTGGTCGGCGACCACAGCTATCTCGAGGCCTGGTCGCGCGAAGCCGAAGGGGTTCGGCTGTTCCGCTTCGACCGGATCGTGGACGCCACCGAGTTGGACGAGCCGGCCGCCCCGCCCGAACCGGCGCTGCAGGCGCCGCCGGACACCTCGCTGTTCGACGGCGACCCGTCACTGCCGTCGGCGACGCTGCGGATAGCGCCCTCTGCGTCCTGGATGTTCGAGTATTACCCGTTGCGGGAGGTGCGCGAGTTGCCGGACGGATCATGTGAGGCGGTCATGACGTACGCCTCCGACGATTGGATGACGCGCCTGGTGCTGGGCTTCGGGGCCGCCGTTCGGGTGCTTGAACCGGAGTCGCTCGCGCAGCGTGTAAGGGACGCTGCCGCAGCGGCCCTTGAGTGCTACCAGGTCGCGGCTGACGCGTGATGGCGTGATGGCCGCGCCTGGCCGTAAGGTCCACCACGCCGTAGCGCGAGGGCGCGGCACCCTGCTCAGCTGCGGTAGCATCGGGTGGACGTCTGGAGGTAACAAAAGTGGGCAGTCTCAGTCCCTGGCACTGGGCAATCATCGCGATTCTGGTGATCGTGCTGTTCGGCGCCAAGAAGCTCCCCGACGCAGCGCGCTCGTTGGGCAAGTCGCTGCGCATCTTCAAGTCCGAGATGCGTGAAATGCAGACCGAGAGCAAAGCGGAAGCGCCTGCCCTCGAGTCTCACACCCCCGCACCGACGGTGGCGCCCGCGCCCGTGCAGTCGCAGCGGGTCGACCCTGCGCCGACTACCGAGCAGGGTCACACCGAGGCGCGGCCGGCCTAGCCCGGTCTCACCGTCGCGATCCCGAGCGTCACTGCACCGAACGTCGTGAGCGGTTTCCGGGCCTCAGCACGCCTACTCAAACGACTCAACCCCCGTAACAGGCGCAGCCGCACCAATCCTGACGCGACAATGTCGCTGGTCGACCACCTGACGGAGCTGCGCACCCGGCTCCTGATCGCCCTGGCTGCGATCCTGGTCACCACGATTTTCGGGTTCGCCTGGTACTCGCATTCGATCTTCGGGCTGGACAGCCTCGGCGAGTGGCTGCGGCATCCCTATTGTTCGCTACCGCAGTCGGCGCGCGCGAATATCAGCGCCGACGGGCAGTGCCGGTTGCTGGCCACCGCGCCTTTCGACCAATTCATGTTGCGGCTCAAGGTCGGGATGACGGCCGGGATCGTGCTGGCCTGTCCGGTGTGGTTCTACCAGCTCTGGGCGTTCATCACGCCTGGTCTCTACAAGAAGGAACGCCGCTTCGCGGTGGCGTTCGTGATCCCGGCGGCGGTGCTCTTCGTCGGCGGTGCCGTGCTGGCCTACCTGGTGCTGTCCAAGGCCCTGAGCTTCCTGTTGACCGTCGGCAGCGACGTGCAGGTCACCGCGTTGTCCGGCGACCGGTATTTCGGCTTCCTGCTGAATCTGCTGGTGGTTTTCGGGGTCAGCTTCGAGTTCCCGCTGCTGATCGTCATGCTCAACATGGCCGGAATGCTGACCTATCAGCGGCTCAAGTCGTGGCGGCGCGGCCTGATCTTTGTGGCGTTCCTGTTCGCAGCGATGTTCACGCCCGGATCCGATCCGTTTTCGATGACGGCGCTCGGTCTGGCGCTGACCGTGCTGCTCGAGCTCGCCATCCAGATCGCTCGGCTGCACGACAAGCGAAAAGCCAAGCGTGAAGCGCTGATTCCGGACGACGAAGCGTCGGTCATCGAGCCGCCCTCGCCGATACCCGAGCCGTCGGTCACCGCCGGGACCCATGACGACATCACATAAGCGCCGGCGCCGCGCGGCGGCGGCGTGACCGAGCTGGCCGAGCTGGCCCGGTTCACCGCGGAACTGCCCTTCTCGCTCGACGACTTTCAGCAGCGGGCCTGTGCGGCGCTCGAACGCGGCCACGGCGTGCTGGTCTGCGCCCCGACGGGCGCCGGCAAGACGGTGGTCGGTGAATTCGCCGTGCACCTGGCGCTGGCGTCTGGTGGCAAATGCTTTTACACCACACCGCTTAAGGCCCTGAGTAACCAGAAGCACACCGACCTGACGGCTCGCTACGGCCGCGACCGGATCGGGCTGCTGACCGGTGACCTGTCAATCAACGGCAACGCGCCCGTCGTGGTGATGACCACCGAAGTGTTACGCAACATGCTCTATGCCGATTCGCCTGCGCTACAAGGACTTTCGTATGTGGTTATGGACGAGGTGCATTTCCTCGCCGATCGGATGCGAGGTCCGGTGTGGGAGGAGGTCATCCTGCATCTTCCCGACGAGGTGCGGGTGGTCAGTCTCTCGGCGACGGTGAGCAACGCCGAAGAGTTTGGCGGCTGGATCCAGACCGTGCGGGGTGACACGACCGTCGTGGTCGACGAGCACCGGCCGGTCCCGCTGTGGCAACACATATTGGTGGGCAAGCGCCTCTTCGACCTGTTCGACTATGAGAGCGAAGCCGACCTTCGCGTCGACCCCGAATTACTGCGGCACATCGCACATCGCCGCGAGGCGGACCGAATGTCCGCCTGGCAGCCTCGCCGGCACCCAAGGGGCGCAAGAGGAAATCAAGGACGAGGGGGCCGGCCGCGCTTCTACCGGTCGCCCGGGCGACCCGAGGTGATCGCGAAACTGGACTCCGAAGGGCTCTTGCCGGCGATTACGTTCGTGTTCTCCCGAGTGGGCTGTGACGCCGCGGTCACCCAGTGCTTGCGGTCGCCGTTGCGGCTGACCACCGAGGAGGAACGCGCCCAGATCGCGGAAGTGATCGAGCACCGTTGCGGTGACCTCGCGGACGCCGACCTGGCGGTGCTGGGCTACTACGAGTGGCGGGAGGGACTGCTGCGCGGTCTGGCGGCCCACCACGCCGGGATGTTGCCGGCTTTCCGGCACACGGTCGAAGAGTTGTTCACCGCCGGCCTGGTCAAGGCGGTGTTCGCCACCGAAACCCTGGCGCTCGGCATCAATATGCCCGCCCGCACGGTGGTGCTAGAGCGGCTGGTGAAGTTCAACGGCGAACAGCACGTGCCGCTGACCCCGGGGGAGTACACGCAGCTGACCGGCCGCGCGGGCAGGCGCGGTATCGATGTCGAGGGTCACGCGGTGGTGATCTGGAACCCCACCGACGACACGACCGATCCGTCGGAGGTGGCGGGGCTGGCGTCCACCCGCACCTTCCCGCTGCGCAGTTCGTTCGCGCCGTCGTACAACATGACGATCAACCTGGTACACCGAATGGGCCCCGAGCAGGCGCACCAACTGCTAGAGCAATCCTTCGCCCAGTACCAGGCCGACCGATCCGTCGTCGGGCTGGTCCGTGGCATCGAGCGGGGCAAGCGAATGCTCGACGAGATCGCCGCCGAACTGGGTGGCCACGATGCGCCGATCCTCGAATACGCCCGGCTGCGCGGGCGGGTGTCCGATATGGAGCGCGCGCAGGCCCGTGCGTCGCGGATGCAACGGCGGCAGGCGGCCAGCGACGCGCTCGCCGCGCTGCGCCGAGGCGACATCATCACCATCACCCACGGCCGTCGCGGCGGGCTGGCGGTGGTCCTGGAGTCCGCCCGCGACGGCGACGACCCCCGGCCATTGGTGCTCACCGAACACCGATGGGCGGGGCGGATCTCATCGGCGGATTATTCGGGAGCCTCGGCGCCGGTCGGCTCGATGACATTACCCAAGCGAGTCGAACACCGCCAGCCCCGGGTCCGGCGCGATCTGGCCTCAGCGCTGCGATTGGCCGTCACAGGGCTGGCGGTTCCCGCTGGGCGCCGCGCCGGCGCCGACAGGGACGCCGCGGAGCAGGACGGTGCATTGCACGATCCGGAACTGGCGTCATTGCGGGCGCAATTGCGTCGTCATCCGGCCCACAAGGACTCCCAGGCGCCAGAGGTCGAGGCCGAGATCCGCCAGACCGAGCGTTACCTGCGCATCGAACGGGACAACGCGCAGCTGGAGAGCAAGGTTGCCGCCGCC
>Ga0209040_10001135_pt1 | contig 20805 bp, 15 predicted proteins | sample BogFormECP12_OM3_FD_188240 | JGI IMG/M metagenome (GOLD analysis project Ga0209040, IMG submission 188240) | Bog forest soil microbial communities from Calvert Island, British Columbia, Canada - ECP12_OM3 (SPAdes) (version 2) | ecosystem: Environmental > Aquatic > Freshwater > Wetlands > Bog ...
AAAGGGCTGGACAACCCGAAAACGCAGCGACGGCAGCACCGAGTGGATACCGCCGCCGGAGCTGGATTTCGGCCGGCCCACCACCAACGACTATCACCATCCCGAGCGCTACCTGAGACCCGACGCCTGAGGGGCCGCGGATTCAGCCAGAGTACTTGTCGATGAGCTCCCGCTTGTAGAGCTTTCCGGTGTCGGTGCGGGGCAGCTGCGCCTCGAATGAGACCGACCGCGGACACTTGTAGTGCGCCAGTCGTTCCCGCAGCCACACCAGCAACTCGTCGGCGAACGCGTCGGTGGCGTCGGCCGGGTCGACGGTCGCCACGACGCCCTTGACCGACTGGCCCATCTCGTCGTCGGGAATGCCGAACACCGCGGCGTCGAGCACCTTCGGATGGGTGACCAACATGTTCTCCGCCTCCTGCGGATAGATGTTCACCCCGCCGGAGATGATCATGTGATGACGCCGGTCGGTGAGGAACAGGTACCCGTCCTCGTCGACGTAGCCGACGTCGCCGACCGTCACCCATCCGTGCTTGTCGCGGGATGCCGTGGTTTTCGCTGGGTCGTTGAGGTATTCGAAGGCGTGGCCGCCCTCGAAGTAGATCTCCCCGGCCTGCCCGGGTGACAGCTCGTTGCCGTCTTCATCGAGGATGTGCACGTTGCCGAATGCGGCCTTGCCGACCGACCCCGGGTGCGCCTGCCACTCCTCCGCGCTGATCAGCGTCGACCCGATGGCCTCGGAGGACGCGTAATACTCGTCGACGATCGGCCCCCACCAGTCGATCATCTGCTTCTTGATCTCCACCGGGCACGGCGCCGCCGCGTGGATGACCCGCTGCAGGCTGGAAACGTCATACGAAAGACGAACTGATTCCGGAAGTTTCAGCATCCGGGTGAACATGGCGGGCACGAACTGACCGTGGGTGACGCGGTATCGCTGGATCGCGTCGAGCGCGCCCTCGGCGTCGAATTTCTCCATCACGACGGTGGTGATGCCCGCGGCCTGAACGCTCATCGACCACACCGACGGTGCGGTGTGATACAGCGGCGCCGGGCTCAAGTACACGGAATCGCGGTCCATCCAGACACCCACGAGCGCCGACATCATGCCGGGCGCATCGGCCGGGATGACGTGCGGCAGGTCACGCTTGATCCCCTTCGGCCGGCCGGTGGTGCCCGATGAGTACTGCAGGAGATCACCTTCGCGCTCGTCGTCGATCGGCGTATCTGGTTGATCTGCGACGCATTCGGGATAGCGCAGCCAGCCGTCGAGGTCGTCGTCGGCCAGCATCAACAGTTCCGGAAGGCCGTTCGGCAGGTGCTCGGCCAGGTTCTCGCAGGTCTTCCGCAACGCCGCCGAGCCGACGATCGCCGACGCGCCGCTGTTGTCGACGATGTAGGCGGCCTCGGCTGCCGTCAGATGAGTGTTGATCGGGACGTAGTACAGCCCGCTGCGACGTGCGGCCCACATGACGGCGTGGATGTGCTCGTTGTTCTCCATCAGGATCGCAACGACGTCGCCTTCCCGCAGACCCGCGCGCCGGAAGCGGTGCGCCAACCGGTTCGCCCTGGCCTCGAGGTCGTCGAACGTCACGACGGTGCCCGACGGGTGAAGGATTATCGCCGGCTTACCGGCCCCGAGATGCTCGCGGATCTGCATGCGCAGACTCTACGACGCCTGGAGTTGACAGGTGTCAAGCACCGCCGCCCCGGGGCGTCAGTCGCCCAGCCGGTGCTTCAGCGCGTCGAACTCGTCCTTGATCCCGGTGGGCAGCTTCTCGCCGACGAAGTCGAACCACTCCTCGATCAGCGGCAGCTCTTCGCGCCATTCCTGCGGGTTGACCGACAACGCCTCATTGACATCGACGGCATCGACGTCGAGGCCGTCCAGATCCAGATCGTCGGCGGTCGGAACGATGCCGATCGGCGTGGACTGCCCGGACCCGCGGCCCTCGACCCGCTCGATGATCCACTTGAGGACGCGGCTGTTCTCGCCGAAGCCGGGCCACAGGAACCGGCCGTCGTCGCCGCGGCGGAACCAGTTGACGAAGAACACCCTCGGCAGCTTTGACTCGTCGGAGTTCTTGCCCAGGTCGATCCAGTGCTGGAAGTAGTCGCTGACGTTGTAGCCGAGGAACGGCAGCATCGCCATCGGGTCGCGGCGCACGGTGCCGACCTTGCCCTCCGCGGCGGCGGTCTGCTCGGAGCCCAGCGTCGCGCCGATGAAGACGCCGTGCTGCCAGTCGTTGGCCTGCGTCACCAGCGGCACGGTGGTCTTGCGGCGACCGCCGAACAGGATCGCCGAGATCGGCACGCCCTGGGGGTCGTCCCACTCCGGTGCCAGGGTCGGGCACTGCGACATGGGGGTGCAGTAGCGCGAGTTCGGGTGCGCGGCCTTCTCGTCGGAGTCAGGCGTCCAGTCGCGACCCTTCCAGTCGATCAGGTGCTGCGGCTCGCCCTCCAGGCCTTCCCACCACACGCCGCCGTCGTCGGTCAGCGCGACATTGGTGAAAACCGTGTTGCCCTTGGCGATGGTCTTCATCGCGTTCGGGTTGGACTTCCAGTTGGTGCCGGGCGCGACGCCGAAAAAGCCGAACTCCGGGTTGACCGCGTACAGCCGACCGTCCTTGCCGAACCGCATCCATGCGATGTCGTCGCCGAGAGTCTCGGCGCGCCACCCGGGCACCGTCGGCTGGATCATCGCCAGGTTCGTCTTGCCGCACGCCGACGGGAACGCCGCCACGACGTAGTAGGCCTTGTTCTCCGGGGAGATCAGCTTGAGGATCAGCATGTGCTCGGCGAGCCAGCCCTCGTCGTGGGCCATCGCCGACGCGATCCGCAGCGAGTAGCACTTCTTACCCAGCAGCGCGTTGCCGCCGTAGCCGGAGCCGTAGCTCCAGATCTCGCGGGTCTCCGGGAAGTGCGTGATGTACTTGGTGTCGTTGCACGGCCACGGCACGTCCTTCTGCCCGGGCTCCAGCGGGGCACCGACCGAATGCAGCGCCTTGACGAAGAACCCGTCGTCGCCGATCTTGTCCAGCGCCGCGTCGCCCATCCGGGTCATCGTGCGCATCGACACGACGACGTACTCGGAGTCGGTGATCTCGATGCCCAGCTTGGGGTCGTCGGCGCCTAGCGGGCCCATGCAGAACGGGACCACCCACATCGTGCGCCCCCGCATGCAGCCGCGGTAGAGGTCGGTCATGACGCCGCGCATCTCGGCGGGGTCCATCCAGTTGTTGGTCGGGCCGGCGTCGATCTCCCGCTCGCTGCAGATGAACGTGCGGGACTCCACACGTGCGACGTCGGACGGGTCAGACTGCGCGAGGTAGGAGTCGGGCTCCTTCTCCGGGTTCAGCTCGGTGAAGGTGCCGGCGTCGACGAGCTGCTGGCACAGCCGGTTGTACTCCTCCTCGGATCCGTCGGCGAACGCCACCCGGTTAGGCTGCGTGAGTTCGGCGACTTCGCGAACCCATGCCAACAGACCCTCGTGTTTAGTCGGTGCGCTGTCCAGACCCGGAATGGTCGCTGCGGTCATCAATCTTCTCCTGTAAATCTCCTGCGTACGGTTTTCTTCCGGACGCAAGCCACATCGCGCCTTCACGGCGTGAGTCCCTAAATTAGAGGTTAACGCGATTCGCACACGCCTGGTGAACCGGGCCGGAGCCGAATTTCTCACAGGAACGATTCAGTTCGCCGGCCGATGAGCGCTCGCGCGAAGAGATCTGGCTACGGCCCCGATGCGGGCGTGCCCGTGGCCGGCACATCGAGCTCGGCCTGCACCGCCTCCAGCGCGCGCCGCAGGGGCGGCAGCTCGCGGCTGCGCAGGGTGGCGGCCGTGCGGGCGGCGACCGCGTGCTCGTGCAGCTCGGCGTCGATTCCAGCGACTCGCTCGGCGAGGTCGGCGGCCTCGGCCTCGTCGCGCTGGCCCAGCTCGGCGGTCAGCGTGGTTTCGGCGCTCGCCACCCGTTCAGCGACGTGGCGCCCCAGCACCCCGCGCAGCTCATCGATGATCTCCCCCACCCAGCGGTCCAGCGCGGATCGGTCGTGGCGCAAACCACGGGCGCGGACCGCCAGCACCGCGACGCCGATGCCCACCACCGCGCCTGCCGCGAGCGCGGCGGCGGTATATGCCGGCGCCAGGTTGGCGACCAACCGGGTCAACGTCAACGCGACCCCTAAGCCGAGACCCGCGCCGAGACCCGCGCCGAGCAGCGCCATCAGCGGCGTCCGCAGCCGACGGGACCTCAGCGGTGGCGACGGCACCGCAGGGTTCTCCGGTGCCGTCGCACCCTCGGGCGGGGCCAGCCGGAGCTCGGTGGCCAGATCGCTCAGGTGTTTGGTCACGCCGGCGTCGACCTCTGCGACGACCTCGTTGACGCGGCCGCGCACGTAATCCTCGAACGACGGTAACCGCCGCCGCGTCATCCCGGACGCGTCCTCCTGCAGTTCGCCGCGCACCGATGTGCAGCGGTTGTGGGCGAAATAGGTGAGCTGCACCTTCGCCTGCTCGACCTGGCTGCGCAATCCGCTCATGCGCTCCGACTCGGCCAACCGCCGGCGGCGCAGCATCTCGCTTCGCTCCTCGCGCAGCGCCACTGTGCGGGCTTCCCGGCCGACGCCGGCCGCGTCGTCGTCATGGCGCCGCACCGCACCGCGCAACCGGGTTTGCCACGCGCGCAACCGATTTCGCCGCGCCAACTGGGGATCTGCCAGGCCGCGCCGCAATGCGTCGACCAGCTCGTCGAGCGTCGGCTCGGCAACCTCAGGTGCGGCGGCCACACCGACCCACACCGCATCGCGGTAGCGAGGGTTGTGTTCGGACAGCGCAACGCGGTCGGCGGCCAGCACGTCGCGCCAGTTGGGGCGCGCATCGATCTTCGACACCGCCCCGATCACCAGATCGGTGTTGACCGCGGCCGAGTCGAGCAGCGCGCAGTCCGAATCGGTGAGCGGCGCGACAGCGGAGACGACGAACACGATCGCCACCGGGCTTTCCCCGGTGTCCAGTTCGGCGGCTTCGACGAACGACTGCTCCGGCATGCGCTGCCGCAGCGCGGCGGCGAGGCTGGTCGAGCCGGCCAGCCACGGGCCGGTCACCAGTACGGCGTCGCGTGTCCCGACGCCCGGGCCGGTGAAGCCGGGGTGGATCGCCGCCACCAGTGCGTCGACCGAGGCGACCGGGTCGCCCGTGCCGTCCGTCACCGGAGGCCGTCCCGCTGCGGCGCCTCCGGCGCCGGCTCGAAGGCGAAAATCTGGTGCCCCTGTCTACTCACCGTGCCCCCAACCGGTCGATGACCGGCCCCCGTTGTCAGCCAAATGGTGACATTTCCGGCGCGTTGGCGCGAGTGCTTGGCGCAACGACCTGCAAATAGCAGTAAAAGACACTGTTGGGTATCAATCTGCACCAGATAAGGAGGCCGCTTAATTTCATGGGCCACCATTAACGGATGCAAACGCAGCGCGGCGAGCGGCCGGGCACGCTGGCCGACCCGAATCGGGCGCCGCATCTGCATCGGCGGGTGACCAGTTTCCGGTCCAGGCGGTCGGCGTTGACACCGGCCCAGCAGCAGACCTGGGACAGGCTGTGGCCGGTGTTGGGAGCCGAGGCGCAGCCCGGCGCTGCACCGCTGGACACCGACCGCTGGTTTGGCCGCTCCGCTCCCGTCGTCCTTGAAATTGGCTGTGGCACGGGGACTTCCACTGCTTCAATGGCCCAGGCCGAGCCGCATCTGGATGTGGTCGGCGTCGAGGTGTACCGCCGCGGCCTTGCGCAGCTGCTCGGCAGGATCGATCGCGAGGGCATCGCCAACATCCGGTTGATTCGCGGCGACGGGCTCGACGTCCTCGAGCACATGGTCGGCAGCGACTCGCTGACCGCGGTGAGGGTGTTCTTCCCCGACCCGTGGCCCAAGTCACGGCACCACAAGCGCAGGCTGCTGCAGCCGAACACCGTCGCGCTGATCGCCGATCGGCTGCGGCATGGCGGTGTGCTGCACGTGGCCACCGACCACCCGGCCTATGCGGGGCAGATCGCCGAGGTTGCAGACGCCGAGCCGCGGTTGCGTCGCGTCGACCCCGGCCGCGCACTTCCCGTCTCGGCGCACCGGCCCATCACCAAGTACGAGACCAAGGCGCACGACGCGGGCTTCGCGGTGGCCGAGCTGCTCTGGGAGAAACCATGAGCGTGATCGAAGAAATCGTGGTGGCACCGGCCACGGACGCGCCGACGGCCCCGCGGCGCGTGCTGCTCGTGTGGGACGCGCCGAACCTCGACATGGGGCTGGGCTCGATCCTGGGCGGCCGGCCAACGGCCGCCTACCGGCCGCGGTTCGACGCGTTGGGCCGCTGGCTGCTGTCCCGCACCACCGAGCTGGCCGCGGTGCACAGCGACGTGTCGCTGGAACCCGAGGCCACCGTGTTCACCAACATCGCCCCAGGTAGCGCGGACGTTGTGCGGCCATGGGTGGAGGCGCTTCGCAACGTCGGCTTCGCGGTGTTCGCGAAGCCGAAGATCGACGAGGACAGCGACGTCGACAGCGACATGCTGGACCACATCGCGTTGCGGCAGGGCGAGGGGCTGGCCGGTCTCCTGGTGGCCTCCGCGGATGGGCAGGCGTTTCGCCAGCCCCTGGAGGAGATTTCCACGTCGGGCGTGCCGGTCCAGGTGCTCGGATTTCGCGAACACGCGAGCTGGGCGCTAGCGTCGGATACGTTGGAGTTCGTCGACTTGGAGGACATTCCCGGTGTTTTCCGCGAACCATTGCCCCGGGTCGGCCTAGATTCTCTACCGGAGCAAGGGGCGTGGCTGCAGCCGTTCCGGCCGCTGTCGTCGCTGCTGACCGCGCGGGTGTAGACGAAGTGATTGACGCGCAGTCTGCGAGAAAGAGCTAGTTAGGAGCATAGGTGTTCGCCTGGTGGGGTCGAACCGTGTACCGCTACCGGTTCATCGTGATCGGGGTGATGGTGGCGCTGTGCCTCGGTGGCGGCATTTTTGGTCTGAGCCTTGGAGATCACGTCACCCAGAGCGGTTTCTACGACGACAACAGCCAGTCCGCGAAGGCGTCGGTGCTGGGCGACCAGGTGTACGGCAGGGACAGAACGAGCCACGTCGTGGCGATTTTCACCGCGCCCGACGGCCAGGCGGTCGACGACCCCCAGTGGCAGAAGGACATCGTCGATGAGCTCAACAAGGTGCAGGCCGATCATCCCGACCAGATCCTCGGCTGGGTCGGCTGGCTGAAGGCGCCGAGCAGCACGGACCCGACGGTGCAGAAGATGCACACGTCGGACATGAGACGCACGTTCGTCAGCATTCCGCTGAAGGGCAATAACGACGACGAAATCCTGAACAACTACAAGGCCGTGCAAAGTGACTTGCAGAAGCTCGACGGCGGCAAGGTCGAGCTGGCGGGCCTGCAGCCGGTGGCCAACGAGCTGACCGGAACGATCGCCAAGGACCAGAAGCGCGCGGAGGTGCTCGCGGTGCCGCTCGTTGCGGTGGTGCTGTTCTTCGTGTTCGGCGGCGTTATCGCCGCCGGGCTGCCGGTGATCGTAGGGGGTCTGTCCATCGCCGGCTCGCTGGGCATCCTGCGGTTGATCGCGGTGTTCGGGCCGGTGCACTACTTCGCCCAACCCGTTGTCACAATGATCGGCCTCGGTATCGCGATCGACTACGGGCTGTTCGTGGTCAGCCGTTTCCGTGAAGAGACCGCCGACGGCTATGACACCGAGACGGCGGTGCGTCGCACCGTGATGACGGCGGGGCGGACCGTGACGTTCTCGGCGGTGATCATCGTCGCGTCGGCGGCAGGTCTGCTGCTGTTCCCGCAGGGGTTCCTCAAATCCCTGACCTATGCGGTCATCGCGGCGGTGATGCTGTCCGCGATCCTGTCTGTCACTTTGCTGCCGGCCTGCCTCGGGATCCTCGGCCACAATGTCGACGCCTTCGGCGTGCGCACACTCCTGCGGGTTCCGTTCTTCCGCAACTGGAAACCGACCAACTGGTGGCTGAACTGGTTGGCGGACCGCCTGCAGAGGACCAAGACCCGCGAAGAGATCGAGAACGGCTTCTGGGGCAAGCTGATCAACCGGGTGATGAAGCGGCCGATCCTGTTCGCCGCCCCGATCATCATCGTCATGATCCTGCTGATCGTCCCGCTCGGGAAGCTGTCGCTCGGCGGCATCAGCGAGAAGTACCTGCCGCCCGGCAACCCCGTGCGCCAGGCCCAGGAGGACTTCGACCGGACCTTCCCCGGCTTCCGCACGAACCAGCTGACGCTGGTCATCCAGAACGCCAGCGCGCCCCAGATCGATGAGATCGCCAACAAGGCCGCGCAGATCAGCGGCTTCACCAATCCCACCTGGCAACCGCGGCCGGCCACGGATGAGGGCAACCACGATCCCAAGGTCACAGTCCTTCAGAACGGCCTGGTGAACAGCAACGACGCCGCGGCGAGGATAAGCGACCTGCGGTCGATCCAGCCTCCGAAGGGCGTGACCCTGTGGGTCGGCGGCACACCGGCATTGGAGCAGGACTCGATCCACAGCATCTTCTCGCACATGCCGCTGATGCTGGTGATCCTGATCTGCACGACAACGATCCTGATGTTCCTGGCGTTCGGGTCGCTGGTGCTGCCGATCAAGGCGGCGGTGATGAGCGCACTGACGCTGGGCTCGACGCTGGGCGTGCTGACGTGGATCTTCGTCGACGGCCACTTCTCGAAGTGGCTGAATTTCACGCCGACGCCGTTGACCGCGCCGGTGATCGGCCTGATCATCGCGGTGATCTACGGTCTGTCCACCGACTACGAGGTGTTCCTCGTGTCCCGCATGGTGGAGGCACGCGAGCGCGGCATGTCCACTGCCGAGGCCATCCGGCTCGGCACGGCGGCAACCGGACGGATCATCACGGCCGCGGCGTTGATCCTCGTGATGGTCATGGGCGCGTTCGTGTTCTCCGACCTGGTGATGATGAAGTACCTGGCGTTCGGGTTCATCGCGGCGCTGCTGCTGGATGCGACGGTGGTGCGGATGTTCCTCGTGCCGTCGGTGATGAAGCTGCTCGGCGACGACTGCTGGTGGGCTCCGCGGTGGATGAAGCGGCTGCAGAACCGCATCGGCATGGGCGAGATCTATCTGCCCGACGAGCGCAAGCGGCCCGCGGCCCGGGAGGTGGAACCGGCGCTGGTTGGCGCCGGTGCCGCGCTGACGCCGCCGCACGACCCGACGCACCCTGCCGTCGAGGGCGCGCCGCGGCCGGGTGCGCTACGGCCGGCGCCGCGGCGCATTCCGCCGCAGGAACCCTCCGGTGCAGGCACAACCCGGATGCCCGCCCGGCCGCAGGCTCCGGCTGAGCCGCAGACGACGCGGCTGTCGACCGCGGCCCGAAACGCCGCCCGCGCGGTGGTCAACAACGCGACCGCGATCACACAGCGCACACATCGGCCCGCTCCGCCCCGTCCGCCGCGCGAGGAGCGGGAGATCGAATCGTGGCTCGGCGAGCTGCGCGGAGAGCCGCCCCCTCCGCCGGCGCCTGCTCCGCCGCGACCGTCGGCCGAGCCGACCCGCGCTATGCCGGAAGCCCGGCTTGGGGTACCTCCCGCTCGCGGGGGAGGCACCGGGCCGGGTGATGCCGACAAGACGACCGCGATACCGGTGCATCGGCAGGCGAAGCCGACGAGCGACCCCGAGTCGACCGAGAAGTTGCCGAGTCAGGGCCAGAGCCGTAAGCCCGCCCAGGAAGCCGATGACGACCAGCGCCCGCGACGCACCGGCGGCGTCAGTGCGCAGGACCTGCTGCGCCGGGAGGGCCGTATCTAGCCGCAGGCGACACACCGGCGCCCCGCGTGACGATTGAGGGAACAGACGCTCGTCGTTAGATTTGATGCGCCTGAAGGGATCCTCAAATGCAACCTGAAACATTGCAACCTGAAACGCGCCCATATCCGGTTCGCGTCCGCGGCGATCTCGACCCGGCGCTGTCACGCTGGCAGTGGCTGGTGAAGTGGTTGCTCGCGATTCCTCACTACATCGTGCTGTTCTTCCTGAACATCGCCTACGTGGTGGTCACGGTGATCGCGTTCTTCGCAATCCTGTTCACCGGCAAATACCCGCGGGCGCTGTTCGACTTCAATGTCGGTGTCCTGCGGTGGCGCTGGCGTGTGCTGTTTTACGCACTGACCGCGCTGGGTACCGACAAGTACCCGCCGTTCAGCCTGCAGCCCAAGCCGGAGTATCCGGCCGACCTCGAGGTCGACCATCCCGAGCGCCTGCACCGCGGTCTGGTGCTGATCAAGTGGTGGCTGCTGGCTATTCCGCACTACCTGGTGCTCCTGGCCTTCTACGGCGGCGCGCAGTGGTTCGCGACCGACGACAACGGCGACTGGGAGGTCGGCTACACCAGGGTGTCGCTGATCATCGTCCTGCTCGTGATCGCGGTCGTGGCCCTGCTGTTCACCGGGCGCTACCCGCGCGGCGTGTATGCCTTCGTGATGGGAATCAACCGGTGGGCGATCCGGGTGCGCGCCTATACGTCGCTGATGCGCGACGAGTACCCGCCGTTCCGGCTGGACCAGGGGGAGCGCGAACCCGAGCCGCAGACCCTGCCCGGGGCGCCGCCCACCTAGCCGTTGGACTCCGGCGGTTCGATCCGGTCGGGCTCTGCGCTGATGCCCACCGGCTCGTCGACATCGGGCGGCTCACCCGGCGCGCCGGTCTCCTCCGGGTGTTCGGTCAGCACGCGGACCGCGCTGTTGAGAAAGGCGATGGTCGGCACGGCCAGCAGCGCGCCGATGATGCCGGACAGCACCGCACCGGTCGAGATGCCCAGCACGACGGCCAGCGGGTGGATCGACACGGCGCGGCCCATCACGAGCGGCTGCAGCACGTGCGCCTCCAACTGCTGCACGGCGATGATCAGCCCCAGCGTTATCAGCGCATAGATGAAGCCCTTGGCCAGCAGCGCGACGACGACCGCGAGGAACCCGGACAGCACCGCACCGACCAGCGGGATGAACGCGCCGAGGAACACCAGCGACGCCAGCGGCAGCGCCAGCGGCACCCCCATGATCGCAAGCCCCGTGCCGATCCCGACCGCGTCGACGAGCGCGACCAGAAACGTCGCTCGCACGTAGCCGATCAGCGATCCGAACCCCGCGCGGCCCGCGTCGCGCACTTTCTCGCGCACATTGGCCGGAAAGATCCGCGTCACGAACTGGTAGATGTTCCGGCCGCCGTAGAGGAAGAAGATCAGGGTGAACAGCACCACGAACGCGCCGGTGACGATCTCGGTGATCGTGCCTGCCGTGGACAACGCGCCGCTGGTCAGCCTCTCCTGGTTGCTGCGCAGCGCCTGGATCGCCGAGTTGCCCGCATTGTCGATCTGCTGCCTGCTCAGGTGCGCCGGGCCGTTGATCAACCAGTTGCGCGCGGTCTCGATGCTGTGGGTCACCTGCTCGATCAGCCCGGGCAAACCGTCGATGAACTGGCTGACGACGAACGACAGGATGCCGCCGAGGACCGCGAGCCCGAACAACAGCAGCAATAACACCGCCCAGCCGCGCGGGACGCCGTGGCTGTCGAGCCAGTCCACCCCGGGCAGGAGCAACGCGGTGAGCACCCCTGCGAGCGCGACGGGCACGAAGATCAGCTGCAGGTGCTTGACCACCCACAGCAACGCGAGCACCGCCACGAAGATCACCAGTAGACGCCAGGACCATGCGGCGGTCTTGCGTACGAGCTGGGTGACGGCTGCGTCTTCAGGCGCTGGCATGCCGGTAGCGTAGCGCCGTGTTCGGCGTGCCCCGCCGCAACGGCGGGGACGGGACCACCCGCGCGGCTACCCTGTACCACGTGTCCCAAGACGCGCAGGCGCGCGCCGCCCGCAGCGGGGAAGCACAGTCACGCGGCAAATATTGGTGGCTGCGATGGGTGGTCCTCGGTGTGGCCGCGATCGTCCTCGCCGTCGAGGTCGCCCTGGTCTGGGATCAGCTCGCGCAGGCGTGGCGCAGCCTTTCCGCGGCGCGCTGGTGGTGGGTGCTGGCCGCGATCGGCGCGGCGCTGGCCTCCATGCACAGCTTTGCTCAGATTCAGCGAACCCTTCTGCGTTCGGCGGGCGTCGTCGTCAAGCAGTGGCGCTCCGAGACGGCGTTCTACGCAGGCAACGCGCTGAGCACCACGCTGCCCGGTGGTCCTGTGCTGTCCGCGACGTTCATCTATCGGCAGCAACGCATTTGGGGCGCCACCCCGGTGGTCGCGTCGTGGCAGCTGGTGATGTCCGGTGCGCTGCAGGTGGTCGGACTCGCGGTGCTCGGGCTGGGCGGCGCGTTTTTGCTTGGGGCGAAGAACAACCCGTTCTCGCTGATCTTCACGCTCGGCGGGTTCGTCGCGCTGATACTGCTGGCCCAGGCCGTCGCGACGCGCCCGGAGCTGATTGACGGCATCGGTGTGCGGGTGCTCTCGTGGGTCAACTCGGTACGATCCAGGCCCGCCGACACCGGCCTGGACAGATGGCGCGAGACGCTGAGCCAGCTGGAGTCGGTCAGCCTGAGCCGCCGTGAACTGGCAGTCGCGTTCAGCTGGTCGCTGTTCAACTGGGTGGCCGATGTGGCCTGCTTGCTGTTCGCATCGTATGCAGCGGGCGGGCGCCCGTCGCTGGCCGGGCTGACGGTGGCCTACGCGGCCGCGCGCGCGGTCGGCTCGATACCGCTGATGCCCGGTGGGCTGCTGGTCGTGGAGGCGGTGTTGGTGCCCGGTCTGGTTACCAGCGGCATGAGCCTGCCCGACGCGATCTCTGCGATGCTGATCTATCGGCTGATCAGCTGGATTCTGGTTGCCGTGATCGGCTGGGTGCTGTTCTTCTTCCTGTTCCGGACCGAGAGCCAGATCGACCCCGACGCGGCCGAACGCGGCGGCATCGACGCCGAACCCAGGGACAACGGCACCGCCCATCCCGGCGCCGGGTCGGATCATCACCCCGACGATCCGTAGCCGCCGCATCGGACCCCGTCAGTGCGTGGTTGGATCACCCCATGCAGCCGCGCTTTTCGGCGATCGCAGTCTGCGCGGTCGCAGCCCTGACGCTTGCCTCGTGCGCGACCGGAAAGGAGCCGTCGCCCTCGTCGAGCCCGCCGACTGTGATCGCGACGCCCCCGTCGTCGTCCGTCTCGGCCACGGCGAGCCCGGCGCCGCCGGGCCAGGCGGTGTTGACACCGGTGGTCGGCACCGTGCTCGCACCGCCGGTCCCGGTGCCCGCGACCGACGGCAAGGTACACCTGGCCTACGAGCTGGAGCTGACCAACACACTGCAGCAGGAGGTGACGCTGACGTCCCTCGCGGCGGTCGCCGGCGACAAGACTCTGCTCTCCCTCTCGGGTGACGGATTGGCGTATTGGACACGTGCGCTGGGTGGTTCGACGCCGACGACGAAACTGGGCCCGTCGCAAACCGGGCTGGTGTGGCTCGACGTCGCGCTGGATAAGGCCTCCGGACTCCCCACCGACATCAGCCACTCCATCGGCCTCACGGTGCCGCAGCCGCAGCCGCCGTTGGTCCCCGCCACGATCACCGAGACGATCGCGCCGACGAAGGTGGACACCAGCCGTAAACCGGTCACGATCGCACCGCCGCTCAACGGCCCGAGCTGGGTGGCCGGCGGCAGCTGCTGCGGCATGAGCGCCCACCGGATGGCCGTCAACCCGCTCAACGGCCAGCTGTGGGCGCCGGAACGGTTCGCGATCGACTACGTCCAGCTCACCCCCGACGGGCGAATGTTCGTCGGCGACCGGACGAAAGTCGAAAGCTATCCCTATTACGGCGCCGACATCCACGCCGTCGCCGACGGTCCCGTGGTCGCGGTGGTGGACAACCTGCCCGACCAGGTGCCGGGCACCAACCCGGCCGGCCTGCCGCTCGACCAGTACGGCGGCAACCACATCGTGCAGGACATCGGTGGCGGGAACTACGCTTTCTACGCCCACCTCAAACCCGGCAGCATCAAGGTCAAGGTCGGCGACAAGCTCACCGCCGGACAGACCGTGGCCGCGTTGGGCAACAGCGGCAACACCAGCGCACCGCATCTGCACTTCCAGGTGATGAGCACGCCAGATCCCCTGCTGTCCGACGGATTACCGTTCGTATACGACAAATTCCGGCTGGACTCGCGTGTCGCGTCCGACGATGCGCTCAACCAGCTCGAGGACACGGGCGGCCCGGTGCAGCTGCAAACCGGCTTTCCGGGGGGCGACCAGAGCGGCGTGATGCCACTCGATCTCGACGTGATGACCTACCCGGCGCGGTGACGACGTGCGGTCGCGGCAGGTGGTGATGGCGCTGGCCGCCGACTTGGTGTGTGTGCTGCTGTTCTGTGCGGTGGGTCGGCGCAGCCATGCCGAGGGGGTGACCGTCGAGGGCGTGGCCGGGACAGCGTGGCCATTCCTGACCGGGACCGCCGTGGGCTGGCTCGTGTCACGGGGTTGGCGGCGCCCGACGGCCGTCACCCCGACCGGCGTGGTGGTGTGGCTGTGCACGGTTGCGGTCGGAATGTTGTTGCGCAAAGCCAGTTCTCAGGGTGTCGCGGTCAGCTTCATCGTCGTCGCGTCGCTCGTGACCGCGCTGCTGCTGCTCGGCTGGCGCGCCGGTGCGACACTGGTGGGTGGCCGCCGCCGCTAGCTCGCCGTGGACACGGTCAGCGTGGCGCGCAGGCCGCCCAGCGGCCCGTCGGAGAGTTCGATGGCGCCCTCGTGCAAGGCGGCCTGCTGGGCGACCAGAGCGAGCCCGAGTCCCGAACCGCCGGGCGCGGCCGTGCTGCCGCGGGCAAACCGGCCGAGGACGTTCCGGTGCTCGTCGGCGGGCAGCCCGCGGCCGTTGTCATCGACGATGATCGCCATCTCGTGCTCGCGGCGGCCCGCGGTCAGCACGACCCGTGTCGCCCCGCCATGGGTGATCGCGTTGCGCACCAGGTTGTCGACCGCCAGCCGCAGCCCACCGGGCCAGCCCTGGATGATGCCGGCGTCGTCGGCCTTGACCTCGATGTCGACCCCCGGCGACTGCCGCATGTTCTCGCGTGCGACCCGCTCCAGCAGGTCGGCGACATCGATCGGCTCCCGGTCCTCCGGCTTGGCCAGCTGCCCGGACGCCAGCTGACCCAGGGCGGTGATGATGGCCTCGACCCGTCGCTGGGCCCGCGACAGGTCGGCCACCACCTCTTCGCGTTCCTCTTCGGGAAGGTTGTGGATGCGCAGCGTGTCCAGGTCGGCCCGCATCGCGGTGAGCGGGGTCCGCAGCTCGTGGGCCGCGTTCGCGGCGAAGTCCTGAGCGGCCTGCAACGAGTTCGTCGTGGCGGCCTGCGCGGCGGCCAGCCGCTGCAGCATGCCGGTCATCGCTTCCGAGAGGTCCTCTGCTTCTCGGATGCCGTGGACTTCCGGCATCTTGTCGTCGCCCCGGCCGAGGGTCCGGGTGCGCTCCGTCAGCCGACGCAGCGGACGGATCGCCGGCCCCGCCAGCAACCAGCCGAGCCCAGCTGCCATCAACACCGCGAAAGCGCCGATCAGCAGGTACAGGGGAATTCTCGCCCGGTCCATCAGGATGCTGTCGACCCTGATCCCGATCGAAACCCGCACCGTGCCCTCGGACTGCACCATCTCGACCGTGCGAACCCGGTAGTCGACCCCGTTGACACTGACCGTCGAGGTGCCGACCGGCAGCGGCGGCAGCTGAAAACCACGCTGGTAGACGACCTGGTCCGTGCCGCGGGACCTGATCGTGGTGAGGATGCCGCGCGGCTCGGCAACGTTGCGGTCGGGGTTGATGCTGGTATCGATGATCGAGTCGAGCCGGCGGTCAAGCTGGGTAGCGTCGTTGTTGACGAGCAGCACCGAGGTGACGAGGGCGAACAACGCAACAATCGCGGCCGCGGCCATCGCCGCCGCGATCGCCACGCGCGTGCGCAACGAAACCGTTCGATTGAGCCGGCGCCGCAATTGCCTCACGGCTCGTCTCGGAGTACATACCCGATCCCGCGAACTGTGTGGATAACCCGCGGTAGGCCGTCGCGCTCGAGCTTGCGCCGCAGGTAGCTGATGAACACGTCGGCGACGTTGGTGTCGACGTCGAAGTCATACCCCCAGACGAGCTCGAGCAGCCGCTGCCGGGTCAGCACCACGCCGGCGTTCTCGGCCAGCACGGCGAGCAGGTCGAATTCGCGCTTGGTCAGCTCGACGCGCTCGCCGGCGACGAACACCAGCCGACGGGCGGTATCGATGGTCAGGGGCCCGATCGTCATGGCGTCCGAGCGCTCGTCGGAGTGCGACGACCGGCGCAGCAGGGCGTGCAGCCGTGCCACCAGCTCGCCGAGGTCGAACGGCTTGGTCAGATAGTCGTCGGCGCCGGCCTCCAGGCCGGCGATGCGGTCGTTGACGGTGTCGCGCGCGGACAGCACACAGATCGGGATGTCGTTGCCCAGCGCACGCAGCGCCGTCACCACCGCTACCCCGTCCAGCTCCGGCATCTGCACGTCGAGCACCAGCGCGTCGTGCGATTCGCTGGAGAGAAGACGTAGCGCTTCCTTGCCGGTCGCCGCGACCCGAACGTCGAAGCCCCAGTGGCGCAATCCCCGCGCCACCGAGGTCCGCACGTCCGGGTCGTCATCGACCATTAGCACCATGCGGCCTGCACCCTCTTGCACAGGCAGCTCCTGTCCGACCTGCACTACTTTGCTGTTGCTACGCGGGCGAACCGCCGCAACGGTTCCTCAGGTCGATCAGCGGCTGGCGGATGCCTTGCAGGTCCGCCTTCACCTGCGGGTTGGCGTTCAGGTAGTTCTGCACCTGGTCCTTGATTGCCGACTTGGGTTGCCCTTTGAGGCCGGTGAAGAACGCGTTCACATCAGGGTGGCTGAACAGGTACGCCGAGGTGGACGCCGAGACGCCGGCCGATACGCCCGCGAGGTCAGCGGCGGTGCAGTTCGGCGGCGGGGGCGGCGGAGCCGGCGGATCGGCGAGCGCCGAGGGGACGGCACCGCAAAGCATCGCACCGGCGACTGCACCGGCACCGAACGCGCCGGCCACCGCACGGCGCGCGGCACGGGCAGAGAGCAACATGGATGGGGCTCCTTCATCGCGTGTTGACAGGCCGAGGCCGGTAACGGCCACGGACATAGGGAAGCTAAGCAGATCCGCGCGAGACTTTCTTGCCTTGCGATTAACCAATTCTGAGAAACCCCGAAAACGCCCCTAGTGCGCGGCGGGTGTGGTAACCGCCGTCGTCGTGGTGGCCGGTCCGGGCAACGGCCCCGTCGCCACCGGAACCTGGGCCGGCTGTGCTGCGGAACCGGAAGGCAGGCCGGCAGGCTGCGCGCCACCGCCGGGCAGCCCGCCGTTCTGGGCCGCGGCCTGGAGGAACTGCAGGGCCTGGGGCACCGTGATCGGTAGCTTGCACTGGCCGGAGAGGCCCGCCAGCGGCTGCTGAATCGTCTGCAGGTCCTTGCCCACCTGGGGGTTGGCGTCGAAGTATGTCTTCAGCGAGGCCGGTGCTTGCGGCGCCGGTTGCTGGGCGGCGTTGGTCAGCGCCGTGTTGGCGTCCGGATGTGAGTCGAGGTAGTTGCCCGTGTTGGTCGACACCGAGCCGATGGTGCGGGCGATCTCGCTCGCCGCGCACGGGTTCGGAGCCGCGGTCGCCGACGGCACCGCGATCACAGCGGCCGCCACGCCGCCGATCACGCATGCGGCGGATGCGCCGTGCCGGCTCCGGCGCACGGTCCGCGGGGCGGTCGTTTTCATGGAAAACTCCTTACGATTTGCGGACACTTACCCGATCGCACGAACCGGCGAATTCACGGTGAATGCCCACGGCACGGAAACGGCCGAGCCCCATCGTGCCATCCGAGGGCAGCACGAGGCCAATTAACGACCCGTTGCGGCAGGTCGGAGCCTGTAACGAGGAGGGTCCCCTCACACGATGCTGTTGTAGGCTCACGTCCACGCGGGACGGCCCGGAAGAAAGCGGGGAGTTGCTATCCAGCAGTTCATGATGCACTTGAGCAGCCACCTGCGCCGCCGTCGCTGGGCAGTGTTCGTGACGTGGCTGCTTGTGCTCGTACCCGCCGTCTTGTTGACACTGCACGAGTCGGACCATCTGACCGGCGGTGGGTTCGAGGTCGCCGGCTCCCAGTCGCTGCACGTCCAGTACCAACTTCAAGACCGCTTCCCCGACCAGGGCGCCTCCCCGCTCGCGCTGGTCGCCGCGCCGCGCCCGGACGCCACCGATGACGACATGAACAACGCCGTCGCGCTGCTCGAGCGCGACGCTGCCGAGGTGCCCAGCGTGACGGTGGTGCCGAACCCCGGACAGCCCCCGCCGCAGTCGGGCCGGCCCTACGTCGTCTCACTGAAGCTCGACTTCAACAACAGCGGCGCGGTCGACGTCGCTGAGCAGCTACGCAGCAAGATCGGTGTCAATGGCGACCAACCGGGCCAGTTCGCCAACGGCAAGGTCCGGCTGTACGTGATCGGGCAGGGTGCGCTGGGCGCGGCCGCCCAGGCCAGCACCAAGCAGGACATCGAGCAGGCCGAGCAGTGGAACCTTCCGATCATCCTGGTTGTCTTGCTGGCGGTGTTCGGCTCACTCGCTGCGGCGGCGATGCCGCTGATTCTCGGCATCGTCACGGTCGCGGTGTCGATGGGCCTCGTCTTCCTGCTGGCGATGCACAGCCAGATGTCGGTGTTCGTCACGTCGACGGTGTCGATGTTCGGCATCGCGTTGGCCGTCGACTATTCCCTTTTCATCTTGATGCGTTACCGCGAGGAGTTGCGGGCGGGCCGGGATCCCAGGCAGGCCACCGACGCCGCGATGGCGACCTCGGGGCTGGCTGTGGTGCTGTCCGGCCTCACCGTGATCGCGTCCGTGACGGGTATCTACCTGATCAACACGCCGGTGCTGCGGTCGATGGCCACCGGCGCGATTCTGACGGTCGCGGTGGCGGTCCTGACCTCGACGACACTCACGCCCGCGGTGCTGGCCACGTTCGGCCGGGCGGCCGCCAAACGGTCGTGGCTGCTGCACTGGTCGCGACGCCCGGAGGCTACGCAGTCGCCGTTCTGGTCGCGCTGGATCAGCGCGGTGATGCGGCGCCCGTGGGCTTCGGCGCTCGCGGCGACCGTGCTGCTGTTGTCGCTGGCGGCGCCGACGTTTTCGATGACGCTGTCCAACAGCATGCAGCGGCAGTTCCCGCCGACGCACGAGATCCGCGGCGGCGTCAGCGCCGCGGCGCAAGCGCTCGGCCCCGGCGCGCTGGGCCCGATCCGCGTGCTCGTCGAGTTCCCCGACCGCGACGCGTCCAGCCCCCAACACGTCGCCATCCTCGATGCGGTGCGCGGCCAGATGCAGCAAGCGCCCGACATCGTCAATGTGACACCGCCGGTGTTCGCCAACGACAACAGCAGCGCACTCCTGAGCGCGGTGCTGTCGGTGGATCCGGAGGACATGGGCGCGCGCGACGCGATCGACTGGATGCGCCGGAACCTGCCGCAGGTGCCGGGCGCTGAGGCCAGCCACATCAGTGTGGGCGGTCCGACAGCGCTGATCAAGGACTTCGATGACCGCGTCACACAGATGCAGCCATGGGTGTTCCTGTTCGTGTCGGCGGTGGCCTTCGTGATGCTGCTGATCTCGATCCGCTCGGTCTTCCTGGCCTTCAAGGGCGTGCTGATGACCGTGCTGTCGGTGGCCGCCGCCTACGGCAGCCTGGTGATGGTGTTCGAGTGGGGCTGGCTGAAAGACCTCGGTTTCCAGCCGATCTCCTCCCTCGACAGCTCCGTTCCGCCGCTGGTGCTGGCGATCACGTTCGGCCTGTCGATGGACTATGAAATCTTCCTGCTGACCCGCATCCGGGAACGTTTCCTGCAGACGAACAACACCCGCGATGCGGTGTCCTGGGGCGTGAGCACCAGCGCCCGCACGATCACCAGCGCGGCGCTGATCATGATCGCGGTCTACGTCGGTTTCGCATTTGCCGGCATGCCGCTGGTCGCCGAGCTCGGGGTGGCGTGCGCGGTCGCGATCGCGGTCGACGCCACCGTGGTGCGGCTGGTGCTCGTGCCGGCGCTGATGGCGATGTTCGACCAGTGGAACTGGTGGCTGCCCAGGTGGCTCGACCGCATCCTCCCGTCGGTCGACTTCGAGAAACCGCTGCCCAAGGTCAACATCGGCGACGTGGTCGTCATCCCCGACGACATCTCGGCGATCGTCGCTCCGGGCTCCGACGTCCGGACCATGGTCAAGTCCGCGGCGAAGCTGAAAGACCTGGCGCCCGATTCGATTACGGTGGCGGATCCGCTTGCGTTCAGCGGCTGCACCCGCGCCGGCGAGGAACCCGCCCTCGCCGCGTCGGCGGCCCGGACCAACGGCCACAGCACCACCAATGGGCGCGTCCACCGCAACGGCGCCGGGCGGCCGATGCCGTGGGCCGGGCGCGGGGTGCATCCGGTCACGATGTGGAAGGGGCGGCTGTCGGTCGCACTCGACGCGCTCGAGGTCGACGCGACGGACCCGTTCGCGCCCGTGGAGCGGCGCAGCCCCGTCGAGACCGCGAACATTCAGTTGCCGACCGGCGACCGCCTGCAAATCCCGACCGGGGCCGAGACCCTGCGCATGAAGAGCTACCTGCTGCTGTGCCGCAACAGCAGCCGCGACTACGCGGAATTTGCCGAACTGGTCGGCGCCATGGACACGCACACTGCCGCTGCGGTTCTGGCCGGGATGGACAAGTATTACTGTGGTCAACAGTCCAGGAGACAATGGGTTGCCACT
>Ga0209040_10001136_pt1 | contig 20804 bp, 15 predicted proteins | sample BogFormECP12_OM3_FD_188240 | JGI IMG/M metagenome (GOLD analysis project Ga0209040, IMG submission 188240) | Bog forest soil microbial communities from Calvert Island, British Columbia, Canada - ECP12_OM3 (SPAdes) (version 2) | ecosystem: Environmental > Aquatic > Freshwater > Wetlands > Bog ...
AGGATCCGATTCGTCGACCTCAATCGCGACGAGCTGATCCGCACGCGGCTGCGCGCCGCCTACACAGGCTTGAAGGAACTCTGGCTTCCTCGAACGGTGCTGGAAGCGGATTTCCTGGTTTCCATGCCGAAGATCAAGACCCACCACTGGTCCGGCGTCACTCTCAGCATGAAAAATATATTCGGCGTCGTTCCTGGCGCACGATACGGATGGCCGAAAAACATTCTTCACTGGAACGGCATTCAGGAAAGCATCCTCGATCTCTGCGCCACCGTTCCGATCCACTTCGTCATCGCGGACGGCATTGTAGCAATGGAAGGCAACGGCCCGCTCAATGGCACGCCTCGGCCTCTGGGAGCGATAGTGCTTGCGGACGATCCGGTCGCAGCCGACGCAACCTGCGCACGGTTGATGGGATTCGAGGCCGGACGAATCGTGCACATTCGCGAGGGCTCGAAATTCATCGGAAACGCTTCTCCTGCCCTGATCTACCAAGTCGGAGAAACCTTCAAGTCTCCCATGACTCCCTTCAAAGTGGTTCCTGAGTTTCAATACCTTCACTTGGCGTGACGAAACCTTCTTGGTGGCCGAGAAAACCAGTCGGCACCCGCACACTCCGCTTCGGCCTCGTCATTCACTTAGTCTCTTCAAAGACGGCCTTCGCCTTCCCCTTACGCACCGCGCGATCAAGGGCGGCGTGGTCTTTTCGGCCTGATCGGCGTAGGCAAGTGAGAAGTCCGCGATGGCCCGGTCGAAGGTGTCGATCTTGCCCATGTATCTTCTCGCGGCCATCAAATTCTCGACGATTACGTGCTTGCGCGGAGACGAAATCCAGCGGAGCGACACTCTTGTGCAGCCGTTTGAACTCGATGGTCTACGATTTCGGTCGCGGACACGGTTACAACGACCAGAGAGATACCGCTTCGCCCCGACTGGGAGCGGGAGCATTTGCGAATGGGGGAAGAGGCGGGGATCCCTGTCGATGAGCATCGATTCGACTCGGCACGATGGGAAACCTTATTGGGGTGCTTGGCCAGCACCGGCATGTAGACGCCGGGGGACATTCGTGACAAAGTCCGATCATGAATCTTCTGCCAATTATTGAAACTTAATCGTGTGTACAACTCGGGCATTGCCACCGCCGTAAAAGGGCGCTCACAGGCTGGATCGCGTTGTAATTACAAGGCAGAAAGTCGGTGCGGTCATGCTTACAATTCAAGTCCTGTCTTCAAGAACAGCGCCGTCAACCATGATGCTAACGTTCGGCCCTAATTCCTCCGCAGGGGCTCGCATAGGGACAAGAAAGTTGCTGGCGAGAAGATAGGCGAACAGATATCCTAGAGGCGGCGCGCGACGCAGCTGGCTTGCCGAAACCCATCCGTTTTTCTCACTCCACTCCCAACCGTTGACGGAAGCACTCTTAAGCCATTCTCTCAGATCCGCGGCGGTCATCGGATAAACATAGAGGCGAACATTCTGGGCGAAAAGACGCGCGAGGGCCTCGAGAAGTCTGCCTTCGAGATCGCCGTAAATGTATTCAAAAGCTCGAATGACCAGCGAAAGACCTGCGACGAAGCGTACAGGCGCCTTTGTATGGCGGTTTACGAGAGCTGCCATGTAATAAAGCTCCGGTTGACGAAAAAGCAGCACGTCGCCGCCAGCGGCGCGAAGCGTATCGATACGACGAAGCAAGTCGGCAATTTCCGGGGCTGGTTCGTCCGGCGTGTACGGAGCAGCGGTTAGGCAGAAAAAACCGGCAGGCGCCGACTTTGTCTCGCCGAGGTCCTTCTGAAGTTCTTGAATACCCGAAGCCAATAATCGCAAATGAACTTGCGAGCGAACTGGATCCGTGTGATCAAAATATCCGGGTGCAAGCACGACTGCTTTCTTGTAGAGAACCTCGGTAGGGGGAACGGTGGGACCATTGGAGGGGAAAAATACAGCCTCCGCGAGTCCCGCGCGCGCCAGGTGGACTAGCAGGGCACGGCGGTCCCAACTCTCGAATGCCGGCCCGCGAAGATCCATGTAGTCGATCTCGATTCGCTCCGCGACAACGTCTTGTGCCAAACCTTCCAGAAATGATTCCTTGGTTTGCACTTCATAGAATGCGGCGTAGATGAGGTTGACGCCCAAAATGCCGATGGCTTGTTGCTGGAGGACATTGGAAGGATCGCGCATGTTGATGTGCAGCAGGACGTCGTTGGGAGCGGCACCGGGCTGCAACTGAAACCGTAGGCCGATCCAGCCATGTGAGTCGTTGGTTCCGGCGAAGTTACGGGCGGAAACGGTATCTACAAAGCAGAAGAACCGGGTTTGCGGCCCACGGGTTTTGCTTAATTGCGTGAGAAGCTGGTTCCATTCGTTGTCCAGCATCGCCTCGAGTCGCTGTTTTGATACGTAGCGCGATCCGGAGCCGTAGAGATCATCGCTGACTTCCTTGTCGTAAGCAGAAATGGTTTTGGCCACCGTGCCGGAGGCTCCTCCCACTAGAAGAAACCACCGCGCGACTTCCTGTCCGGCGCCGATTTCGGCGAAAGAACCAAACGTGGATGTATCGAGATTCAAGGTGAGGGCTTTGTGGTGAGTGTCGAGTTCTTGAGCGGAAGGCATAGCCAAGGTCCAGTTGGGCAAATGTCTGAGAGGTGTGGAGCGTCCGTGATAGCGACTCAAACCAGCCGTGGAAAAACTTCTACCCCCTTTAACAAACTACCAGCTCTGCGCAGATTTTAACCCAATTGTTCGTCAGGCGTCGGTTCACTTCCTGTTGGTGCATCTTCCGCTAGGAATTGTGTCTCGATTCGTGCGCCGATAAGTTCGAGCCGATCATTACCGGTCCAATGACGCAAAGGGTTTTCCTTTATCGCGGTTTCAGATCGTTGGGATTCCCGGGTATGGGATCACTCTCGATCACGATGGTATGTCCGCTATCGATGATGTGCAGAGGCGATGGCTGGCAACCCACCTGGATGGGCGGGAGATCAGCTTTCCCCGCATTACGAATATCGACGGGTGACTGGTGGTGACCGGACCGACACATCGCGAACTCCGGGTTCAGCTCAGCCCAGTGACTTGGCCCCTCAGCTCCGTCGTATCCCCAGTGGCCGGACTCATGATGCTGGGCGCTCGCTGGGGCTCCGGAGACCCTTATGGGAGCATGCCAGACTGATGACGATAGCGAGCGATAACAGCGATATCGCAACCAATCCTCACTACAAGAATTGCTTGTGCAATGGCGATATTACGACAGCTATCTCGCGGCTTTAGGAATCTTCACGGCTCCTGGCGCGCGCGACATGAGAAGTCAAATGCGGCAGCCCCTTACGTCGTATGCTCGGCTCAACCCAGTCCACTGGCGAACTTGGGTACACAAGCTACAGGTAAAATGCAGGTATGAAGTCAGCCTTTCGGAGTTGCGCTGCTGCCGCGGTTATAGCGTTTTCCTCTTTTTGGGTCTGGTCTCAAGCTATCCCGACCGACAAACAGCAACCTGGAACAGAATCGATTGGCGACGCAGTTCGAGCCCAAGATAAAGTGGCCGCTTCCCAGCTGCCACCGGAAAGCACCGCAGCCGTGGTGCAGCCTGGTCCGGGCGCTCGGGTGACTCACGTTCTCTACATGCACGGCATCAACCAGGTCGGGGCTGGAGACTCGCTGCTCTTGCGCAAGGGCATCTGTAAGTATCTTGGCGAATGCACCGTCACCAGCTTAGGGAGGGTCTATGCCGACGGTCCGTTTGCGGTGGATTCCTCCCCGCCGACGTTGGCCCTGATGGGACACCGTATCTGGAGCTCAAAGGAGGAATGGAGTGCCTCCGCACCGTTCATCGACCGATATCAGTTAACCGGACACGGGCATACTCCCATTCTCGTCGATGAGTTCAACTGGTGGCCGCTTGCATATCCGCTCAAGTGCAAATGGCTCATCGCCCATGATGCTCTACTGACGGGACCTTCGAAGGCGCAGCTAAGTGTCTGTGCCACGCCCACTATGCCAGACCCCGCGCACCCAAAGCGGTACTTGAGCTTTCAGTGGATCAATAGTCCGGAAGCCTCTGAGCTCAACCACGTCAGGCGTCATGCGAAAATTCTCAACCGCTCACTGAAGAACGGCCTTATGGATTGGGGTTTTGCAGATGCCGTTATGGCTCTTGGTCCGATGGAGGAAGTTCTAAGTGCCGGAATCCGCGAACTGCTTATAAAGTCCCTCCAATCCTACCTCACGAATACGCACACATCAGCAGCGGAAGATGATGCGGAAGTGTTCTTCGTCACTCACAGTCTGGGCAGCTATCTCTCACTGATTGCGCTCGATGCCGATTTGCTCGGCCCGGAGGACCCGGATCTGTCGGAATTCCAAATTACCCCCGAGCAGAGGCAAGCAACCGAGTATTTTTCGGCCCATACCGCGGGGTTTTATTTTCTGGCGAATCAGATTGCACTTTTGCAACTGGCGCGGGTCTCCGCCTCAACTGAAAGTGAAGCTAGCCCTTGCCCGGCTGCGGGCGGAGGGAAATCGGTTCCGTCGTCCATCGCGCACTGGCGCTGCAAACGCGACCTCTACTTGAAGGAGCGAGCCTCCGTTGCTCCCGGGCCGCAGATTGTTGCCTGGAACGATCCGAACGATCTTCTATCATGGGCGGTTCCGGAGATTGAGGGCGTACATGTGATAAACATTTCAGTGCACAACTCTGGATTTAAGATACCGCCGTTTCTTGAGTCGCCGATCGATGCACATGCCAATTACGCAAATAATCGCGAAGTTCTCCGCTTTATACTCAAGCCGTCTTCTCAACACTGAAGATCCGATTAGCCTCTAATTTCGCTGATGATCGAAGCCGATGAGGACGACAACAGTAATGGATATGACTTGAGTCACAGACGCAGCGATGGGCGATTACTGGTGTAAACAGCCCAATTCGCACCCAATCCGTCCAGGGGGCAGAATTATCATCGAAACACCCACGCGTCTCGCTGTCCAGAAACGTTAGCGCTGAAACCGGCTGCGCCGGTTTCTTCTCCACCTGCTACAGTGCGGCTTCATGCGCATCCGCAACTTCGGCTTCCTCGCCAATCGGCGACGAGCCCGGCTTCTTCCACTGTGTTTCAGATTTGTTGCGGTCAGCTCAGACCTCGACCCCGACTGCTTCATCGCCAGCCTCGGTACACTCGCAATGGAACTGTCCTCTCCTTGGCAGAACCATGCAGGTTGCTGAACGTATTTCCGCCGCTGAACGTTTACTTCGATCTCCGCCCCGCTCCTGCCGGTGCGCAGCATGAAGCCACACCTCCAGTGCAAAATCTCACTCCTGCTCCAGAACGCACGCCGGTGGTCTGTCTCATCTGCCTCTGAGAATCATCCCGCCATTCAGCTACTAAAGCATCGTGCGAGCGGCCGCAGTGAAGACGCCTACGTCACCTGCATCATGGTCGAGCTGGGCAACGGCTTCGCATGCTTTGAAGGTGGAGCTTCGGCGAGACCTGACAAAACCACCGGCTCGCGGTCTGGAAATTCGGCAACCAGAGAGAGTTGTCCGCCCATGGCCTCGAGATAGCTGCGCAAAGTAGAAATCAGGAGATCATTGTGCTTCTCGATCTTCGAAACGCCCTCCTGCCCGATACGCAGAGACTTGGCGATCTTCCGCGTCAAGTGCATTATTCCCGTGAGAAGCAGATGAAGATGATGATGATGAGAACAATTATGACCTGTGTTTCTAAGAACACCCGCCCGTGCTCCCACAAGTCATGGTCAGGCATTGGAGAGCATGCACGCCCGCACCAGCATGAAGCGCTACCGTTCAATGTAAAGGCCAAATCCCAGGCACGAGATCTGTGCGAATCTGTCGCGGACTACCTTATGGATCTGTGAGTGCAATCACATCACCCTATTCGCACATATGATGGAATATAGTGTGGTTCGAAAAACCGAGAGAGAACTCGTAACGTGCAAGAAGTGTCCGCGGCCGAATCTCAATCAACAGAGATTGCTCTCGGCGGAACGCTTCGCAGCGCGACGAAGGCGAACTGTGCGCATTTGCCATCCGGCTGTCGTTGGCTTTCGGTGTGTTGACTCTAACTGGCACAATGACGGCATACTTCGAGAGGGGTTCGGCGCCAATCCTGTCTGACGCGTCGGAGTCGGTGATTCACGTTGTCGCGGAGGGGTTCGCGGCCTTTTAGGGCTAACTCTACGGCCATGAACGCGTCACGTTCTTCTCCGCGGGATAGAGTAATGTCTGAAGCCATAAGTGTGGGGAGGTAGGTATGGACCGATTCAACAGAGTGACGCTTGCTGTTTTTCTTCCGTGCATTGTAGCGCTTTGCGGCTGTGAGGACCTAGTTCCACATGACACACAGAGCTTACTTGACCCCAGTCTTAAGCGGTCAGAGGTCCTCGGCTTGGTGGCCGGTTTTGGAACGACCTTTGCCGCCATGCCAGACTTGATCGCGATGCTCAGGCGTGGTTCAAGTGCGGGCATGAACCCAAGAATGGCGGCAATTATGGGTCTGTTTCAGATCCTCTGGGTCTACTACGGGTTGTTGATTGCTTCGCGACCGGTGATCGTATGGAACGTCATCTCGGTGCTGGTCAATTTTCTAAGCGTTGGCGCGTACTTCTATTTTGCCCGTAAAGAGAAAACCCGTTAACACGATCGTGATAAGGCAACACCCATACGTGGCCATACAATCAAAGCTTGTCCACAACGCAATCTCCAGACCCTAGTTGCAAGCCGTCCGCCATCTTTTTTCACGGCGAATTGACCAGGGAGCCGGGGCTACAGCGAAGGCGGAGGATACCGGCCGGCAGTTCTTCTTTGTTACGCACAGCCTTGGAAGTTATCTTTCGCTCGCCGCCCTTGATTCGTACTTGGTCGGGCCACAGGGTCCGGCGTTTTCGCAACTCAAGATCACGTCAGAGGAAAAGAATGCGGTTGATTATTTCTCCGCGCATACGAGCGCGGCACCGACGGGATTGCCGCCTGGTGCAAAACAATAATCAACGCGAGGCAGGCGTTGGCGATGGTGGAAGGCCGGATCGCACTCCTACCGATACCCACACGATAGAGGGATAGCGTGGTCGAGTCTCGATAGAAAGTCGGTCCCCACGGGAGGCTGCGCGAGGGAGAGTATTGCAAGAACAGAGAGCAAAGTCGAGCGCTGCGATGGTTTCGGTGGGGGTAGCCAACCGCCGGGGGTACCGCGATGAAACATCGCTTCTCGAATGTCGCAAATAGGCGAGGGGGTATATAATGGGGCCGTTTTCGAGGTCAAAAAGGAAATTCCGGTTAACTTGGTTTGGTTTGTGACTAACCGCGGAAGAGGGAGGTTGAATCCAATGCCACGGACGTCGATACCTGTATCTTGTTTGCTCACATACCTGTTTCTGATCTTAGCCCTGCCCGCGAGGGCTGCTGACAAGACGGACGACGAACAGACCCTCCGCAATGCCGCTACGGTGTTACAGGCAATGGTCGCCAGCAAGGACGTTCCGGCCAGCGTCGTCGCGAAGGCCGATTGCATCATCATTCTGCCCAGCGTGAAGAAGTTCGCTATCGGTATCGGAGGAACCGGAGGCCGCGGTCCGATGAGCTGCCGTGGAGGCAAGAACTTCACCGGCAGATGGTCAGCACCCGCTATGTACACCATTGGTGGCGCCAGCGCCGGCTTTCAGATTGGTGGCACGGCTACCGATTTCATTCTCCTTATTATGGCGCCTGAGGCGGTTAACAAGGTTCTGGACAGCAAGGTCAAAGTTGGCCAGGATTTGACCGCCGCCGCCGGCCCCGGAGTTACCAAGGCCGGTTCGGTGGGCGGGAGTGACATCTTGTCCTACGCCCGGGCCAAGGGACTTTTCGCTGGCATGTCACTCAGCGGCTCTTCACTTGACCCCGATGGCGACGCTAATGAACGCCTCTACGGGAAGGCACTCAGCGCCAGGGAGATCGTGACGGGCAACACCGTCAAACCCACACCCGGAGGTCATTCCCTGGTTTCGCTGCTCAATAGCAAGGCTGCAAAACACCAATAATCATTGAAGTGGGTGGCTGCGGTCGGCAACTACGGACATGCGAAGTTCTCCTTTCAAGTGGGGCGGATCTTCCAATGCATGTGAAACGGCGCTATCGCTGGCCTTTACTCCTCATTGCCAGAGCTGTATGGCCAACTGCGGCTGTTGGATTCTTGTCCCACTTAAGGGGACCTTCCGCGGCCGGCACTTGATGAGATCCGTTATTCCTGCATATCAAGTTACCGCTCAAGAACTCAGAGTCAGCTACAATTTTCCTCTGTACTGGGCCCGCACACGTCAGCCTCAGAGGAGGGTACCGTGCCGCAGATGACGCAAGAACATCACCGCTTGCAAGAAAGCCGTGAGGGAAAGCTCGCATGGAAGAAGTGGGGGCCCTACCTCAGTGAACGGCAATGGGGTACAGTCCGCGAAGACTACAGCGGCAACGGCGACGCTTGGAATTACTTCACCCACGACATGGCCCGCTCGCGTGCCTATCGTTGGGGCGAGGATGGCTTAGCAGGTATCAGTGACGACAAGCAACTGCTCTGCTTTGCCCTGGCGTTATGGAACGGGAAAGATCCCATCCTGAAAGAGCGCCTGTTTGGCCTGACCAACACCGAGGGTAATCACGGAGAAGATGTCAAGGAATATTACTTCTACCTCGACAGCACACCTACCCACTCCTACATGAAGTACCTGTACAAGTGTCCGCAGGCCGCCTACCCGTACGACAACCTGGTTATAACGAACGCGAAACGTACCAGGTTCGAACCTGAGTATGAGCTGATTGACACCGGGATTTTCGATACGAACCGCTATTTCGACGTGTTCGTTGAGTACTGCAAAGAAGGACCGGAAGACATTCTGATTCAAATTACGGCCGCTAACCGCGGAGACCAGTCCGCGACGCTGTACCTGCTGCCGCATCTCTGGTTTCGCAACACCTGGACAGACTTGCAGGGAAACAAAAAGCCACCGTTGCCGCAGTCGCGCAGTGTGGATGGTCAGTTGTCCTCCTGTGTTGAGGCCAGCCATCCAAAACTGGGCACTATGTACTGGCACTTCGAGATGCCACAGGAATTGTTGTTCACCGACAACGAAACCAATACGCAGAGAATTTTTGGCCGGCCGACCGCCAGCCCTTACGTGAAAGACGCGTTCCACCGCTATGTAATCGAGGGCAAGCACGAGTCCGTGAACCCTGCGAATGTAGGCACCAAGTCTGCCGCCCTTTGCAAAGTCGAAGTTCCGGCGAAGGGCGAGTTCGTAATGAAGATGAGGCTGACGCGCGACCAGGGCCCGAGAGAACGTTTATTCGGCAACACCTTCGATGCGACTTTTGACCGATGCAGGCAGGAGGCGGACGAGTTTTATAACGCCATCTCGCCCCCAAAGTTAAGCGATGACGAGCGCTTGGTCATGCGGCAAGCCCTGGCCGGCATGCTCTGGTCGAAACAATATTATTACTTCGACATCGAGCGCTGGCTGGAAGAACATGGCGGAGCCGGTTCGGTGGTCGCATCCACGATCCGAAATTTGGGCTGGGCGCACATGCTCAACGATGACGTGATTTCAATGCCCGACAAATGGGAGTATCCGTGGTACGCCGCTTGGGACCTGGCCTTTCATACGGTAGCACTGTCAGTAGTGGACATGGACTTTGCCAAAGGGCAGCTTCTGCTGATGCTGGACGAGATGTATCAGCACCCCAACGGACAGGTGCCTGCGTACGAGTGGAACTTTGGCGACGTGAATCCGCCGGTGCACGCGTGGGCCGCCATCTTTATATACCTGACTGAGCGACAGCGGACTGGCAAGGGCGACACTCAGTTCCTGAAACTCGCGTTTCAAAAGCTGCTGATGAATTTCACCTGGTGGGTGAACCGAAAAGACCGCGACGGAAGGAACGTCTTTGAGGGAGGATTCCTCGGTCTGGACAATATCGGCATCTTCGACCGAAGTGCGCCCCTGCCCACAGGCGGATTTATGGAGCAGGCGGACGGAACGGCGTGGATGGCTTTCTTTTGCCAGTCCATGTTGCAGATCGCCCTGGAGCTGGCCCCGGAGGACGACGTGTACGTGGAGATGGCGCAGAAGTTTATCGAACACTTTCTACGCATCGCGGGCGCCATGGACCGCGTTGGGATCCACCCTGACGAGCTCTGGGACGAGGAGGATGGGTTCTTCTACGACCTGCTACGCCTGCCAAATGGGAACGCCGAGAGAATCAAAGTGCGGTCCGTCGTTGGGCTGCTGCCGATGTGCGCATGCACGATGATTGATCCCGGGCTGGTCGAGCGCTTCCCCAATCTCCTGGAAAAGGTTGATCGCTTCTGTGAACGCAACGCGAACCTCATCGCCAATATCGCGTCGCCGACCAAGCCAGGACATGATGGGCGCTTCTTGTGTTCCCCTTTGACGGAGGAGAAATTCCGGCGCGTCCTCACCCGAATGTTAGATGAGGAGCGCTTCTTGTCGCCGCATGGGATCCGGGCGCTCTCACGCTGGCACAAAGACCACCCCTATGTTCTAGGCGTACACGGGCAGGAATATCGCGTCGAATACATGCCCGCGGAGTCCACCAATGGCATGTTCGGCGGCAATTCCAACTGGCGCGGTCCGGTGTGGATGCCCGTCAATGCACTGATCATCCGCGCCTTGATGGTGCGCTACCGGTATTACGGGAATGCTTTCACCATCGAGTGCCCCACGGGCTCGGGCGTGCAGATGACCCTGTTTGAGGTGGCGAAAGAGCTCTCGCGGCGGCTTGTCAGCACCTTTCTGAATGACGCCAATGGGCATAGGCCCGTATTTGGCGGCGCCAGCAAGTTCCAGAACGATCCGTACTGGCATGACTGCATCCTCTTCTACGAATACTTCCACGGAGACAACGGGGCGGGAATTGGAGCCAGCCATCAGACGGGATGGACGGGAATTGTGGCGAAGCTCATCGAGTTGTTTGGCTACTTGGATCCGGATGCCTTCCTGGAGACTCCCGACTTCTTGCGGGTGAGTGCATCGGTGAGTTGAGGCCGTCGCGCGACAGGCGCAGTCGCTCCCGACGTGAGGGTACGAGGTACAGTGGTCTTGTAGGCTGGCTGCCGGCGCAAATCCCCCTCAGATCTCGGTTGGCGCAAGATCGAATGGTGCTGAGGGAGGGTGATCTCTACTAGACGTTCGCCGACCGCCTGTGGGGTACACCCAGGCCCTGGCGATCTTCAACCGAGGCTTCCTGCTTCTCCTCAACATCCTCGAACGACCGCGCGATAGTGGTTTGCAGGCGCTCCTCCCAGTGGCGCAGCGCCTCATACCGGATTCCCGGCAACCGTGAGATGAGATCGTTGACCAGCGCTTTCATCCGCCTCATGACCTGCACGCTGCGGGCGCCGCAATAGCGGATCTCATCAAATGCCAAGCGCAGATAATCGTCCCACGTTGGATAAGGCACCACGAGTCGCAGTTTGCCCTCGCTGTCGCGGAGCTCACCGATTTCCAGGTTGCGACGCCCCAGCCGTAGCAACAGGTCCTCGATCTGATTGAGCGCCTGCACCGCGGTCGTTGGGTCGTTGATGGCTGGCGACAGCGCCTTAATGGCAATGTCCACCAACAGACGGATGGCATACTTGGGATCCTGCTTGAAGGTGCGTTGGTCACCTAGTTCAATCGCGTCGGTCAGCGCCCGTTCGTCGATGGGCTGGAGTGCGCCGTACACATGCAGTATCGGCGTGAGATCTACGACGGTGTCGCCGACTGCTGCGAGCATTTCGATGACGCCGCCGGATGTTTTGGCCAGGCGCACCAAGGCCACTGTGTCCAAAGCCTGGATCGCCTGAGGGCCAGCATTATGAGTCAACGTTTGGGTCAGTGGCAATGTCCGGAACTCCTCCGGCGCAAACGCTCCTGCTGGCGAATCCAACCGGGGATAGACGGCCTCGATTACATTGCGTCCCTGATCACCGGTGAAGTTCAACATGCGGTTGATCTGCAGCAGCCCGATGCGCTGGATCAATCCAATAAACATGGCGACACTTGCCAACAGCAGGCCGAGCACCAGCCAGCTACTGATAAACGGGACCTTCCCCGATTCGTTCCGGTCCACCCACGACAGCGCCGCGAGGGCATAAAGAAAGGTGGCAGTGAATACCCCAACGGCGTGCCACATGAACGGATCGCGGGAGATCCACAGTACCAGGCGAGGCGAATAAGCCGTGGCGCTGAACTGAATCATAACGAATGCCAGCGAGAATACGACGCCGGAAAGCGCCAGCATGCCGGATGCGATGGATGAGTAAATCGCCATCGCCGCAGGTATGGTGATAGTCGACGTGAGTCCCTGGAAGACGCGGGTCTCAATGCGGGGAAAACCCAAGCCAACTATGACGGCAACTACGGCATAAGACAGTGGGATGACCCAGGTACCGACTCGCGACAGGGACTTCATGGAGATCCGGTTCCCCTTCTTGCTTTGTGAAGATGGCGTGGATTCTATACCAACTCGCGTCCCCGGCGCGGGCGACTCCGTAAGCACTGCCCTCATATCGGCTGTGCTCTGCCCTTCTCCGCCGACGAGGCCACAACCTCTTGCGGCGCTTGCAACGGGAGAAGATGATCACCCACCTAGCTATAGCTAGCTAGAACAAGAGTTTGGCATAACAAGTCGAACTAGGGAGTAATTGACTTCTGCGCCTCTTGGCGCACCATATCAATGTGCAATCTCAATCCATAAACCAGCGGCTTGAAGGGCGTAGGCACCGAAAGGCGGCTTGCCCGGTGCTTCAACCGGTCAAGTTGCTCGATGACGTCGTTGCGGGTTCTGCCAGGCACCGCGAACAGCATCTCGTCTTCGAGGCGCTTTAATTCGGTGTAGAGCCTGTAGACCCTTCTCCTTTCGGCCCAGTCATAGATCGCCGGGGCGACTCGGAACAGGGGAAACAGAATAGCGATCAGAGGAATGAGTAATACCAGCGGTTGCTCGAGGAAAGCTGCCAGCCAGAAAGGGAGATGGCGCTGGAGGAATGGCCGTCCCGTCTTGTAGAACTCCCGCGCATACCGGCTCAGAGGGAGGTCAATTGATTCAGGGGCTGGGAACTGGCCGGCGGTGTGGAACATCCCGGGCGGGGAGTGGATCTCTACCGCAGCTTCAAGCAACAGGTATTGGATGGCCGGATGAAGGTCATTGCGCACCACCAAGTTGGACTTGGGTGCGATGAGTAGCACATCTGTCGCCGGCCGTGGCTCAGCCATGTCAACCAAGCCAGCTGGCAAAACCAACTTGTTCAGGTATGGATATAAGGCGACAAAGGCATCCGCTCTGCGAATGCTTTCCAGGTTAACTTCCTTGGTTTCGAGGAGCCGCTGTACAGCCGGGCTTTCCCAGGCATCCAGAAAGACCGCAGCATCGATCTCACCACCGGCCAGCTTCTGGGCCGACTCTGAGGGCCTAAGCGAGAGCAGAATGGCTGACTTCTGGTCGATCATTCCCGCGCGTCTGAGAAGCTTCAGGCAAAGCGCACGCGAGCTGCTGCCCTCTGGGCCGATTGATATGCGGAGGCCCTGAAGCTTCGATTGCTTTTGCAGGGAACGACCGCGCGAGAAAACCCAAAGGGGTTGGTAAAATAACGTGCCCAAAGAGACTAACTCTGGCGACTCCTGCTCAGTGGTGAGGCCGCCTGGAACAAGGGCGATGCTGGTTCCGGACTTTGAGTCCCGCAGGCGAGCTAGACTTTCGACGGCACCCGCCGATGGCGTCAGTTTCAGGTCAATTCCGTCACGAGCAAGAATCTCCCGGTAGCGTTTTGCCAGTTCGGCGTTGAGACTACCCTCAGGATATACAGCCATGACCACGGTTCGTGGTGGCATCGAGTGCAACACCTTGATTGCCAGCCACGTGGCGAGGGCAGTGAATGCGACTAACCCAAGTAGCGCGACCAACAGTCGTAGCTGACTTCCTCGCAAGTGATGAAGAACAGTCATCGCCGAAGCGTTGTTTTGCGGCCACCTCTCCGGGACAGTTTTTGTCTACCCGTTCCTGATTACTGCGATAATGCTACGCCGAGGGTCATTCGTCGCAGCAACCACGGTTATGACCGGTTTCGGCCCGTCGTCGCCCCCCAGCTGGCTTGGCGTATCGGGGAAAAGTCGGAGTCCTAGAATCCGGCAATCGCTTTGTTCTGCAATACGCTTACCACTACTCGCCGATTTTCTGCCTGCCCTTTCTCCGTCTTATCGTTACCGACTTGATGACTCTCGCCCATGGCGCCAGGCGCCAGCATTCTGGTCAGAGGAACATGCCCCTGCTGGATCAGGATGTTGGTCACGTTGTCGGCACGGTCTTCGCTGAGTTGCTGGTTTAGGGCCACACTGCCAACTGGTGAAGCGTAGCCTTTCACCTCGATTACATAGCCGTCGATGGTCTTGGCTTTCTCAGCCAGCGCCAGCAATGGCGCATTGTACTTAGGATCCACCTTGACTTGGCCGTTGCCGAAGTAAACGGTAACCTCGTCGAGAATGTAGTAATCGTCGAGCTGGCCGAAGCGTGCGACCGCAGCGTCGATGGCTGCCTTGTTCGTGGCGATCTTCTTCTGCTGCTCCGCCAACTGCGCCTGCTGCTGTTGCAAGGCTTTGTTCTGAGCTTCGAGCGCCGCCTTCTGCCGTTCCAGTTCCGCCTTGTTCTCCTCAGCCTGCATGCGGGTTTCGTGCGTCCCTGCCTGGATGGCCTGCGCCTGTTCCAGATCATCGCCGCTGAACTTGACTGATGTGGCAACGAGCTGCCGTTGAGCGTTATAAGTCCCCTCTGCTTTAACCTTAAGGCCTGGAATGAGCGCCGCCATCGACATCTGGGTCCTGCGGGCTTTGAAGAGCCCGCCGACCTGCTCCACCTTGGTCTGATCGGTCAACAGAAAGGCCTGCTCCGCAAGCTCGTTGACCTGCACGATCATCTCGTCGCCGGCCCGCGCTTTGATCAGACCCTCAATCTTTACCGTCTCGGCAGCGACCGACGTCGTGAACGCGAGCACGATGACGGCAAGGTTCACATACAATGCGATTTTGTCCAGGTTGGATTGACTCATATCTCCTCTCCTGATCTGTATTCAAAATTCCTTACTGACTCACAAGAAACCTCGGCCCATCAACGCGCCTGTCTGCTCGGATGACGGTGCAAACGAAATAGGTACTAGAACTGCACGCTCTTCGGCATCGCCTCGTATGTTGGCTGGGCAACCACCCCTACCCCGGCACCTCAATCAAGGCAGTCCGCTTGGCCAACTGCGCCAGCATTTCATGATGCGGTCCCGTCAACGCCCGATCATAGGAGCAGCCGTTAGATCTCACAACTGGGGAAATCCCTAGTATGACGGAGCGGGAAGTTCGAAGAAAGAAACGACTTCAGGAAGAATTTTGTGTCTGCACAGGCCCAGAATCCAGCGAAATCAAACCCTGCTTCAATGCGAAAAGCACCATATTTGCGTTGCTCTTCAGGTTGAATGTTTCCATCATGTGGCCCTTATGGAACTCGACGGTTCTCTCGCTCAAATTCAGATGCCAAGCGATTTCCTTGATTGGGCGGCCTTCCGATCCCCAAGCCACGCTGCAACCGGTCATTCCGATTAAAATGGCATGAACTTCGCCGCGATCGACTTGTCCAGAACCGAAGGAGCAGGTAAAGGTACGGACTTTCATGGTCGGCCTTTGAAGCGCGCTTGTGATTTTGGACAAGAGCTCGTCAGCGAGGAACAGTGCTTTTGATAATTACATCCACTCGACCCAGTCGTCCGGCCCGTACAATCGTTGTGAACAGGTCGAGCAACAGGTGGTCTCTCATCTGCTTCCGGCATCGGACTCAGCTGTTTTTTCACTGTCAGAGAACGAGGTCTCAGCACTGGAAATTAACGCAGGCGAATTGAGGCCGTAGTTTCAGAGAGTGTCCCGCAGGCCCTCGTCGCGAACGCTTACCGCGTCCGACATTGACAGATATTCCGCCACGGCCATCTCCACATTGAAATGCAACGCCTTGCGTCCAAGAGCCTTCCCCAGAGGCGATCTCTGGACCATCTGCAGCACTCCCGGGTTGAGGCCCACTAGCCACAACGATACTCCACGCTCACGCTGTCTCTTTTCGGCTTCGGTTAGGGTCTTCAGCGCTGTGTATTCCAGGTCGGGAACACCTCGGAGATGAAGGGCAACAACCTTAGGCTGTGCTTCGTCAACCAAGAGTCTTATTTTCTCGGCGATGCGTTCAGCATTAGCGAAAAAGACGCGGCCCTCCAGCCGCAGCAGCAGCAAGCCCGGAAATGTCTCGTCCTCAGGGTGCTCCTCTGAGCGTGGCCGAAACACATTGGTCCCAGGCTTTCGTCCCAGCACGTATACGGGCGGCTCGGCTACCTGGTAGGCAAGCCCCACCAGGGACACAACGATCGCAACAATGATTCCCTTCAATGTCCCCAGCGCAACCACGCCGGCGAATGCGGTCAGAGACCATACGAACTCTGTTCTCCGGATTCCGAGGATCGCCGTAAACTCCGCTGGCTTGATCAATCCAATCGAGTAGACGATGACCACCGCCGCGAGCGTAGCTTGCGGCATGAGCGCCATAACAGGCGCGAGCAGAAGCATGGTTGCCAGAGCGGCTGCGGCAGTCACCAGTTCCGCCATCTGCGTGCGCGCGCCGGCTAACCGGTTCACCGCGGTCTGGCTGGTCCCTCCACCTGAGGGCATGGCTCCGAAGAAAGCGCCACCCACGTTGGCAAGTCCTGTCGCCAGCAACTCCCGATTCGCACGGGGAGTTGGCTCATCGCCCTTGGCAAATGCGCGGCCAGCAGCGATGGTTTCAGTAAAGCTCATGAGAGCAATACCCAAGGCTCCGGGCCAGAGACGCTCGGCAAGCGAAAGATTCGGCAAGGTGAGGGAGGGCAATCCCTGTGGAATCCGGCCGACCAACTCCACCCCATGCGACTGCAGCCCAAGCAGTGCGGCGCCTGCAATCCCGGCGGCGACCGCAATCAGCGGGGCCGGTGCGCGCGGCACAAAATGCTCCATTCCCACAAGCAGGACGATCATGACGATTCCGACGGCGACGGTCGGCAGAGAGGCGTGGGAAATAGCCTGGACTGTGGCCAGCAAATTATGGAGGAACGTGCCCCTGGCAATGTGTACCCCCAAAATCTTCGGGAGCTGATCGAGTACGATGACCAGACCGATGCCCGCCTTGAAGCCGACCAAAACCGGCTCGGAGATAAAGTTGGCCACGAATCCCAACCGCAGCATTGAAGCTACGACGAGCATCGCCCCTACTAACAACGTGAGCGTACCGGTGGCCCTCAACAGGGAGGCTGCATCACCCCCGGGCACGACTTCACCAAGTTCGGCGGCTGTCAGAATGGCAAGAGTGGTCGTGGTGCTGACGCTGAGCGGCCGAGAGGAGCCTAGGACCGCATAGATCATCATGGGAATGAATGCGGTGTAGAGCCCCACTTCCACTGGGAGTCCCGCGATCGTGGCGTAGGCCATCGCTTTCGGAATGACCACCGCGGCGGTGGTCAGCCCGGCGACTATGTCCGGCCGAAGGCAGTCCTTCTGGTAGCCGAACAGCCAATCCGCTATTGCGATGTTGCCGCGATTTTGACCCTTGGTTGGCAAGTGATTCCTCACCGTGCTCTTCGATGCAGCAAATCAATCGGGTGCTTTCGGAACAATCTGCCAAAGGGCAGATTGCGTCTGGACAATCCAGCCGGCTGCTTATGGCTGATTACGGCGAATGTTAGCAGACCGGCCTTGCCGCAGGCACCTAGGGATTTCCCCAGTGGCGAGCCGATACAATTGGGGTTACACAGTAGGAAAAGAGTAAAGCGTCCCACCCGACGACAAGAGCAGCCCAGATTTGCCGTTCGGACGCACTCCGTCGATGTGCTATTGGAGGTTTAATCTTGCGCAACTACAAGTTCGTCGGTATCACGAAGTTTTCCTGCGCCGTCATCTTCCTTACGTTCGTCACGCTTCTTGTGGGTCCAGCTGTTGCGCAGCAGCCGCTGCCCAACACGCCCAACGCGCAAAAGCCCAACCCGCAAACCAAGCCGCCGTCGGAGAGTGGCTGGCCGCGCACTTTCACCAGCGGCACTGACACATTCACCATCTATCAGCCGCAGGTGGACAAGTGGGACGGCAACCGCGTTGACCTTTACTCCGCCGTCGAGTTCAAGGCCGGGAAGGACAGTCCCACGAAGTACGGAGTGGTTTGGTTCCATGCCCGCACCGAAGTGGACAAGCTCAACCGGTTGGTGACGCTCGACCAGGCCGAGGTGACCAAAGTGAGGTTTCCCGTGGCGCCGGAGAAGGAAGCCGAACTGACGGCGCTGCTGGAAAAGAAACTGCCGGGCGCCACCAAGACCATTTCGCTCGACCGCATGGAAGCGGCGCTGGAGGCGAACGACGAGGGGATCCACGCCATCGATGTCAAGAACGACCCGCCGAAAATCGTCTTTTCTACCAAACCGGCTCTGCTGGTGCTGATTGACGGCATGCCCCAATTGCGCGAGATCCAGGGCACCGAGCTGCAGCGGGTCATCAACACGCGGGCCATCCTGCTGTTTGAGACCGACAAGAAGAAGTTTTACCTGCGCGTGCAGGATTGGTGGCTGGAAGCCAAAGGGTTGGAAGGACCGTGGACCTACGCGAAGAAGCTGCCCGGCGACATGAAGAAGGCCGAAGAGTTCGTCGTCGCCAATGCTTCGGCACAGGATCCGGGAGGCGACCAGCAGAAACAGCAGCCTTCGCTTAAGGAAGCCGGCAAGAAGGCGGAGATTCCGGTGGTGTACGTCGTCTTTGGGCCGACGGAGATGATCGAAACCAAGGGTGACCCACAATACGTTCCAATCCCCGGCACCGCTCTGGAATACGCGGAGAATACCAACGGCAACCTATTCCGCCTGAGCGGCGAATACTACGTTCTGATCTCCGGCCGCTGGTTCAAAGCGCCTTCACTTGACGGCCCGTGGGCCTTCATAGGGGGCACAAACTTTCCTCCGGACTTCGCGAAGATTCCGCAGGATAGCCCTAAAGCCACGGTACTGGCCTCCGTCCCGGGCACACCGCAATCCAAAGACGCGTTGATTGCCAACTCCATTCCCCAGACGGCGACCATTACGCGTTCGGAGGCCAAGCTCACGGTGCAGTATGACGGCGAAGCGACGTTCGTGCCCATCGAGGGCACTTCGATGACCTACGCGAAGAACACGACGGCGCCGGTGATCAAGGTCTCCGACAACAACTACTATTGCGTCGAGGCCGGAGTATGGTTCAAAGCGCCCACCCCGCAAGGGCCGTGGAAAGTGACGGACACCGTGCCGGCGGAGATCTACGACATTCCTCCGAGCTCGCCGCTCTACTACGTCACCTATGTGAGGGTGTACAACTCGACGCCGGACGTGGTGTACGTCGGCTACACCCCTGGCTACTACGGTACCGTGGTCTCCGCCGCTACAACGACAGTAGTTTACGGAACGGGATGGTACTACCCGCCGTACATCGGTCCCACAGTGTGGTATGGCTGGCCATACACCTACGGTGTGGGAGCTGGATTTACCTACACCACCGACACCGGATGGAGCTTCGGCTTCGGCTACGGATATGGCTACTACCCGTGGTATTACCCGTGGTGGGGGCCGATGGGCTACTACGGATGGGGCTGGTATCCGTACTACGGATGGGGCGCGTGGGGTGGAGCTGCGGTAGCCAACGTTTACGGCATGTGGGGCAACACCGCTTACTCGCGAACGGCGGCGGCATGGGCCAATCCCTACACTGGCAACTATGGGGCTGCCAGCCGTGGTTCTTACTACAACACGCAAACAGGTAGAACCACCGTCGCCGGACGTGGCACCAACACCAACATCTACACCGGAAACACCGCCGGCTTTCGTGGCGGAGCAACCTACAACCCGAACACCGGCATCGTTGCCGGCGGCGGCGCTGGATACGTCGGCAACATCTACAGCGGGCAGGGCACGGCGGGACGCGGCGGGTTTGCTTACAACACCAATACCGGGGCCGGCATTGCCGCTGGTAAGAACAACGTGTATGCCGGCAAAGACGGAACTGTGTACCGGTACAATCGCGATAGCGGCAGTTGGTCAAGCAACAGCGGCAGCGGATGGCAGTCCGCGAACAAGCCCGATCCTAACCTGCAACGCCAGCAGCAGATGCGCAATCAGGGCGCGCAACGCACCCAAAACTTCAACTCCACGCGCAGTTATGGCGGAGCAAGAATGGGTGGTGCCAGAATGGGAGGAGGCCGGCGGCGTTAGTCCAGCAGATACGGAGTAGTGCCCCATACTTTCGGACGCGGAGGCAGCAAGAATCAGGAGTACCCCATGAAAAAGCATTGGTTGCGCATCGTCGTGATCGTGGTCGCGGTCCTTGTCGTGATCATTATCGTCCTTCCATTCCTAATCGACGTGAACAGCTATCGTCCGAAGATCGAATCGGACGCGAGCAGCGCACTAGGGCGGCAGGTTACAGTCGGCAACTTGGGTCTGTCGCTCCTTTCGGGCACGGTCGAGGCCGACAATGTCGCAGTCGCAGATGATCCCGCCTTCAGCAAGTCTCCGTTCTTGACGGCAAAGTCTCTAAAGATCGGAGTGGAATTGATGCCGTTGATCTTTTCTAAGGAGCTTAAGATCACGGAGATCGTGCTCGAGCAACCCCAAATCACCCTGCTGAGGACGGCCAATGGGACCTGGAACTACTCAACTTTGGGCGGACCTTCCGCCAAGAAAACAGAGCCGAAGTCGGGCCAGGCGGCG
>Ga0209040_10001137_pt1 | contig 20804 bp, 21 predicted proteins | sample BogFormECP12_OM3_FD_188240 | JGI IMG/M metagenome (GOLD analysis project Ga0209040, IMG submission 188240) | Bog forest soil microbial communities from Calvert Island, British Columbia, Canada - ECP12_OM3 (SPAdes) (version 2) | ecosystem: Environmental > Aquatic > Freshwater > Wetlands > Bog ...
CTCCCTGACCGGCGTTGCCGGCGCTGATCGTCCAGACGCCTTCCGCGCGGCGGTCCGGGGGAAGCGTCGCGACCGCGTTCGCGGCGCCGGTTCGAGCCAGCAGGGATTGGCGCACCAGCAGAACAACCGGAATGACGTTCAGGACGGCAAATACCGCGGCTGCCAGCAGGTTGCCGGCGCCGGCAAGGATCAGCGCCGCAACGAGGCCGGCCGACGCAGAAGCGCCGGTCCCGAGCCACAGCCCGGCGGCAAAAAGCGGCAGCTGAGCGAGATAGACGAGGATCATGGAACCGGTCGAACCGGTCAGCGCCATCAGATACGGGCCGGCTGCGAGCACGCCACAGACCACCGACACCCCGGCGAACGCCAGCCGGCTCACGCCGATGCCCGCCAGACGGCCCCGCTGACTCGGAGCCGCCTATCTCACCGTATACGGGAGCAGACCCAGAAAGCGCGAACGCTTGATCGCCTGGGCCAGCTCGCGCTGTCGTTTGGTCGAGACCGCGGTGATGCGGCTCGGCACGATCTTGCCCCGCTCCGAGATGAAGCGCTGCAACAGCTTGACGTCCTTGTAGTCGATTTTGGGCGCGGTGGGGCCGGAGAACGGGCAAGACTTCCGCCGGCGGAAGAAAGGACGGCGCGTCGCCGCACCGCGCGCCGAGCCGGCGGCCGATTGGCTTTCCATTTACGCCTCCACCGTTTCGGCGACCGGGCTTTCGGCGACCGGGCTTTCGGCGACCGGGCTTTCGGCGACCGGGCTTTCGGCGACCGGGTTTTCGGTGACCGGGCGTTCGGCGACTGGGCGTTCGATGGGGGGCCGCTCCGCTTCGCGCCCATCGCCCGATCTCTCCCGATCGCCGCGCCGCTGACGATCATCGCGACTGCCGCGGCTCTGCATCACAACCGAAGGCCCTTCCTCCAACTCGTCGACCCGGATCGTCAGATAGCGGATCACGTCCTCGTTGATTCGCATGGTCCGTTCGAGCTCGGCCACCGCGGCGGGAGGAGCCGCGAGATTCAGCAACACGTAATGACCTTTGCGGTTCTTCCGCATGCGATAAGCCAAGTTGCGCAGCCCCCAATATTCGCGTTTCCTGACCTCGCCGCCGTTGTCGGCGACGAGCTGGGTGAAGGCGTCGGCGAGGGCATCGACCTGGGCGCCGGAGATATCCTGGCGCGCAATGAACACGTTTTCGTAAAGTGGCATACTGAATCACGCCCCTTATGGCTGGTGATGATTCGGGGCGCGAGCGCCGATCGAATCGAGCCGGCTGCGCCGGCAAGGGTTGAGCCTGGATATTATATGGGGTTCCGGCTCCAGCACAACCGGCTCCGGCACAACCGGCCTGGCACAAGACGAGGCCGCAACGCCTTCTTGACACTGCTGGCGACGCCGCTATGACCACGAGGCTCGCCTCGACCAGACTGGAGATGGCGGTTTAAGGGGACGTATACCGCATGCAGCGAGCATTCGTATTTCCGGGACAGGGCTCGCAGACGGTCGGCATGGGGCGCGCCCTGGCGGCAGCGTTTTCGTCAGCGCGCCGAGTTTTCGAGGAAGTCGACGACGCCTTGTCGCAGAACTTGTCGCAAGTCATGTTCGAAGGGCCGGAAAGCGACCTCACCCTGACCGAGAACGCTCAGCCGGCGCTGATGGCGGCGAGCCTTGCGGTGATTCACGTCCTCGAAAGAGAGGGCGGCTTTACCCTTGCTCGGAGTGCCCTCTTCGTGGCGGGGCATTCGCTCGGCGAATACTCGGCGCTGGCGGCAGCGGGTGCAGTCACGATCGGGGATGCGGCGCGTCTGCTCCGGCTGCGCGGACAGGCGATGCAGCAGGCCGTGCCGGTTGGCGAGGGAGCGATGGCGGCGCTGCTCGGTGTTGATGTCGAGCAGGGGCAGGCGGTCGCAGCCGAGGCTGCCGGCCCGGATCAGGTGTGCGCGTTGGCAAACGACAATGCTCCGGGCCAAGTCGTGCTCAGTGGACACCGCCAGGCCGTCGAGCGCGCGGTTGCCATCGCTCGGGCCCATGGCGCGCGGCGGTCGATCGCCCTACCAGTCAGCGCGCCGTTTCACTCGCCGCTGATGGCCCCCGCCGCCGAAGTCATGGCGGAAGCCCTGGGCTGGGTGGCGATGCAACCGCCAGTGGTGCCGCTCGTCGCCAATGTGTCGGCCACCGCGACGTGCGATCCGGCGAGGATCAAGCGCGGCCTCGTCGAACAGGTGACGGCAATGGTGCGGTGGCGCGAAAGCATGCTGTTTCTCAAGCGAGGCGGCGTCGAGGAGGTCGTCGAGGTTGGAGCCGGACGCGTGCTCGCCGGGCTCGTCAAGCGGATCGACCCGGAACTCTCGGCACGCTCCGTCGGGATGCCGGCAGAAGTCGAAAGTTTGATAAGGGAGCTATGAGGGCTCCGGAGAGATATTCCCAAACGCGCCATCGCGCGGCGCGTACCGCTAACGGGATCATTGGGCAGAGGTTTCGCGATTGTTCGATCTGTCTGGCCATTCCGCATTGATTACCGGAGCCTCCGGCGGGATCGGAGGGGCAATTGCCAAGGCGCTGCATCGCCAAGGTGCGGAGGTCATGCTGACGGGAACACGTTCCGCCGCGCTCGAGGCATTGGCAGGCGAGCTCGGCGCGCGAGTTCATGTCGGGCTGGCCGACCTCGCCGATTCGGCAGCGCCGGAACGGTTGGCCAAGGAGGCCGAGGCGGCGATGGGCCGGGTCGACATTCTCGTCAACAACGCGGGGATCACGCGTGACGCGCTGGCATTGCGGATGAACGACGAGGACTGGCAGGCGGTTCTGCAGATCAATTTGACGGCCCAGTTCCGGCTCATCCGCGCGGTGCTGCGCGGCATGATTCGGCGGCGCCACGGGCGCGTCATCGGGATCAGCTCGGTCGTCGGGGTCAGCGGCAATGCTGGACAGGCGAACTATGCGGCAACGAAGGCCGGGATGATCGGCATGTCGAAATCGATCGCCGCCGAGGTTGCAGGGCGTGGCATCACCGTAAACTGCGTCGCGCCGGGCCTGATCGTAACGTCGATGACCGACAAGTTGACGGCGCAGCAACGCACGCGGCTTGCCGAAGCGATTCCCGCCGGCCGGCTCGGCGCCCCGGAGGAGGTCGCGGCGGCCGTCGTCTACTTGGCGAGTGCCGAAGCGGCTTATGTCACCGGCCAGACCTTGCACATCAATGGCGGTATGGTCATGGTATGAAGCGGTCGAACTGTTCCCCGGAGCAGTCGATTTGCAGTACCGGGGAAACATGCTATGTGACCGCGCCGTGACGCTGATTTCGACGCAGTCCCGGAGGGCGGCGCCCGTGATGGCCGACAGCGCCAAGGCGTTCTGTGCGTAAACGATTTTCCAGCAAGCCACTGAGGATAAGAACGGATGAGTGACGTCGCTGATCGGGTCAAGAAGATCGTCGTCGAGCATCTGGGCGTCGACGAATCCAAGGTGACCGAAAACGCCAGCTTCATCGACGATCTGGGCGCCGACAGCCTCGACACCGTCGAGCTCGTGATGGCCTTCGAGGAGGAGTTCGGGTGCGAGATCCCGGATGACGCGGCCGAGAAGATCGTGACGGTCAAGGATGCGGTCAACTTCATCGAATCGCATAGCTGAGCCTCCCGCTGCCGAACCCCCCCGTTCCAGGTCGCGTCCCGCCAGCGGTCCCGCCTCTCGCGGCTGACGAGTAAAAAGATGCGCCGCGTCGTCGTAACCGGAATGGGGCTGGTGACACCCCTCGGGATCGGTCTCGAGCGGAACTGGAGCAGTTTGGTCGAGGGAAAGTCGGGCGTCCGCGCGATTCAGTCGTTTGATGTTTCCGACCTGCCGGTCAAGATTGCCGCACAGGTGCCGCGTGGCGAGACCGCCTCAGGCCTCTTCAACGCCGACGATTGGGTGCCGCCCAAGGACCAGCGCAAAATGGACGGGTTCATCGTCTATGCGCTCGCCGCAGCCGCGCAGGCGGTGGCAGATGCCGGCTGGGCGCCGCAAGAAGAGGAGGAGCGCGAGCGCACCGGCGTGATGATCGGCTCAGGCATCGGCGGGCTGCCGGGAATAACCGACGGCGCGTTGACCTTGCACGAGCGCGGTCCGCGCCGCCTTTCGCCGTTCTTCATTCCCGCCAATCTGATCAATCTCGCCTCCGGCCACGTCTCGATCCGCTACGGATTCACCGGACCGAACCACGCCGTGGTGACGGCTTGCTCGACCGGGGCGCATGCGATCGGCGATGCGGCCCGCATGATCATGCTCGATGATGCCGATGTGATGGTGTGCGGCGGGACGGAAGCGGCGGTGTGCCGCCTGGGGCTCACCGGCTTTGCGGCGGCGCGCGCGCTGTCCACCGGGTTCAACGACGACCCGCCGCGGGCGTCGCGTCCGTGGGACCAGGAACGTGACGGTTTCGTCATGGGCGAGGGCGCCGGTATCCTCGTCCTCGAGGAGTATGAGCACGCCAGGCGGCGGGGCGCCAGGATCTACGCCGAGGTGATCGGGTACGGCATGTCCGGCGACGCATTTCACCTGACAGCTCCCGCGGAGGACGGCAACGGCGCGTTCCGGTCGATGCGCAACGCCTTGCGGCGCGCGGGCATTGCCCCGGACCAGATCGACTACATCAATGCCCACGGCACATCGACCCCGCTCGGCGACGAGATCGAGCTCGGTGCCGTGAAGCGCTTGTTCGGCGGCCATGCCCACGCGCTGTCGATGTCGTCGACAAAATCCGCGATCGGACACCTGCTCGGCGCGGCCGGCAGCGTCGAGGCGATCTTCGCAATCCTCGCTATCCGCGACGGGGTGGTCCCTCCGACACTCAATCTCGACAACCCGTCGCCGTCCTGCGACATCGACCTGGTGCCGAAACGAGCCAAGGAGCGCAAGGTGACCTACGCGCTCTCCAACTCCTTCGGCTTTGGCGGCACCAACGCCTCGCTGATCTTTGCCGGACCGCCCTGAGCGCGTCAGGTGCGTGGTTACGGCTGACGGTCGCGATTGATGCGGAGCTTTTTTCGCCTCCTGGCATGGGCGGCGCTCACTGTCTCCCTCATCCTCATCGTCCTGGGCGGAGCCGGCTATTGGCTCTACCGGGACGTCATCGCGCCTGGCCCGCTGACGGAACCACGCACGATCGTGATCCCGCCTCATACCGGCATCTCCGACATCGCCTCGCTGTTGACAAAGCAAGGGATCATCCGGCACCAGCGGTCCTTTGAGCTGGGCGCGACGCTGTCGGGGCGCAGCTCGGCGCTGATGGCCGGTGAATACGAATTTCCGGCCGGGACGAGCCCCCTTCAGGCGATGGAGATCATCGCCGGCGGCAAGACTGTCAAGCACCGGCTGACCATCCCGGAAGGCTCGACCAGCGCGGAAATTTTGGCGCTGGTGCAAGCCGCGCCCGCGCTCGACGGGGATCCCGGCGCGCCGCCCGCCGAAGGCGAGCTGATGCCGGAGACCTATCTTTACGAGTACGGCGACCGGCGGAAGGATATGATCGACCGCATGCAGCGAGCGATGACGCGCGCGCTTGCCGAGGTTTGGGCGGAGCGGCGGCCCGACTTACCGTTCACGACATCCCGAGAGCTGCTGATCCTCGCCTCGCTGGTCGAAAAGGAGGCCTCGCGCCAGGATGAGCAGGCCCGCATCGCGGCGGTCTTCGTAAACCGACTGCGCTTGGGCATGCGCCTGCAATCGGACCCTACGGTGATCTATGCGTTGAGCGATCGGGGCTCGAAGCGGTTCGATCGCCGCCTGACCCACACCGATCTGGCAATTCTCTCGCCCTACAACACCTATGTCGCCAAGGGGCTTCCACCTGGCCCGATCGATAATCCCGGCATTTCCGCGTTGCGCGCCGCCGCACGGCCGGCGTTCACCGACGAACTCTATTTCGTAGCCGACGGAACGGGCGGCCACGTCTTTGCGACGACGCTCGCCGAACACAGTCGAAACGTTTCGCAATACCACCACAGCGCTGCGGCCGAGCCGGAGCGTGGAATACCGGTTCACGCATTCCCTGACGAGAAACAGCATCAGCCCGTCCGGTAGCATCGGAGTCCGAGTCGATCGACCGGCGATATGGGCGCGCCGTTGTTGGCACAACCGGGTATCGGTATAACCGGACCCTGATCAGCGGGAGAGCGGTGGACGTGGGTATTGCCAGCATGACCGGCTTTGCGCGGGCGCAGGGCGACGGGCTCGGCATCAGCTGGGTTTGGGAGATCAAGAGCGTAAACGGCAAGTCGCTCGATTTGCGATTTCGGCTGGGGCCGGGTTTCGATGGTCTGGAGCATCAGCTTCGCACCTTGCTGGCGCAGCGTTTCCGCCGAGGCAACTTTTCCGCCACCCTCACCGTGACCCGCACCGAGCCTGCGGTGGTGCGCGTCAATCGCGAGACATTGGCCCAGCTCGTTGCCTTGATGAATGAGCTCGCCGGCCAGATCGAGGCGGCGCCGCCCCGCATGGACGGCCTCCTGGCTCTGCGCGGCGTGGTGGAAACGGTCGAAGACGAATCGGAAGCCGTGCTCGAGGAACGCCGGCATGCCGTTCTCGACAGCTGGGCAAACGCGCTCGATGGGCTGGCCAGTGCCAGGGCCGAGGAGGGCGCTCGCCTCGCCACCGTGTTGCACGACCAGCTCGCGGAGATGACGGCGCTGGTAGGGGCCGCGGCGTCCTGCGCGGCAGCTCAGCCGGTGGCGATTCGCGACAGACTGCAGACCATGTTGGCGAATATCGCCGATCTCGTCCCCGGCATGCCGGAAGAGCGGGTCGCGCAGGAAATGGCGCTGCTCGTCGCCCGTTCGGACATTCGCGAGGAGATCGAGCGGCTACGGGCGCACCTCGAGCAGGCGGCGGATCTGCTGCGGCAAGACGAGGCGGTCGGACGCCGGCTGGATTTTCTCTGTCAGGAGTTGAACCGCGAAGCCAATACCTTGTGCTCGAAATCGGCCGATATCGAGCTGACGCGAGTGGGCCTCTCGCTTAAGGCGGCGGTCGAGCAGTTCCGCGAGCAGGTACAGAACATCGAATGAGTTCCCTCATCCGCCGGCGCGGGTTCTTGCTGGTGCTTTCTTCTCCATCGGGGGCGGGAAAGACGACGATCACCCGCCAACTGGTCGCCAGCGATCCCGGGCTCGCCTTGTCGGTCTCGGTGACGACCCGTCCACCGCGCGACGGCGAGGTCGAGGGACGCGATTACTATTTCATCAACCCGTGCGGCTTTGACGAGATGATTGCGCAGGGCGAACTGCTAGAGCACGCAACCGTATTCGGAAACTGCTACGGCACGCCGCGCGGGCCTATCGAAAAGGCCCTCGCCGCAGGTCGCGACATCGTCGGCGACGTCGACTGGCAAGGCACCCAACAGCTCGCCAAAAGCGTTCCGCGCGATCTCGTCTCGGTATTTGTGCTGCCGCCGAGTCTTGCCGCGCTCGAGGCGCGGCTGCGCGCTCGCGCCCAGGACAGCACGGCCGTCGTCGCATCGCGGATGGCCAAATCGGCGGAAGAGATGAGCCACTGGCCGGAATACGACTATGTAATTGTCAACGACACGATCGATGACGCCGTGGCAAAGGCCCGCGCCATCGTCACCGCCGAACGGCTGCGCCGCGTTCGTCAGACCGGCCTCGCCGAATTCGTCAACGGCTTGCGCGCGGGCTGAAGCCGCCCCCGCTGCAGGGCGCCTGTCGCGTCAGGTCCGGTTAGTAACGTGATTTTCCGCTGTCGAGCCTGAGGGCGGGCAGGATCTGGGTGCCTTCCTTCTGAACCGCGATCAGCTTGCCCGGGTCGAGGCCGAGTGCCGCCAGGATCGTCGGCGCGACCTGCGCGGTCTCGACCGGGCTGGTCACCGTCCCGGGCGACATCGGAGTAGGTAACGCCGATATCCGGCACGACCGAGCCCGGCTACCCGCCTCCGGCGGCGCGTGCGAGCGCGCAAAACTCGGCGACCGTAAGCTCCTCGGCCCGCGCTGTCGGCGCTACCCCGGCGCGATCGAGGAGCGGCTCGACCGGCATGCCGAGCGTCTTGAGGCTGCTCCGCAGCATCTTGCGGCGCTGGCCGAACGCGGCAGCGGTGACGCGTTCGAGCACGCTTTTCTCTGCTGGCGCGAGCGGCTCGGCTCGGGGGACGATGCGGACGACGCTCGACGTCACCTTGGGGGGCGGGACAAAGGCGCCGGCCGGTATGTCGAAAAGGAGTTGCGCCTCCGCGAGCCATTGAACCAGCACCGAGAGCCGTCCGTAAGACTTGCTGCGCGGTGCCGCGGTCAGGCGCTCGGCAACCTCGCGCTGGAACATCAACGTCAGGCTCTCGTAATCGCCGATCCGATCGAGCCAGCCGAGCAGCAGCGGGGTGGCGATATTGTACGGCAGGTTGGCGACGATTTTGCGTGGCATATCCGAGAGCTCGGCCGGGTCGAGGGCGAGCGCGTCGCCGGCAACCAGTTCGAGCCGCTCCCGATAGGCCTCGGCAAGCTCGCCAAGTGCGGCGAGACAGCGCTGGTCGCGCTCGATCGCGACGACGCGGCGAGCCCCGGCGGCGAGCAAAGCCCGCGTCAAACCACCCGGCCCGGGGCCGATCTCGACGACCGTCGCATTGTCGAGCCGCCCCGCGGCACGGGCGATCCGGCCGGTCAGATTGAGATCGAGGAGGAAATTTTGCCCGAGGCTCTTGCGTGCGCTGATGCCGTGCCTCGTGATGACCTCGCGCAACGGCGGCAGCGAGGTCGGCGACGGATCGCTTCTCAGCTGTCGGCCAAGCGCCTGGCAGCCATTTCAGCGGCCAGCCGCAACGCGGCGATCAGGCTGTCGGGCCGCGCGACGCCACGGCCGGCGATCGCCAACGCCGTGCCGTGATCGGGCGAGGTCCGCACAAAGGGTAGACCCAACGTCACATTGACGCCGCCATGGAAGTCGATCGTCTTGATCGGGATCAGCGCCTGGTCGTGGTACATGCACAGCGCCGCATCGTAGGAGCTGCGCGCCTCGGCGTGGAACATCGTGTCGGGGGGCAACGGACCGCGCGCATCTATCCCGGCGGCATGCAATTCGGCGAGAGCCGGCTCGATGATCTCGATCTCCTCGCGACCGAGACTACCGGCCTCCCCGGCGTGCGGATTGAGCCCGGCGACTGCCAGGACCGGAGCGGCGAGACCAAAATCCAGGCGGAGCGCCGCTTCCGTGATGCGTCCGGCGTGGACGATGGCCGCTGAGCAGAGATTTTCGATCGCCCGGCGTAGCGCGAGATGGATGGTGACCGGAACAACCCGCAGCCCCGGGCACACCAGCATCATGATCGGAGCTCCATCGGCCTCGGCGAGCTCGGCGAGGTACTCGGTGTGTCCAGGATGGTGAAAGCCGGCGCGATAGAGGGTTTCCTTGTGTATCGGGTTGGTGACGAGCGCAGCGGCGCGCCCGCCGCGGACATCACGGACGGCGGTTTGGATCGCGCCGAGGATCGCCGGCGCATCGTCGGGGTCTGGGCGGCCCGGCGGAGCGCGAATCGGCTTGCCGATCGGCACGACCGGAAGCGCCTCGCCAAAGATGGCCGGGGCTTGATCTGGAGCATCGATGGCACGAATCGGCACCGGCCAGCCGAGCCGCTGAGCCAGTGAAGCGAGGCGATCGGGATCGTCGATCAGATAAAAAGGGGGAGGCCCGTCGCGACGTTCGAGCCAGGCCTTGAGGGCGATCTCACCGCCGATTCCGGCCGGCTCGCCCATTGTCACGGCGAGCGGAAGCGCCATCGCGCTCAAACCCTGACATCGACGAAGGCGGTACGCCGCAGATCGCGCATATAGCGCCGCGCCAGAGTGTCGAGGCGTTGCCGCATCAAGGTTTCGCCGACCTCCTCTCGCGACGGCACGGTCGGGGCGCTGGGGGGCGTCCCCTTCTCGCACATCATGATCACCCCGACCCCGTTTTTCTGCACGATCGGCGGCGAGGTCTGCCCGGCCTCGAGCCCGAGCACGATATTGCGCATGCCGGGGGCTACCTGGTCGGCGCGCAACCGACCCTCGCTGGACAACTGCGCCGACCCCTTTTCCTTGCCGATCTTCAGCAGCTCGTCGCAATTCTTCGCCGTCGTCTTGGCGCTCTGCGCCTCGGCAATTGCGCTACGACGCATCGGTTCGGTCGCCTGAGGCGGCAATGGGAAGACGATCTGGACGAGATGCACCAAGCTGTCCTCCGGGCCGGCGGAACGGCCCGCGCGGCGATCGAGGACGAGCAGCAGATAGTAGCCCGAGCCGGTGCGGATCGGCGGCGACAATTCACCCGACCGCATCTGGGCAACCGCTTTGCCGAGCTCGGGGCTCAACTGCTCGGCGCGCACCCAGCCGATGTCGCCGCCGACGGCAGCCGTCGCGGATTGCGAGAATTGCTGGGCGACTGCGGAAAACCGGGCACCCTGCCGCATCTGCTCGGTGAGCCGCTCGGCGAGCCGCCGCACCTCCTCCTCCTGCTGCGGGTTGTCAACGGCAAGAAAGATCTCGGCGACGCGGCTTTGCGGTTCGTTCGCGGTTTCCTTAGCGCGCTTCAGCGCGTAGTCGATCTCTTCGTCGGACACGATATTGGTTTGCGAAACCAGTCGCCGTACCAGCTTCGCCCACACGATCGATGCAGTCAGCTGGTCGATCAAGGCGCTGCGCTCGATGCCGTGCGACTTCAGGACCTGGTCGAGCTGCCCGGCCGGCATGTTGTTCTGCTTTTCGATCTGCGCGAAAGCCTTGTTGATTTCCTCGTCGGTGGCCGTGATGTTCTGCCGCTTGGCCTCCTGCATCTGCAGTTTCTCGTCGACGATCGTGCGCAGCACCTGAGCAGCGATGCGCTGCCGAGTTTCGGGCGAATCAGTCAGGTTCGACGACAGCATTACCATTCTCAGGCGCGACATGAGGTCGGCGACCGAGATAGCCTCGTCGTTGACGACCGCGGCGATCCGGGTTTCGGTCGCCTGACCGGCCGGCGGCTGCACCGCGGGGCGTTGCGTCGCCAGCGCGGCGGGCGGGGATCCCGTTCCCGAGAGCGCACCGGCAGCGTTCGCTTGGCTGCAGAAGCAGGTCAAGCTCGCCAGCGCTGCGCAAAGCCAACGAAGTACCGTCATCGATGTGGACCTTGCCGCCTAAAAGTGTGCCGCCAAAAGCTTACACCCCGCGGGCAGTGATGTCCCGGTCCGCGCCACGACGCCTCACGGCAGGGCTCCCCCCGAGAAGGTGGCGAGCGTGCCACCGATCTCGCCCAGGTTTTTGAACACGACGCTAAACAGCACGGAATATCCGGGGGTTACGTCGCCGCTGCGGATTCCCGATTGGGTTACCGCTCCGATGAAGGCCATGCATTCGTCCTGATAAATGGCGGAAAGCGATCCATAGAGACTGGAGCTCGAAGCCTGCGGCGACGGCGCGTTGTTGACGAGAGTGGTGCTGTTGGTGAGGCTGATCGTTTCGGAAGCTTGCATCGACCAATAACGAGTCAGCTTAGCGGTGACGGTAAACGAGAGCTGCTCGCGTTTTCCATAGAGGACATTCTGCCCGGTGGTCGGAATGGTCACGATCTCGTTCTGCAGTTGTGCGGGAAGATAAACAAAATTACCGGAAACCCGCAAACTCGGCGGCCCGGCGCTGACACCGACCTGCTGGTTCCGATTGGCCAGAGGACTGGCGTCGAACCGGAAGCGATAGATCATGTCCAGGTAGGAGTTAGGGGACAACACCATCCGCCCTACCACATCCGACAGCCTTTTCTCGGCTCCCGAACCCGGCGGCAAAAACGGGTTGGGCTGGGCACGGTAACTCTGGCCGATCAGAAGCCGATAGCTGCCGCCTTCCTTTTCGTAGAACCCGAGCTTGGTTCCGTAATCGACCCGCTGCCCGGTATCGAGAATATCGTAGCCCGCCAAGCGGTCGCGCCGGAACAAATCGGTATCGGAAAGCTGGTACGACAAGCTGTCCTCGTTCGGGATGTTTCGCCGGTTGCCGCTGCTGAGTGCGGCGAAACCGCCGGCGATCGGCTCGATCAGCTGGGTCGTGTTCTCGCCGCGGTGAATCAGCGGGTAGCTCCAGACCAAGCCCGCTTGCGGGAAGCTCCGGCCGGTGACGAAATTCCGCTCCGTCGGCGCCAATGCCGGTTGCCCGTTCGCCGGGAAGAATGCGGAGGGCAGCTCGGGGTTCGACACCGAGTTCAGATTGCCGATCGAGTAGCCGTCGCCGCGTACGCTTGCCGAAAAATTGTATTGCCCGCCAAGAGGGTCGGCAAAGCTCCGGTTCCACTCCGAGCCGAGCGACAGGCGGCGGGTCTGGGTGCCGACCTCGCGCACAATATCGAGAATGTTGGCGTTGAGATTCCACCGCCCGCCGAGCCCGTCCGGCTGACTCTGCCAATTGCGGTTGGCGACCGGCAACACGATCGGCTGGGTCGAATCGCCGATGCCGGGCAGCAGCGGCTGAAAGAGGTACGCGTTGACATCGGTCGACGCACGCGCCTCGAAGCCCTCGAGATAGGCACGGCTGATCATCGCATTGAGCAGCGGATTACCGAAGCCAAAGCGCAGCAGATAAGTTTGATCCGATACACGCTGGACATTAAGGCCGGTCCGATAGGTCTCGTTGAGGTCGAAGACGCTGTGCTCATCGATGTGTCCGCGCCATTGTTCCCCCTCGCTCGACGTGCTGTTGCCAGTACCGACATTGCTGTGATTGAGACTGGCGACGGCGCCGAGCGTGCCGTTGCTGAACCGCTGGCGGTATTCTGCCTCCATCAGCGGACCAGCCGTGGTATAGAAGCGCGGTGCGAACGTCACATCCTTGTCCGGTCCGAGCACCAAATAATACGGGATCGTCACATGGGCGCCGAGGGTATTGGAGACCCCGATCGACGGCGTCAGGAACCCGCTCGCGCGCTTTACCGAGGGGTCCGGTGTCGACATGTAGGGAGAATAGAAGACCGGCCAGCCGTCGATCTCCATGACCGCGTCACGAAACTCGATCAGCTGCAACTCCTTGTCGTGGTCGATCTCGCGCGCCTTGAGCTGCCACAGCGGCGGTGCGCTCGGGTCGTCCTTGCACAGGTCGCAGGGCGAGTAGACGCCTCTGACCAGCTCCGTGTGATTGGCGTTGGTGCGGCGCATGGCGTTGGCCGCGAGCCGCGAGCGATCGGCCATCAGCATCCGCACGTTCTTGGCGAACCCCTCGCTCATCGAGTCGCGCAGCTCCATGAAATCGGCGAAGACGATTTCGCCGGTCGGCTGCGCGAGGCTGACGTTTCCGGAGGCGGTGACGGTATCGGTGCGCTGGTTATAGGAAACCGTGTCGGCGAGCAGGACCTGCCCGTTCTGTGAGATTTCGACGTTACCTCGGGCGATGGTGAGGGCCAGCTGCTCGTCGTACTGGATCTCGTCGGCGCGAAAGAGGATCGGGGTGTCCTTGTCCTGACGGGCACCCTCGCCAAAGGTGAATTCGGCGGCAGCCGGAATTGCCCCGCTCGACATCATCAGCGCGGCGAGGAAGATCCGGACGAGCCACGACGAGATGCTCGGGCGCCTCGAATCCGGTCCGCCACACATCAGCCGTCTTCTAGATGGAGCAGCATAGAGGTGCCGAAAATCAGGGCCACTCCGGTCGGCGTCCAGGCCGCGAGCGTGACAGGGATTTTGGTTGAAAGCCCCAGCGCAAAAACAATGTCGGAGACGAAATACAAAAGGAACCCGCTGGCGACGCCGCCGACGATCATCAAGGTCGCGCCGCCGCGCCGCTGCATGCGCAGGCTAAAGGTCGCCGCGACCAGCACCATCGCGCTCAACAAAAACGGGCGAGCGAGCAGCACGTTGAAGTGCAGCCGATGGCGCTGCGCCGGAAAGCCCGACTGTTCGAGCAACCCGATGAATCCGGGCAAGTCCCAGAACGACATCGTGTCCGGCGAAGCGAAGCTCTCCTCGATCTTGCGCGGTGTCAGGGTGGTCGCCAGGTGCATCTCGTCGAAGGGCCGGGGAGGCTCGTTGGGCGCCCAGCGAATGCCGTTCTCGATCACCCAATCGCCCTTTTCGAGCCGCGCGGTCTGCGCGTCGATGCGCGACGTGAACTGGATCAAATCGTTGAAAAAGAAGACTGTCACCGCATCGAGGATCAGTTGCTGCGAAGCGATCCTGCCGGCATGGATCACGATTTGATTCCCCGCCTCGTCGCTTTGTCGGAGCCACAAGCCCGAGTCGGAAAGGGCGAGCTGGTCGGAGCCTTGGCGGAGAATGTGAGCTTCGAGCTTCTCGTAAGCCGCTTCGGTCTGCGAGGCGATCGGGTTGAATATCGTCACTGCGACGAGACCGATCAGAAACGCGACAAGCACGGCCGGGGTCAGAAACTGCCAAACGGAAACCCCCGCCGCCCTTGCGATGACAAGTTCGTTGTTGCGCGTCAGGCGCCAAAACGCGAGCATCGTCCCGAACAGGATAGCGAAGGGCAGCACCTCTTGCGCCGTGTGCGGCAGCTTCAAGGCCGCCATTTCGAGCAGCAGCCCCAAAGTCGCTTGGATTTTGGCGCCGCCGCGGCGGATCAGCTCGATGTAATCGAGCAGGAACGTGATGATGACCATCGCCGCAAAGACGCCGGCGAACCATGCCGAGAATTGGCGGGCGATATAGGCGGAGAAGGTCTTCGCGACGTGCAACGGCCCCCTCCGAATCGTCGCAGGTTGTCAGTGCGTCGGGCGGGCAGCAAGCGTCGGCCAGCGGAAACCGAGCTTAATCCCCCCGTGCAGCAGGATTCCAAACCCGAGCACGAACGGCAAGAGGTCGGCCATATACATCAGCGGGATTGCTGCCGGTGATCGTAAGGCCAGATTGTTGACGCCGAGGTCGAGCATTTCGAATGCAAAGGCGAGGGCTATTGCCAGAAGAACGCGTTTCAGCTGTCCGCGCCGGTTGAGTTCGCCCGGCAAGAGGCAAGCCAGCGGGATCAAGGAAAAGCTGAAGGCGGAAAGCGGGACGAGAAGCCGTTGATGCGCCTCGGCAAGGAAGGCAACGCGGAGGGAGGGGTCGGCGTCCGCGGGCGGAGTGAACAGCTCGTCGAGAAAGCGCTCCTGAGCTTCCCGAAAGCGAACAACCGGTGCATCGCGCCAGGCGTCGAGATCGAGCGTGTAACTCTCGAAGGTCAACAGTGAGAGCTTGCGACTTTCGGGGTCGAATTGCTGCCGGTTGCCGTTGACCATGACGATTCGGGCCCCGGTCGGCGAATCGACGAAGACACCGCGCTCGGCGAGAATCGTAACCGGCTTCTGCGGGTCGCGGCCGTCACTGATCAAAAGGCCGGTAACCTCGCCCCGATCGTCCCGGCTGCGGATGTAGATCGTCAGCTTGTCCGAGATCATCGTGAACGTGCCTTCCTGGATCAGGCTCGAAACGAAGCGGCTGCGGATCTCGAATTGCAGGTCTTTGAAAGCCCGGTTCGAAGCCGGCAGAAAATAGATGGACAGGCTCATCAGGACGAGAAAGGCGATGCCGGCGAGGAGCAACACAGGCTTAGCCAGCGCGAGCTGGCTGAGGCCAGCCGATCGCATCACGACGAGCTCGCTCTCGCCGGTCAGCCGGTTGAAGGTGAAGAGCGCGGCGATGAACACGCCGATCGGCAGCACGATGTCGAGGAAGCGCGGCAGGATCAGCGCCGCCAGGTAAAGAAAGACCTCGATCGACAGACCGCGATTGACGATCAGGTCGATCAGCCGCAGCGATTGGGCGAGCCAGATCGCGGCGCTGAGCGCGGCGGTGACAAAGATCATCACGCCAAAACACTGGCGCAGAATGTAGCGGTCGAGCCTTTTCATCGTGATCGATCATAAGGAGGCCATCGCGGTCCGGCCAGATCCATCTCCCGAAGCTGGGCGAGCTTCGCTGCCTGAATTTGAACGGGCGATCACTATGATCCCAAAAATCGCCTGATTCGCATTGCATATACCTCGCCCAGATCCGTCGCTTGCTGCGGCCCGCTATCCCGGATGATCGCGGTCGCTACAACCTCTAGACGAAATCTCGCTGCAGACTCGCTGCAGATGCAGCGAAGCGCCGATGCAGATACAAGTTTTGATGGCAGATGTCGTGAGCGCATCGGCTTCGCGCATCCTGGCGTCACCTGCGGCTCTCGACTATGTAACGCTAACTCCCTTGCCGGGGAGGCCGAGCGCCCGCCGCTCCCCCGCCGAATTATCGAGGTCGCGCGATGAAAATCAGCTTTACCGAACCCGACCTGCCCCGCGCCGGTGCCGTGGTGGTCGGGGTGTGGGAAGGGAAAGTGTTGACGCCCGCCGCAAGACGGCTCGACGAGGCGGCGGGAGGCGTTATCACCCGCGCGCTCTCCGCCCCGTCGCGGTTCGGCGGCAAGAAGGACGAGCTCTTGCCGATTGTCGGCCCGCCCAATCTTTCGGCGAGCCGGATCGTTCTTGCCGGTCTCGGCAAACCCGATTCGCCCGACGCCCGATCTCTCCAGCGACTGGGCGGAAATCTGGTCGCTCACCTGAACGGTGCCGGAGAAGAGGAGGCGACGTTGATGATCGACGTTGCCGAGGAGGCGCCGATCGGCCGAACCGAGGCCGCCGCGGAAATCGCCTTTGGCGCGCAGCTCAGATCCTATCGATTCGACAAGTACAAGACCAAGCAGAAGCCAGAGCAAAAACCGTCGCTAGCTCGCCTGACAGTCGCAACCAGTGGCGCGAGCGCGGCAAAACGTGCCTATCAGCCGCTGGAAAAAACGGCGGCGGCGGTCTTCCTGACCCGCGACCTGGTTTCGGAACCGGCGAACGTGATTTATCCGGAGACACTCGCGGCAGAGGCCGAGCGGCTCGGCGCGCTCGGCGTCGAAGTCGAAATCCTCGACGAGCGCAAAATGCAAGAGCTCGGGATGAACGCGCTGCTCGCGGTGGGGCAAGGCAGCGCCCGGCCGCCCCGCGTTGTCGTCATGCAATGGCACGGCGCCAAGGGCTCGGGAAACGGGGAGCGCACCCAGCCCCTCGCCTTTGTCGGAAAGGGCGTCACCTTCGATACCGGCGGCATCTCGATCAAGCCCGCCGCCGGGATGGGCGATATGAAATGGGACATGGCGGGTTCCGCCGTGGTCATTGGCTTGATGCGGCTGCTCGCCGCGCGCAAGGCCGCGCTGAATGCGGTCGGCCTCGTCGGCCTCGTCGAGAACATGCCATCGGGCACCGCGCAGCGACCGGGCGACATCGTCACCTCGATGTCCGGTCAGACGATCGAGGTTTTGAACACCGATGCCGAAGGCCGTTTGGTGCTCGCCGATGCGCTGTGGTATTGCCAGGATCGCTTCAAGCCGCGCCTGATCATCGATCTGGCGACCCTAACGGGTGCCGTCATCGTCGCGCTCGGCCACCATCGGGCGGGCCTGTTCTCGAACAATGATGAGCTCGCCGACCGGCTGATCGAGGCCGGCAAGACCGTCGGCGAGCAAGTCTGGCGGCTCCCGCTTGCCGAAAGCTATGACCGCGAGATCGACAGCGATGCGGCCGACGTGAAAAACATCGGCGGGGGGCGGGCCGCCGGCAGCATCGTCGGGGCACAATTTCTGCAGCGTTTTGTCAATGACGTGCCATGGGCGCATCTCGACATTGCGGGGATGGCGTGGTCGACAAAGGACGCGCCGACCGTGCCGAAGGGTGCCACCGCTTTCGGGGTCAGGTTGCTCGACCGGCTCGTCTCGCAATATTACGAGAAGGAGTAGCGGCGCCGCCCATCGCGTCGGGACGCCCGGCCATGGCCGAAATCGGCTTTTACCACCTGCTATCGATGTCGCTCGAACGGGCCTTGCCGAGGCTCCTCGAGCGGGCCTGCGCGCGTGGCCATCGGGTGGTGGTCCGGGCGGCGTCGCCAGAGCGGGTCGAACACCTCAATGCGGCGCTGTGGACGTACGAGGAGGCCGCTTTCCTGCCGCACGGTTCGGCTCGCGACGGCAATCCGGCGATGCAGCCGATCTGGTTGACCCATCGCGACGAGAACCCGAACGGCGCTTCGATGATCGTTCTCGTCGACGGCCTCGAAGCCGAGGATCTCCAGGCGTTTGCCCGCTGCGCCGATGTCTTCGACGGCAACGACGCGGACGCGGTCGAGGCGGCGCGCGCCCGCTGGCGCCGCGCTCGCGAAGCCGGGCATAATTTGATCTATTGGCAGCAGACAGCATCGGGCTGGGAGCAAAAGGGGTGAAGCAAGGTCGTTTTGCCGGCGGTTGCCGGTCGTCCTCTCGCTCGGTATAACCCGCGGCCCCGAACGAGAGATGCGGATGACCATCGAACGGACTTTGTCGATCATCAAACCGGACGCGACCAGACGCAACCTCACCGGTGCGATCAACGACCGCTTCGAGAAGGGCGGGCTGCGCATCATCGCTCAGAAACGCATCCGGCTTTCGCAGAGCCAGGCTGAGCTGTTCTACGAAGTGCATGCCGAGCGTTCGTTCTACCGCGATCTGGTCCTCTTTATGAGTTCGGGCCCGGTGATCGTTCAGGTGCTCGAGGGGGAGAATGCGGTGGCGGTGAACCGTGAAATCATGGGCGCGACGAACCCGGCAAACGCCGCCCCGGGCACAATTCGCAAGGCCTATGCCGAGTCGATCGAGGCCAACTCGGTGCACGGGTCCGATTCGCCGGAGAATGCGGCGCAGGAGATCGCCTTCTTTTTCTCCACGATCGAAATCTGTCCTTAGTGAGGACCGCAGATCCTTCTGAGCCCGCGTCCGCGACGGTGGGCATCTTGCCCGCGATGCGCGCGGAAGGCTCGCGGTCCCAACCCTTCCCATCCTTCCGAAGCCGGTTTGCCCAGCGCCTCGCGGCGTGGTCCGAGGCCGGTCTCGACACCGCTGCTCTGCTGTTTTTTCCGCTTCTCGTCGTGCTGCCCCGCGGGATGGCCGCGCTCGTCTCCGCTGCAGGGCTGTGCGCGGCCGGTTTGGTGCTGTCGGCAGGCCGAAGCCGGCTGACCCCTCTTCTCGCCGCTGCGACGACGCTGCTCGGGTGTCTCTTGCTGTGGGGGACCGCATCGGCGCTGTGGTCGGTGAATCCGATGCGGAGTTTAGCCGTGGCCGCCCGACTGGCCGGCTTGTTTGCCACCGGGCTCGCGCTCGCCGCCGGCGCCGCCCTAGTCGCGGCACGGCGTCGCCTAACATTCCTGCTGCTCATCGGGATGACGCTCGGGATCGCCATGGTGGCGTTTGAAGTCGCTACTGCCGGCGGCTTGAGCTCGCTTTTCTCCGACCGTGCCTACCGGCCAACCCAGCTCAACCAAGCTTCCATCTCGTTTGCGCTCTTGGTCTTGCCGGCGAGCGCCCTATTGGTTTCTCTCGGCCGGGTGATGTTCGCAACGTTGCTCGCGGCCATGACGGCGGCAACGGTTTACGAGTTGGCGGGGACCGCGGCGAAAGCGGTGCTGCTCGCTGGTCTGGCGATGGGTTTGCTGCTCTACCGAGCACGCCCGGTCGTCACCCGGGCCGCCCTGGTGATCTCCGTGATCGCCATCATTGCGGCACCGTTGACATTCGCGCGGCTCGAGCGGCTGCCCGGCCTTGGCGAGGCGGCCGACACTGTCAAAATCTCGGCCGGGCACCGTCTGCTGATCTGGTCATTTGCCGGCGATCGGATCGCCGAGCGGCCCCTTAACGGCTGGGGCTTGGACGCGTCGCGCGCCATGCCGGGCGGTGATGACCCGATCAGACCAGGCGAAACCTGGATGCCGCTCCATCCGCACAATGCGGCCCTACAGGTCTGGCTCGAGCTCGGCGCGCCTGGTGCGGTGTTGTTCGCGCTGCTGGTCGCGGTCGTCTGGGCCGCTCTCGCCCGTGTCGAATGGCCGCCTCTGTTTTCGGCCGCGGCAGGCGCCAGCCTGACGATCGCATTTGTCGGCTGCTTCGCCACCTACGGCATATGGCAGGAATGGTGGCTCGACACCTTGTCGTTCTCGCTTTTTTTGGTCTTGGTCATGGCGCGCGCGGCGAGCGGATCTCAGGGACTCTCGTTGGCGCGCCGGCGAGCTACAAAGTGAAGATCGCCAGACCGATCAGGATGAAAATAATCAGGGCCAGCGCGTATCTCACCAGCCGGGTGAACGCGATCCACGTCTGACGATGCTGCTCGAAATTAGGATCGACTACCGCCATCGCTTCCCTATTCGCTACCTGAGCATGTCGCAGGTATATCCAAACCTTCGATCGAGGCAAGGGGGGCGCCGAGGCAATCATGCGGATTGAGTGCCGCCGTATTCGGGACCCGGGCGCCCGCAATCTCGACCCGGTCGGCGACGACCAAAACCCGTCCTTCCGCGATCAGGCGCACGGCGAGGGGGTAGAGCCGATGCTCGACCTCGAGGATGCGCGCCGACAGCCGTGCCTCGTCGTCGTCGGGATGAACCGGCACGACCGCCTGGCCGATGATCGGCCCGCAGTCGAGCTCGGGGCGGACGAAGTGGACTGTGCAGCCGGCAAAGCGGACGCCGGCGACGAGCGCCTGCCGCTGCGCATGCAGGCCGCGGAAGGATGGGAGCAGCGAGGGATGAATGTTTACCATTCGGTCGCGCCATGCTTCGACAAAATTCGCGTCCAGCACACGCATAAAGCCGGCAAGGCAGATCAGATCGACCCGCCGGTCACAAAGCAGCGGCTCCGCCGCGGCCGCGAACGCGGGGCGCTCGCGATGCGCGATGACCGCGACGGGAATGCCGGCTGCGGCCGCTAGCCCAAGGCCTGGCGCTTCGGCCTGGCTGCTGATAACGAGAACGATCTCCGCCGGGTACCACTCAGCCGCACTCGCCGCAATCAGC
>Ga0209040_10001138_pt1 | contig 20791 bp, 22 predicted proteins | sample BogFormECP12_OM3_FD_188240 | JGI IMG/M metagenome (GOLD analysis project Ga0209040, IMG submission 188240) | Bog forest soil microbial communities from Calvert Island, British Columbia, Canada - ECP12_OM3 (SPAdes) (version 2) | ecosystem: Environmental > Aquatic > Freshwater > Wetlands > Bog ...
CCCGGGCACTACCGTATAGTGTCTGGCAACTCCTAGTCGTATGCCCAGGGAGGAAGCGGCGCCCGCGCCGTAGTCAGACCGCTGCATGCGGATCATCGTGCGGCTGTTCGCGTCCCAGCGCGAGGCGCTGGGGCGGTCTTCGATCGACGCCGACGTGCCGGACGGCTCCACCGCCGCTTCGGCGCTGACGTTTCTGGCGCGCGCGTATCCGGCGCTTTCGGCCGGCGGCGCGACGTTGGCCTTTGCGGTCAATCGCGAGCACGCGTCATCCGCGGCGGTGCTCCACGAAGGCGATGAGCTCGCCCTCCTGCCCCCGGTGGCCGGCGGATGAGCACGCGCCATTTCGTCCTCACGAACGAGCCGCTCGATGAGCATCTGGCGACGCAGGTCATCTCCCATGACGGCGCCGGCGGCGTGGTGACGTTCGTCGGAAAAGTGCGCGACGAAGCGCGCGGCCACAAAGTGACGTTGCTCGAGTACGAGGCCTACCCCGAGATGGTCGAGCGCGTGTTCTCCGACATCGCGGCCGAGGCGCGCAAGCAGTTCCCGATCACCGACATCGCGATCCATCACCGCGTCGGCGCGCTCGAAGTCGGCGACGTGAGCGTGGTGATCGCGGTCTCGGCGCCGCACCGCGCCGCGGCGTTCGATGCCTGCCGTTACGCCATCGATCGCCTCAAGCACATAGCGCCGATCTGGAAGAAAGAGCACACGCCCGACGGGGCGGTGTGGGTGGACGACCGGCCCTAGCCGCCGACGAACTTGACGCCGAACAGGCTCGGCACGAACGTTCCGACGACATAGCCGATGATGCCGGCGCCGGCGCCGATGAGAAACTGCTCGAGTCCCGAGCGCCATGGATTTCCGTTGGTGACGCGCGCCTTCACGATGCCGATGCCGAACAGCGCCAGACACGCGAGCGAGATCGAGAGCGCGAGCGCCTCCCTGCCGTTGGTGAAGACGTAGGGAAGGATCGGTGCGATCGCGCCCAACAGGAACGAGGGCGCCATCACGGCCGCGTCCTTGAGCGGGTTGCCCGCCGATTCGGTGTCAAGCCCGAGCTCGGCGCGCGCCATCACCTCAAGCGCTTTGTTCGGATCTTTGGAGACGGCCAGCGCGGCGTCGCGCGCCTGCTCGGCGCCCATGCCCTGCAAACGGTAGATCTCGGCCAGCTCTGCGAGCTCTTCGGCAGGATGCTCGATGATCTCGCGCAGCTCGCGCTCGATCTCAGAACGGTGGACCTCTGATTCGGCCTTCGACGACAGGTATTGCCCGGCGGTCATCGCCACCATGCCGGCCACGCCGGTGGCGACGCCGGCGAGCAGGATCGTGGTATTGGATTCGTGCGCGCCGAAGAACGCCGACACGACGCTGACGGTCGTGAGCAGTCCGTCCTGAGCGCCGAACACGAACTCGCGGATGCGCGTGCGCGATGCCACGCGCTCGCGCTCCTCTGTGATCTCCGCCGGTCCGGTCATCTTCTCGACGCCGCGAGCGGTGCGTTCGAGCGCCCTAGGCGCCGTCGCGGCGGCACCATCGGCGGGTTTTTCGCTGCGGTCGAATACATTCGACCGCTCCATGCCGCTCGGTGCGGCGGGGCCGCGGCGTTCCACGAGCGCGAGCGCGTCTTGGAAGAGCTTGACGTGCGCCTGCTCGCGCGCCATTGCTACTTCGAAACCCACAAGCGCGTCCGTGCGTCCTTCTGCTTTGGCCTCCGCGATGTAGCGCGGGTAGGTCACGGCCGATTCAGCTGCCTCATGCTCGACGACTTGACGGAGGTTCTCGGCGGTGCTCTTGACGGCGCCAAGCGCGCGCAGATGCATCGTGGCGTGGATGATCTCATCGCCCGCCGCTTGCATGAACGCCTCGGCGACCTCCGGATAGCCCTCGCTCAGCGCCGCAAGCGCGTAGGCGCTATAGAGGCGGTGGGTCTTGGCTTCGTCCATGAACGAGGTCCACAGATTGAGCTCGGTCTTGGACACGTCGATCCGCATGCAGGGTTGCTTCAAGGCCAGGCAGGCGCGACCTCCGGAAGCGCCCAACGCCGCGCTGCATGCTCCAGCGTCTCTTCGTCAAGGACGGCCGGTTGCGGCCGGTGTTCAGGGTGCTCGCCTACATACTGGCGGCGGTGGCCGCGCAGGCCGTGCTGGCGATCTTCGTGGCGATCGGGTACCGGATCGCGTACGGTCCCGACGCGGCGTTCATGCGCACCCCGGTCTGGCTCGATGAGCTCATCTCGGCCATCGCGGTGGTGGGCGTCGCGATCCTGCTGCGCATCTACCTCGACCGGCGCAGCGTCGCCTCGCTCGGCATCACGTTTCGCACACGCTGGCTATGGCTGTTCGCCCTGGGCGCCGCGATCGGCGCGGGCATGCAGCTGCTAATATTCGCCTTCGGTCTCTTGCTGGGCGCCAACCACGTCCTCGCGCTGTCGATGACGTGGTCGGTCTTGCGCAACCTCGCGGCATGGTGTGCCATTTTTGTCATCGCCGCGCTTGCCGAAGAGATGCCGCTACGCGGCTACATCCTGCAGAATCTTTGGGAAGAGTTCGGGTTCTGGCCGGCGGCGATCGTCACGTCCGTCATGTTCGCGCTGCTGCACTTCAAGAATCCGTATTTCGGCGATCTGCCGTGGGCGACGACGATCAACATCGCCGTCGACGGGATATGGGCGTGCTGCGCGATCCTGTGGACTCGATCGCTGTGGCTCGCGTGGGGCGGCCATTTCGCATGGAACGTGTTCGAGGGGCCGGTGTTGGGCACGCCGGTGAGCGGCATCCATACGGGACCCGGCATCGTCATGCAGTACGTCAGCGGCCCGCCGCTGCTGACCGGCGGCAAGTTCGGTCCAGAAGCCGGCTTGCTCGTGCCCGTGGTGGAGATCGCCGGCATCGCCGCGCTGTATGGCATGTACCGGCTGGGATGGTTCGCGCAGCTGCCCGACGCGCGCGAGGCATACGCGCGGGCCCCGGACTCGCCTCACGCCGTCAGCGCGACCAACCTCACATAAGAAGCGAGGCCTTTCGGCCTCGCTTCGGTCTGCTAGAACTCCTCGGAATGCTCGGGGTGGAACTCTTCTTCTGTCTCCTCGCCGAATGGCTCTTCTTCGAATTCTTCTTCTTCGTATTCCTCGATCACCAGATCGCCGTCCGCCGCGCCGTTGTCGTCGAGCACCGTGGTCGGCACCGGTTTGGGAGCCGGCGCTGTGGCGCGTTTGGCCTTCGGCGGCGCGCTCTTCTTGGCTGGCTTCTTCGCGGCTGGCTTCTTCGCGGCTTTGGCCTTGCCGCGTTTGGCTGTGGTCTTCTTCTTAGGTGCTGCGGCTCGGCGGGCGCCTTTCGACGCGGCCCGCTTTGTCGCGCGCTTTGCGCCCTTCTTCTTCGCCGGCGCTTTCTTCTTGGTGGCGCCCTTTTTCGATTTCCGCCTCATCGTCTGGTCCTCCAGGCATTCGCAGTGGTGGGTGTCCGCTATGGGATATCGGCTGGGCCGCTCGAATCGTTGCGCGGCGCTTGTGGGTCAATCGGAGCGTCTCCTCCCGGGACTCAGGGCCGCAGCGGACGCACCTCGATGATCTGGTCGCCCGCAGGCAGCGTCCGCGCCTCGCCCTTCACAGGCGTGAGCTGCAGCACCAATGCGCACGACCCGATCAGGTCCTCGCGGACCTGCACCTGGCCCTCGTACAGGCGGTCGGAGCTTCGGGCAAGCACGTTGCGGCGAAAGTCCGCCGCTGGCGGACCGTTGCGCCGCACGAGGCCGGCTTCGCACTGGCCGACGAAGCCGTCGGCGAACCGCACTGCGACGTTGAGGACGTCGCCCGGATTGTACACTTCGCGGTGCGGCGAGAATTCGATGCGCTCTATCTGCATGAAGCGGGCCTACTGTTCGCCCCCCTTCCGGCGTGCCCTGCGGAGGTCGCAGGCGTCCGTGTGCGCGAAGTCTGAGCGTTGCTCATGGACGCTGCCTTCATCAAACGTCTGCAGGTCATCGTCGGCGCCGCGCACACGCTGTCGGCGTCCGCCGACCTGCGCAACTACCAGTACGACGGTTCTGTGGACCAGGCGCTGCCCGAGGTCGTCGTGCTGCCCGGCAGCGCGTCTGAAGTCGCGGCGGTGGTCGCGGCCTGCAACGAGCGCGGCTATCCGTTCTTAGCGCGCGGCGCCGGCACAGGGCTGTCCGGCGGCGCCGTGCCCGAATCGGGCGGCGTCGTCATCTCGACTGCCCGGCTGCACCGCATCCTCGAGGTGGACGTCGCGAACCGCCTTGCGCTCGTCGAGCCCGGCGTCGTCAACGCGGAGATCACCGCTGCGGTGAAGCAGCACGGTCTGTGCTTCATCCCCGATCCGTCCAGCCAAGCCGCGTGCACCATCGGCGGCAATATCGCCGAGAATTCCGGCGGTCTGCATTGCCTGGCGTATGGGGTCACCACGAACCACACGCTCGGCGTCGAAGTCGTCACGCCGGAAGGCGAACTCGTGTGGCTGGGCGGCCGCACGGTCGACATGCCCGGCTACGACCTGCTGGGGCTATTCGTCGGTTCTGAAGGCACGCTCGGCATCGCCACCAAGATCGTCGTCAAGCTGACGCCGATCCAGGAAGCGGCGCGCACGATGCTCGCGGTCTTCGATTCGGTCGAAGACGCTTCGCAGTCGGTTTCGGCGATCATCGCGGCTGGGATCATCCCCGGCGCGCTCGAGATGATGGATCGCACCTCGACGCAAGCGGTCGAGGCCTTCGCGCATGCGGGGTTCCCGACCGACGCCGAAGCGATTCTCATCGTCGAAGTGGATGGCATGGCCGTCGCGGTGGACGAGACCGCGGCGGACGTGCGCGACGTCTGCCGGCGCAATCACGCGCGCGAAGTGCGCTTGGCGCAGACGGCCGACGAGCGCGATCGCATCTGGAAGGGACGCAAGGGCGCATTCGGCGCGATGGGCCGGCTCAGCCGCAACTTCTACGTGCAGGACGGCGTGATTCCGCGCAGTCTGCTGCCGGAGATGCTGCGCGAGATCGCCGCTATCAGCGAAAGGCATGGCCTGCGCATCTGCAACGTCTTCCACGCCGGCGACGGCAACCTGCACCCGCTGATCTTGTTCGACGAGAGGAAACCTGGCGACGTCGAGCGGGCCGTCGTAGCGGGCGAGGAGATTTTGCGCGCGTGCATCGAGCGCGGCGGCAGCGTGTCGGGCGAGCACGGCGTCGGCACCGAAAAGCGCGACTGCATGGCGCTGCAGTTCTCGCCCCGCGATCTCGAGCTGATGTCGCGCATCAAGCTCGTGTTCGGCAACACCGGGCTCTGCAATCCACAGAAGATATTCCCGACGTCGCGGCGCTGCGGCGAATCCTCGCGCCGGCTGCACCGCCTGGAGCCCGAGGTCGCAGCCGCGGCCGGGCCGGCGTTCTAGCTCATCATGCTCGCGTCGACGCCGTTCACCATCGCGCTGCGAGATGTGCTCGGCGAGCGTTTCCGCGTGCATCCGGACGATTGCGCGCGCAGCGCGGTCGGCGGCGTCGTGCCCAAACTCGTGCTTTCCCCGCGCACGTTGGACGAAGCGGCGCGCGCGGTGAAGATCATCGCCGGCGAGCACGCCTCGGTCGTGATCCGCGGCGCAGGTACCAAGTCGAATCGACCGCCGCGGCGCGCCGAGATCGATGCCGTGATCGACACCTCGGAATTGCGCGGCGTGCTCGAGCACAAGCCCGGCGACCTGACCGCGACCGTCGCCGCTGGAACGCCGCTGCAGGATCTGCAGTTCGCGCTGCGCCGCTACGGCCAGTTCTTCCCGAGCGACGCGCCCTTTGCCGCAAGCGCGAGCCTCGGAGGCACGCTGGCCGCCAACGCGAACGGCGCGCTCCGGCAGCGCTACGGCGCGCTGCGCGACAACGTGCTGGGCGTGCGGCTCGCGCTTTCGGACGGACTCGTCGCGTTCAGCGGCGCGAAAGTCGTCAAGAGCGTCGCGGGCTATGACACGCACAAAGCGTTCATCGGATCGCGCGGTACGCTGGGGCTCATCGGCGAGGTGACCATCAAGGTCGCGCCGCTGCCCGCCACCCAGCGCCTGCTGGTCGCGTCGTTTGCCGATTGCGCATCGGCGTGCGCGGCGGCGACCGCCATCGCCGGATCGCCGCTCTTCGTGATGGCGATGACGCTGCACGATGCAGGCGCCGCGGCACGCGTGCCCGCCTTGCGAGCCTCGGGCGCGCCGCCGTGGACGCTGGCCGTGCGCTGCGGCGGGTCGCGCGTCGCGACGGTCGCACAGTTCGACGGCGCCGCGGCGCTCTGCAAAGAAACGGGCAGCGACGCGCTGCGCGACATCCCGGCGGAGCTCGTCGAGCCGTTGTGGGCGGACATCGCCGAGCTGAGCGCAGGCGCGGCGTATGATCCCCAGTCCTACGTGATGGCTAAGTTCGTCGCGCCGCCCGCGCAGACGCACGCGCTGGTTGGCGCGGTGCGGACCGCGTGGCCCGAGGCGCAGATCAGCGCACACCCGTATGCGGGCGTGCTGCTGGCCCACATACCGGCTGCGTCGGCGTCTCCCCAGCCGGGTGCGTTGTGGCACGCGTGCGCCGACAATCAATGGACCGTCGAGTTTCTCTCGGCGCCGTACGCACGGGCGCAGGAGTTCATCGCGCCCTTGCCCGCCGGACTACCGATGAAGGTGCAACGGCGCCTCAAAGCGGCGCTCGACCCGGCAGGCACCTTCGACGCGGGCGGGTTCATCGGTGGCATCTGAGCCGCTGATCAGGCCGATCGGCTACGCCGGTCCCGAGCGCCCCGCCGACGACGACCTGAGCAAGTGCACGCGCTGCGGGCTGTGCGAACAGGCCTGTCCGACCTACCGCGAGCTGCGCGAGGAACCAGACTCCCCGCGGGGCCGTGTCTTCCTTATGAAGCAGGTGGCCGACGGCGTCGCCGACATCGACGAGGACCTCGCCGAGCACCTCTACCTGTGCCTGGGCTGCCGCGCGTGCGAGACCGCGTGCCCATCAGGCGTGCCCTACGGGCGCCTGCTCGAATACGCGCGCTTCCAGATCGAGCAGCGCGGCGAGCTGACGCCGGAGCGGCGCGGCTGGCGCCGCTTCCGCCGCCTCGCGTTCGAGCAGCTGCTGCCGAATGAGGGCCTCTTCAAACTCGCCATGGCGCCGGCACAGCTCTTGCAGCGCATCCCGTGGCTGGCGACGTTCGCGGCCGCCATCGCGCCCGGGCGCACGCGCAAGCTGCTCGACATGATCCCTCGCAACGGCGCCGCCACCCATGGAGCGCTGCCCGAGATCATCCCGGCCGAAGGCGAGCGGCGAGCGCGCATCGGCTTGTTCACCGGCTGCGTCATGGGGTCGTTGTTCGGACACGTGCACGAATCGCTGGCGCGCGTCCTGCGGCACAACGGCTGCGACGTCGTCGTGGCGCGCGGCCAGTGGTGTTGCGGCGCGCTCAACGTGCACGCCGGCGAGCGCGAACACGCCAAAGCGATGGCCAAGCGCAACATCGACGTATTCGAGCGCGCTCAGGTAGATGTCATCGTGCTCGATTCGGCGGGCTGCGGCGCGATCATGAAAGAGTATGGCGAACTGCTGCGCGATGATCCGCAGTATGCGGAGCGCGGCGCGGCATTTGCGCTCAAGGTCAAGGACGCGAGCGAGCTGCTCTTCGATCTGGGCGTGCGCACGGATTTCGGCACGCTGCGCAAGCGCATCACGTATCAAGATGCGTGTCATCTCGCGCACGGACAGGGCGTGCGCAGCCAGCCACGCTCTCTGCTCGCGCAGATCCCCGGGGTCGACTACGTCGAGCTTGCCAACGCCGATCGCTGCTGCGGCGCGGCCGGCGTCTACAGCCTGACGCAGCCCGAGATGTCGGCGAAGATCCTTGAAGAGAAGCTCGACGCGATCGAGGACGCCAACGCGGATTACCTGGTGACGGGCAACCCGGGCTGCCATATGCAGATCCAGGCCGGCATGCTCGAGCGCGGCATGCGCACCAAGGTCAAACATCTGGCGGAGGTGCTCGACGAAGCCTACGCCCTCAAGACCCCGTAGCGGTCGAATTTATTCGACCGTCAGCTGAGGCTCAGGCTGACGTTCTGAATGGTCGTCGTGTCCGGGGCGATCATGGCGCTGCCGTTGACGGTCTGATACCCGGGCGCAGAAACGGTGTAGACGATGGACCCCGCTGGGATACCGGTGATCTGATAGAAGCCGGTCTGGTCGGTCCCGCCGGTGTGGTACGAGTTGTCGGTCGGCGTCACCGAGATCTGCGCGCCGGCGACCGGCCCGCTGGGCCCGGTCACGACCCCTTGAAGTGTCCCGGGTTTGGTGGTGGTGGTCGGAGTCGCCTTAATGACGTTACAGCCTGTGGCCAGGGCCAATACAATGACGATAAGTCCAATAGAGCGGAACACAGCGGCTCCGGATTCGGTCAGCCCTCGGAGGCCCCCTTGGGCTCGCTCGGCCGCTCGGTAAGAAATGTCACAAAACGTCGTTGCGCCGAGTCACATAGAGAACCCCGGTTTACCGGAACAGGACGTGAGCGATTAAGAATCTGCCGCAGCCAGGGAAAGGCGTTCCCTCGGCGTGGAGGCCGGCCACTCCGCCGGCGACGACGGGCTTCAACCCGCTGCTCCGCTCCGAATCGGCAACGCTCCCCTGGGAGTCGTCCTTTTACGCGCAGCTGCTCTCGCTTGCCGCAGGGCACCCGGAAGAACAGTTCTTCAGCCACGTCCACACCGCGCTGCGCTCGTACATCGACACGCCGATCCTCGTCGCCGCCACCGCCGATCCGACAGCGCGCGACGGATTCCGCATCCGCTATCAACGCAATCTCGACGACCGCAATTCGCTGCCGGTGATCGAGCGCGGCTTCATCGCGCAAGCGATGCGCGCGGGCCGCGCGCTGCAGTTCGGCCGTCCGGCCAATGCGCCGCAGACGCTGGCAAGCCGCGGCAACATGCTGACCAATATCGGCTCGGTCATCATCGCGCCGATCCGCAATGACGGGCGCAACCTCGGCTACATCGCGACGCGCAATCCGCGCGACGGCGTCTTCGGCGAGAAAGAGCTCGAATTCGTAGCGGCGGCAGCCGACGTCGGCGCGCTCGTCGTGCGCAACAAGAACGCCGCCGAAGAAGCGCGCGCGCGCAGCCAAGAGCTGCGTCTCATGCTCGAGACGGCGCGGGCCTTGGCGTCGGAACGCGATCTGCGCCGTCTGTTCCACCGCTTGCACCGGTTGCTGGGCGGCGTGCTCGATGCGTCTACGTTCTGGGTCGCGCTTGGTTCGTGGGAACAGGGCCTGATGACGATCCCCTATTGCGTCGACCACTACCGCGTGCTCGACGTCGTCGATCCGATGCCGCTGCAGGGTTCGCTGTGCGGCCAGGTGTTCCGCGAAGGCGTGCCGTTGCTCATGCGGACACCCGAGGATTGGAAGCCGTATCCGGTCATCATGCACGGCGACGCGAGCAGCGAGGACGTCGTCTCGGCGCTCGTCGTGCCGATGAGCATCGGCGCGCGCACGATCGGCGTGATCTCCGTGCAGAGCTCGCGCCCGCACGCCTACACCGAACGCGATCGCGACCTGGTGGTCGCCGTCGCCGAACAGGCGGCCATCGCGGTCGAGAACTCCCAGGCGGTCGTGCAGGCCGACCAGCGCGCGCGCGAACTGAAGATGCTCTCTGAAGTCTCGCGGGCGCTTGCCGCGCAGCTCAGCTTGAACACCCTGTACCAGACCGTATGCGAAGAGGTCCGGCGCGTCATCGAGGCGCCCGGCTTCTTCGTCGCGCTGCGCACTGAGGACGGCAACGCCCTGCACATGGAATATTTCATCGAGGGCAACAACGTCATGGAGGTCGGCGATACGCCGATGAAGAGCTCGATCGCCGAGCGCGTCATGGCGTCCAATCGCACTTTGGTGTTCCAGACCCTCGAAGAGATCGATAACCAGCCGCACGGCGTCATCGGTACCGATAACGTCAGCAACGTTCGCTCGCTGGCCATGGCCCCGCTGCGCCTCGGCAACAAGTGCATCGGCGTGATGTCCGCCCAGGCCTATCGCGAGAACGCGTACGACGACTCGAGCGTGCGCCTGCTCACCGCTATCGCCGAACAGCTCGCGGTGGCCGTCCAAAACGCGCAGCTGTACGACCAGGCCGAGTCGCGCGCCGACCGCGATCCGCTCACCGGCGTGTTCCATCACCGCTATCTGAAGACGCGGCTCGAGGAAGAGCTGCGCCGATCGCGCACCAACGGCCAGGCGGTCGCGGTCGTGATGATGGACCTCGACAACTTCAAGAATGTCAACGACACCTACGGCCACCTCGTGGGCGACGACGCGCTCAAGATGGTCACCGGCGTGCTCATGGGAGCGGTACGCTCCACCGACGTCGTCGGCCGCTACGGCGGCGACGAATTCATGGTCGTGCTGCCCGAGACCACGCGCGAGCAGACCGAAAGCATCATCAACCGCGTCACGGCCGAGCTCGAAGAGCGCGACCTGCGGCTCGCGGACGGTTCCGCCATCCCGGTGAAGTGCTCGATCGGCTATGCGCTCTTCCCGCTCGACGCCGACTCGCCCGCGGACCTCATCGCCAAAGCCGACGCGGCGCTGTACCAGAGCAAGCGCATGGGCCGGCCTGCGACGCGCCTGCAGCGCGTCGGTACCACCCAGCTGCGCTTGGAAGGCGATTTCGGACCGGTCTCCGAGCTGCTCGCGGCTCTGCTCGCGCGCGATCGCTCGACGCGCAGCCATCTCGAGCATGTCAACCGCGTGGCGCGCGAGTTCGGCAACGTTCTGGCGCTTGAAAAGGCTGATATGGACTCGCTGCTGCGTGCATCGGTGCTCCATGACGTCGGCAAGATCGCGTTGCCTGCGCCGCTGCTGGCCAAGCCGGGCCGCCTCGCGCCCGAAGAATACGAGTTGGTCAAGCGCCACGTCACCATCGGCGCGATGCTCATCGAGAACATCCCCGGCTTCGCCGACGCCGCCAAGGCGGTCAAGTATCACCACGAGCGCTTCGACGGCAAGGGTTATCCAGAGGGCCTCAAGGGCGAGCACATCCCGCTGCTGGCGCGCATCGTCTCGCTGATCGACGCCTACTCGGCGATGGTCATCGACCGGCCGTACCACAAGCGCATCGAGTACGAGCAGGCCGTGCGCGAGCTGCGCGCGCGGGCCGGCACGCAATTCGACCCCAAACTGGTCGAGAAGTTCGTCTCGCTCGTCGAATCGGGTGGAGGCCGCTAGCCAGCTCTACCGCGAACGAAGCGCGCGTGGAGATCCATTTCGCCATCACCGCGTTTGCCACTGCGCTGACCATCATCGATCCGGTCGGCATGGTGCCGTTGTCGCTGTCGGTCACCGCCTCGGCGCCGCCGGACGCGCGCCGCAAGATGATCGACCGCGCCGTCATCGTGGCCGCGGCGGTCATCTATTTCATGGCGCTGGTGGGGCGCTACGTGCTCACCTATCTGAACATCACGCTGCCGGCCTTCTCCATCGCGGGCGGCATCTTGCTGCTGCTGATCTCGATCGACATGTTGTTCGCGCGCCCGTCAGGCGCGCGCGCCAAGCCCGAAGAGGAGCGCGAGGCGATCGAGCGCGAGAATGCGGCCGTGTTCCCGCTGGCCATCCCGATGATCGCGGGCCCGGGTACGATCGCGACCGTCTTGCTGCTGGTGAGCTTGAGCCGCGGCGACCCGGCGCGCACGACGATCGTCTACGCAGCCTATGCTCTCGCGCTCTTGCTGACCTGGCTGTGCATGCGCGGGGCGACGCTGGTGCTCAAGTGGATCGGCCGGACCGGCGTCGGCGTGCTCACGCGGCTGCTCGGCATCATCCTCTCGGCGCTGGCGATCCAGTTCATCATCAACGGGCTCTCGCAGACGCCGCTCTTCCGCCACTAGCTAGACCTCGATCTCCTCGAGGCCGCCCGACTCGGCCTCCAGTACCTCTTGGGTCGGCGGGAAGTGGATCTGCGCGATCAGCGTAGGGACGATCGCCGTGGCGATGACGACCGTGACCAGGGCGCTGTATTGCAGCTGATCGATGTAGTGGTGGCTCAGGCCGTAGAGCGCTGAGATCGTGCCGAAGGTCAGCCCGGTCGCCATCATGAGCGTCAAATACGTGGCGTCGGTGGCGGAGTAACGGAAGCCGCGCGCCACGGGCCAGACGCCGAGGATCTTCGCCACGACTTTCACGGCGAATAGGGCTAGCACCGTCTTGAACGCTGCAAGTACCTGGACGAGCGACACAAGTGTACCGGCTTTGATGAAGTAGAACGGCGTCAACAGACTCATTGTCGTAGTACGCAAGCGGCGGGCGAACTCGATGTGCGACAGCAAGAAGCCGGCCGAGGCGAAGCCCAACACGTAGGCGGGCAACACGCCTTCGCTCTTGGCAAGCGTCGCCAGACCGGCAAGCGTCAGGATGATGGCGAACAGCAGCCGCGTACCGGGTTCGCTGACGCGGTCGCCCATTTTCACGAAAGCCGCTGGGAGGTACTTGGGTACGAGCAGCACGGCCACGACGGACACACCGATGAACAGCGCCAGCCAGGCGTCATAGTTGGCGAACAGCAGCGCCAGGGCGAGCACCGTCCCTAAGTCGGTGATGAAACACGCGGCCAGGATGAGCTGGCCGAATTCCTTACCGGCCAGGCCTGATTCGAGCATCACGGCGTAGACCACGGCCACCGAGGTCGTGGACATGGCGACGCCGGCGACTTTGGCCGCGTCCGCAGACCAGTGGCCGACGAACAGCGCATAAGCTAACGCGCCTAGAAACGGCAGAGCGAACGACACGGCGCCGATGAGGACGGCGGGCCGCCACTGGCGGCGAAGCACGTCGGGATTGATCTCGGCGCCGGCGAGATAGGTGAGCATGATGCTGCCGAAGCCCGCAACGAAGTCGATCCAGCTGTTGGTTGTCAGCGCGATGAGATTGCCGGCGAGAATCCCGAGCACAATCTCGACGAGCGCGGCAGAGATCTTCAGGCGTATGGAGATGAACGCGCCGGCGAAAGCGAGCGTCATCCACGCGGCGGCGACGAGCCAGGTATTGCTGAGGATGGACGAATTGAAAAGCAGATGCACGACGGCCTCCTGAGCTTGTGCTCACGCGATTGCTCAGGAGTCATCGGCCTTGAAGGCGGTTCGGGCTTATAAGAGCTCGCGGGCGGACTCCACCGCCGCAGCACTAGACTACTCTGGAAGAGACCGCCCGACCTTCGCGGCGGCGCGAAGCCGGCGCTTCGCTAGAGCCAGGCGCGCAGCGCCGTCAGGCGCGCTTGCGTCCAAATCGTCAAGCGCACGCTCGAGGCTATTCCAGGAAACGCGACGCGCATGAGCCTGAACGGCGCGCTCCGCGACCTCCAACGACTGAGAGTCCGCCCAGTGCAGAAACGCAGCGATCCGGTCGGCAATCGCATCTTCGAAATGCAGCACGCGCACCGTGCCGAAGCGGGTGGGCAAAGTCGTGAAATCCTTGATCGCTCGCTGATCCACGAATGGTGTGTCCGCGACGAGGTCGAGCGAGTACGCGACCTCGGGATGGACGAAATCTCGACCGGATGCGCGGAACCCTATTTTGGCGACTGCGTCGCCGAACTCGCGTCGGCTCGCTCCGTTGATCGCTGCGAAGTCAATATCGTGGGACGTGTAGACGTCCGGCACGTATGCCGTGACGGCACTCCCGCCCACAACGGCCGCTTTGATGCCGGCCGCCTCGAGCTCTTTGCTGGCCAGCGCAGCGATCTCGATGAGGGACGCGTCTTTGAGATTCATCGAGGGGTCTTGCCCATAGCGCGCGGTCGGCGGCTTGTCCGCCCCCAGAGCTCCCGATAGAGAGGCCGCTCGCTGAGCTTCAGGAGCAGCATCGCCATCTCCGAGCTCTCCGGGTAGCGTCGATTGAGATCCACGAGGCGCACCCTTCCAACGCGGCGTGTGGTGACCAGACCGGCTCGCTCGAGCGATCGGAGCGCGCGCTGGATCTCGATGGGGCGTTTCTTCAATACGCCCGCGAGTTCAGACGCGTACGTGGTCCCAAGTCGAGCGACCGCGATCAGTACGTCACTCCGCAAGCGGGAACCGAAAATGCCATCCATGGACTAACTATAACATAAATGTAGCTCTGTAGCTACACTTCTGTAGCAGTTTGATTAAGCGGTCCAGAAGCGCTTCGGGTCGATCTCGCGGATGATGCGCAGCTCTTCTTCCGTCGGCTCGGGCGTCGTCTTGAGCACCGGCGTGACCATGAGCGGCCAGCCGGTATTCGCTTTGACGTCCTCGGCTTTGACGCCGGGATGCACCGTATCGAGGTACGCTTCGCCGGATTCGAACCCGAAACGCAGCACGCCCATCGTGGTGATGATCGCCGATGGTCCGCCGCGCGGCAACCCTTCGTCGGCGCGCCAGTGCGCGCCGTCCCCGTTGCCCGGTGACGTGACGTAGCTGACGCGCTCTACGAGCCGGCGGTCATTGTGCTCGATGATCACGACGAAACGTCGCGCCAGCGAAGCGATGTCGGCGGCACCGCCGCTGCCAGGCAGCTTTACCTCGGGAGCGTATGGATCGCCGATGTACGACGTGTTGATATTGCCGTACCTATCGACTTCCGCGCCGCCCAGAAAGCCCAGATCCACTTCGCCTTTCTGCATGAGCCCCATGACGGTCGTCATGCGACAGCACATCTGCGCGCCCTCGATGTTCGGCGGATCGCCCATCGTATAGAGCAGTTCGGCCGACGGCGTGTCGCGCACGATGCCATTCTCGAAGAAGCCGACCGCGTCCGGAGCATGCAGGCGTTTGGCCAGCGCAAACGCGATGAGCGGCAGGCGCATGCCGACGAAGACCACCTCGCCATCCTTGATCTCACGCGACGCGGCGACGACCATGAGCTCGGCCGGCGTATACGCAGGTTTCATGTCGCGCTGAAGTTGGCCGGCGCGGCCAAATTCTCGTGTTTGACGGCAAGCGCGCGCCAGCGCTCGGCTCCAAGCAGCTTCAAGTAAACGGCACGCGATCCGATGCCGGCGATCCAGCGCTGGCGCCATTGCTCGAACCCTTCGGCGGTCTTGGTCTGCGCGTGGTATTCGTGATAGAAATCGGTATCGCGGCCGTAATAGCCTTGGACGGGTGACGGATGCGCGCCGCCCGGCTCGTGCACGACCGCGGTCACGCGGTGCGGTGGGACGAGTACGCGGTTGGGGTCGCTCTTGATAACGCCGACCGGCACGATCTCTTCGGCGACGACGATGACCTTGGCAGCCGCAAGCCCCGCCTCTTCGCTCACGCCGAGATTGCCCCAGCAGTGATTGCCGCCGGTCTCGTCGGCCCGCTGGACCTGCAGCACAGCCACGTCTGGCACGATCGCGGGCACGAGCAGCACGGGCTCGCCATCGAGCGGCGACTGTGCGGGGCGCAACGTCGCGTTGGTTTTGAGGATGTCCGAACCCAGCAGCGTGCGCGCGGGGATGAACGGCACGCCGAGCGCCCCGGCGAGCAAACTGAGCGCGATCGTGAAGTTGGAGTGATCTTCGATCGTGATCTTGTGCGGCACGCCGTCTTCGGCCGCGCGCCGGTAATTGTAGCCCAGGCCGGCGCTGACGTTGCCCGCCCACGCCGCGACGACGGTGCGCACGCAGCCGGCACCGATGAGCTGGTCGAAGAGGATGTCGGAGATCGGGCCGATGACGGTGAGGTCGCGCCTCTTCTGGCGGATGATCTCGTGGCCCGCCGAGAACGGGATAAGCGCCTCAAGCGCCAACCCGAGGGCGACCGAGGAGCCGTCGGGCACGTGCTGCGCGATGGCCTCGCGCATGGTCGTGAGCTTCGATTTCACGCCTTACCGCCACTAACGGAGTAGCGCGTCTTTTCGAAACGCGCTACTTCGTCAAGACCTGCGCGTTCGCGAACGCGCCACTGCGATTACGAGTTGGTGAATTTGGCCATGCGTTTCTCGACGTACGCGTTGAGGCCTTCCTTGGCGTCGCTGCTTTGGAACAGCAGCTGTTGCAGCTCGCGTTCGATCGAGAGCGCCTCGGAGAACGGCACTTCGCCGCCCGACACCACCGAGCGCTTGATGTTGCCGACCGCCTTGGCCGCTTTGTTCGGCGTCGTGAACTGCTTGGCGTAGGTGATGACGTCTTTGAAGAACGCCGCGCCGTCGCCCTCGTAGATCTCGGTGACGAGACCCAGCTCCTGCGCTTCTTCGAACGAGAAGGTGCGGCCGGTGACCATCAGCTCGAGCGCTTTTGTGCGGCCGACCACGCGCGTGAGCCGCTGCGTGCCGCCCGTGCCCGGCAGCACGCCCAGCGCCACTTCGGGCAACCCGATCTTGCCGGCGTTCTTGCGCGCGAGGCGCATGTCGCAGGCCAGCGCGATCTCAAGACCGCCGCCGACGGTGTGGCCGTTGAGCGCCGCGATGACGAGCTTGGGGGTCTGCTCGAGCCGCGTCAGCGTCTCGTTGGCGTGCAGGCAGAAATAGTACTTGAACGTCGGGTCGACTTTCTGCAGCATGCCGATGTTCGCGCCGGCGCAGAAGAACTTCTCACCGGCGCCGGTCAGCACGATGACCTGCACCGCATTGTCGAAACGCGCCTGCAAGATGGCGTCGTCGAGCTGGCGCATCATCTCGTGCGTGTATGTGTTCGCGGGCGGGTCGTCGAAGGTGATGACCGCGATATGGTCACCCTCTTTACGGTAGGTGACCAGCGTCTTGCCGTTGGCCTTGGTCTCGCTCTCGATCTTGGTGGCCACGATGTTCTCCTTACGCCGCTTTGGGCGCGACCCAATCTGATTGCTTGAAGATCTCTGCCAGCACTTTTTCGTCGTCCTCGTTCGGCAGCACTTCTTTGAGATGCTCTTCGTATTGGTCCCGGTCGAGCAACCGCCCGTCGACCGCGTATGTCTTGCCGGCGAACTCGCCGATCTGCCGATTGAAGCGGATGTCCGCTACGTACAGCTTCTCGTCGCCGGGGATGGCGGCGTTGACCTGATCGACGAGCTTGGCGCACTCCTCGTAGTACTGGCGGCGCGCGTAATCGTTGAGCAGGTCTTTGTCGGCTTCAACGTCCTCTTTGTCTTCCTCAGGCCGGCCCTTGATGCCCCAGATGTACGCCCACACGGCGCTCGAGGAGTGATCGTTGCCGAACAGATCCAGCGAGCCGGACAGCCACTTGTTGTGGTACTTCTGCTGGATGCTGACCGGCACGACGCCCGCTTTGGCCACACGCTTGAGGCCCGTAAGACCGGTGCCCAGATGGAACGACTCCTCGCGCAGCATCGGCCCCATGCTCATCGACAAGGGGCGGAAGCCTGAGTGCGAGAGCATCTGCAGCTGGAACTTGCCGTCGCGATCCATGTAGTTCTGATACGCGAACAGGTCGAGCCAGTGCTTGACCGGAGTGTTGAATGCGTTAAGCAGGCGCGTCCCCTGGTCCGCGCGCCGCTCGAGCATCTTCTCCGCCTCGATGCGCCCATCGTTACCGAAATGGTTGACCAGCAGGTGGCACATCTGATAACCGTGGCGCGTCTCTTCGATGAACACGCGGCAGATCGAGTACATGTCGTATTCGGACGGCGCGGTCGCGAGCAGCTTGCGCTGCTGCTCGTTGGAAGCGAACTCGGTGTCGCCCTGGTAGATGATCATGGTCAGCACCGCATCGCGCATGCGCTGGTCTGGGATCTCCATGACCTTCTCCCACTTGCGCTGGCCGGCGAACTCGCCGAACTCGATCTCGTCGCTGTGCGGATCGGCATACTTGGCTTCGAGCGTGTAGCCGCCGAGCACGCGGTTGAAGACCTCGGGGTCGACGTCGAGGTCCTTTTGCCAGTGGTGGAACACCTCCACCCAATCGTCAAACGTCTTGATGCGCGCCATTTTACTCTACCCCTGGAGCGGTCGAATTTATTCGACCGTTATGCTATAATTCTCACGGTCGGTCAAAATTTGCCACAATCGACGTAAGGATTCAACGCCCTGCCGCCACGCACCCCTCGCACGTTGGGATCGTTCCCCGGCATCGCACCGCTGCGCCCGCGCTCGATGCTCTTCACGTTATATGGCGACTACGCATACCCGCGCCGCGTCGACCTGTGGCTCGGCAGCCTCGTCGCGCTGGGCGCGCGCTTCGGCATCTCTGAGATGGCGGTCCGCTCGGCGGTCGCGCGTCTGGCGCGGGACGGATGGCTCGCAGCGCAGCGCGAGGGCAACCGCTCGTATTACGCGCTCACGAAACGCGGACGGGATCTCATCGAGGAAGGCACGCGGCGCATCTACCAGCCGCGCCGCGGCGCGTGGAACGGCCGCTGGTGTCTGCTGACCTATGCCATCCCGGAGACCAAACGCGCACACCGCGACCGGCTGCGCAAGCAGCTCGCGTGGTTGGGCTTCGGCGCACTCGGCGGTGGGACGTACATGAGCCCGCGCGACGTGCACGCACAGGCTGCGGCGCTCGTCGAGGAACACGGCGTCGCCCGGTTTACGCGCATCTTCAGCGCGCAATTCGAAGGACCGGTGGCGGTCGCGGATCTGGTGCGGCGTTGCTGGCAGCTCGAATCCATCGCTCGCCACTACGCCGCGTTCGTCAAACATTACGAGCCGCTCTACGCGCGAGATGCCGCGTTGCGACGCAAGCGCGCGCTGTCCGATGACGATGCGTTCGTGCACCGTTTCGCGCTGACGCACGACTTCCGGCGTTTCCCGTTCATCGACCCGGATCTACCGGCGGAGCTGCTGCCCCGCGACTGGCCAGGCACGCGCGCGCGCGCGCTGTTTGCGAGCTATCACGCGCTGCTGACCGACGGCGCGCTCTCATATTTCAAGTCGACCGCCGAGCGCAACCGTGCCGCCTGAACAGCTGGCGCCCGATCTGTGGCGCATCAGAGTGCCCCTGCCGTTCCGCTTGCGCGAAGTCAACCTGTATCTGCTGCGCGGCGAGCACGGATATACGCTTATCGACGCGGGTATCGACACCGCTGATGCGCGTGCGGCCTTCGACGCCGCTCTCGCCGAGCTGCGCGTGCCCGACACAGCGATCGAGCGCGTCTACGTCACGCACATGCATCCCGACCACATCGGCATGTCGGGCCGGCGCGCAGCCGCGGGATCGCGCATCTTTCTGCTAGGTCAGGAAGAACGGCGCGCGCGCTTCGTTTGGGGAACCGAGCCGCTGAGCGATTGGATAACGTATTCGCGCGAACACGGCGCAGGCGGTGAGATCGCCGAGGGGATCGTCACCGCGGTCAACGGGCTGCGCCGGGCGGTCACGTTGCCGGAGCGCTTCGAACACTTGTCGGACGGCGACGTCGTCGAGGCGGGCAAGCGGCGTCTGCGCGTCGTGTGGACGCCAGGCCACAGCGACTTCCATTACGTGCTGGTCGACGATGACGCGCGCGTCGTCTTCTGCGGCGACCAGCTCCTGCCGACGATCACGCCTAACATCGGGCTATATCCGGAATGCCGCCCCAATCCGTTGGAAGACTTCTTATGGTCGCTCGGGCGCTTCGAACGAGAATCCGCGTACGCGGTGTTGCCGGGCCACGGTGAGAGCTACGCGACGTTGCCGGAGCGCATCGGCCAATTCCGCAAACACCATGACGAGCGTTTGGCCGGCGTCCGATCGCAGGTGGCCGCGAGCGACGGCGCCGGCGTCACGGCGTTCGAAGTGGTGCGCCACTTCTGGGGCGACAAGCTCTCGACGCATGAGATACGTTTCGCGCTGGTCGAGGTAGTGGCGCACCTAGAATATCTCCGCCTCGGCGGCGGACTCGCGCGCACCGACGATTCCGGCGTCTACCGATACCGGGTCGCCTAACCCGTTTCGGTCGTCGAGCTCGAGCGCATGGCGCTGCGCAGCCACGTGTTGAGCAGCGCGGCCAGGCCCAGCGCGCACGCGATGACCGCGATCGTCGTCAACCACTCCGCTCCCTGACCGGGCAACTGATTGACGCCCTCAAGCGCGAACCCGATAGCGACCAACCAGAAACCCACCCGCTGATCGGTGGGGCCGAGCGTGGCGAAACCGGCGCAGATGACTGCCAGCAGCCCGAGCACGCTCAGGCCGCCCGACAGCAGGCTCAAACCACTCACGAATCCGACCGCTGCGCAGATGCCGCCGATCCACGCGATTGCTCCGCCGACCTCTGCATCCCCGTATCGACGCACGAGCACGCCGATGAGCCAGAGCAACGCGCCGATACCGGCGCTGAGCCAGAAGATCACGTTGAAGTATTCGATGACGCGCCCTCCTTGGGATACTCGTAGACGCCGCGGCCGACCTTGCGGCCCAAGCGGCCTGCCTTGACGTACTTGACCAGCAGCGGGCACGGCCGGAACTTCTCGCCGAGCGACTCGTGCAAGTACTCGAGGACTTTGAGCCGCGTGTCCAAGCCGACGAGGTCGATCATCTCGAACGGCCCCATCGGATGGTTGAGACCAAGTTTGAGCGCCTTGTCGATGTCGCGCGCCGACGCCACGCCCTCCTGCAGCATGTAGAACGCCTCGTTGCCGATCATCGCGTTGATGCGGCTCGTCGCAAACCCGGGCGCCTCGTTGATGAGCACCGTCTCTTTGCCAGACCGTGCCGCCACTTCGAGCGCGACCTCGACCGCGCGCTGCGAAGTCTCCAGGCCGCGCACGATCTCGACCAGTTTCATGATATGAGCCGGGTTGAAATAATGCATGCCGACCACGCGCGATGGATCCGTGACCGCCGCGGCGATCTCGGTGATGGACAGCGCCGAGGTATTCGTCGCGAAGATCGTGTCGGCCGGACATGCGTCTTGAAGCTCGCGCAGCACGGTGTGT